>JFJP01037003.1_pt1 | contig 116808 bp, 89 predicted proteins | sample 431651 | NCBI WGS metagenome assembly JFJP01 (sample SAMN02602958, study PRJNA72255) | Microbial mat metagenome, whole genome shotgun sequencing project. | biome: fresh water; feature: sink hole; material: water; isolation source: purple microbial (photo- and chemosynthetic) mats found in...
GCAAACTGGGTCTGCTGACCCGTAAGCAGAGCGATTCCAGGGCTGTTGCCGAACTTGATGCCAGTCTCCGTGCCCTTGACCCTGCCGACCCCGTTAAATACGACTTCGCCCTGTTCGGCATTGGTGTTTTCGAGGATCAAGGCAGGCACCATAGCCAGGTGAAACCTGCATGACGGAAGAGCCCACCTGACTGAAGGTTTTACTTTTTCCTGAACAGGCGGGCAATGTTCTTCCTGATCTCATCAAGCTTTTCAATGGAATCAACCATTGAGGGATTGTTAAGATCTATGGTTTCAGGTTCACCCACACCCGATTGCATAGGATAGATCAGCATAAAACTGTTGTTCGCGAAATAGTTGTTCAGGTAATGAGGCACTTTCGCCATTCCATTGTGATATGATAGCTTGTCTTTCCTGCTTAAAAGGATAATCAGGTTGTCATCAGCCCTTACATTCTTTGATAATAAAAGAAAGTTATCCCAGTCGCTGAAGTCCCTGAATTCTGCTTCAACAGGATGGTTGGCGTTTACTTCCCTCAACAAACGAATTGTACGCTCCGAACCGTAGAACAGGAGCTTGATACCGGTGTTTCTTCCTATATTCCAAATCTTCACCACCCAGGAGGGAAAACCCAACTCGTTTTCGGCCCTTTCAGGGATAATTACGATATGCCTTCTTATTGTTGAAACTGGCTGTAAAGGTTTGTATATGAAGGTTGTAGTGTTGCATTTTGAGAGAATTCCTTCAGTTACATTCCCCAGAAAGGACTCAGAAATCTCCTTTTTGACATGAAGCCCCATTATGAGATCTGTAACTGATTGTTCCTTGATCACCGAGGCAATACCGTTTACGGTATTCACATCGTACCTGAGAATTTTCTGAAGATTCAGATCTGCAGATGATCCTGCGTAAACCGCCTTGTCGAGTATCCTGTTTGCGGTTGTTACCGCGTTTGTGTCCGACCGGCTGTTTTGGATTATATTCAGTACGAAAAAGCCATTGTGGTTATTAGATGACCTGATGATTGAACTCATGTTTATCAATTCATCGATTGTATCAGGATTGTTGACGGGAATCAACATCCTTTCGTCTGTGAATGTCTCGCTATCCCCACCTGTCCGGGATTCCAGCAGAGAGATATTGTTGCCGCCCCTTTGGGCCTTTAATGTAGCTATTGTGCAAGTCACAAGAATCATGACTATTGCACCGTTAAGTACACTTTCGTTCAGTAGCCTGATGGGAGATCCGTCCGGGGTTGTACCGACTATCACATTATAACCTACCATGACGGCCGCGAGGGTAGCAGCAGCCTGTGCATTGCTGAGCCCGAAAATAATCCTCCGCTCATCAACTGATAGCCTGAAGGTCTTTTGTGTCAGCCAGGCGGCTATGAATTTAGCTGAGGTAGCAACAACAGTCATGACAGCGGCAACCTTGATGGTCTCAAAATCAGCAAAAAATACCCGGTAGTCAACCAGCATACCCACTCCGATCAGGAAAAACGGAATAAAGACCGCATTACCGACAAAATCAATCCGATTCATCAGGGAGGAGGTGTTAGGGATAAGTCGGTTTAAGGCCAGACCTGCAAGGAAGGCCCCTATAATAGCCTCGATACCTGCCGCCTGCGCCAGGAAAGCCCCGAGAAACACCATGACAAGGACAAAAATGTACTGTGAGACACTGTCGCTGAAGTTCTTGAAGAACCAACGGGTAATTATGGGAAAGAGGAATATGATTATTGACCCGGATGCAATGATTGATAAAGTTAGTCTTGTCCAGAATTCCCTGTTCACCTCGCTGACGGTCATTCCTACTATTACTGCAAGAACCAGCAGAGCAAGGGTGTCGGTGATCATAGTTCCTCCCACTGCGATATTTACTGATCTGGTCTTAGTAATCCCCAGTTTCCGCAGGATAGGATATGCGATAAGGGTATGCGATGCGAAGAGACTGGCAAGTAAAATGGTTGTAGGGATAGAGAAATTCAGTATGTAATATCCGGCAACAAAACCCAATCCCATGGGGATCAGAAAAGTATAGAGGCCAAAAACTATGCTCCTGAAACTGTTCTTCTTAAACTGCACAAGGTCGATTTCCAGGCCGGCAAGAAACATGATATATAGAAGACCTGCCGTCCCTGAAAGAATTATACTGCTGTTACGGAGAATGAGGTTAAAACCGTTGGGACCGATTATTGCTCCGGCTACAATCAATCCCAGGATATGAGGCATTTTAATCTTGTTGAAAAGGATCGGAGCCATCAGGATGATGATCAGGATCACCAGGAACTGAAGGACCGGATCAGTGATGGGCAGGGTCAGTTTAAACAGTGTCAGCAGTAACATCACGAATTATTACTACCGAAAGATATCAATTATCTGTGTAATTAAATTAATGCTTGTTTCAGGTTTCATCCAGCGGAACCTTGCGATATTTACATCTAAGCCGGGGTGTTAGTGTAAACGTTCTTCCACAACTCTTTTTATGATAAATTTACCTGCGAATCAGGTGAAAATGGCAAGAGTCAGTATGGCAGTAAACTTTTTCAGATTCAAGCAGTTTACGGTTCTCCAGGAACATGCATCCTTTAAGGTTACCACTGACAGCGTGCTCCTGGGTGCATGGGCAGCGGTTGAAGATGCTGCAAATATCTCTTTACTGTAATAGCGTCAGGTCCCAGATACCAGCTGACCATTCAAGCTCAATAAGTGAGGAAGTATAATCAAACAAGGCATTAATATAGTTTAATTGCAGCTCGGTATAAGTACGCCGGGCATTCAACACATCAACCAATCCGCTTTCACCATGCTGGTAGGAGTAGATACGCCCCCGCAGGATTTCTTCGGCATCGCTGACAAGACCGAGATTATAGCGCTCAATCTTACTGTTTTGGGCAATAAAATTATTGTATGCCTGAATGACCTCGGTTCTGATTTGAAGTTCTGTCTCCTCATAAGCTGTGATGCTTTGTTTAACTGCAAGATCGGCAGCATGCAGTGATCCTTTATTGATGCCTGAGAATTTTAGCGGGAAGGAGATGCCGGCACTCAGGCCGTTATAGGCAGGAGCAGGCGCAATTTCATTTCTCACAATAGAATTATAAGAATACCCGGTCTCAAGGTTTAATTCAAAACCACGATTCGCCTTTATCAATTTCAGATATCTCTCCGATACTTCCTTATTCTTAATCGCTGCCAGCAATTCCGCCCTGTTTTCAATAGCGCAGTTAACCAGCTCATTAAGATCAAAGTTGTGCTTCCGGACAGGGAAGCTGTCTGATGGATTTTCCGGCTTATCATAGAGCTTTGTTCCTTTAAAGAACATTAGTTCCAGGCAGGCATTCTGCATATCCGCGTGACTCTGAAATACTTCTGTCTGATGTGATCTTGCCTCAAGGGATGATTGTAATGCATCAATATCCGTTACTTCACCATGCTTATTCCTGATGCTGTCTGCCCTGGCTAATTCCGATAATTGTTTTTGAATATCTGACTGGAGAAGATAAATTCTGCCCCTTTTCAATGCCTCATAGTATACTAAGGAAGCTTCGGCTCTGAGGTTTTGCAAATATGCCTCAAGCATAAGACCAGAAAGTTCATACTGTGACTTAGCCAGATTGATTCCTGCTCTTCTGCTGTTGCCAAGGTTTACAGGGTAACTGATACCACTCTCAACTGACTGTCCCATAAGGAGGGTCTTGTCTTCATTGTTTGAATATGCAATTGAGACTTCCGGATCATTAATGGCTTTGGAGGCTTTAAGTTCTGCTTCTGCAATACTGACATTGAACTGCTCAGCAATGAATCCCAGATTATTCTTTATTACCTCAGAAAGGAATTCCGTTAATGTAATCGGCTTATCTGCCTTAAGTATCTCCGGCTGGCAATAGGTTATTCGTCCGATTGCACCAAGCAGTATTAAGGATAAGATCAAAAACCTTTTCATTCTCTTCATATTGTGATCAGAATCTCACTGGTTTACTTTTGTTTAAATGATGCTTCTCAAGCATATAATAGAGGGCAGGGAGGATCGTCAGTGTAATAATGGTGCCAAAAATGAGGCCATAGACTATTACCGTTGCCAGGGGTCGCTGGACATCTGAGCCGATGTTGGTTGAAAGCGAAGCAGGCACAAGACCAAGGATTGCAACTGCAGATGTCATGAGTATCTGCCGGAAACGATGGGTTGCCCCTTTAATAACTGATTCTTTTAATGCTTCTCCTCTGCTTCTGAGATGGTTAATATGTGATATCATTAATACGCCGTTCATTGTAAATATTCCGAACAATGCGATAAAGCCTACTGCCGATGATACGTTGAATGTCATTCCTGTCAGATTCAGAGCTACCATACCTCCAAATACAGGTAATGGCAATATGGCCATCTGAAGCCAGGCCTGTCTGAAATTGCCAAAGCTCCAGAAAAGCAGTATAAACATGAGGGCAAGAGAAAGCGGCACTATCAGGATAAGACGTTTGAATGCTCTCTTCTGATTATCAAACTGTCCGCTCCATCTAAGCACAAATTCGTTGTGGTTATAGCTGACATTATTGTCAATAGCATCATTTGCCTCTCTAAAGAATGAGGAGATATCACGGTGCCGCATATTTATTCTAACAGTAAGAAATCTGCTGTTTTCTTCACGGTTTATAATTCCCGGTCCGGTTGTTGTTGTGATTTCTGCAATCTGGGATAATGGGATTTTTGCGCCTGTGGCAGTAGTAAGCAGCAGGGAGCCGATCTTCTCGGGTGTCTCTCTGGACGGTTCATTGTATCTGCAGATAACGTCATAAACCTTATTCCCCATAAATACCTGGGAGATCGCCTTGCCTGCAATGGCAACCTCTATTAGTTCTGACACATCTGATACATTCAGTCCGTACAATGCAATCTTATCCCGATCTGCATGTATAAGAAGCTGGGGCAGCGGAGGTTCCTGCTCTATGCTTACATCACCAGCCCCTTTTATTTCTGATACTGTTGAGACTATCATCCCGGCAATCATCCTGGCTTCTTCCTGATCTTCGCCAAAAATCTTGACTGCCAGATCACTGTGAGAACCTGCTATCTGATCCATGACCATATCAATGATAGGCTGGGAAAAACCCACACTATAACCAGGTAGTTGTGAGAGATCTGCTGACAGTTCATTAATAAGATCAGTTTTTCTTTTACCTCTATCCCATTCCTTGTAAGGAATAAGCCCTACTCCGCATTCAGCATGAGAGGTTGAGAAAGGGTCAGCCCCCTGGTCATCTCTGCCTACCTGGGTCATTACATAGGTAACTTCCCTGTACTTCATCACATGCTGCCTCAATGTGTCAGCCATTGATTTAGCTTTTTCAAGCGTGACCCCTGGGGGAAACTGGACCTGCAGCCAGAGGGAACCCTCATCAAGAGTAGGAAGAAAATCCTTGCCCACAGTAAAAGACAATACTATCGTTGATATAACAATAAGAATTACAGGCATGAATACTTTTTTAGGCTTCTCAATCAATTTCTCTGTAATCTTCCTGTACTGCAGAGTTAGTTTTTCTAGCCATCTGTTTTTATACACTTTCTGAGGTTTCCGGAATATTACATAGGCAAGCCCCGGGATAAGTATAAGAGCTACTGCAAGGGCTCCCAGTATTGCGAAACCGACAGTATATGCCATTGGCGAGAACATTTTCTTCTCAATTCTCTCGAAGGTAAAAAGCGGCAAATATGCCATAATGATAATAAGCATTGAGAAAAAAATGGGTTTACCCATTTCAACGCATCGTTTTATAATATTCTCAGGCTGCAATTCGGCTTGCGGATCTTCTTCACGCTTTCTGAGAATTGTTTCCAGCATAACGATAGACCCTTCAACAATAATTCCGAAATCAATTGCGCCGAGTGAAAGCAGGTTGGCCTGTATGTTGGTAAAATGCATAAAAATGAAAGCAATCAGTAACGACAGTGGAATTGTAACGGCTATTACAAGGGCACTGCGCCAGCTTCCGAGGAATATGATAAGAATACCTATAACTAAAAACACCCCGAAGAGCAAGGTGTGTGATACGGTGTTAATGGTGGCGTTAACAAGTTGTGTTCTGTCAAGGAAAATGTGGATATTAACGTCTTCCGGAAGGATCTGGTCATTTAATTCATCTATCGCCTTGTGAACATCTTCGAGCACTTTTGACGGATTCTCATAGCGGAGAAGTTGCACTATTCCTTCCACGCTCTCGCTGTAGTCTCTCTCCCTGTCGGAATAACCAAATACTCCCTTGCGTTCAAAATTGCCATATTTAAGCATACCCAGGTCACTTATATATACCGGCATACCATCAGAAGTTTTTACTACAATTTTACCCAGGTCATCGAGGTCTTTAATCAATCCTACACCTCTGATTATATATGTAAGATCACCCCGGTCAATCATACTTCCACCTGCATTTGAATTATTCTTATTGATACTTTCTGTGACAGCACTCAGCGGAATATCATATTTTTCAAGTTTTTCCGGATCAATCTCAATCTGGTACTGCGTAGTTATGCCACCGAAATTCTGCACATCTGCTACCCCTGTTACCTGCTTAAGCCGTGGGATGATGACCCATTTCTGCAGTTCAGTCAGCTCCCTCAACGTATAACTGGAACTTTCAATAATATACCGGCAAACCTCCCCGGTGGGCGATGTAAGAGGATTTAACTCGGGAACAGCGCCAAATGGCAGCTCTATGCCGTTGATTCTTTCCTGTACTCTTTGCCGTGCCCAATAATCGTCAATGCCATCTTTGAATACCAGCAAAATGGAAGAGATTCCGAAAAGATTCTTGCTTCTCATTGTTTGCAGACCGGGCATACCGTTAAGATCGCGCTCCAACGGTATAGTTATCTGCTGTTCAATTTCTTCTGCAGCCAGACCGGGAACCTGGGTGACTACCTGGACTGTCACATCTGCTATATCAGGATAGGCATCAAGGGGCAACTGGAACCAGGAATAGACGCCTATTGCCGCAACAAGCAAGAAACATGTTGCAACCAATACCCTGCGGTGAATAAAAAGACGGAATAGTTTTTCCATAGGATTTTTTTAATGCAGGTAGATAGCTCCTTCAGTGACAATAGTTTTGCCAGGCTCAAGACCTGAATTGACGATCAGCTTTTTATCCGGTATTGAAGTTACGGTAACTTCTCTTTTGATGTACAGATCAGGGCCTTCCTTCACATACAGATAAGACTTATCGAAATCCTGTAAAACCGAGCTTCCCGGTATGATCATAACCTCAGGCAGATTATGGTAAAACCGTACTGTTACGAACATGCCGGACTTTAGAAAATGCTCTGCATTATTACATTCAATGTATACTTCTACGGACCGGGTCTGTTCATCCATCATGTTCCCGATGTAGTCTACTGACCCATTGACAGGATTGCCGGGGTTCCCCTCGGTAAAAACCTTAACCTCGTCCTGAAGCCCTATTGTACCAAGGTCTTTTTCCTTGACCCGCGCCACAATCCAGACATTATCCAGATCTGCAATGGTGGTGACCGGATCGGAATCAGATTTCAGGTATTGCCCGACAATTACATTATCTTCAACAATTTCGCCACTGATGGGTGATCTTATTATGAGAGGCTGCCCGAGATCTGCATTTGCGGGGTTAATATTGTATATCTTCAAAATTGCAGCGGCTTTCTCTAACTCCTTATCAGACAGATCAAATTGAAGCTTGGCCTCTTCATACTCCTTTCCTGAGCCGACCCCCGAATCCATCAGATCTTTTTTACGACGGTAGTTTTTGTCTGCCAGTTCTTTTTCGCGAAGAGCCTGCAGATACATTCTTAATGACTCAAGATAATCTGATGAACTTACCTCAAACAAAGGGGTTCCTTTATTTACTTTTTGCCCCAGCTTAATAAAAGATTTCTCGATCCTTCCTTCAAAGGGTGTGGAAATTTCTGCCAGGTGGCCTGACAACGGTCTGACAACTCCGGCAGTTGTTAATTCCACAAGATATTCCCGGGAGCTGACAGTCTGTATCTTAAGCTTCGAACAAACCGGAGAGTTTTCTTTAATGAAAACTGAGTCACCCCTGACCAGGATACGGCATGACTCCGCAGGTACCGCTTCGCCATTGTGGTGGTTGCGGGACTTAACTTTCATTCTTTTGTCAGAATTTTTTGCATCAGACTTGCTGTTACCTGTATTATTGCATGCAGCAATATGGACCATCAGGATAAAAAGGATTATTCTATACATAATCTAAGGGATAATGCTCAATAATGAATATAGCCAGGAGCCTTACAGCTTTTATTTAATCGTAAAAAATCGGGATAAAATGTAATGACAGTTTAACTGAGCACAGGGTCAGGCGGACCCCTCACTAAAACAGGGGATAGGTCAGTATAGCAACTGGAAATATTTGTTAATAAAAAAAGTATCTCACCAGTTACATAAAGCACAAGAGAAACCAGTGCCACGCTGACAAGGGTATTGTTAACCAGGTTGTTCAATAATATCACCAGAAGGTAGCCATTGTTGGTATGGCTATGCAATGGTTTTCCATCCTCCCCGTGTTTGAATGGATGGGAGTGGACAATTATTTCACTGTTGTAGACGTGTGTATGTTCGAAAAATGTATTGCTGCTGAAAACTCCCAGAAAGAGAATAAGAACAAAATATCCCGAAATTTTTTGAGCAGAATTCTTCAATCTGATATTAATTGACCTTTTGAGGTTCCCAAATTTAAGTATTAAATTCAGATAAATTAAAATGATCGGTTCATCACATTGCAAATTACGTTTTTTTAACAGCGGATTGCATACCACAATGACAAACAACTTTTTCAGATTCAAGCAGTTTACGGTTCTCCAGGAACATGCATCCTTTAAGGTCACCACTGACAGCGTGCTCCTGGGTGCATGGGCATCGATTGAAGATGCTGCAAACCTCCTTGATATTGGCACCGGGACGGGACTGCTTGCGCTGATGGCAGCGCAGAGATCCGAAGCACGCATCGTGGCCATTGAGCCTGACCGTAACTCATTCATGCAAGCCGGGATAAACATCACTGCCAGCCCATGGCATGAGAGAATAGCGCTGTTAAATACGTCTATACAGAATTATAAACCTGACGGCAATCTGCTCTTCGATGCAATCATCACCAACCCGCCTTATTTCGTTGATTACCTTCTGAATCCAGATGAGGACAAGGCCCGGACGAGACATACCGTCACAATGCATTATGCCGAGCTTCTTGAGGCGACAGGGAGGCTGTTGTCTGCTGAAGGGATTCTACACCTTGTATTACCGGTGCTTGAAGCAGGGAGGTTCGTTGAGCTGGCCCGGGGTTATGACTTGTTCGTACTGAAAAGGATGTTCATCAAGCCGACTCCCGGCGTGCCGCCGTCACGGGCGTTGATGTCGCTGCAGCGAGGAATCCCTGAAAAAATCGAGGAGTCAGAGATGGTGATAGAAAAAGGAGGGAGACACCTCTACTCTGATGAGTATGTCTCCCTCACGAAGGAATTTTATTTAAAGTTCTGACGGCCGGGTGAGGTTGCCAGTTGTTTCTGTTATATCTGACGGCCAAGTCCGGTTTCCTGTATTCCTGAAAAATCTTCCGGTCCCTGCCTTTACCAGTATATCTTACTGTTCACAGATCCCCATGATCTGCCCCTCCTCACTGCTGTACTACTTTATCATCATCTCGACAGGCAGCCCGTACTCCTCTACCATCCTGATGCCGTTGGCTTCAAGCTCATCAAGGATGGGATTGTACAGTTCAGGAAGTATAGGCCTGTAAACACCATGGAGGTCGATCTTCCCGGTGAGTATCATCTTCACTGCCATGGCAGCCGGAAGGGCAACCGTACGTGCAATTGAGGTGTTCGTTGCCGGGGTGCCGAAATCGAGCATCCTTGAGCTGATAACCTCTCTCTTTCCGTCGTGATAGGTGGCAAGGAAGAGGTGCTGCATCACTATCATGTCACGCTCATTATCTCCAAGCCACATCAGTTTGATCATGAGGTCAGAGGTGATCTCATAGGGTGATGTAACCGCATATCCCATCTCCTTGTCGCTGAACAGTCCCAGCCAATCGAATGATTCCAGTGCCCTCTCAGAGGGATTGAGTCCCGGTTTCGCCTTCAGCTCATTCCTGAGATCCTTGCCGGGCAGTCCGGCCTTTTCGGCAACAAACTGCCTGTAGGTCATGCCCGTATAATCCTTGTCTCCGTCATCAATAAGGCCAATCGCCTTCATCAGGTCGAGGGTCTCGCACCATCCTTTGAACCTGAATGTGCCGCGGTACATGGTTCTGATCCCCTTGAGTCCGTATATGTCGACATAACTTACTGAATCGCGGTTCGGGTAGACTTCCAGCTCGCCTATTCCGGGGAAGAAATGCGGGAATCTTGCCTTGAAAAGATTTATGGGTTCGATATTGACTATCTCACCGTGCTTCAGGTAGGTGGCACCGTTGCGGCTGGCCAGTACAACCCCTTTCGGGCTCCATGAGAACTTGTATCCCAGCGGGTTGGTAGCAAATTCAGGGGCAGGAAGAGCGCCGCAGAGCGAATAGAACTCATCGATCTTGCCGCCCCGCTCCCTGACATTGTCAATGATGCGCATTGCCGACATGTGGTCTATGCCGGGATCAAGGCCTGCCTCGTTAAGGAAGATCACGCCGGCCTTTACTGCATCGTCATGCAGTGCCTGCATGGCTGGTGATACGTATGATGTTGTCACCAGTGGTTTTCTGTGCTTCAGGCAGAGTTTTGCAACGTCAACGTGATACTTGTAGGGCAGGAGGCTTACCGCAAGATCGCTATCCTTTACCATAGCCGAGAGGGTATTCATGTCTTCAGTCATCCAGGCTACCGACCTCCCGTTCTTATGTCCGCCCAGCAGCTTGTCAGCCTTCTCCTTTGTACGGGTGGCAATTATTACCTCGAAACCTTCTTCAAGCAGGTACTCGACCATTGGCTTTGACACCAGGCCGGCACCGAGAATAAGTACTTTTTTCATTTTTCTGTTGTTTACTGAAATTATTTTCCGGAATACTGCAGACAAACTACTGTTGCAAGCCGCATTACAAAGGTAGAAAAACTCTTCCGGAGTATTTATGATAAAAGTTATACTTAAGTTGAAGGAGATTTTTAATTTTGTTTCCGCGGAGCAGATCAATACTCCTTTCGCAGATGTCTCAGATGCACAAATACGTAGAAACGCCGCTGATGAAGCAGTATTATGATGTCAAGGGCAAGCACCCTGACGCGATACTCCTTTTCAGGGTAGGGGATTTCTACGAGACTTTCGGAGAGGATGCCATCCGTGCCTCTGAGATACTGGGCATCACCCTGACACGCAGGGCGAACGGCTCAGCCAGCTCCGTCGAACTTGCCGGCTTCCCATATCATGCACTTGATACATACCTCCCGAGGCTGGTCAGGGCAGGGCAGCGGGTAGCCATCTGCGAGCAGCTTGAAGACCCGAAGCTGACGAAGAAGATCGTCAAGCGGGGGATCACCGAACTCATCACCCCGGGGGTCTCGTTCAGCGATAATGTACTCAACCACAAGGAGAACAACTTCCTGGCGGCAATCCATATAGAAAAGCAAGCCGTTGGAGTAGCGTTGCTCGATGTTTCTACGGGTGAGTTCTTTGTTACCGAAGGCGATACACCCCATGTTGAGCAGGTGCTGAATAACTTCCAGCCGCGTGAGGTACTGTTTGAGAAACGTAAGTCGGACCTGTTCCGCGAAAGATTCGGCAGCCGGTTCTACACATACAAGCTTGACGACTGGATATTCACTCCTGAGACGGCCAATGACCGGCTCCTGAAGCAGTTCGGCACAGCTTCACTGAAGGGATTTGGCATTCAGGGCCTGACAAATGGCATCATTGCCGCCGGGGCTATCCTCTATTACCTTGACATGACCCGTCACGAGAACCTCAGTCACATAAACCGTATCTCACGCATTGAGGAGGAGAAGTATGTATGGCTTGACCGGTTTACGGTGCGTAACCTCGAGCTATTCCATTCGCCCTACGAGGGCGCTAAGACGCTGATAGATATCGTTGACCGCACCCTGTCACCCATGGGAGGGCGCATGATGAAACGCTGGATCTCACTCCCCCTGAAAGATACGGGAGTGCTGAATGCCAGGCTCGATATAGTGGAGTACCTGTTGGGCGAGGGAGGTGTCAGCGAGGCCATGGGAGAGTTCATCAGGGAGGTAGGCGACCTTGAGCGGCTGCTGAGTAAAGCGGCAGTGGGACGTGTCACACCGCGAGAGGTGGCTCAGATTCGCAGGGCGATGGAGGCTGTCGGGGAACTGAAGAAGCTGTGTGCCGGCACTGGATGCCCGCCGCTTGTATCGCTTGCGTCAGGCTTCGATCCTTGTCCGGAGCTGGTAGAGATCATAAGCCGGACACTGACAACTGATCCGCCGACAGCCGTAAACAAGGGGAATGTCATCGCCGAAGGAATCTCCGGGGAGCTTGATGAGCTGAGGAACATCTATTACGGAGGTAAGGATTACCTTAACGACCTGCAGCAGAGAGAGAGTATCAGAACTGGCATAAGCTCGCTGAAGATAAGCTATAACAATGTCTTCGGGTATTACATTGAGGTTCGCAATACGCATAAGGACAAGGTGCCGTCTGACTGGATCCGCAAGCAGACGCTTGTCAGCGCCGAGAGATATATCACTGAGGAGTTGAAAGAGTATGAGAGCAAGATACTGGGGGCAGGGGAGAAGATCCTGGCCCTGGAGACGTCGCTCTTCAATGAACTTGTGCTGTCGATCACCCCGTATATTGCTCTTATGCAGGCCGATGCTGCGGCGGTGGGGCGGCTTGACTGCCTCCGCTCTTTTGCCGTTATCTCTTATGAAAACAACTATACAAGGCCCCTGCTTGATGAGAGCCGCGTCCTTGATATAAAGGATGGCAGACATCCTGTTATTGAGAGGCAGCTGCCGCCCGACGAGCCGTATGTGCCCAATGATGTCTGGCTCGACAACGACGAGCAGCAGGTAATCATTCTCACGGGGCCGAATATGTCAGGTAAGTCGGCGCTGCTCAGGCAGACCGCGCTTATTGTCATCATGGCGCAGGCCGGTTGTTTCGTACCCGCCCGGGAGGCCCGGATTGGCATTGTTGACAAGATATTTACACGGGTAGGCGCTTCAGACAACCTTTCGCTGGGCGAGTCGACCTTCATGGTTGAGATGAATGAGGCGGCGAGCATACTCAACAACCTCTCCGACCGCAGCCTGATACTCCTCGATGAGATTGGTCGCGGGACGAGCACATATGACGGCATCTCGATAGCATGGGCCATGGTTGAGTATATCCATGAGAGCCGGCACAGGGCCAAGACCCTCTTCGCAACTCACTATCATGAGCTCAATGAGATGGAGAGTACCTTCCCGAGGGTGAAGAACTATAACGTATCAATCAGGGAGCTTGACAACAGGGTGATCTTCCTCCGCAAGCTTAAGAGAGGAGGCAGTGAGCACAGTTTCGGGATACATGTGGCGCGGATGGCAGGGATGCCAAAGAGTGTTGTGGGGCGTGCAGATGAGATCCTGAAACTCCTGGAAGAGGGGCGGGGCGGCCAGAGCCTGGGTAAGCCTGTTGATGAGATTGCCGTTAACCGTGAGGGATACCAGCTGAGCATCTACCAGCTTGACGACCCGGTACTGAAACAGATACGTGATGCCCTGATAGGTCTTGATCTCGATAATCTAACTCCCATGGAGGCACTGAACAAACTGTATAATATCCGGAAATTGCTGAAGTAAATTCTGTTGTTTGTATTTATTGAAAAAATATTAAATTTGCAGTCACAATTGCGGGAATAGCTCAGTTGGTAGAGCACGACCTTGCCAAGGTCGGGGCCGCGAGTTCGAGTCTCGTTTCCCGCTCAGAAAATAAGAGGTTGTCTCATCAGGTAAGAGCAGCCTCTTTTTATTTGTTGGAAAGAGAGGGATCCGCAGGCATCCGGTTAGTCACAACCAGGCTACAGCCCTATAGTATTAAAAAAGAGAAACACCTCGCCGGGCGTTTCTCTTTTGGTGACGGCACCTTTGCGGGCACCGGTGTATATTGATTGTATTGACTTTTATTTGACCGGGCCCCATTCAATGAGGACACCATCCCTGAAGTAGAGATATTTCTTTGAGTAGATCCACTCCTCATCCACACTCTGGTCTACGTACATGCGGTTGATCTGCACAGGCTTGCCCCAGCTGTCGCGTGCCATGTCGGAACTGATACCCTTCCAGACTTTATGCTGGTAAAGACGATTGCCAATGTCTGTTCCGTACTTATTTGCAAGCATCTCATACCTGTCTGCAGGGTCATAGTACTCCGGGGCGTCGGCCTGCTGCATTAATTCAGGCTGCCGGGCCTGTTCCTGCTGAGGCTGTTGCTGCTGTTGCTGCCATGTTGCGGGCTGATCCGTTGCAGCCTCATATGCTGCCCGTGCCGGCTCATCATTGAACACTAATCCGGCTGTTTCGAGCCTGTCGGACTTAACGAACCCGTCAGAACCTTCAAATAATACCCGGGTAAACACAGAATCAGGCGTCACAACCTCCACCGTGCTGCCATCAGGAATGATCAAAATTACTGATGTGAGGTCATCCTTGTCGCCGAAGAGCCTGACGGCCCCTTTGGTGATTGCTTTCGGCAGTTCCTGTGCAGATAATGTGATGCCCATAAACAGTACGAGCATTGAAGCTATCATTTTCCTCATGGCGTTATTATTTATAAATGGGTATGATCAAAAACCGTACCACCGTTATTTTTTGCGGATAATCATCAGTCCGTCCCTGAGCGGAAGCACGATCTTTTCAACGCGGTGATCTTTTCGCACCTTCTCATTGAACATCACGACTCCTTTTGTCTGCGGGTCTTTCAGCGCTTCCCCGCTCTCGATCTTGCCGCCCCACAGAACATTGTCGGCTATAATGAATCCACCTTTGCGAACCTTTTCAAAGACGAGATCGAAATATTCGCAGTACTCGCGTTTGTCTCCGTCAATAAAGACAAGGTCGAACGTGTAGTTCATTGAAGGTATCACATCCTGGGCCCTGCCGGTATGCAGTGTCACCCTGTCGGCCACCCCTGCAAGGGCAAAATAGTGTGTGCTCATCTCGTTGAGCTCATCATTGATCTCTATTGTATGCAGTTTTCCTCCGCTTTTCAGTCCCCGCGCAAGACAGATAGCGGAGTATCCTGTGTATGTGCCAATCTCCAGGATTCGCAAAGGGTGGATCATATGTGAGAGCATCTCCAGGAACTTGCCCTGGATATGGCCCGAGACCATGTTAGGGTTGACGACATAAAGGTGTGTCTGCCTGTAAAGCTCCTCAAGAACCTTATCCTCAGGAGTACTGTGCTCCCTGATGTACCTGTCAAGTTCTTTCTCCATTTTGCCTGTATATTAGAGTTGAAAGTGATGTTTTATCGAAGACGATACCGGCTGTCTCTGCCAATTCGGAAGTTGTCACGGCATCTATCTTGCGAAAAATCTCCTGCACGGGATCAATGTGGTCAAAAATCAGCAGGCTCTTGCCAAGGCTGAGCATCAGGTTCTCGTGGTTCTCGTATTCTCTTGCGAGGTAGCCCTTGATCTGGTTTTTTGCCCTTGTGAGCTGCATGGTGCCCAGCGGCTGTCGCCTCAGTCTGTCAAGCTCTGTGTGAGTGAGTGATATGCTCTTTCCAAGGTTCCGGTTGTCAGTGCCGAAGTAAATTGTTACAAGCCCGGTGTCGGTATAGGGGTTGTACATCGACTCTACATTGTAAGCGTATCCTCTCTTTTCGCGGAGCGAGAGGTTAAGGCGTGAGTTCATCCCCTGTCCGCCCAGGATGTTGTTGAGCATGAAGAGCCCCATCCGGCGGCTATTGTGAAGGTCGTAGGCAATGTTCCCGATGATGCAGTGGTTCTGGAATGTGTCCATCTTCTTCTCGGTAGAGACTGGCTTGTACATGTAATCGGCCCTGAGCCTACTGACTCCATTGCATGCCTCTATCCGGCTGAAATTCTTCTCGAAAAGCGCAATTATGTTTTTCGGGCTTATTGCACCTACGGAGCAGAAGACCATTTGTGAGGTGGAATAGTTCCTTTTTATGAATTTGCGTATGGAGTCTGCCGTAATTGACCTTACTGTTTCGGGGCTGCCGAGGATATTTCTGCCAATGGGCTGGTCAGGGAACACAAGTTCCTCAAACTCGTCGAATATATATTCTGCGGGGTTATCGAGGTATGAGTTAATCTCCTCTATTACAACATCCTTTTCCTTTTCGATCTCCGTTGAAGGGAAGGTGGAAGAAAAGAGCAGGTCGGCCAGCAGTTCCGTGGCCCGCGGATAGTGTTCCCTGAGGAAGGATGCATGGATGGCGGTCTCCTCCTTGGTGGTATAGGCATTCAGTTCGCCTCCCACGTCCTCGAGTCGACTGAGTATATGGTATGACTTGCGGTGTGTTGTTCCCTTGAAGAGCATATGTTCGATAAAGTGGGCTGTGCCGTGCTCTTCGGGAAGCTCATCGCGTGAGCCGGTGTTTATTATGATTCCGCAGTGGGCCACGTCGCTGGCTGTGTGGCTGTGTACGAGTCTGATGCCGTTGTTGAGTGTATGAAAAGTAAGCTCCATGCCTGATTTTAAGGATTGACAAAGATAAGAATGAAAAGAGCCAAACCGACGTGGCAATAAAGTGAATGGGTACTCTTGCAGGTAAAATAAAAAGGCACTATATTTGCCGACCGAAATGGTACCATAGCTCAGTTGGTAGAGCAACGGACTGAAAATCCGTGTGTCCCCGGTTCGATTCCTGGTGGTACCACGTCTTAAAACCGCAAATCCCGCAAGATCAATGATCTGCGGGATTTTGTGTTTTAGAGGGTGACGGAATTGGTGACGAATTTTACAAAGTGCACATAATGCCATGCACAAAATAAACTTGACTTCGCTGGTTCAATGGTGTAAATTTGATTTCAGTAAATAACCTGGAGAAATGCCGGGTGCTCTTCAACGTTCGTAATTAGTCATCCGAACAATTGAGCGAACGGGGTGCCTGTCCATCTTTCACAATCAGAAAATACATGAAATCAAACATCTTCACGGTGGAAGGCATATTTGGTAACAAAATGGGCCTATTGACACTGATGTTGGTACTGCTTGTCGCTCTCCTGCCGTCGTGCAAAAACCAGCTGAAGGAGAAGTCTGATGAAGAGCTTATGAAAATGGCCCTCGAGATTTCTCGGAAAAACCTGATCATCGATTCTCATATCGATTGGCCGGAGTGGCTACTGCATTTTCCCGAGGATATATCGAAGCGAACACAGCAGGGTGATTTTGATCTTGAGAGAGCAACCGAGGGCGGATTGAACGCGGCATTGTCAGTAATATACATCAACTCTGAGCTTGGGGTAGATGATGGCCGCAAGCTGGTTGATTCAATGTGGAAGATGATAACCTTTTATACCGGGACCTATCCGGACAAGTTTGCTGCAGCACGTAATCCTGATGAAGTCAGAAGTAATTTCAGCAGACACCTGTTTTCGTTACCGGTATGTCTTGAGAACGGATCCCCGATAGGAGAGGATATGGAATATTTGGAATACCTCAAGGAGATAGGTGTGGTTTATGTCACGCTTTGTCATGACGAGACAAATCAGATCAGCGATTCTAACTTTGACGAGTACAGACGGTGGAATGGGCTGAGTCCTTTTGGTCTTGAAGTGATCAGGGAACTGAACCGTCTCGGTATAATGATAGACATTTCCCATTCAACAGACAGTACGGTTTATCAGGCGTTGCGCCACTCCAGTGCCCCGGTTGTGGCCACTCATTCATCCTGCAGGCACTTTACCCCGGGTTATGAACGGAATCTGTCGGATACTCTGATAAAACTGATAGCCGACAAGGATGGAGTTGTAATGGTGAATTTCGGATCAATGTTTCTTGATTCTGTCTGTCTCAAAAACTGTAATGATGCCATTAGTTACATGGACTCGCAAGGGATAGCTTATTACTCGCAGGAAGGAGCTGATTATCTGGCTGAGTTTGTTAAGACACATAAGGTAATCACAGATTCAAAACAACTGGTTAACCATATTGATCATATTGTAAAAATAGCGGGCATAGATCATGTTGGGTTAGGTTCTGATTTTAATGGAGTAGGACCTACTCTGCCGGCAGATGTTAGTGATGTTTCGGGTTACCCTGTGATAGTATTTGAGTTACTAAAGCGAGGTTACACAGAAGATGATATAAGAAAAATTTTATCAGGTAATTTTCTCAGGGTCTGGGATAAGGTAATTGAGAAAGGAAAGGAAATCAACGCATTCTCAACAATATGAATATCTGATACAACATTTTTCCCGAAAACACATAAATTGAATTTTCAGGCCTGAGGTACTCTAATCCCAGACTATTCTTTTGGAAATCTTCTTCCGATGATTCCCTCCTGCATCATCAGGTCAGTCAGGACCAGTGCCGTGGCGGCTTCAGCCACTACCGGCACACGCAGGGCAATACAAGTATCATGTCTTCCTTCAATCTCCAGGTCGACCATCTGCCCGGTGACAAGGTTAATTGTATGTTGCTTAAGATGTGTGCTTGAGGTAGGCTTCACTGCAATACGGAATACAAGGTCATTCCCGTTGGTTATCCCGCCATTGATTCCGCCTGCATTGTTGGTAATTGTTTTGCCATCGGTTGAGATCAACATATCGTTGTGTTCGCTCCCCCACATACGTGAACCGGCAAAACCGGACCCGAATTCCAATCCCTTTATAGCCGGTATTGAAAACATCATGTGACCTATTAACGATTCAACCGAATCAAAGAAAGGCTCCCCCAGCCCAACCGGTACACCGCTCACGGTACAGCCAATAATGCCACCGATGGAGTCTCGCTTGTTTACAGCAGCGTCAATTGCTGCCTCAACATCAGTTGACCCTCCTGCCTCCTGCAGAGTTGCTGTCACAATTACCGGGCTTATCAGCTTTTTGGCAATAACACCTGCTGCTACCAGACCAAGGGTGAGCCTACCGGAAAAATGGCCTCCTCCGCGATAATCTTCGTATCCTCCATATTTCTTCATGGCGGTAAAATCGGCATGACCCGGCCTTGGCGTTTCACGCAGTTTAGTATAATCGCGTGACCGCGTATTGGTATTGTCGAACATTATGGTCAGCGGCGCTCCGGTGGTGTAGCCTTCGAAAACGCCGCTCTGTATCTTAAGCATGTCAGGTTCTTTACGGGGAGTGGTACCTTTGGCTCCGCTGCTGCGCCTGTTTAAATCAGCTGTAAAATCTGCCGGGGTTAATGGCAGGCCCGCAGGACAACCGTCGATGGTAATGCCCACACACTCCCCGTGCGATTCGCCGAAGATGCTGATTCTGAAAAGTTTTCCAAAAGAATTCATTTTAGAAGGCTTTATTTCTAATCATTCAATAATCTCGCCGGATGATTAATTGAACCCCCTGGGTTTATCCGGGATACTTTTACAAACAGCAACATAGAGAAACTTTACCATAAACAATTTTGTAAAACCTTTGTTTGAAAATCCTTCAATTTAGAAAACACAATCGGAACTATAATTTTTCAGTAAGGGTGAGCTGCACTGGTTTATTTTGAGTCTTTGACAATCAATAATGATACATTATGAAATTTTTTCCTTATCCCTTCGTTGATTATTAAGAGGTATTGTGTTTATAAACCTAAACCGGGGAAAATGAATCAGATCAGGTTAAAATATTTACTACTGTTTACAGTACTATCTTTTGCGGTCACGATGGCATCCGGGCAGACGAGATTGCCGGAGGAGCTAAATACCAGCACCATCCGTGAGCAGATTAATTACGTATCCGATAAAACAAGGATTTACGAGGATTTCCGGGCCATAAGGGAAGACATGTACCGCAAACTTACCGGTAATATTCTGGACACTCTTGCGGCAGAGAAAGGCAGGGTCACGGCATTGAAGAACATGACATCAGCTCTTAATGGCAAGAACGATTCTCTCAGTGTATTACTTACCTCAACAAGAACCAGCCTTGAGGAAGTTACCGCTACGAAAAACAAGATCAGCGTTATTGGCCTGGAAATAAATAAGGGTGCTTATAACACCATATTGTGGACAATAGTGGGAGGATTACTTTTACTTCTGGTCATTGGATTTCTCATCTTTAAACGAAACCTGGTCGTTCTTCAAAGTACTGAAAAAGATCTGAAGGAGCTTAAGGAAGAATTTGCCGCATACAAACAGTCCTCCAGGATTGCCCGGGAGAAGGTAGAGATGGATCTTTTCCGCGCGAACCAGAAGCTCAAGGGAAAATAAATACCGAATTTTCCGGAGTTGTTGCGGGTCTCAATGCGCTTATATACAATGAAATATAGTATATTGATCACTAATCGGAGTGATCAGTAAATCTTCACTTTGCCCACTCCTTCGTTTGAGAATATTGTCGGGAAGTACATCAGCGACACCTTAGCCGGATTGGCAGTGAATGTCCCGGTGAACCTGGGCATCAGTTCTACAGTAAATGATCTTCTGCCCGGGTCTGTATGACGAATGAAAATAGCCACATGATCACGGTGGAATTCACGATGAGCCTCGCCCCTCACCATGCTCTCTCTTGTGCTGTATGAAAAGCCGGCCGGAACCGGAATTTCTATGACAAGGTACTCTGCGCTCTTGTAAAATTCGATATCAACAGTAAGTGTCACCGGAGTTCCGGCCCTGACCTCGTTCCGTGAGCCCGGCCACCGGGTTTTAATGCGGAAGTCGGTAGTGTCAGGCGACGGGTCGGTGATGAATTTTATTTCACTGCAACTCATATAGATTGGCAAGACCCCGCTCTTCGAAACAGTGATGCTGCCTTCAGGCCGCAGTCTGACATCGTACGGGAATGTATCCGCCTCTCTGTTAACCTGTCCGGAAAGTTTCAGCCTGGCTTCAGCTCCTCCGTCGTCACTCTGCCCGAGCTCAGGAAGCACAGTCCACAGTATATTTGCGGTTTCCCAGGTATTCAACCGGCTGCCGAATGTCATGGTCTCAATGAAGTACTGCCGGATCATGGACAGGTCAGCGACCTTTTGGGCTGTATCGGCGGCCAGGACTTTGTAAGCCAACAGGGTGGTGCCGATGTCATCAGAGCAGACACCATGCCTTTTTTCTTCAGAAGTGAAGTATATACCGTTGTATATTGTGGTTCGATGTGCCTTCTTCAGGAAATCAACCTCTGCCGGCAGATTGTGTCTCTGTTTCAGTGCGGTCATCCTGAGGCTGTCGGTGAAACCTAATGTATCATTAACGACCATGGATGTCAGATAATGGTTGTAGTCAATCCTTGCTTTCATTCTTGTGAGGAGTTCCATCACTGAAAGTTTCAGTTGGGCGGGTAGTGCGGATTCGAGTAAAAGGATTGCATCATCGATATATGTCGTGGCATGGGATCCGATATCATACCCCTGTTCCTTTGCCATCTGCAGGGCATTCAGGATGTGCAATGAGATCCAGGGCTCCGTATCGGACTTGCCCCACCATCCCCAAAGTCCCTTCTCGTTCCGGTTACTGTTCAGCTGCCTTATCAGCCTGGCGGCTTCCCTCTGGTCAATGCGCTTCTCCGTCCCCAGCAACTTATTTAGAGCTTCGGCCGTCAACAGGCCTATAAGTTTTGAAGCCATCTGTTCGTTGCACTGGTAGGAGTAGCGGATCAGACGGAGACTATTATCCTTCAGCACATCGAGGGCTCCGGCCATGACTGTCAGCGTCACCTCTCCGCTGAAGGCCTCAAGGTCGATAGTAAACGTAGTATCACGACTAAGCACCATAAAGGTGCCGGTATCGATCTCCACACCTGCCCTGTACACCGGCACGGCACGGTACTCTCCATCCTTCAGCCCTCCGGCGGTTATGAATGAGAACTCCATCCTAAGGCTGTCTTTCAGTCCCGCCGATACAGGAATTGTATCAATGACGGCATCATTGAATTTCCGTTCCCTCGCAAATGCCGTATCAGTATTGAGTATAAACCGCTCGGTGAGATTCACCGGGGCTGGGGTGTAGTTTATTATCTTACCTATAAGGTTGACTGAATCGCCTTCAACGAGGTAGCGTGGTGCCGCCAGTTGTGCAATGACGGGCCTGAAGGCCTTTATGACACCGGTTGCGGAACCTGCCTGGCGCTTGCCGGTCATCCCAATGACAAACGTCTCCCACGAAGTTATGTCATCCGGGAAGGTGGCGTTGAAGCTTACCCTGCCTGAGTCGTCTGTCCGGAGCCGCGGCTGCCAGTATGCATAGTCGCGGAAGTTTCTGCGGAGCGTCCCGGCCGCCATCGCCTGTTCCATGAAGGAATCATCGAAGTTGGCTCCCTTGTCCTGAGTGACGGTGAGCACACCACCCTTACCGGTCGTAAACATGATGACTCCTCCGGCAGCTCTGGAACCGTAAAGAGACGTCAATGCAGGATCCCTGAGGATTTGCGCCTGACGTATCAGATCCGGGTCAAGGTCAGCAAGATCACCGGTGTATGGAATACCGTCTATAAGGATGAGCGGAGGTGTTTCTGCGGATAATGACGATACTCCCCGTATCAAAAATACAGATTCATCCATGATCTCAACTCCTGCGACCCTGCCCTGCAGACTTTCAGTGATTGTAACAGATGATGTTGTCAGGGATTGTTTCCGGGACATACCATAGCCAACTACAACCACCTCCTCCAGTGCTAAGAAGTCAGACTCCAACCTGACATCGAGGGTCTGGTCAAATGATACCTCATGTTCCTGGACCTTCATTCCGATAAAGCCGAAGGTCAGCAGGTTCACGCCGAAGGGGAGCCTTATGGAGTACTTTCCGTCAAAATCCGTCACAACCCCGGTGCCCGTCTCCCTGCATAACACAGTTACACCCGGAAGAGCCTCCCCGTCGTCGTCGGAGATTACCCTCCCTGTGACGGTGAATCCAGGACCGTTGTAGGTTGAGATATCCTGCCTGGAGAATTCCTGCAGGAGCTGACGTTCATAGCCAGTATTATTAATGTCACTTTTAGAAGTCATAGCTACCAGCTCCAACACCCTGTTGAACTGTCCCTGGTCACTTTCCCTGATAGCTACGGTCAGGTCTAGAAAAGTCCTGCTGTCGGCAGTAACTTGCACTGAATCTATTCTCAGGCACCCTCCGTCATCGACAAAGACCATAAAGGTATAGAGTCCGGGTTTGATATTGGTAAATGAGGTTTCATGACCACGCCTTGTATGTACCACTCTTGCAGGCAGGTCAAAAAGTACCAGTGCCACCGGCTGCTGGCCGGCTTCCTTTGACAGGTTCATTATTTCAACGGATCCGTTGCCCGGTTTGGTTGGTTCATTCCTGAGGTAATAATAAGGCTTCCGGGACCTGACCTTTAGAATCTCCCTTCTGACTGAATCCAGTAAAGTTGTTGTGAGAACACTGCTCCTGAAGTCCTCCATCGGGGAATAGCCACTCAGGAAGTTGGGCACCCACTTCTCCGGTTCAAAGGATTTCATCTTAAGCAGACCGGCACGGAACTCATACTCATAGCCGGGTTCAAAATCAAAGGAGGTTTCAAACTGTCCCGCTGAAACAAACCGGGCCTTTCCTGGCATAACCGGACCAATGATATCGTAGCTGTAGCCGGGACTGTTCTGGTAAGGATCCGATAACTGGCGCTGGACATTGCTCATAAGGAAGAAGTTTCCTTGCTGGGCCAGCCATGCAACGTTATTATTGAATGCAGATCTGTAGGGCAGGATAAAACTCCTCAGTCGCCCTGCCTCAGCCTTTGTCAGCTTTGGTTTTACCTCTTCCCTGTCATAATCCGACGGATCATCCTTATCGCTGATTGAAAGAATCAGCTTCTTCCCAGGTTCAAACCTGAGGCTGTCAATCTCGTAAATATTACGTGGCGTCCGGATCCTTATCAGATGATAGCCGGTGTCGACTCTGAACGAATAAGGTTGGTTCTCAGAGGCAAAATCGATATACAGGGGTTTGTTATCAACATAAATGTGATTAATCTTTACCGGCACGCCTCCCCTGAAGATGAAGGGGGCAAACTGCGTTATTCCGTCACCCATGTCAGACAAGAATGTATAAACCTCCCGGGAATGGTACCTGAATCTGAAGTATTCGATAGTATCAAGACCGGCTTCCTTATCCCATTCATCAAATCTGAACCGGTACCATAAGTCCGGATCGGTGGCTGTGGAGATACTGAACCTGTTTATCTGTTCCTTCTGTTTTGCTGCCGGGGCCAGTGATGGCAGCAGGGGCAGTTCATAATCGAACTTGCCTGTCAGGGAGAAGGCTGTCAGATCTGCTCCGGCAACGGGTGTTCCTTCATAGTCAGTTACCCGCAGTGTAATGCCGGCACTGTTCCCGGGAATGATTATGGATGGCTGTTCAACAATTATGTTTAGCTTATCCTTTTGGATGCCAACCCGGTACATCGAGTTGTTCATCTTTCCGCCCCAGAGATAGCTGAGCGAGAGGTACCACTCCTTATCCCCTCTGGCCTTCTGCCTGAAATTGAGACTGTCAGTCACGCCTCTCTGCACTTCCCTGTTGAGCCTGTAGATGAAATAGCTGAAATTCAAACGCGTTGAGCTCACCGCATTGATGAATACCGTATCGTTCTGTACCGACATTGTACACCTTATCCCCGGGGGTATTTCATCTGCCTTTACGGTCCTGGTTGTGTTCCCGCTGGTAATCGTATATGCTGTGACAAACGGATCAGTCATCATTGATACCGGGAAAGTTACATGGGCGGGAGCGGCCTTATTGCCAAAGGCATCTTCGGTCACAATAGTTCCCTGTCTTTCAGCGCCATTTCCGTCCACAGTCAGGCTGAAGGTTACGGTGTCTCCCTTGATGTCGAATTCAAATTCCTCTTTCTTTCTTACGAATGAGACTGTCTCCCTGGCAGAGGCTGTTTCATTGTCTGAGGTGTTTGCCAGGGCGACGATAATGTAATCGAGATTTGCCTGGGGGAAAACCGAATCCGGGATCTCAATGAAGGTTTCCCCGGAGGCGAGAAGATTCTCGCGCAATACTGTCAGTGTATCCCTGATGAGAGTGTGCCCGGAAAAAACATCACTGACCCTGTCACGCAGTATCGACATTGTGACACGGGTATCAGGAAGAACCATTTCATTCTCGTTGACAGCCTGCAGGGCAACCAGAAATGGTTTCCCGCTATAGTGAACCTGTTCAGGCAGCCTCATGTTAAGTTTCATTCCTTTCAGGTCATAGTATTCGTACCGGAACCTGCCTGATATTATCGTTCTGTGCCGTCCAGCCGGTGACATTGTCACCATGTAGTCTTTATCGAGCTTCAGGTCCAGTGTATCGGCAGGCACGAAGCTGAAACTGTATCCCCCAGGTGTATATGGAGCAATTGTCCCAATTTTAACGGCTGCATATGGGTCGCTCTTGATAAGTCTGATATCGACCTCCCTGGTGAATGGTTTGTGGTTTTTGCCATGTAGAATGAATGCTTTCAGCATTACCGTGTCGCCTGGATTATATCTGGGCTTGTTGAAAACGATGTATCCTGTTGAAGGTCTTTCAGGGTCGAGGCTCCGGGTTATCCCCCCCCAGAGGCTTCTGGCAGTATGGAATCCATATCCCCTGAATGCTGAGATCACGGCATCTACGGGAAGCATGACTGCAGTCCTGACGGGTACCCAGACGTATTTGACCGGGGTACCGTAAACGATCTTGCGCGAGACTCTTTTAGCGGCAGGGTTATTAACGCCTCTCTCAAGCCTGATGAGGCTGGTAATCCCGTCATGAGTGACTGAGATGATACCCCGGCAATTGGCTTTTTCAAGTCGGTAAGATCCTGTTCTTACGTCAAAAGGGATCCGCCGGCTGCCAATGGCCAGATCAGCGTTGGTCAACAGCGTTCCCGAGAAATCCCTTACCTGGAGAATCAGGTCAGTCTGGTTGTCAACAACTGTGAGATGGATATTGGGAATGCATATATATTCCAGGTCAACTCTGTCTCTGTCAATATGAGATTTTAGATAGTGCCCCGGCGCCAGTTTGCCTTCATGGACAGAACCTGTGGGGAATGAATCCACTTTGGTGTAAAACAGACCGGTTCCCTTATCCAGGCTGCCCTTTCGGGCTATCCTCATAGCCTGGCTGTTGCTGATGGAATAGAAGTAAGTGTAGGGACTAGTGGATGGACTCTTCATCAGATCCTGTGCTCCGGCTGAGGAGGCCATCAGGAAACAGAAAATACCAAGTAGATAATTACGCATGACGACAGTTAATACAGTTCGGGTCACTTGTAAAATTACAAAGAAAATCAGGCCATACCATGCCTGTGGAGGCAGTCAGGGGTTGCAGAAGAGAGTTGAACGCTGTCAGTACAGCAATAAAAATGCTGCTTATTTTTCGAATGGAACGAAGCTGTTCAGGTATGAATATATAATAATAATTATTAAAGCACAACTAGACAATGACATATAATAGTAAGCAAATCCGGAAATATTTCGACCGTAGCTTCAAAATTGCTTTGCTTTTAAGCAGAATTAATTATCTTCGGCCACTTGAGTTAAGTAAAAGATTGTATAATTAATACCTGTGACCATGTTACTCCATCAGCAATTTGTACGAACAGCGAAGAAGCATTCCGCGAAGCTGGCAGTGATTGACAAGACAACCGGGAAGAGTGTTACCTACTCCAGGGCGCTTATCGGGGCTCTCATACTCAGCTCCAAGTTTAAGAAATATGACAGGGGCTTCATTGGAATAATGATCCCTACCTCCGCCGGTGCTGCGCTGGCAAATGTTGGAGCACTGATGAGCGGCAGGATACCTGTTATGATCAATTATTCAACAGGCGCTGAGGCTAACGCAAGGTACGCACAGAAAAAGTGCAAATTCAAAACAATCATTACCTCGAAAGCACTGCTTGAAAAAATTAATTGTCCCCTGATTGAGGGAATGGTACTCATTGAGGATATTATGGCGAGTGTCTCAACCGGCGACAAGCTCAAGGCTGCCCTGATGACGAAATTGCCCGTCGGCATTATCCTGAACTCAGTTCACGGCGGCAATGAAAATGACACAGCTGCCATACTGTTTACAAGCGGAAGTGAAAAAGATCCGAAGGCGGTGCAGCTTTCGCACAGGAACCTCATCTCAAATATTGAGAGTTTCAGCAATTACGTGCACATATCCGAATCGGATATCCTGCTTGCCAACCTTGTTTTCTACCATATATTCGGACTGACGGTAAATCTCTGGGTGGTCTTCTACCACGGAATGACTATGGTTTCATATGCAAATCCCCTTGATTTCCAGACGATCAGCAACATTGCCCGCACTGAGAAGCCCACCATCATGGTCGGGACTCCCAGTTTCTTCTGGGGTTATCTCAATAAATCCGAACCCGGCGATTACAAATCTTTAAGGCTCATGGTTGCTGGAGCTGATAAGTGTCCTGATACTCTGAGAGACGGCTTCATGAAGAAGCATGGCGTTACCCTTCTCGAGGGGTATGGTGCCACGGAAACATCCCCTGTAATATCTGTTAACTCCCTGGAATTTAACAGGCCGGGCAGTACCGGGAAAGTAATTCCCAACGTAACTGTCAGGATTGAGCATTTAGAAACCGGTGAACTCTGCAAAACCGGAGAAGTGGGGAAAATTATGGTTAAGGGCGATCTGGTAATGAAGGGATACTATGAAGATCCCCAGATGACATCCGAGGTACTTGTGGATGGCTGGTACAATACCGGTGACATGGGTTACTTTGATGCGGATGGATACCTGTGGCACGCCGGCCGCTTCAAGAGATTTGCAAAGGTGGGAGGGGAGATGATCTCTCTTGTCAAGGTTGAAAATGTTCTCGAGAAGTTGCTTCCTGAGGGTGTATCATGCTGCGTTGTTGAGATCCCTGATGAGAAGAAGGGGTCATATATTGTTGCCTCGGTATCTGCAGAGGTTCATAAGACTGAGATACTCAGGAAGATGATGAATGAGCTGCCGAGCATAGCTCTTCCAAGGGAGTTTGTTGTTATCAGCGAATTGCCCATGATGAGCACCGGGAAGATTGACTTCCGGACCACCACTAAGATGGTTCAGGAGATCATGAATAAATCGGGATTCGCCGGGTAGCTGAAGAATTTTACACAGATTTCTTCCTGTCCTTGCGCTCAAGCCATCTGATAAACAGGAAATTGGCCAGCCCTATGACTACCATAATGGCTGCAAAGATTGGGTAAGAGTGCCGGATGTTATTTTCTCCGCCGGTCATCACCGTCCATTCACTCATTCCAAAGATTCCTGCCAGGAGGGTCAGAGGCATGAAGATGGTTGTAATCAATGTTAGTCGTCTGACGGTAGCGTTGGTCTGGTTTGAGTCGCGCGCCATCTGGTTGCTGAGCATAGAGGCATAGAGTTCCATCAGGCTGGTCACATTATCGCGGTGACTCTCCGTCATCTCAAGGAAATTTGAAAGGTGGTCAAAGATATCACGGTAGTGTACCGAGGCCTTCTCCGGCACCCACTCACAGTCGTTGCGGCTGATCTTGATTAGTATCTCGCGTTCGTGGAACAGGCTCTTGCGCAGGCCAAGCAGGTTCCGGCGGAGGTAGGTCAGCATAGCGGGATCAAAGGTTGATGGCGAACCCAGTATTGCCTCCTCGGCGCGGTCAATATCGGCTTCGGCCTTATCCACTGCATCAGCCATCTGGTCGACAATATAGTCAAGAATAATATGCATCAGCCATGCCGGACCGCGTTTAACGACTGCGATGTTCCTCTCAATGACTGCCTTTAGCCCGTCTATCGGGTACTTTGTCGCCTCTGAGTATCCGCTCACGGTTACCAGGTATTTTTCACCGATGAAAAGATCTACCTCATCCGACATCAGTTCCTCCTGCTCATATTGCAGAGCATTAAAAACGAGAAAGGAGTAGTTTGGGAACTCATCCAGCTTCGGGACCTGGTTCTCATCAGTACAGTCCTCAAGTGAAAGAGGATGGATGCCAAGTGGTTCGATTAGGTCAGCAAGGTCTTCGCGCGAAGCTTTTATGTAGTTGAACCAGACATACCCGCCATCGTTCAATGCGGCGACTGCCCCGGCGAATGTGCTTATCTTTTCGAGGCTGCCGCCGGATGTGATGTGGTAAAATTCAGATTTGGCCATATCCATATGCTATTTTAAATGATAAGTGGATTAACATTTGAATTATTGAATTGTACGCTGGATCACTAAACATTGAATTCACTTCTTAAGATGACTTCTATAACTTTCTTTAATAAAGGCAAATCCTTCTTGGCAGTATCCCATATTACTTTGTCCTCAATAGCATGATATTCGTGCAGGATAAAATTTCTGAAAGCCCTGACCTTATACCAGGGAAACTCATATTTATCCAGGATCTCTTCATCGACATGAATAATTGCTTCGCCGATGACTGCAAATTGAAAAAGGGTAGCGTCAATTGTCTTTCTGTCATTCAGGAAGGAAGTTTTAGAGTAATCCTCTATGAAATTTTCAACTGTTATAATGGAGTCCAGTATGTGACTCAGTCGGTCCCTGTTAGATATTTTTTTATTTTTCATAGATCAGAATCAGTTCCGGTGTAATACGTTTAAGTATTTCAGGGTTAACTGCGCTATGCATGACAACATCTACCTTCAATGGGATCAGCTTCTCCAACTGATATTTTATTTCAGCAATATCAAACAAGGTAAATGATTTTTTAGCAGGGACCTGTACAAGTATATCCATGTCGCTGTCAATATCATGTTCATCCCGTGCATAAGAACCGAACAACCATGCTTTTTTCACCTTGTTTTGCTTCCTGAAGTACTCTTTTACTCTTTTAATTATCTGTGCTCTGGTAACCGGTTCAGCGGACAGATATCCAATTCTTTTTTCTGCAAGGGAAATCGCTTCAATTGCCTGTACCTCCCCACCCACCTCAGAAATTATTTTATCAGCGAGCCACAGGACCATAAGAGTACCCGGTTCAACCCCAAAGTACTCTTCCAGTTTTATGACATTGACCCTGGTTGCGGTGCGTATGCCATTCTCTATTTTACTCAGTATTGCCTGATCAATATCAAGAAACGAGGCAACCTTTCTTAAAGGATCTCCTTTCTGTTGTCGCAACTGACGAATTTTAAGTGCGAAGCTCAACATTATTGAATTAATCATATTGACAAATATAGTCAAAATAATTTATTCAACAATAGATATTAAATTTTTTCTAGTGCCAAAATTGAGCACAATAAAGTGCTGCCGGGGAACCCTTTGCGAATAAAGCAAGTTGAACCAGAAGAAGTCAGGGCAGGCTCTGATAAATCAAAGATCAGGAAGCTTCTTTTGGGACGTGTGTGAGAATGGCGGCAATATCTTGAAATGTAATGTTGTAACCCTCGTTCCTGAGCGATGTTACAAACTCAGCATGGGGGCGGTACCGGCGGTAATCGGGTTCGCGCGAGGGGTGTCTGAGGTACCTCCCGAAGATAGAGGGGTCACCGGCCAGATTGAGCACAGCATGATATACAAGGCGATTCTCGCGGCGGTGCATTGATGAACCCAGAATCTTCCTGTGCCCGATGGTGATGTCTGAAATCCCCCTGGTACCATAATTTTTTACCCCGAGATCTGAAAGCACATCGAGTATCCTTCCGTTGACCTCCATGAAAAACTCCTTTGACCGGGCCATCTCCGTGAACTCGCGGGCCACAGTGATAACAGCCATTTCCGGCGTGAGTATGACCGCCTCGCCGCCGGTAGGACGTTTGGTCACGGGTATGCCGTCAGACAATACATTTTTCGTTATCAATGACCTCTCCGGGGTGTTGCTCTGTCCCAGAACGATGACCGTCTCCGCCGGCTGCCAGACGAGCATGCCACCACCCGTTCCGCCGAAGATGGCGGCATCGGGCAGGTCATATGGTCTCACCTCAACGGGCATTCTTCAACAGTCTCAGGCTTTATGTACAGGCTTGCCAACGGCGTCGGCACCAGCTTCCAGGAAGACCTCTGAGATGGTCGGGTGGGCATGCATTGTATGAGCCACATCCCAAACCGTGCTCTCAACGGCCATGTAAGCCGCTGCCTCACTGATAAGGTCAGTGGCGTTGCTGGCAATGATCTGAACGCCAAGAACCTCGCCGTACTTAGGCTCCGAAATAATCCGCAGTACACCCTCGGGCTGTCCCTCGGTGAGAGCCTTGCCGTTGGCTGACAGCGGGAACTCGTTGACTTTGTATTCAACACCCTCCGCAGTAAGCTGCTGCTCAGTCCGGCCAATCTGTGCAATCTCCGGGTCAGTATATATTGTCAGCGGAACCCGGTCGGTTTCCATTGTCTCAGTGATACCAAGGATATGGTTCACCGCGGCCATCGCCTGTGCCGAAGCGGCATGGGCATAGATGCTCCTGCCGTTGACGTCGCCGACGGCATAGACACCCTTAATGCTTGTCATAAAATGCTCATCAGTGACATAAAAACTTTCATTTGCCTCAGGCTTCAGCGATCCCACAGGTTTGATACCCTTGCGGGGCATGCAGTTAACGACACCTTCATATTCATCAAGGTTGATGGAATCATAACCTGCCGTACCCTCGATGACCTTTATCTTCAGTGAATCAAGCCTGCGGCTGATGTATGCATTGAGATAATCGTCAAGCGCCGGGAAGACCTTATCTGCCGTCTTGAGGAGCGTAACCTCCTTGCCGATGAGTGAAAGCAGCTGTGATACTTCAGCTGAAACGGGGCCCTCACCAACCACCAGGAGCTTCTGGGGTATCTCCTTCATTGAGAAAAAGCTTTCGAGGTTGAGGATCTTATTCTCATTCACCTTAAAGGGCAGAGCTCTTGGATATGATCCTGTGGCAATGATAATATTCTTTGTTGTAAGCTTGCGGTTGTCTACAACCACCGTATCAGCTGCCTCGACAGATGCATTGCCGATGATTGTCTCAACGTTGTTTTTCTTAAGCAGGTATTCAACTCCTTTAGTCAGCCTCCTGACTATGCGTTCGGACCGTTTGACACCCTTCTCCCAACTGAATGTCAGCTTTTTGGGATCAAGGCCTTCCACTCCGAAGTCGGCCGCCATTCCCAGTCTTGAGAAGTATTTTGCGCTCTCGAGCATTGCCTTGGAGGGGATACATCCCCAGTTAAGGCACATCCCGCCCACATGCTTCTTCTCAATCACGACAGTCTTCAGTCCTGCCTGTCCCGCCCGGATGGCGGCCACATAACCTGCCGGTCCGGCACCAATAATTATCAGATCGTAATCCATCGACTTCTCCTTGTCTTCTTTATTATTGTCTCATTATTAGCGAAAGCGGATCAGCAACACCTGCCGCCACATCATTCAGGAACTCCGTTGCCTCGGCTCCGTCAACCACCCTGTGGTCTACCGAAAGAGAAAGTGGCATAACGTGCCCGATCTTTATCTCACCGGCGGCCACCACTGGCTGCTGATTGATCCGTCCAATGCCCAGGATGCCTACCTGCGGGTAGTTGATCACCGGCACGCCGAACCATCCACCCAGTGCACCGTAATTGGTGATTGTGAAGGTTCCGTCCTTCATGTCATCCAGCGTCAGCTTCCTTTCACGTGCCTTAACTGCAATTTCAGCCACGGCCTTGCTCAGCTCCTTCACAGTCAGTTTGTCAGCATCACGTATCACTGGAACTACCAGTCCCTCTTCAGTACTGACAGCGATCCCTATATTATAATAGTTCTTGAAGATAATATTCCCTTTTTCGAAGTCCATCTCAGAGTTTAGCTCCGGATGGCGCTTCAGGGCCGCCACGACCGCCTTGATTATGAAAGGCAGGTAGGTAAGACTGATATCCTCCTTCTTGTACTCCTCCCTGTATCTTGCCCTGGCTTCAACAAGTGCAGACACCTCAGGTTCCTCAAAGAGGGTCATGTGTGCTGTGCTCTGTTTGGAGCGCAGCATGTTTTTGGCTATCGACTTACGCATCTGGGTCATAGGCTTTATTTCCACAAGCTCACCCGACGCTGCTGCTGCCGATGATGCGGGCCTAGCTATCGGGCTTTTTGCCGAAGGTGCCGGGGCATGGAAGTTCTGTATGTCGCTCTTCATCACCCTTCCTGCAGGACCCGTTCCTGTTACCTGGTTTATGTCGATGTTCATCTCGCGTGCCATAGCGCGAGCCACCGGCGTTGCCAGAGCCTTGCGCAGGGCAGCAGGTGATGCGGCAGGTTTAGCCTCAGTGCCCTCATCGCTTGCCGGGAGGTATGCATTGTTGGAGGCCACCTCGAGGGTGCCGACCACGCCGGCGCCCATTTCTTCAATCGGCTCCACCTCCATAGCAGTTGGCTGAGCGACAGCCTCAATTGCAGCCTTAGCTGAGGTTTCAGCGGCTGCTTCACCGGCGATGTCCAGCTCTACCAGGGTCTCACCCACATGGATAGTCTCGCCGACCTTACCATAGCGCGCAGCTATTACACCTTCACGCGGTGAGGGAATATCCGCCACAACCTTATCGGTCTCCATCTTCACCAGCGGCTGTCCCACCTTAACGGCATTTCCCTTATCGACATACCATTCAAGAATTATGCCCTCAGTTAAACCTTCACCTATGTCCGGGAATTTGAAAATATATCTCATTAGTTCAGAATTTTATTGTTCTCTCAATCTCGTAGAATATCTTATCCGGTGTGATCAAATAATGATGCTCACCCTGGGGATAAGGTACAATCACATCAAAAGCTGCGACTCTCTTAGGTGGTGCTTCCAGCCAGAGGAAAGCCTCCTCGTTTGCGATTGCCATGATTTCAGAGCCCACACCGAAGCTGCGAGGCTCCTCGCCGACAAATATCAGGCGGCCCGTCTTCTTTACCGATGCTATTATTGTCTCCTTGTCAAGCGGATAGATAGTACGCAGGTCAATCAGCTCCACGGAATACCCTGCCTCTTTTGTCATTACAATTGCCTTCTGTACTTCGCGTATCATGGCACCGTATGCCACAACAGTCACGTCTGTTCCCTGAGTCAGTACCTTCGCCTTGCCGATGGGTACCGAAAACTTCTCCTCACTTACTTCCTGCTTGATAGCCCTGTATATGCGCTTCGGTTCAAGGAAGAGCACAGGATCCTCACTCTCAATTGCAGAAATAAGGAGCCCCTTGGCATCATGGGGTGTTGATGGAACAACAACCTTCAGCCCGGGGATGTGCGCAAACATTGCCTCCATGCTCTCCGAGTGGTGCTCAAGAGCGTTTATTCCGCCGCCGTAAGGAAGACGAATCACTATGGGCATCTTATACTTGCCGCGTGAGCGGTTGTGCATGCGCGTAATGTGAGATATTATCTGGTTGAAGGCCGGGTATATGAATCCGCAGAACTGCATCTCTATTACAGGACGCAGTCCGGCAGCGGCCATACCAACAGCTGTACCGGCTATCCCTGACTCAGCCAGGGGTGAGTCGAAGACCCTTTCAACACCATGTTTTTTCTGTAATCCTTCAGTGACCCTGAAGACCCCACCCTCGAAGCCGGCATCCTCTCCGTAGATAACTACGTTCTTATCCTCAGAAAGTTTGATATCAAGAGCATCATTGAGGGCATTGACTATATTCATTGCTTTCATTTGCGTGCGTTTTTCCATTGTAAGAATTTTTCATGTTCAATCTGCTGGTTCCGGAGGTCCTGAGGCATCTCTGCATATGTATATTTGAAGGCGTCCTCAAGCGGATAATTTATGTTCTTCTCAACCTCCATGAAGATGCGATCAATCTCCTTTTTATATTCCTCGGTTATCCTCTCCTCTTCAGCGTCAGACCATAGTTTCTTTTTCTCCAGGAACAGCTTCATGCGGCGCAGCGGATCTTTTTTGTCCCAAAGCTTTTCCTCCTCGGTAGTACGGTATTTGGTGGGATCATCCGAGGTGGTGTGTGCACCCTTGCGATAGGTCACAGCCTCAATAAGAACAGCCTGGCTCTCCTTGCGGGCATAATCATGAGCGTACCTGAAAGCAGCAATCATGGCGAAGATGTCGTTTCCATCGACCTTAATACCCTTGATTCCGTAAGCCTTTGATTTTATGGCGATATTCAGACTGGCGGTCTGCATCTTAACGGGAACAGATATGGCATACTGGTTATTCTGCACAACGAATATGACCGGTACCTTCCACACACCTGCGAAGTTGAGGGCCTCGTGAAAGTCGCCCTCTGACGTTCCGCCGTCACCAACGAAGGCCATCGCCACCTCATCCTTCTTCTGGTACTTGATGGCGTATCCTATTCCGGCACCGTGCAGCAACTGTGATGCAATCGGCACGGACATGGGAATCATGTGATTTGCTTCTGAAAACTTAAACGCGTCTTCATGACCCATGGCGTAGAGGAAAACCTCCTTTACCGAAACGCCCTTGGCCAGCCATGCCCCCAGCTCACGGAAGGCTGGCACCAGCCAGTCATCGTTCCTGAGGACTGTGCCGGCAGCAACACCGATGGCCTCCTGGCCGTAGTTCGGCGGATAGGTGTAGACGCGTCCCTGCCGCTGGTATGAGACGATCATGAAATCGAGCGTCCGCACAAACAGCATATCCTTGTATAATTTCACTGTCTCATCGTCTGAGAGAGCAGGCATCAGTTCCTTGCTGATTACCTTTCCGTTGTTGTCAATAACCTGCAGCATTTTGTCATCTGCGGGGTCAAACTGGTCGAGCATATTTTATTTTGTTTAACGTTTCTGTAATAAAAGACAAAGATCGGTCTAAATTGTTCAACCGGGGGTCCGGAAGTCAGTCTAATGTGAAGAAATGTTAAGAGGCACAAATGGTAAGTTTAAATTGTTTTAAATTAGCGAGATGTTTATGCAATCAGTTAACCCAAACCTTAACGCTATGAAGAACCTCATCAGATTTATGTTGATCTTTACTGTCATTGCAGCCGTTTCCTGCCAGAAGAAAGCAGGAGATGAGCTAACTCTTCCATTTGAAAAGTATGAGCTTGACAACGGCCTGAATGTCATCCTGCATGAAGATAAGTCAGACCCCATAGTCTCAGTAGCTATTTATTACCATGTTGGCTCAAACCGTGAGGTGCCGGGCCGGACGGGCTTCGCGCATCTCTTTGAGCACATGATGTTCCAGCAGAGTGAGAATGTGCCTGAAGACCAGTATTTCAGGCTGATTCAGAGCGCTGGGGGGAACCTTAACGGTTCAACCAACCAGGACCGGACCAATTATTACGAGACAGTCCCGAAGAATGCGCTGGAGATGGTCCTCTGGATGGAGTCAGACCGGATGGGCTATCTCACGAATACCATCACGAAACAGGCTTTTGCCATACAGCAGAATGTTGTACAGAATGAAAAACGCCAGAACTATGACAACAGGCCTTACGGCCACTCGTCTACCGTGATGGCCAGGGCAATGTTTCCCGAGGGCCATCCCTACAGCTGGACTACCATCGGGGAGATGAAGGACCTCTTTCACGCCACGGTGGAGGATGTTAAGGAATTCCATGGAAGGTTCTATATACCAAACAACGCTACGCTTGCAATTTCGGGCGATTTTAACCCGGCAGCAACAAGGGAGCTGGTTCAGAAGTATTTCGGAGAGATACCAAGGGGTCCCGAGGTTGAGAAGCTAAACCCCCTTCCCGTCACTCTCCCGGAGACAAAGAAACTCTATCACGAAGATAATTTTGCAAATGCCGCCCAGCTTACAATGGCGTTCCCCACTCCTGAGAGGTATTCAAAGGATTCATACGCACTTTCGGCTCTCTCCGATATTCTTGCAGGTGGCAGGAAGTCGCCGATATACACGGTTCTTGTGAAAGAGAAGAACCTTACTTCGAATGTCAATGCAGTGAACATGGCACAGGAGCTGGCAGGCACGTTTCGCATCTCAATAAATGCCAACCCAGGGGTCTCGCTGGCCGAGGTTGAGGATGCCATATTTGAAGCTTTCGCCAGGTTTGAAACCGAGGGCTTCACTGAGAAGGATCTTGAGAGAGTCAAGGCCGGACAGGAGACTGGCTTCTATAATATGATAAGCGGCGTTCAGGGTAAGTCGTTCAGGCTTGCCGAATATGACATCTTCGCAGGTGATCCCGGTTTCTACAAGGAGGATATGGCGAATATGATGGCTGTCACCGTAAGTGATGTCAAACGGGTTTATGAGGAGTACATCAAGGGTAAAAACTATATTGCAACCAGTTTCGTGCCTAAGGGAAAGGTAGCTCTTGCCGCTGCCAATTCTGTCGATGCTGGCATTGAAGAGGAGAATATCCTTGCCGCAACTGAAGTGGTGATAGAAGGAGGAGCAGCAGAGGAGATAAAGAAGACTCCTGCCTCCTTTGACCGCTCGGTACAGCCGCCGTTGGGTCCGGATGTTTCCGTTACCGTGCCCCCGGTATGGAAGTCATCACTCGCGAACGGGATGCAGCTATACGGAATACAACATACCGAGGTTCCCCTGGTGCAGTTTAATATTGTCATTGAAGGTGGACACATGCTTGATGACATCAGCGCACCTGGTGTGGCAAACATGCTTGCAACCATGCTCAATGAAGGAACAAAAAACAAAACCCCTGAGGAGCTTGAAGAAGAGATTGACCTCCTCGGAGCTATGATAAGGGTTTCTGGCGGCGAAGAGGAGATAACCGTTAGTGTCAACACCCTCGCACGGAATTTTGAGAAGACCCTTGCCATTGTTGAGGAGATGCTGCTGGAGCCGAGATGGGATTCACTGGCATTTGAGCTGGCCCGCACGCGTGTTCTTAATGGCATCAGGAGAAGCTCTATCGACCCGACATACCTGGGGTCAATGGCTATGAGAGGACTTGTTCTCGGCAAAGACAATATCCAGGCAACCGACGTATCAGGCACAACTGAAAGCGTTCAGTCGATGACTATCGATCAGATCAGGGCATTCTATGAAAAGAACATTTCGCCTTCAGTGTCGCGCTTTTTGGTTGTCGGTTCAGTTGATCAGCTGCGGGTAGAGCAGGCGCTTGCCTCGCTGAGCGGCAACTGGGCTGCGAAAGAGGTTCAGATGCCTCAACTCGCCTTTGCCCCGGCACCCGAAAAATCAGGTGTGTACTTTGTTGATGTCCCGGGTGCAAAGCAGTCGAACATATATATTGGTGCACCCTCCATCCCACGAGGCCACCCTGATTATTATCCGGCATTTGTTGCCAACTACAAGCTGGGCGGGTCGTTCAACGGCTATGTGAACCTGGTCCTCCGCGAGGAGAAGGGCTTCACCTACGGTGCCCGTACAACCATCAATGCACAGAAAAACTATGGCGCTTTCGTTGCCAGCTCGGCTGTAAGATCAACAGCCACACTGGAGTCAGTGGAGATTTTCAGGGACCTGATGACAAATTACAGGGCCGGAGTATCGCAGAGCGATGTTGATTTCACCAGGAACTCCCTGCTCAAGGGCAATGCTCTGCAGTATGAGACACAGAGGGCGCTTCTGGGAATGCTTAATACTATGAGTGCCTATGGACTTCCGGAGAATTATATCGAACTGGAGGAGAACTATGTGAAGAACCTGACTGTTGAAGAGGTTAATGCCATAGTGCAGAAATATATTGATCCCTCGAGGATGCATTATGTGGTTGCCGGCGATGCCACCACACAGCTAAAAGAGCTCAGCAAACTCGGCTATGGAGAGCCTGTTTTAGTTAAATAACCCATACTATGAAAAAACTCTTAAGTTTACTTATGCTTGCCATGCTGATCCTGGCTTCAGGATGCAGCGACGATAAAAAAAACCAGCTTTCAGTCCCGTATGAGACTTACAAGCTTGACAATGGCCTGACGGTCATCCTCAATGAGGACAAGTCTGACCCTATCACATCACTGGTGATACTCTACCATGTTGGCTCCAGCCGCGAGGTGCCGGGCAAAACCGGTTTCGCCCACCTGTTCGAGCACATGATGTTCCAGCGTTCCGAGAATGTCGGGGAGGATCAGTTCTTCAAGTATATCGAAGGAGCAGGAGGCACTCTCAACGGCGGCACCAGCTTCGACCAGACAATCTATTTCGAGGTTGTTCCGAAGAATTCGATTGAGATGGCCATGTGGCTTGAGTCAGACCGCATGGGTTTCCTTCGTAACACTGTAACGCCTCAGTCGTTTGCCCTGCAGCAGAATGTCGTTCAGAACGAGAAGAGGCAGGGTGTTGATAACAGGCCCTACGGGTTCACGGATTATGTCATCCTGAAGAATCTCTATCCGAAGGGGCACCCCTACAGCTGGGATGTGATAGGTGAGATGGAGGACCTGGCGAATGCTACTATTGAGGACGTAAAGGAATTTCACAAGAAATTCTATATCCCCAACAACGCAACCCTGGTAGTGTCAGGTGATTATGAGGTTGAGGAGATTAAAGCTCTGATAGAGAAGTATTTCGGAGAGATTCCGGCAGGGGAGGAACTAGCCGATCCTGAACCGATGAATGTCACGCTGGCAGAAACGAAGAAGCTTTATCATGAGGACAGTTTTGCCCGTGCACCACAGTATACAATGGTATTTCCTGTTGGTGAGCAGTTCACGAAGGACTCATATTCGCTTGATGTCCTAGCACAGTTGCTGGGAGTCGGGAGGAAATCTCCGCTCTACAAGGTGCTTGTGAAGGAGAAGAAGCTCACCTCTAACGTGAGAATATACAACCAGTCGCAGGAGCTTGCCGGGCAGTTTGAGATCAGCATCACAGCCAACCCCTCAACCAGTCTCGATGAAGTTGAAAAGGCCATCTTCGAGTCGTTTGCGAGGTTTGAAACGGAAAAATTCACTGAGAAGGACCTGGAGAGGATCAAGGCCGGTCTGGAGACCAACTTCTATAACATGCTGAGCAGTGTTATGTACAAGTCGTTCATGCTTGCCATTTACAGTGAGTTCGCAGGATCTCCCGACTTTATGACCGAGGAGCTTGAGATGATGCAGAATGTGACCATGGATGATGTCTGGGACGTTTATAACCGATACATCAAGGGTAAGAATTATGTAGCGACCAGCTTCGTGCCCAAAGGGCAGCTTGATCTTATTGCTGCAGAATCTGTCAATGCCGGGGTGGTTGAGGAGGATGTCACAAAGGCCACGCAGATGGAGGTTGCTGCCAGCGGTGAAGAGGTGATAGAGAAGACACCAAGCAGCTTCGACCGTTCAGTGGCACCGGCACCCGGACCTGATCCTTCGTTGACCATACCGGAAGTATGGAAGTCAGAGGCAGCCAACGGCATGAAAATATACGGTATCGAACAGCATGAGCTCCCCCTGGTGACCTATTCAATTGTCATTGAGGGTGGTCACCTGCTCGATGACATCAGCAAGCCCGGTGTTGCAAGATTTACGGCTCAGATGCTCAATGAAGGAACGGCCGGTAAGACGCCGGAGGAGCTTGAGGAAGAAATTCAGCTGCTGGGTGCAAGAATCAATATCTGGGGAGGACAGGAGGATATTACTGTTTCTGTCAGTTCACTGGCACGCAACTTTGAGAAGACGCTGGCCCTGGTTGAGGAGATGCTGCTTAACCCCCGCTGGGATGAGGAGCAGTTCTCGATTAACAAGACACGCACCGTCAATAACCTGAAGCGTAACCTCGCTGAACCCAATTACCTGGCCAGCAATGCGTTCAACAGGATCACACTGGGCGCTGACAACATCATGGCCATAGACGTCAGCGGGACGGTGGAGAGTGTGGAAGCCATCACAATAGATGATCTGAAGGCATTCTACGAAAAGAATCTCTCTCCTTCTGTGGCAAACTTCCATGTAGTTGGTGATGTTGACAGGGCAAGGGTTGAGAAGGCCCTGACAAGCCTTAATGAAAAATGGACAACCAGGGAGGTTGTCATGCCGACGATCGCCCTCCCGCCTGCGACTGAGAAATCTGCAATTTATTTCGTTGATTTTCCGGGTGCAAAACAGTCGGTAATCAGTATCGGCACGCTGGGAATGACACGTAACCATCCCGACTACTACAAGGCCGATGTGGCAAACTACATGCTCGGGGGCACTGCAAGTGCGCGTCTGTTCATGATCCTCAGGGAAGAGAAGGGCTTCACCTACGGCGCCTATTCCGGGTTTAACGGGATGAAGAGCTTTGGAACCTTCAGGGCCTATTCCTCTGTCCGCACCGATGCCACGCTCGAATCAGTGGAGCTCTTCAGGGACATAATGAAGGATTACAGGGCCGGCGTTCCCCAGGAGACGGTTGATTTCACAAAGGGATCGCTTCTCAAGGCCAATGCCTTGCGTTTCGAGACCAATGAGGCCAAGCTCGGCATGCTTAGTACCATGACGACCTACGGGCTGCCCGAAGATTATGTAAAACAGGAGGAGGATTACCTCAGAAGCCTGACAAAGGAGCAGTTTGATGAGACCGTGCAGAAGTATATTGATCCCATGAAGATGAATTACGTTGTGGTGGGTGACGCTGCCACGCAGATGATGGGATTGAAGAAGGTCGGATTCGGAGACCCGGTACTGGTAAAGTAAAGTGATTTTCCCAGGATAATTTTATAAATCCGGGGTTGCGCTGCGCAGCCCCGGATTTTATTTTAACCTGGCCAGAGTTTTAAGGGTTTGACATTGATTACCTGAGGCTGACCTTCTTCTTCAGCCTTGTATCTCCGGCTGAAGCGCCCACCAGGAGCTCAATTTTGCAGAGATCATGATCCCATGCCTGCTTGGTCTCGTTCCAGTACATAAGACTTTTTACCGGGACTGTCAGGTTTGCCGTTTTGGTTTCTCCCGGCTCCAGGGTTACCCTGTCAAATGCTTTGAGTTCCTTATGCGGCCACTCCACTGAAGGATTAATTCGGTGCACGTAAGCCTGCACGACTTCATCTGCAGCCATTTCCCCTGTGTTCTGCAGTTCAAATGTGATGGTTATGACATCGTTTATTCCATATGTTTTTTTATCAGTCTTCAGCTTTGAGTACTCGAATGAGGCATAGATAAGGCCGTGACCAAACGGATACATCACCGGTACTTTCTTTGTGTCGAACCACCGGTAGCCTACAAGTGATTCTTCAGAATAATATGCTTTGTCCGGGTCATTCTTCAGTGCCTTAGCACTTGCTTCACGGTTTTGCACGGCAGTGTCACCGGTGGAGACCAGGCTGGCAAATACATCTGCGTTACGGTCATTCTGAGGATAATTGCCCAGGGCGTATGCCGGGGAATCTTCAAGTTTTACTGGTATTGTGAATGGCAGTCTTCCGGAAGGAGATATGGTTCCGAGGAGCACATCAGCCAGCGCATTTCCGCCTTCCGAACCGTTGAACCACGAGATGAGCAGTGCCCTGGAGAGCGGGTTAACAGTGCTGAGGTCGTTGGGTGCGCCACTTGTAAGCACCGTAATGATGTTCGGGTTCACCTCGGCAATTCGGGTGATCAGCTTATCCTGACCTGAAGGAAGGATGATATCCTTCCTGTCTTCGCCTTCGGTTTCGACGGCACGGTTATTACCGCCTACAAACAGTACAAGGTCGGCTCCGGAGGCTACTCTGACAGCCTCATCCGCCAGTTTTTGTGCAGTCAGTTCCTTTGCCTGTGCCTCCTTTTCAAGCTCTTCAGGTGTACGTTTCCGGAATCTGTCGGCCCAGTTGTACTGAACCGGTTCGTATCCTTTTGCATAAATGATTTCAGCCCTGTCGCCAATTTTCTTCTTCAGTCCCTCCAGAGGGGTCACTTCATACAATGCCTTCACCCCGGCGCCCAGTCCTCCTGATGCCATTTTCTGTGTGGCATTGGCTCCGATAACCGCGATCACCGGTTTGTCAGCAAGCTTTAACGGAAGCACTCCGTCATTTTTCAGCAGAACGATTGACCGGATGGCCACGTCATAGGCAACTTTCTGCTGTGCCGGCTGAGAGGTCATTTCACTGTTTGCTTCGTTTTCAGGGACAGGGGCGATGGCCATTATGACGCGCAGTATCTCCCGGACGCGTCTGTCAATTATATCTTCGGAAACTTTCCCCGTCCTGACCGAATCGAGCAGAGCCTGGCCGAGATATTTTTTGTCAGGCATTTCAACGTTAAGTCCGTTATTGATGGAGTTCACCGTGCTGTGTGTCCCTCCCCAGTCGGAAATAACCATTCCGGCAAAGCCCCACTCGTCGCGCAGTATCTTATTGAGGAGCATATCATTTTCCGCACACCACCAGCCATCAACCTTGTTATAGGCTGACATAACCCCGTAGGCATCGGCCTCTTCAACGGCAGCCCTGAAGGGTGGAAGATATATTTCGCGCAGAGCACGTTCTCCGACTATCACGTTTACTGTACCGCGATTATTCTCCTGGTTATTCAGTGCGAAGTGTTTAAGGCAGACTGCAACACCGTTGTCCTGAACGCCACGGGTATACCCTACTGACAGCTGAGAGCTCAGGAAAGGGTCTTCGCTGAGGTATTCATATGTTCTACCGCCGGTAGGGATTCTCTGGATATTAATGGCTGGACCAAGCAGCATATCCTTGCCCCGCAGGCGTGCTTCCTTCGCCAATGCGGCCCCGTAAGCATATGCCAGTTCCGGGCTCCAGGTGGCTGCCAGTGCTGATCCTGTAGGGAAGAAAGTGGCTTTATCGTTGACCCATCCGAGCGGCATCCAGCCGTCAGGTTGCATCTCCTCCCTTATACCAAACGGACCATCAGCGTATTTCATGTCGGCAATTCCCAGCCGCTCAACGCCCGCCGAAACAAACATGTGTTTAGCGTGCAACATATTTACTTTTTCCTCAAGTGTCATCCCGCTTATTATGCCATCAATTTGTCTGTCAAATTCAAGCAGGGATGATCTGCGGAGCTGTCCTTCAGCGCTTCCTGCCATCAGGAATGTAAGAAAGGCACAGGTAAACATTCTGGTATATTTCATGAGTTTATGGTTTTTCGATGATTCATTGAGGGCATTTAATAAAAATTGACTGGCGCAAATATAATTTACATATCCTATATTTGCACAATCCGTCGCCCGGATGGTGGAATGGTAGACACGAAGGACTTAAAATCCTTTGGCTGCAAAGCTGTGGGGGTTCAAGTCCCCCTCCGGGTACCAAACGGCACAAGAGGTCAGAAATGGCCTCTTGTTTTTTTTATAACCTTCTGAAACCCCCACTAATATTAAGGATGAGATGTTCTGACATTTTTATCGGGAGGGTTGCAACTTGTGAATTCTGAAATTCGAGGGAAACTTAGTCCCTCAAACAACCTATTGGAACTACCAGCACGCCATCCGGCCGTCTGTATGCAACCTGACCACCTGTTAGTATCATAAGAAAAGATGGTTGGTTCATCTTCTCAGCATCAACCTTATGACTTAGTTTAATCAGGTTGGTCGCAGCTTCTTCAATCTGTTTATTTCCCAGTTTTACCTCAACAGGAGCCCACCGGCCATCGTTAAGTTTAATTATCAGATCAGATTCAAGTTCTGATTTATCCCGATAGTGAAATATTCCTCCATCAATAGCTTGCGAATATACTCTCAAATCACGTGTGCACAATGATTCAAATAAGAAACCAAATGTCTTGAAATCACGTAAGATCCCGGTTGCATTTGTGCGCAAGGCCGCGGTAGCTATTGAAGGATCAACAAATTGGCGTTTGTTTGCCGTACGTATGGCAGTTTTTGAACGAAGTGAAGGTTGCCAGGCAGGAACGTCTTCAACAACAAATAACCGACGAAGTGCATTAAGATAAGAGCTCAATGTCTTATCTGTAATGGAGGCTTCGTTAACCTGCATATCATCCATTATTGTTTTGGCTGTTGCCTGAGTAGAAATATTGCGAGCTAATGATTGTAGCAATAAACGGACTCTTTCAGGGTCCTTTTCAACGCCATCAACACGTTGAACGTCTAAATTAATAACAGCATCAACATAGTTCATTGCTATTCGAGAAGACTGTTTTCCTGAAATTACCGCAGCCGGCCATCCTCCTCTACAGACGGCATGTGCAATCTGCTCAATGGTCAAAGTACTTTTTGCAGCAATATCTGTATTTCCTGCGAAAAGATCTTTAATGGAAACTTTACCATTAGATTCATCAGATTCAAACAGGCTCATTGGGCGCATAAGCATCCGGGCAATTCTGCCAGTACCCGAATGGGTAGTTTCATTGTCCCTTGGCGTTGCTGAGCCAGTAAGGATAAATTGACCCATCAGACCTCGTTTATCAACAGCAAATCGTACAGCATCCCAGATAACCGGAGCCATCTGCCATTCATCAAGAAGCAGTGGAGTTTCCCCTTCCAGCAGAAGTGATGGTTTGGTATCTGCCATTGCCAAATAACCAGGTCCCTCATCAGGATCTTGCATAAACACGGCACTATTGGCTATTTGTAATGAAGATTGTGTTTTGCCGCACCATTTTGCGCCTTCCACAAGAACTGCTCCAGTCGATTCCAGCAAGCTTTCAAGAAGCTTGTCACTAATACGAGATATGTAATTCGAAGTCTTCATTAATATGCTAAATACATCCGCAAAGATATTGATTTTACATCAATTTGTTTATTAATTCCGAATTTTGGCAGTATTATGTTCCGTGAAATGGCTGTATTTTATTCCGTGTCTTGGCAGTATATAACTTCAACGTATAGTGAATTAATTTTCTTGCTCAAACTACAAGAGCCGGAAGCCTTGACCACTTCCGGCCGGCTTGAAGTTCAAAATTATAAGCCACATGATGACAGATATTTACAACCGGCGGGAGGTAGTCAGGTAACTCCGACGGAGAGAGGTCAGGATCACCGGCTTATGCACCTTTAACGTACAACCGCCTGAAGAAAGGGTAACTCCCCTATAAGCATCTAAAGACTGAGTTTTCACACTTTATTTAAAAGATTTTCCGGTGTGTAATTCCCAATGTCAGGAAAAAAAATAGCGTCTGAGCCCATTAACATTAAAAAAATAATTTATGTGTGCCTATGTTGTGAAAAATTCTTTACCTTAAGGGGATCAAAAGTGTCTGTTTTAATCTTGAAAAAAAATGCTTAATGTAACTTCCCGGTCAGATTGTGCATTTGATGTAAATAAAAAATTATTCCTTACATATTTAATCAAAAACGGAGGTCCTGAACTTCGTGATTATGAAGAATTTGCCTTCATTGTCCAAACTTTGGATGCAAATAATCTGCATGAGTTCAGGGAAGTAATAAACCCAATACTAAACGTCAATACTCTGATTGGCCGGAGTTACGTCAAACCATTTGGGTATCCGGGAGATTTTTATTTAATCGATCATATTTATTCTAACCATGTTAATGGAGATAAAAAATATCGTAACTGGGATATTTTTTATCAGAATCAGGCCGGAACCATGGCTGTGAGGAACCGTAAAGATTATTTTCTTAATCAATGCCTAAAACTTGCTCTTAAAAAACATGGTGAGAAAAGGGTACTGATACTCGGTTCAGGACCGGCAACAGATGTAAATGAATTTCTAAACATGTACACCGGAAACGATATCAGTTTCGACCTGGTGGATTATGACCAGAATGCTATTGATTATTCGTCAGATAAGAACAAAAAATTTGAAAACCTGATTTCCTATTACAAAGTCAATGTTTTAAGGTTTGAGCCTTCCAGGAGGTATGACCTTATCTGGAGTGCCGGATTATTTGATTATTTCAGGGAGAAACACTTTGTTTACCTGGTAAAAAAATACATCAATTACCTGGCAGAAGGAGGTGAACTTGTAATTGGCAATTTCAGCACTGAAAATCCATCACAAATCCTTATGGAGGTCGTATCTGAATGGTACCTTAACTACAGAAGCAGAGAGGATCTGTTAAAGCTTGCGGGAGATGCAGGGCTCCTGAACAAGAACGTTTTTATTGATGCCGAAGCACTAGGAGTAAATCTTTTCCTTAATATTCAATGAGACTGGAAAGAAACTTTGTTTTCTGTGTCAAAATTTCTGCTTTCTAAACACAAGCAAAGCATTTGATCAACAGGTAAAGGATCTCAGACGCCTATTACCTTCCTGTTTGTCTGCCTTCCTTCAAATACTTGGTGAGCAAAAAATCTTCAGGTTGAGTTAAGGTCTATTTGCCTTGATCCATGAATAGAGCTTTTGTCTAAACAGAAATCCAACTCAACTCAATCGTTACTATTCAAAAAAAGCTAAAAATGCAATTATTTCATAATTTTTAAGAGCAATTGATAAAATCTAAGGCCCAATCCTGACGTTTATTATCAAATCGAGAGTTCTGACAATTATGAATATTTTCAAAAATATGCGTATTAATTTTATGGGATTGAACCCGGAAAGCTCGGAATCAATGACTTTTAACAAACTAACCCTGTCATTTACAGGATATTTGTCGAATTATGAATCTGAATTCCTTAATGACTACTACGTCAAGGCTTTGAACCCATTCAGGTTTTCGCTGATCCTGGCGATGATCTTTTATGGTGCGTTTGCACTTCTTGATGCCGCCACGGTACCTGAACTGAAAGAAATATTCTGGTTTATAAGGTTCGCTGTTGTATTACCGGTTTTGTTATCAGTATTTGCCTTTACATTCTTCAAAGCGTTCAGGAAATATATGCAATTGTCGATAACAGGCGTCATGTTCATTACCGGATTCGGAATTATAGTAATGATAATTCTTGGCGCCAGGGTATCTAACTATTCATATTATGCCGGCCTTATACTGATCTTCATTTTTGGATATACATTTGCTAAAGCGCGGTTTATTTATGCATCGTTAGCGGGCTGGCTGATTGTTATTGCTTACGAGATCTCAGCTATATGGATCTCAGACACACCTTTCACAATACTGGTCAATAACAATTTCTTCTTTATCAGTTCAAATGTTATCGGAATGCTCACAGGGTATTCCCTGGAAATATCCTCCCGCAGGGATTTTTATATGAGAAAACTCCTTGAACTGGAACAGGACAAAGTCAAAGCAGTTAACAGCACCCTGGAAAAAAGAGTAATTGACAGGACACGACAACTGACAGATACCAACTTAAAACTGAAGAAAGAGATTGAGGTTCGCAAAAGATCCGAAAAGCAGAGAAGCGAACTGGAAACTCAGCTTTTTCACCTTAAAAAAATTGAGACTATCGGAACGCTGGCAGGGGGTATAGCTCATGACTTTAATAATATTCTGACACCGATCCTGGGTTATACAGATATGGCCCTGGAAGAAATTCCTGAGGATAGCACTCTGCGGTTCGATTTGGAACAGATAAATATAGCAGCTGTAAGAGGAAAAGACCTGGTCCAGCAAATCCTGACATTCAGCCGGGATGTGAACGTGGAGAAGAAGCCTGTTAAACTGGACCAGATAGTGGTCGAAGTAATAAACTTTATTAAGGCATCCCTCCCTCATGCAATTGAGATAAGGAAAAGTATTGATTCGGGAATAGGGATAATTCTTGCAGATCCAGTTCATATACACCAGATTATCATGAATTTGTGTACAAATGCCGTCCATGCGATGAAAAACAGGGGAGGCATCCTTGACATAAAGGTGGATAGTGTACTGGTAGATCAGAAAACAACAAAGAAAATTAACAATCTTAAGGTTGGGATTTATGTAAGAATCAGACTATCAGATACTGGTCATGGAATGGACAGAAGAACGAAGGAAAGGATTTTTGAACCCTTCTTTACCAGTAAAGAAGTGGGTTCAGGAACAGGACTGGGTCTTTCTGTTGTGCATGGTATAGTCAGCAATTATAATGGGGCAATAACTGTAGAAAGCACTCCGGGGAAAGGTACATTATTCACTGTTTATCTTCCATACAACATTTCAGATCCCGTAGCTGAAATCAAATCTTTGGATCACCTTCCAAGGGGAGACGAACACATCCTGTTTGTCGACGATGAACTGGACATAACTTTTGTGGGCAAAAAGATGCTGGAAAATCTCGGATATAAAGTCACCACCAAGACCAACAGTAGTGAAGCATTTGAGGAGTTTAAAAGAAATCCCGGGAAATATTCATTACTCGTAACTGATCAGACAATGCCCAAAATGCTGGGAACTGAACTTGCCGGAAAAATGAGGAAAATAAATCCCGACCTGAAAGTCATTATAATAACCGGATACATCGACAAATTATCTGATGCGACAAAGTCAAAAACCGGTTCTTATGAAATAATCCTGAAACCTATTAAACTGAACGAGTTCAGCAAGGTTATCAGAAAAGTCCTGGATGATAACTAATCAACTTTAGCAATGGCGAAAATTTTGATAATAGATGATGATCCTTCGATACTGACAATGCTTAAAAGGATGCTTGAAAAAGCCGGATACGAAGTTGATATTGCCAGCAACGGCAGTGAAGGTTTGAAAAAAATTGAATGCTGTCCCCCGGATCTTTTGGTAACTGATATTGTGATGCCTGAAAAAGAAGGTCTTGAACTGATATTCTATCTGAGAGGAAAGAATCCAGGATTAAAGATCGTAGCAATTTCAGGTGGTGGAAGATTTAATTATGAGGGATATCTCACCAGTGCAAAACTTCTGGGGGCTGATCTGATCTTTCAGAAGCCGTTAGTTCACAAAGAATTTGTACAGGCTATATCTGACCTTATTAATACTAAAATTTAGCGCCTTTTACACCTTTCATCTGCAGGAAATTCAGGAAACCTGTTTTTATGACATTCTGAAGCCCCCACTAATTCAATGGATAAGATGTACAGTAATTTTCAGGGAGAGGTTTGCAACTTGTAGGTGAATTTCTGGTACGGTTTCGGGACCTGACGTATTATTTTCGCCATAGGGAACTTCTTTTTCGCCCAAGGTAAAAGGAGGTTTTTTATCCCATTTATTTATATTTATGGGAAAATTCACTTCAGGATGAAAAGTTACATTATACTCTTCCTGGTAACCATGGCTGTGATAATGTCATGTAAAAATAACCAGACAGAAAAGCATGACACACCGGGCTTCAGGCTTGCCATATCAGATACTATCCACTTTAACTCCTTTGTTGACTGCAATATGGCGGAGGCCTGGATAGGCGATACATTCAGGATTTTCCCGGGTAAATACGGGGAAGATCCTCTTTGGGACCCGAACGGCGGTGCACGTCATCTTAAATTCGCCGACGGCCATAATTCACTTGAGGCATTCAGAAGCAGAGCAGAAGATTTTACCGAACCAGGCCTTCCTCCCAATGTTCCACCAGGGACCGAAGGTCTGCATGGTGCAGTCTGGTTCGAAACAATCTGGCAGGATACTTCAGATTTAACAGGTAAGACGCTATATGCAATTTACCATAATGAGAATTACCCATCGACTCTTCCTTTCGACAGTCTTTCAGGAAGCGGATATAAAAATCACAAATGGCCGGTTGGATTGAGAGGTCCCGAGTCGCCGGCAGCCGTTTGCCGAATAGGTATAATGAAATCAGTAAACGGTGGGAGAAACTGGGAAAACAAGGGAATCTTCATCGAAGATCTTTATCCGAGGCTGATACTGCTTCCCCATAATACCTCACTTACATTTGCAGGCGGGGTGGGAGATCCCTCAGCTGTATTGTCGGGTGAATATCTGTACCTGTTCTATGGTGAATATGGTTATCCGGGAATATATGATGAGAATAGTTATGACATGGATACAGAAAGAAAGGGACAGTGCATTTCAGTTGCAAGGATTCATACAAGTGACCTTGATAATCCTGTGGGAAAAGCAAAGCGATGGGATGGAGATTCATTCAGTGCTCCACATAATGGAATTGGAGCTCCTGTAATATCACTTCAGATAGATACTGCAGAAGGAGGAGGTGCCGCATCATCTCCGGGGGGAGGTTTTTACTGGGGCCCCTCGGTAAGCTGGAACACTTACCTCAACTGCTGGGTGATGCTTATGGGACATGTAACCGGCCAGTCATGGGCAGGAAATGAAATATACATCTCCTTTAACCCTTATAAGAACCTGGGTGAAGGCGATCATTCACAAATGTGGTCAAAACCTAAGATACTTTTAAAAAAGGAGGGATACTTTCTATGGTACCCCTCATTACAACCTGCCGACACCAAAGAGGATATTGAAAACAGGTATACATCACTGCGCCTTGGGCAGAAAGCCAGATTGTTTGTTAAGTATCTGAAACCATATAACGACAGATATATGTCGGAGTATGTTATTGAGTTTACTAAACCTTAGAATCCCAGAATAACGCAGCATTCACGATTTTATCCCGGTTCTCCAGGCCTGTTGCCAGGTTCACCATAACAGTTTGTGAGGTATGTAAAAAGGTATTAAATAAAAGAGTATGGCAAAGATATCTTTGTTAAGAAAAACCTTACTAAGCAGGAAGTTAATATGGGCTTTGATCCTTCAAAGTTATAACAAGGGGTTAAATGCATCCACCCAAAATTGAATAGGATATTCTCTTAATCCATTAGTGAATTCAATGGGTATCATATGTCCGGCATTTTCTAAAACTGAATATTCATGATTAATGCCTAACGAATCAAGATAATCACTAAATGTTTTAGTTATAAGTTTACCATTGTTGTTGTACAACCAGTCCTGATCACCAACGATAATCCTTACTTTTACATTTTTCTTTATCAGCTCAGCATTCTTTCTGGCATAAAATCTGGGGTGAACTGCGTTAAAGTACTCAATAGATTTTTCTGAGCCGGGACCGGTTGCAGGCCCAAAAGTATTGATGAGATATTGAGGATTGTGTTCGTCTTTAAAATCAATAAGTGCACCTGCAACCGATGATGTGAAGCCAAACATTTCAGGAAACTTAAAAGCAAGTCTCATGGCTCCAAAGCCACCCATAGACCAACCTTCCAAGCCGCGGCCAGAGGGATTAGCTATGGTACGATAATGAGAATCGATGTATGGTACAAGGTCTTTTATTAAAACATTTTCGACAGGCCCACTAATTACTCCTTTTGCACCAACATTTGCATTGCAATACCAACCTATGGGTAATGCCTGTGCACTTACAATGATCAGCGGCGGCATTTTTTGAGATTTAATAGCCTTGTCTAATTCCTTCATTAACCATTGCCCCTCTCTCTGATTTCCATTTCCCCCGTGCAAATAATATATTACCGGGTAGCTGTTAGATGTATTTTTGTATTCTTCAGGGAGATAAATCATAAAACTTCCGAAAGTACCCTTCCCTCTTTCCGGAGTGGGATAAACCTGATATGTTGCAAAAGAGGGTACTGACTTATTGGGTGAGACCCAAGCTGTATCGGGATCAGAATCCTGAATCCCTTCAGTTTTAAGCTGGGCAAAGTTATTGTTAACAACAAAAATCAGGCAATAAAATGATAAAATTGTTTTCAGTTTTATCATTTTGAAAAACATTACTTTAACTGTTTTCACCTCACAGGTTATTTAATGATATTTACCAAAATTCTCTACTTCAAAAACAAAATTTAAAATTTTTCATTTATTCATTGCCCAGCCACCTTCCTTTTTTCCTCTGGTTGATCTTTAATCTTTCCATTGATCTCTGATTAATTCTTTATAAAGATACGTCAGGGGTAAAAGAGAAAATGGAATATTTCTGTGAGAATGCAAAAAACATGGTTGAACTTTCATATCTCCCATGTGAAATATCCGAAACCCTTTTTTGGACTGAACCCTGCGCTTTAAGTTTTCAACAGATATCTTTTGTCTGAGATATAGTTTTCATGCATGATTTTAAAAACTTCAATCTTTAAATTGTCAGCTTCAGGTTCTGTATTTACTGTTCTAATTGTTTATTTTACCGTAATTCTTTTAGTGATGTATCTTTGATATATGAAGAAGAAGCAGTTCTGGCAGTATATTGCAATTGTTTTAATAATTTCCCTTTTCCTGGGTATTCTGATTCATTTCAGTACCATTCTTGAGCGGTTCGGTCTGGAAACCAGAGGAGGCAGCGGAAGAACCCTTGAGAACCCTATAGCCAATGCATTGTCCGAGGTGTTCATCAGTTCAATGGTCGCTTTTGGTACTTTTATTCTCAATTATTTTATAATCAGGCCTCTTGACAGCACAATAAGAGCGGATTTTAAGCGGATTTCGATATCAATAATCCTGACTCTGATTTCAGTAACGATCCTGAGTGACTCATTCTTTGCTGTCAAGCGTTTATTAAGTGACAGTACCGTACAGAAAAGCTTTAATTTACTTTATACCTCCAGGGATATTCTCACAGGAATAGTAGTTCTCTCCGGCATTTTATTCATTAAGACTGTATATGACAAACAAGCTATCAGGATTGAGAATGAAAAGCTTAAACGTGAAAATCTGGTCACGCAGTATGAATCTCTGAAGAACCAGGTAAGTCCTCATTTCCTTTTCAACTCGCTGACCGCCCTGAAAGAGCTGATCAATCAGGATACCGGAACTGCACAAAACTATATTAATCATCTTTCACAGGTTCTGAGATATACGTTACAGAGTAACCAAAGCCGGACCCGGAGTCTGAAAGAGGAGATGGAAGTGTCTGATTCTTACATATTTCTGTTACAGACACGATTTAGCAACAATCTGTTGATAGAAAAACAGATTGATGAAAAGTACAACAGCTACAGGTTACCACCGCTTGCGATCCAGACACTTCTTGAGAACGCTATCAAGCATAATGAAATAAGTAAAAGGCATCCTTTAACAATTACGATTGAAACAAGAAGGGATCAGACTTTAAGAATGGCAAACCTCATCCGGGAAAGAAATTCCCCGGAATTCAGTAGTGGTGTTGGCTTGTCGAATCTGGCAAAACAATACATGTTCCTTTCGGGAAAAGAGATTCTCATATCACGGAAAAACAATGAATTCCTGGTGGAAATACCCTTACTAACTCCTCATGACAATGCGAGCAATAATAGTTGAAGATGAACCCCTGGCAGCACAGAATCTGAAGGGTGTCCTCAATGAAATCGAAACTCTTGAAATTATCGCAACGTTTGAAAGCGTAAATGAAACTGTTGCCTGGTTTACACTGCATGATTCACCTGACATCCTGTTCCTTGATATTCATCTTGCTGACGGATCAGCATTTGAAATATTCGACAGAGTAAAGATTAACTGTTCTGTAATTTTCACTACTGCATATGATGAATATGCGCTGAAAGCATTTAAAGTTAACAGTATTGACTATCTCCTTAAACCCATTGACATAAATTCGGTTAGAAAAGCACTTGAAAAGTACCAGAGACTCACAGCTGGTATCGGAAACAGAGATATTGATCTGCAGAATTTATTAACTTATTTTAAAAAGAATACTATATATAAGAATAATTTCCTGGTCCCTGTAAAAGGAGATAAACTCGTTCCGCTGAACGCATATGATATCGCTTATTTTTTTATCGATTACGGAACAGTGAAATCAATTTCTTACGAGAACAAAAGCTATAGCATGGATAATACTCTGGATGAGCTTGAGAACATGCTTGATCCTGAAGTATTTTTTAGGGCAAACAGACAGTTTATAATATCCAGAAAAGCTATAAAAGATATCGACCTGTGGTTTAATAACAGATTGTCGGTTAACTTGAAGGTTTCGCTACCAGAAAAAATCCTTGTAAGCAAAGCAAGGGTTCCTGAATTCAAGAGCTGGTTTGTAGGGAAATAAATAACAGCGGGTATATTTGTTTTACCGGAAATGCAATCAGGGCGTAAAGACTTGATTTTTCCTTAATTGAATCCTTTCAGATGAACTCAGATTAATTCACCTTATCTATTAGTCATTTCACTATTTATTTCTTCAGCCTCATCTCATATATTAAATGTTCTTTCTTGTCAGCCTGTAAATTTGCTTTGAACTGATACAATCATTTGAGGTAATTAACAGGTTGATTGTGAACAAACATTTAAAATGAAAACGACAATTCCAAAGAAATTTTTATTCCTCGCAGTTATAATTTTTCCAATGATATCTGTGCAGGCTCAGGATTTGGTCTCTATTCCCAGGATTCAGGGAGAGATAAGATTTGACGGTACTGTCAACGATCCATGCTGGCAGAATATCGAGCCCTTTCCGATGGTAATGCATACACCTATTTTCGGCAACCAGCCCACAGAAAAGAGTGAAGTTATGATATGCTATGACGATACTTATATCTATGTTGGAGCAAGACTTTTTGATTCTGAAGCAACGAAAATGTTGATAACCTCAAAGAAACGCGATGAAGGATCCAATAGTAATGAGTCCCTTTCCATTGTGTTTGATTCATTTAATGATAAGGAAAACGCTCTCGTCTTTTCCACAACCCCGAGTGGTTTACGAACTGATTTGGCTGTATTGAATGATGCAATGGCCTCCAATCCCAGGAATCCGCCATTTAATACAAGCTGGAATACTTTCTGGGATGTTAAGACCACACAGGATGAAAGCGGGTGGTTTCTGGAAATGCGTATACCTTTTTCCAGTATGAGGTTCAAAGAAGATAATGGGAAGGTAATTATGGGATTGATTTGTTTCAGACGTATAGCACACAAAAATGAGGTAGATATTTTTCCTGCAATCCCTCCAGATTGGGGGGCATTCAGCACTTACAGGGTATCTAAAGCTAATGAAGTATCATTTGAAGGTATCCAGTCAAAAAAGCCTTTTTATGTTACGCCATATCTTTTGGCTGGCTATCAGCAGGATAATTTTCTGAATGAAGCGGGAACCGTTTATGATATGAAGGGTAGCCCTAAATTGAATGCCGGATTGGATCTCAAATACGGAATAACAAATAATCTAACTCTTGATGCTACTTTAAATACAGATTTTGCACAGGTTGAGGCAGATGACCAGCAAATTAATCTCACCCGTTTCTCGCTTTTTTTCCCTGAGAAGAGATCTTTTTTTCAGGAGCGGTCGAGTATTTTCAACTTTGGATTCGAGGGGCAAAGCAGTATTTTTTATAGCCGTCAGATAGGGCTGAACAAGGGTGAACAGGTACCTATTCTGGGTGGAGGAAGGATCACCGGAATGGCTGGTAAATGGGATATTGGGTTTCTGGATTTACAAACACAATCCTTCGATCCATCCGATACTGCACAAAGTTCAATTCCTTCGGAAAATTTTGGTGTTCTCAGGCTTCGCCGCCAGATAATCAACAGTAACAGTTATGTGGGCGGTATTTTGACTTCCCGTATAGGTATGGATGGCTCCTACAGCACTTCATATGGGGTTGACGGGATTTTAAAAATCCTTAAAAATGATTACTTAAATATAAAACTTGCCCAAGTTATGGTAGCGAATTACAATAATACCCCCTTTTCGCTTGATCCGACAAGACTTTTTCTGAACTGGATAAGATTTAATGATAAAGGGTTGGGATATGATTTTACCTATACGCGAAGCGGTAAGGATTTCAAACCTTCAATGGGCTTTCAACAGAGGAGCGATTATTCGTATTATGCAGGTAGTCTTCAGTACGGCTGGCTCCCGGGAGCAACTTCCCCGCTTATGAATCATAAGTTTGAGTTGAACGAGGAGATGTATTATTCCAATTCCACAGGAGATGCCCAGACCGCCAATACTGAATTGGCCTATAAATTTAATTTTAAACAGGGATTTGGAGGGATGGTTTCTATATTAAATTCATATGAAAATGTTGAGAGAGAGTTCAATTTCTCAGAAAATGCAAGTGTACCTGTCGGGAAATATAATTTCACGCAATTTGTGGCACATGTGAATACATCTGAGTCAAAGACATTAAGTCTTGGGATAGATGGTTATGCAGGCACCTTTTATGATGGTAATCGCCTGACAGTTGGCCTGGAACCCCTGTGGAATATAGGATCTTCATTGCAGCTGGGTCTGGCATACGAATATAACCATGTTAATTTCCCTCTGCGTGACCAGGCTTTTACCGGCAATATTACCAGGTTCAAAACCTTGCTGATGTTCACCACAAAAATATCTATAAATGGCTTTGTGCAGTATAACAGTACAGAAAATTCTCTTTCAACAAATTTTAGATTAAGGTATAACCCACGTGAAGGGAATGATTTCTACTTAGTCCTAAATGAGGGAAGAAGTACTTACAGAGATCTCGAAGATCCAAGATTGCCAGCGTTTAATAACAGGTCTGTCCTATTGAAATATACATATACTTTTACACTTTAGGATTGGTATGTTTCGGTGGTGTATCTTTCTGCAGCATCATTGAAAAAAGTTGCAACTTTTGTCCGTTTGGGGTACCCAGAGGCACGAGAGGTCAAATTTGACCTCTCGTTTCTTTTTATGACATCCTAAAGCCTCCACTAACACGATTTTGTGAAAAAACTTTTAAGGTGCCATATTATTTAAATATCAATAAATCTAAGATCCTGTAAATTACAAAGTAGCTCATTATGATGGGTTAATTAATCACCACTTCACTAACTATTCTTTGGTCATTACAATGGTTCGTGATAAAAAATTGTATTCAATGAAGAGTAAATGTAAAGAGGCTCCATCAGGGGTCTTTTTGTGTAATTCGAGAATATTGAACCGGCCAAAAGTGACCAGATTGTCAGGGTTTAAAATACATTATGTGAATGATGTAATTTATTTGTAAGGATATGTAACATATGCTGAAATTAAAGGATTGACCTTTGTACAGTGAAAATTTATTTCAACATGAAATGCCAGGTTATTATGAAATCGAAAATTAAAATAACGGGAATTTTGCTTGTGTTTATTTTGCTGCCGGCTATATTCCCAAAACAAGCATTGGCACAGGAGCCGTATATCAGTTACCAGGTTTTCTATGATCAATTAAGCCCTTATGGTCAATGGGTGGACTTTCCCAGATATGGTTATGTTTGGCTTCCGAATGCCGGGCCGGACTTTTTCCCGTATTCATCAAGAGGCAGCTGGATAATGACTGATTACGGGTGGACATGGTTATCAGATTACAGTTGGGGATGGGCTCCTTTTCATTATGGCCGCTGGGATTATGATAATTTCTATGGTTGGTACTGGGTGCCCGATAATGTATGGGGACCCGCCTGGGTAACATGGAGAAAGGCTCCCGGGTATTATGGCTGGGCACCAATGGGTCCTGGTATGAGTATTGGTATGAGTTTTGGCAATAACTATAATAATTACAATAATCACTGGAATTTCGTAAGAGAAAGGTATTTTGGAAGGAACAATATCAACCGCTATTATGCCAGTCAAAATGATTATGATATGCTTTTCAGAAACTCCTCAGTGATTAATAATACCTATGTAGATAACAGTAGCCATACTACATACGTCTCCGGTCCGACCAAATCGGATGTAAGGGAGGTTACCGGCCGAAGGGTTAATACTTATACCATTCAGGGGAATAATGTACCAGGACAATCATTGAGTAATGGCGAGCTCAGGATCTACAGACCTCAGGTAATGCAAAACAATGATAATGAGCGACGTTCTGCCCCATCCGTGATTACAGATTTAAATGATGTGAGACGAGCTTCAGAAATAAATTCTACATCTACACAGGAAAACATAAATACATACGGTAACAGGAGACAGGAACAACGACAGGATTCCATAGACAGGCAAAATACTGTAGATCAGCAGAATGTTGTAGATCAACGGAATGCCGCAAATCAAGAGAATGCTGTACAAAGGCAGAATGAAGTAGATCAACAGAATGCTGTAAACCGGCGGAATGCTGTAAACCGGCAGAATACTTTAAATCAACAGAATGCCGCAGATCAACAGAACGCTGCAAACCGGCAAAATACGGTAAATCAGCAGAATGCTGCAGATCAACAGAATGCTGTAAACCGGCAGAATACTGTAAATCAACAGAATGCTGCAGAACAACAGGATGCTGTCAATAGACAAAAATCGGTTAACCGGCAGAATGCTACGGATAACCAAGATGCTGTAAAAAGGCAAAATGATGTAAATCAACAGAATAAAAGGAATAATGAAAGAGTTTTGCGGCAGCAGAATGCTGTAAAGCTCAATAATGGAAGAAGAGAGCAGTCAGTAAATACAGTTAATAATCCGAAAAATAGCAGCTCTGAAGAATCAAGGAAAAAACCCCCTCAAAGAAATAATTAAACAAAAACAAAACGGGACAGTAGTGATTATATAAGTTATTTTAATCTACTTCATCAAACTCCGGATATTCTGAACTTTTGAATGATATTATTAATCAAAGTACTATAACCCCTAACATTAAGTGTATGAAAACAAATAATTTACCACTGAAAGCAAAATCAATCCGGATTTGTCCGTTTGTACTTTTGATGCTATTGTTTTCACAATGTACCGGGCCTGAAGGACCTATGGGGAATGATGGTTTGGATGGAATTAATTTCATCCATTCCGTCATCTATGATATCAATCCTTCCGAATGGGTTGGAGACTTGAACGGATATAATGCATTAATTGATGTACCTGAAATTACTGATGACATTTATTACAACGGAGCGGTACTTGTATACAGGTTATTTGAAACTGAACCTAAAAGTTTTAATTTACTGCCCTATACTTATGTGGATAATACTTTAGTCGTTTATATGGACTTTGATGCTTATGTTGGGAGTATCAATTTGATCTACAAAGAAGTATTCGACGGAGTAAATGATACTCCTGTTCCGGTAAATATTATGTCGTTTAAAGTCCTGATCATAGAAGGGATTCCCCTTGCCACTTTAAAAGGAATGGTAGATGTAAGTGATTATGGGGCAGTTGCCAAAATGATGAATGTTCATTAAGGCCTCATTAATGCAGCATCATCAGATACTGGTTCGAAATCAGGAGTAAAGATATTGTCTTCCACTGAATTGCACCTTTCCGGCCGCATGGATTGCTTTGCGGGGCAGGCTGTCAGGGGCTACAAAAACAAATAATTAACTTACTTGTTATTACAGTATGAAAAATTATCTTATTATCGGAGGTTCCGGCGGAATAGGCAGTAGTCTTGCCGGCATACTTGCTGAAAAAGGCGACCGTGTTTACGCAACCTATCGTAAAAACAAACCGGAAGAATGTCCTGTCAATGTTAGTTACCACCACTTTGATGTCTTACAAGAAACATACGATTTCTCATGGCTCCCGGAAAAGCTGGATGGCCTTGCCTATTGTCCCGGTAGTATTACCCTGAAGCCCTTCTCACGTGTAACACCTGAAGATATTCATGCTGAAACAGATCTTCACATTACCGGCGCATTCAGGGTCATCCAGGCACTAATGACTCGTTTGCGTGCCGTCTCTGGTTCTTCGGTGGTTCTTTTCTCCACGGTTGCGGTGCAAACAGGATTTAAATTCCATACGCTTATATCATCCGTAAAAGGAGCCATTGAGGGGCTTACACGTTCATTGGCTGCTGAACTTGCCCCATCTGTCAGGGTTAATTGTCTGGCCCCCTCGCTTACTGATACACAACTTGCAGCTCCGCTGCTCAGTACACCGGCCAAGCGGGAGGCGAATGACGCGCGACATCCCATGCAACGTATTGGGAAGCCTGAAGATATTGCAAGCATGGCGGCCTTTTTAATAAGTGAGGATGCAGGGTGGATCACCGGTCAGGTGTTTCACGTAGATGGCGGTATTGGTTCACTGAGAATATAGTCTATCGTGCTGTATCCGCTGAATGGATGGCAGATGACAAAATAGACTGATATCACTTTTGTTAATACAAAATCCTTTCCTTACCAAACTGGATACAACTTCTGTCCCCTGGGGAGGTCTTCTCATAAACGGCCAGCAAAGGAGTCTATCCCGTTTTGTCACACAAACTTCTTTTTAGCTGATCAATTTTTCTTTCAATTGTCTCCTTGCCATGAAGATTCTGCTTTTTACAGTTCCTATATTAACGGTTAGTTCATCGGCAATTTCTCGGTATTTGTATCCACTAAGATGCATTTTAAACGGGATCCGGAGTTTATCTTGCAATTGTTCAATGTGTTGAGTCATCTCTAATACTGAATATGCTGAATCCGGGTTATCATAACCAATATTTGGTCGAGCAAAGAAAAATAATTCTCTGCTCTGATCACGATATAATGTCTGAAGCACACCTTTCCTGTAGGTGTTTATAAAAGTATTTTTCATTATTGTAGATGTCCATGCTTTAAAATTAGTTTCATCTACAAATTTGTCACAATACTTTAGAGATTTATAAAAAGTCTCCTGTACCAGGTCCTTTGCATCATCCCTATCAGAAGTTAATTTAAAAGCCAACCTGGTTAGACATTCCGTCTGATTAATAAGATTAATTCGAAATTCTGTTACAGTCATGGTATACTATTTTCAAGCAAACTCCATCAACTAATATGGGTCAAATTTATTTTGATTATTTTTTTCAGATATTACAAAATTTTACAAATTAGTTACATTATTTATGGATTTTCCAGGTAATGCGATGTGCTTTTTATGTTTACCACGAGATTATTGGGGCTAATAAGGCACAGGAGGTCAAAACTGACCTTTTTTTGAAATTTCCCAGAACCGACCTGAAGGCGGTTTATCTGGCAACATCTGAATGATCTTTGACGAAGATTCCGTTGGTGGCACCAAGAGCGAGCATGGGAGCAAAAAAGATTTCTCGCTCGTATATGTTCCTCCCATCACGAGCTCAAATAATTTACTAACTCTCAATCCTTAATGCATCGTACAGACAGTCCCATTCCCTCGTGGAAACCACTCATATGAAATATTTGGTTGTCGTAATATATTCTGACTCCCAGTGGTTCAGTGGTCTTTTTTCCTGATCTGGACCAGAAATTAGTGTTTATGCCCAGATAGTGGAAGTCGCCGCTTTCATATCGCTCTCCTCCTGGTAATGCGGTAAAGCCAAATTCATCATTAGCCCCGGTATTTGGGCTGTTCCAATGTGCAGTACCTCTTTCCTTCAATTTGCCGCCTGCAATATTTTCTCCACCGGCGAAATCACGCAAAGCCTGCCATTCAGCATCGAAAGGCACATGCCATCCTGCAGGGCAAAGTTTGCCGGATTTTACGGCCGCATAATTGTATAGAGCGCCATAGATATTTCCGTTGGAAGGGTTATTATCATGCCAGCAGTAGCCGGGGGTGTTTTGACTGTAAAGATTTTCCCATTCATTATTGACTGATTCCAGGGCAATGGAAGTTCCGTCATTGAGTTTCTTTGTTTTCAGGTTCTCAGCCATCCAGATCTGGGGGCCAATGACAATAGTTTTATAGACATTGCCATCAATGTCAGTGACGGTTTCGGGTTCGTCAGTTTTCTTGCAGCCGGTGGCCATGATCGAAATCGTAACGACCAGAATAAGCAGTTTAACAGCAGGAGGAGTGCTTTTTTTCATGGCATTTTTCTATTACAGATTAGCATTAATTTGAATGGGTTGGTTCATAACCAGTGCTATGATAGGGTTTTACCGCATAGAATTTAGACAAAAAATGTTACAGGGCAATAATTTTTATAAACTTATTTAAACTGACAAAATGTTTCGTGTACACGAAGTTCCTGGCTCTGAGTCACAAGCTTTTTCACGAGTGTTTCAACTTATTAATAGCATTAGACGGAGCATGTTATAAATTCATTATTTTTGGATAATTGTATGACCGGAGGCAAGCAATATTAAGCCCCGGGGACTTAACTATATATCCTATGCTGACAAAAGATTTGGTACTGGAGTTGTGGAGCAAAACATACAACACCGAAGGTCGACCCGACTGGTCACACATTCTCCCATATTACGACAAGGATATATATTTCAGGGATACCGTTCAGGAAATACGTGGTATCGAAGAATTTACTGCAATGACGGAGCGCCTGACAGAGCGCTCAAAAGATCTTAAAATGAATATTGTCAGGGCTGTTATGGAGGAGAATATTATCTTTCTTGAATGGGAAATGACAATCAAGTTTAAAAAAAATCCCAGTTCCATAATATACGGTACAAGCCGGCTGACTTTGAATAGCGAAGGGAAAATTATAGAACAAAGAGATTATTACGATTTATGGGGAGATATCTTTGACAATATTCCCAGGTTTGGCAAAGCATACAGAAGATTTATGAAAAAGAAGTTTGGTTGAGGACTGTTTATGGGGAAAAATAAAAAATTCTTTCAGTATTTTAAGCAATACCAGTGGTCTAACATATTTGCAATGATCCGAAACAACAGGTTAGACCCCGGGATCTGCACTGATGATTTTGCCGATAAGCTTGTTGTTATAACCGGAGCTACTTCAGGCATTGGATATCATACAGCCAGAAAGTATGCATCTCACGGCGCCAACTTGCTGTGCGTAAATCGGAATTTGCAGAAATCAGAAGCTTTATGCCATGAGATTGAAAGTGAATATGGTGTTAAATGCGACTATAAAATAGCTGATCTGAGTAATTTACAGGATATTCATCATGTTGCAGAAGAACTATATAAGCTAAAAACCCCGATTGATGTACTGATACATAATGCAGGCATTTACCTGACAAAAAAAGAATTATCTCCTGATGGAATTGAAAAGGTCTTTGTGATTCAACATCTGGCCTCCTTTATTTTGAATTTCATTCTGATGGATAAACTCAAGTCTCAGACAAACGCCAGAATTCTCCTGGTCAATTCCGAAGGGCACCGTTTTGCTGCCTGGGGTTTGCGGTTGGACGATCTGAATTGGGGAAAGCGTCGTTATTCAGGCCTGAAAAGTTACGGTTCTGCGAAACTGGCACAGCTTTTATCCATGATAGTTTTTAATGAATATTTTCAAAATACAGGAGTATCAGTAAATGCAATGCATCCGGGAGCTGTTAAAACTGATACAGGCCAGGAAAACGGACCGTCATACCTGTGGTTTAAAAGGAATTTTGTTGACAAATCCCTGAAATCCCCTGAAATCTCAGCCGAAGCATTGTACTATCTTGGAGTTTCAAAAGAAATTGATGGTGTAAGTGGGAAATTCTTTAATTTAACCACCAAAGAGGAACCGGCACCCCCTGCTCTGGACAAGGAAGCCGCTTATGAACTTTGGGAAAAAAGTCTGGAATTGGGTGGATTGAAGGGTTCATAAAATTAAATGTTGCTGTGAAAAAAGAATATTGAGATTTTGACTGACAAGAACATGTCTGACAACAAATACAATACTATCGTAGTTGGTGGAGGCATCGCGGGATTGACATCTGCAGCTTATCTCTCACGTGCAGGACAAAAAGTATTGCTTATTGAAAAAAACAAGGAATGCGGGGGACTGATTAATTCTTTTGACCGGGACGGCTTTAATTTTGATGCCGGAGTAAGAGCTTTGGAAGATGCAGGTATTATTTTCCCGATGTTAAAGGATTTAGGCATTCAGCTCGATGTGGTTAAAAGTCCGGTTTCCCTGGGAATAGAAAACGAAATTATAAATATAGAAGGTCAGGATAGTCTGGTAAAATACAGTGAACTTCTGGTAAAATTCTTCCCGGAAAGTAAAGAGGAGATTGATAAGGTAATCAAGATCATACGTAAAATAATGAAGCACATGGATGTGCTCTATGGTATAGAGAATCCTGTGTTTAAGGATTTGATGAGCGACAGAGCTTTCCTTTTCAAAAAACTCCTGCCCTGGCTGCCTAAATTTATCTTTACCGTTGGAAAAATAAACCGGCTTAATATGCCGGTTGAAGACTATTTGGAAAATTTTGTAAAAAATCCTTCATTGTACCTCGATTATTTCTATCCCAAAGGCGGAGTTGGTAAACTTCCGGAGGCCGTGAAGAAAAAGATAATAGCGTGTGGCGGAGAAATACTTACGGATACAAAGATTATCGATGTGAGGGCTGAAGAACACCTTTTGAAGGACCAGAATAATATCACTTATAAATACGACAATCTTATTTGGGCCGCTGATTTAAAAACGTTTTACAGAATTACTGAAACAGAAGGTTTATCACAAATTATCAAAACATTATCAGAGGAAACGAAAAGCAAGTTTTTAAATAACCGGGGCGGCGATTCTGTGTTTTCTTTGTTTGTGGAAGTGGATGAACCGCTTGAAAGTTTCAGAAAAATTGCAAACGGTCATTTCTTCTATACCCCCTCAAGGATTGGTTTGGGTGAAATTCACAGGGCGGAGCTTGATCATCTTATAAGTAATTTTGAAAAAGTTGAGAAAGAACAAATTCTGACGTGGCTCGATAAATTTACCAGGTTGAACACATACGAAATTTCTATTCCCGGACTGAAAGATCCGGAATTGGTTCCTCCGGGTAAGACCGGACTGATTATCAGTTTCCTCGCCGAATATGATCTGTTTAACAAAATTAAAGGAGCAGGTTGGCTTGATGAGTTTATATCAGAACTCGAAAATCGGATTTTGGGTGTAATATCTGATTCTGTCTACCCGATGTTAAAAGAAAGAATCATCACTCACTTTTCTTTTACACCCTTAAGCATCGAAAACAGAGTAGGCAGCTCTGAAGGAGGTATTACCGGATGGGCATTTCAGAAAAATATGCCGGTCGTAAACAAAATTCAGAATTCGGTTCGTTCAGTGCTGACACCAATACCATCAATTTATCAGGCAGGACAATGGGCTTACAGTCCTGCTGGTGTGCCGATGTCAATATTAACCGGCAAACTTGCTTCCGACCAGGTGTTGAAACAAAAGAAGAAGCATAAAACCCCATAATTTTCTGAATCTTGACATCAAACTTACTATTCCCAACTCTCTATAAATGATTATATTAAGGTCTGTTTCAAAATCTTTCGGGAATATTGAAGCTGTAAAAAATGTCAGTTTCAATATCGACAAAGGAGAGATCTTTGGCATCCTGGGACCAAATGGTGCGGGGAAATCCACAATTGTAAACATATTAAACACTCTGATAAAACCAGACAAGGGTGTTGTCATAATTGACGGGGTCAATATTAAGAACGATGGTGATACGGTAAAGCTGATCATGGGTGTTGTCCCTCAGGAAATCGCCTTATATGAAGAGCTGACAGCTTATGAAAATCTTATGTTTTGGGGCGGACTATACGATATCCCAAAATCTGATCTTAAGAAAAATGTGGATAAAACCCTCGGAATTGTGGATTTGGTAAACCGTAAGGACGACAGAATCAAAACATTCTCAGGGGGGATGAAGCGCAGGATCAATATTGCCTGTTCATTACTTCATAATCCCAGGATATTGGTATTGGACGAACCTACGGTTGGCGTCGATCCTCAAAACAGGAATCATATTTTTGAGGTCATTGAGAGACTGAATGGTGAGGGGATGACAATAATCTACACAACCCACTACATGGAAGAGGCTGAACGATTTTGCGACAAAATTGCAATTATTGATACTGGTCAGATTGTTGCACAGGGGACATTGAAAGAGTTAAAGCATATCAGCAATATAAAAGACTTAGTTACGATTAAACTTGCCGATGCGGATAATGAAACCATAACCCGGATTAAGTCAGAAAATCCAATGTTCAGGTTTGACAGCACTACCAGCACTTTTGAAGTGGAGTGTGGGAATATTGGTAATGATACCTCGATAATTATAAACCAGATTCAAAACTCGGGTGGTGTTATTGAAAGAATAAACACCAGGGGGACGAATCTGGAATCTATCTACTTGAAATTAACAGGGAAAGAATTAAGAGATTAAGTTATGTTCAAGCTTTTTAAGAAGGATCTGATACTGTTTCTTCATGATCAGCGCTCCGTGATTCTCACGTTTTTTCTTCCGGTAATTTTAATAACTCTATTTGCATTTGCTTATGGCAGCATAGGAGCCTATGATGGCCGTTCTGAACCTGTCGAATTGCTGGTAGCCGATCTGGACCGAACCAGTTCTTCAACAGAGATTATTCATAAGATTGATTCACTGGAGGATATAATTGTTGTTGTTTCAGATTCCACAAATTCCCGTGAACTGGTAATCAAAGGAGAGTATGTATGTGCCCTGATAATCTATAAAGGTTTCCAGGACTCACTTGACTACGGAAATTCAACACCTATTGAACTGGTTTATGACAGGTCGCGTGAAATGGAAATTGGAATCCTTCAACAGAACCTGATCAGCACTCTAATGTCATCAACAGGTGAAATAATCGTTAATAACAGTATTGGAGAATATCTGGAGGACCAGTTTCCGGATATTGACAAAAGTACCAGAGATAATATACTCAAAACGGCAATAAAAAAGGACGATAATAAACTATCCATCAAGTGGACTTCTATTGTTGGAGAAAAAAACGATACGAAACTGGGACTTATACAGGCCGTGGCGGGGACTGCCATTCTCATGTTACTCTTCAGCGTTGCAGGAGTCGGGACAAGCATCCTGGAGGAAAAAGAAAACGGCACAATAAACAGGTTGCTATATTCGCCCTTGAAGGGCAGTGCAATACTCTACAGCAAAATGCTATTTGCTTTTTTTATCTCGATACTTCAGCTGACAGCTATGTTCCTTTTTGCCTGGCTCGTACTGAACATGGATATGAACGTCAACATGCCGGGATTAATTTTGATGATAATTGCCACATCCTTTGCTGTTTCAAGTCTGGGTATTTTCCTGGCTGCGATTGCCAAAACACGTCAGCAGGCACAAAATCTGAGCACAATTATTATTCTTGTCATGTCGGCTATTGGCGGAAGTATGATCCCTCTGTTTATAATGCCTGCAATACTTCAGAAGATTGCTCTTCTAAGTGTAAATTACTGGGGAATTCAGGGGTTCTATGACCTGTTCTGGAGGGTACTGCCATTGAAAGAGATCCTGCCAAAAATCCTTATTTTAATGAGTATAGGTTTAGTTATGACATTAGCTTCCATCCGGTTGTTTAAGAAAAGGATTACAAAATTGCAGTAAGATTCAGGACCATCAGTTCATGATCGCCTTGCTTTTGCTGTCGCTCTCAACCTCGACCTTCCGGTCAAGCTTTTTAACATTCTTCCCTTTGTTGAATTTGTAAGAATACATGAACTGGATATAGGTCGAAGCATCAAATCCAATAATGTCTGTTGAGGTAAAATCAATGGTTCCAGTCTCGGTCCTGCTCAGTTTAACCTGCTTCGAAAACGGGAGTACCCAAACGAAACCAACAGTGTGGTTCTTTAGCTGTGTCTGCATACCAGGTCCATAAAACGGCAGGTTGTAAGTTTTGGATTGTGCGTTCACAGTTACCCCATTATAGCTCAGGAAGGCAAATACGGTTGTTGTCTTCTTTTTGCCAAGATTGGCAAATGCGGAGCTGGTTATGCTGTAGGAGAAGTAATCCCTGGCCGGTATGGTGACTGACTGACCAATGTACTCATTGAAATGGCCGTTATAGATCCTTGCATTTATATTTATATACCATAGCATGGCATTGATACCACCCCCCAGTTCATAGCCGTTGAGCAGGTTAAAGGGTTTGGTGAATGTGGTCAGAGTGTTGTCAACGGGAGAATTAATTACCAGAAATTGATTACCTACTTTATTTGAGAAGAATTCATTGTACAGATAAGGTGAAAAATAGTTGCTGCCAAAGTTCCAGGTGTAGGTAAGCTGGAGGCGATCACGATAATCAGGCTTCAGATCCGGATTACCCTGGGTAATATTATAGTTCTGGTCTGTTCTGTAATAGGGATACAATTCGTAAATGCCGGGCCGGTTGATTCTCCTGTTATATGTGAATTTCAGATTATGCGATGCCGAAAATTTATACTGAAGATTGACCGATGGAAGGAAACAGGTATATACCGGTTCAGTGACCGAATCAGCTTTGATCCTGCTGTTTTCTACCCGGAGCATGGCCTGGAGGCCTATTTTCTTAAGATTATAGGTAATACCGCCATAAACAGAATTTCTGAACTCTTCATAATCAAACATATTATCTGATTCCATGTTATCAATTATGAAATTATAACTCATCTGCTGGTAGTAAAGCTGATACCCTGTTTCAATTTTTGCAGACATCCCTAACGGGTGGACATAATTCAGTTTAGCGGAATAGTAATTGCGGTTATTCAGATTGTTCTCCAGCCGCGAATAGGTATCTATTGCCTCATCAGTATCATAGACGTACCTTGTATTGGTGAAATCATTTCTCTCATCTGATTTGAACCTGTAATAAGTGTTCTCAGAGGTGAATTCCTGAATAGGGTTTTTAAATGTCTTTTTGTAAAACAGCGATACTGATGACTCATCGCTTCCAAAGCCGGTATATGTTTCGGAAGAGATCGTATTCAGGGGTAAATTGTTTTTGTAAAGAGTGGTACTGCTTCCCAGATCAATGTCCTGGTTTAAAGGTTTATAGCTTGCGTTAAAGCTGATGCTGTTTTTATCGTTGATATAATAATCGAATCCGCTGTTGATTGTTGACATCGTTACTTTTATACCTCCATCCCCGAACATACTGACCGTAGAATCGATCATTGCGAAACGGCTTTCAGTAGTATTGGTTATGTCAAGGCTCTGCGAAAAATTGAAGGCAGTGATATAAAATGTTATTTTACCCATTGCATAATCAAGACTGCCTGATACCTGGCTGGTTATCTTATTAAAGGGCTTGAGATTGAGACCAACATTTCCGTTCACCCCATACCTGGCTTCTTTCTTAAGGATAATGTTTAATACGCCGTCAATGTTCCCTTCGTATTTACCTGACGGATTGCTGATAATTTCAATAGTTTCGATATCTGAAGGAAGGAGCCTGGCAAGGAATTCCTTGTCGCGTTGCCTGCCATCGACCTGGATTATAAAATTACTGCTGCCGTTAAGCGTGACATTATTCTGAAAATCGACATTGACCTGGGGTATTTTTTTCAGGAGATCGTAACCGTTAATTGCGGTTTTGGATACTACGGAAGGAATGGCATAAACGGTCCTGTCAACCATTTCCTTGCCCTTGAGACGCTCCCCAACCACCATAACTTCACCTATGCTGGCGGTGGTTTCGCTTAAAAAGATGGTATCAGCTACGACTTCAGGAGTGCCTGCCTCAACAGCAACTTCTTTGCCGCTGGTTTGATAACCGACAAAACTTACCCTGATATAATAGTTACCGGGATTGACATTTTCAAGCAGGTAACCTCCGTCGGTCAGGGTAATAACGCCGGTTATCATTGTCGAATCAGGCAACTGTACCAGCCCGACAGTGGCAAACGGTAAGGGTGTTTTATCTGACTCAAGACATACTGTTCCCCTAATGTTTTGAGCCTGAACGGAAACTGAGGTTACAAGAATTAATACTACTAAATACTTTTTCATTTTCCCTTTTATTGAATTTACTGCAATGCAATGACTTTTGATTCGCCGTTGATATCCATGGGCATCTTCATGCTAAATCCCGGGGCGCTGATGTCCAGATTTCCAGTTATATGAGTCTTCCCGTTGTCTTCAACTTTCAGCCCGGTAAGCAGGTCAATCACCAGGTTTGACCTGGTCAATCCTTTTATATCGTCATAGGTTACCGTGGCACCACCCGATTCAATAGGAACAGCATTCGCTGCCGTTCTGATGATTGATTCGGAGGTTATGTTTGCCCGGGAACCTTCGATTCTGTCAAGTTTATATGTAGTTGCAATCTCAAGCATCATACCTCCTGAGCTTATCTTCTGGAGGATTTCCCAGGTATCGCCCGGGGCGACCAGTCTGGCCGGCAAAGACCATGTAAACATCTCAATCATTGTCTTTAACTCGCTGTCGCCAACCGAATTAACAATCTGCTTTTTAACGGCATCAGCCGTCGGCCCGGTAATGGCAATGGAACTTGTGTCTTTCAGAACCATGTCAGTCAGCATCTTCAGATTGACAATCTCAACCGGCTTGCCTGCGAAATCCATCTTAACATACAGGGCGTTTTTGCTAAGCCGGTTCATTATGCATGACAAAACATCAGCCGTTTCTGCCGATTTGATATCCCCTTCATTTACAGAACTGAAACTGACCGTTTTCCCCATTGTGTTTGTATTGGTAATCAGTGTATCAAAACGTACTTCCGTGATCAGATAATCAGCAGTCAGGTCAATCATTTTGAGTGACATGGTATAATTGACTTTGGATTCCGTGGTTTGCTGAACACCATTTATCGTTTGCGTGACGGTCTGCTCCGAGACAGACCTGAGCCTGTAGACCTTGTTTTTCTCCAGGTTCAACTTCAGGTTGGCAGGGTTCTGCGCCATAATTGCAACACAGGACATGATTGCGGTAACAGACAGGATAATTTTTTTCATAAGGTTGTTGTTAAGGTTTATCAATAAGGGTCAAAGCTATGTCAGCGACAGAGGTTTAAGAATGATTTGTCGGTGAACGGAGGAATTACTCATGCGAACTGCAGGTTTAGTGGCCGTACGCTACCCGCCATATTCGACATTCAAGGAAAAGCTGATCAGATTTTTAATGAGATAGAATCCAATCTCTCCTGATAGCGGGTTGTGTATATGTTTTATGCTTAAATTGCAGTAATATTTGCCTTATTAACAGGTAATAAAAACAGGTTGTATGAAAAGAGGAAGCATGAAACTGATGTTATTTGCAGTGGTCATCTCCACTAGTGCAAATTTAACGGCCCAGCATTCACTGGAAAAAATCTGGCAGACCGATTCGACACTTAAGGTTCCTGAATCTGTTCTCTATGATGCAGTGGCCCGTGTTTTATATGTCGCGAATATTGGCGGTTCACCGGAAGAGAAGGATGGTAACGGCTCAATAGCAAAAGTTGGCCTGGACGGGCATATCATTGATAACTACTGGATTACCGGGCTGGATGCCCCCAAGGGCATGGGCCTGTATAAAAATCTGTTATACGTGGCCAACATTACTGAGGTCGTGGTAATAGATATCGATAAGACATCGATAGTGCAACGCATTCCAGTTGAGGGATCTGCATTTCTGAATGATGTAACCGTTGATTCCGAGGGCGTCGTATATGTAAGTGATTCAAGGTCGAACAGGGTGCACAGAATTGCAAACGGAACAGCAACCGTGTTTCTTGAAAACATAAGAAATGCAAATGGTGTTCTGGCGGTTGACCGGGATTTGTATATCTTATCAGATGGAAGACTGCTGAGAGCCGATGCTGACATGAAACTGACAACTCTTGCAGAGGGAATGGACGGAAGCACTGACGGAATCGAGATGGTAATAGACGATGAATTCATTGTCAGTTGTTGGAGCGGCATCGTTTATTATGTAAAAGCCAACGGATCAAAAGAGGTCCTGCTTGACACCCGGGATCAGGGAATGAACTCTGCAGATATCGGGTACGATGAAGAAAACAGGATTCTCTATGTACCCACTTTCTTCAAAAACTCCGTCTTTGCGTATCAGTTAAAATAAAGACCCATCGGAAGGATAACAGGTCTTACCCCGATCCTGTCAGAAGTAAATGCGCATGAAGAGAAGCCGGCAGTGCACTGTCTATTATGTAAAAGAAAACCGCGATGAAGTGTGAGACACTTCCGGCGAGAACCATCAGATGCCACACCAGGTGGGCGTACCTGAAACGGGCCACCCGGAAGAAATAGATGCCCGCCGAGTAAAACAGCCCACCGATCAGTATCCACATCCAGCCCATAAACGGTAACTTCCTTATAAGAGGCACCAATGCTATCAGTACCAGCCATCCCATTGATGCATAAAGAACTATATTATAAAACCCGACCCCGGTGTTATACTTCACCGGCTTAAGCAGCTTAAGGACTATGCCAATGACTGCCAGTCCCCACTCCAGGCCGAAAATGACCCATCCGAATGGTCCGTGGAGGGTTATCAGTGCCATGGGGGTATAGGTTCCGGCGATAAGCATAAAGATGGCTATCTGGTCTACTGTGAAGAAGAACTCCTTTGTACGGCCTGCCGGGAGCCAGTGTGTGAACATGGATGAGAGGTATAGTATGACGAGAGTCGCCCCAAAGATGGCAGTTGATACTATGTGCCATACTGTTCCGACCCTGGCCGAGTATACCACCATCAGAACCAGTGCTGCTACACCGAGCAGTGCCCCGGCAAGATGTGAGAGGGCATTGGCCAGCTCTTCTCCCCTTGTGAACTTACCCTGTTCGTCCGTTGCTGTCTCAGTTTCTTTCACTACCGCTAATATAAATAGTTGTTGCATGCGGCCTGATGTCAAAAAAAAAAGCTAACCATCAGGCGGGCATTCTTTTTGCTTATTTCAGGCGACCGGGTTTTCCCGTTGAGGTCACATATAGGATATACCGATAATTTCAAAAACAATATCTGACCTGTCTCGCTTTAAAGTGACTTTGTCTCCGGCTTTCTTATTTATCAATTCTCTGGCCAAAGGTGATATGAATGATAGTTTGCTTTTGGCAATGTCTGCTTCATCAACGCCTACTATCTGAAAAGTCTGTATTTTCCCGGACTGTTCATTTTTGAGGGTCACTGTTGCACCGAAGGTTATTTCATCCTGAGGTTGCTCTGAGGGATTAACCAGTCTGGCTTCAGCAATCCTGCTATTCAACAACTGCAGTTTTGCATTGATATGATTCAGGGCAATGCGTTTCTCATTTTCGCTGGTGCTGCTCAGGGTCTCTTTTTCATTGATCAGTCTCTCTTTTTCACCCAATAACTGATCCATTCCGCCCCGGGTGACAAAGTTTATTACACCTTCCGGCAGAAATGCCCTCTGTGGTACCATCGGTACTTCTTCCTGGTCGTCTTCCTTGACAAATCCTCTGCTCATGGCTGATGGGTCCTGAGAAATAAAATTACCGATTATAGCAGATATTCAATCGATTTCACTCTGTTGTTTAGGTATACAGATTCTCGGCAGGCCGTTCCACAAGTTAAAATAAACCTTTTTTCTTCTTTGAATATCACGGAATGGCATTAGTCTGTCTTCAAAGGCTATGGTCGACGGCTTCCTTCCCTGTTACTTTCTTCGGAAGGAATTAATTATAGTTAATGATCCGTCGGGACTGGTTCGGCTTAGATTCATTGCTTCGTCTTTATATTCAAAGCTCCAAACCACATCCATGACCTGTTCGCCGATATTTAGCGAAAGGATTAATTTTCCCTCAGCTAATTTCCAGGTGCCTTCATAAGTATCCAGGGTACCTGTACCAGACATATTGCTGGTCATTTTGAATTTACCGTCTTCCATAAAAAAGTAGTCGCTGACGGCGCTATCAGCCTTCATTTGGTCCTCCGTCATAGTCTGCTCACCCTCAGCGTTGACATAAGTCATTTCAAACATTGTCCAGGTGCCTGTCAGATCAATGTCCTGTGCCCAGCAAGCGCTGAATGACAGGAAGCATAGCAAAATAATTACAGTTGTCTTCATGATCTTTCTTTTTCGTCATTTTACACGAATGAATATTGGAGTAAAGTTATACCCCGGAGAACCCAAAGTCAATTATTTTTTAAAGTGTAAAAATGACAGGCAAAGAGGGTAATCAGGCCAACGGTCAGATTGTGGCTCATTCTCATTTATATCAGTTTTACTGTTCTATAGGTATCAAACGGAGAATATATCCGGGGGTTTCAATTGCGAAATAGATAAACCCGTCCCGACCCATAACCATGTTGCGAACCCTCCCTATCCCCTCAAGCAGTTGCTCGCGGTGAATGACCTGGTTGTTCTCTATTTCAACCCTTTCAAGGTGCTTCAGAGGCAGTGAGCCAAGGAAAATGTTATTTTTCCAGTTTGGGTACCGGTCGCCGGTCACGAAGGTCATGCCGCAGGGACCTATGGAGGGTGTCCACTGGAAGACCGGCTGTTCCATGCCTTCCTTTTCTGAGATGTGAGTAAGGATGGTCCCGTCGTAATTTATGCCGTAAGAGATAACCGGCCAGCCATAATTTAGTCCTGGTTTAATAAGATTCAACTCATCTCCGCCGCGCGGTCCGTGTTCCGAAACCCAAAGTTCGCCTGTGAGGGGATCGAAGCAGGTCCCCTGCGGGTTGCGGTGGCCGTAGCTGTAGATCGAAGCCAGGGCTCCGGGAGAATTGATAAACGGATTGTCAGCCGGGATTGATCCATCGTCATTCAGCCTGTGGATCTTGCCATTGTGATTATCAAGCTTCTGTGGGAAGTCGAAATGCTGCCCCCGGTCGCCGATGCCGAAAAAGATATGTCCTTTGCCGTCAAATGCAATCTTGCATCCAAAGTGATAATTCCGGTCTGTGGCCGGTTCGCCTTTGAAGATTACCTGCTGGTCGACGAGTCTTAAGCCATCAAGTCTTGCCCGCATTATTGCAGTATTGCCAGTTGGCCGGGCACTACCCTCATCCAGATATGAGTATGAAAAGTAGATCCATCCATTTGTGTCATAATCGGGGTGAAGGGCAATGTCAAGCAATCCGCCCTGACCTATGGCCATAATAGCCGGCAAACCTTCAACCGGGGCCGAAAGGTTACCTCCTGAGAAGATATACAGGTCACCGGCGCGTTCTGATATAAGCATATCCCCGTTTGGGAGAAAAGCCATACCCCACGGTACACTCAACCCGGTAACAACAGTATCCAATGTAAACTTCTGAACCTCCGACTCAATAATTCTGTCAGCAGTGAGGGCCGGCAGCAAAGTGCCCCTGTCGGCCGGGATCCCTTGTTTTACGTAGACTGCCAGCTCTTTTATCTCTCTGTTTGTAAATGTTTTCTGAAAAGCAGGCATCCCAATGTTCTCAATCCCGAACTTAATACTATTGAAAGCTGAGGAGGTGCCCTCTTCCTCCATCCAAGCCTTTGCGGCAAATTTCTCGAGATTGGCACCATGGCAACCGGAGCATAATTTCTGGTAATTTGCTGCTGCGGTTATCTTTCCTCCTGCGTTATCAGCCGGTTTAACCGGAATAAGTATGTAGGCAGCGAATAGGATAACCGTTGTCAGGAGAACTGCTGTAATGATATGTGATGGTTTCAATTTCTGCAATTTGACATCACAAAATACAAAAAATGAGATCGCAAAACAAGCTTTTAATGGATGAGCACCGGATCTATTTAGGACTGAGCAGCTGGAAAAGCAGCCATGAGACCCCGAGGGTGAAAATAATATTGAAGGTCTGGGCAATCAGGAAACTGTAGAATGGCTTTTTGCTTTCCATGTGCCTGAAATCGGCGAAACGGGTCTCCAGCCCAATGCTGACGAATGCCAGGTTAAACCAGAAGGTGCTGAATGACTTGATCACTTTTCCGGAAGATTGCGCTGTTTCGGGGCTTAACAGGAATGAGAAAACAAGCGAGGCCAGAATAAATCCAAGCACGAACTTCGGGAAGCGTTCCCAGATTATACTGGCAGGAACATGCTTTCCTTTTTCACCTGCTCCCCTGGTTCGGTAGGCCCAGAAGATTGAGATTGCAAACGCTGCCACTCCCAACAGGACATTCTGTGAGAACTTAACGATTGTGGCATATTTGAGCCCTTCCTCTCCGGCGATGGTTCCCGCGGCAACTACAGCCCCGGTGGTATCTATTGTACCTCCCAGCCATGCTCCGGTGACAATCTCAGAGAGCCCCATCCATTTTGCAATGATGGGAAGAAAGATCATCATGGGGATGGCTATTATGAGGACCAGTGAGATGATGAATGAGAGTTTCTTTTTGTCGCCGTTGATGGCTCCCGCTGTTGCTATGGCAGCTGAAACGCCGCAGATCGAGACAGCGCTGGCCAGCATGGTTGAGAATTCATCGTCAATCTTCATCTTCCTTGAGAGCCAGAAGGAGAAGTACCAAACCACAGACACCACTATTACTGCCTGTATCATCCCGAAGGAACCGGCAGTCAGAATGTCCTTGAAGAGAATAGTGGCTCCAAGCAGCACGAGTCCAATCTTCACATACAATTCAGTCAGGGCCCCTGCCCGGAGCCATTCCGGTAGTTTTACCAGGTTGCCGATAATGAGACCAAGGAGCAGGGAAAAGAGGACTGTCTCAAGTCCCAGGTTTTTAAATCCGGCGTATGATGAAATGAACTGTGCCAGAATAGCCAGAAAGAAAACGGCAAGAAAACCTAATATGAATTTTTTCAGCTTGTCACCGCTTAGAATTACTCCTGTCACCGAGATGATGCCGAAGATAACAAAGGTGTAGAGGGCTGACATCCAAAGCGATGAGGCGCTGAATATGCCTGGCATATCCTGGTTGCTGCTCCATCCGGCCTTACCGCCGAAGGTGGGTGTGCCGATGCTGTAACCGGCTATTACTACAAACAGTATAAGGATGAAGCCTGTAACAACAGAGGCCCAGTCCTGTCCGATAATTAATTTCCCCGGGCCGGTGGTCTTCTTATTTTCTGTCATGGTCAATTGGGTTACTATCAGGTCAGAGTATCAGATTCAGCATTAAAATTTTGGTGCTGCAAATATGATAACATTTAGGTTCGTAAACCTAAGCATAAAATGGTATTCTTCACCCGCCTGAATGTGTTGACAGAATGTAAGCATGCCCGGGCATCAGATACCCGAAATAAATTTTCTGATCCGGCATGGACCGTAATCCGGGAGACAGAATTATTTAAGGATGCCCAAAGCGATACCGGCCACAGGCGAAACACCCGAGAAATCGATATTAAACCAGTTCTTATATCGGGTGAATCCTTCCTCGCCCTTGTATTTGCTTAGCCTGATGTTTCCTCCGGCAAAGATATCAACAGAAAGTACCTTGAACAGAGGGAGTTTCATACCGACAATGACACCTCCGGCGAATATATTCAGGTGTTGTATTATCTGCTTATCAACCAATTCAAATTCACCCGGTTCCACCTCTGTATACTCCCTTGTAAAACCTGTTATTTTCATGTTCCTGTATGTAACCTGTGGTGCTGCATAAAGTCCCCGGGGCGCTTTCTGCCTCTCATTATGATTTGCCAGGAGGTAGTTCCGGAACTGGATGTTAAATCCTCCACCGGCCATCACTTCTCCTTCATATGGTTGATACATTTGGGTCGCTGCATCAAAGTATGCAAAGCTCTGGTTAGAGAAGTAGTAGTTTGAGATGCCCTGTGTTGTCGAGTAGGTTGCCATTCCGCCAACATTTACCGAAAATCTGCTGTTCAATACTCTCTCGTATGAGAGACAGAATGTTCCCTCCATCAGTTTGACAGGATCAAGAGCTATAACAGATTTATAAGCAGGGATAAAAACCGGTTCCGGATCAGGCGTCACCACAGGTTGATATTCAACGGTTCTCACTACCTCATTCTCCCGGGCTTCCTTTAAGAAAGAGTCCATCTCATTTATTTTTGTAGTGATCTCCTGCGGGTCAAAATCCATGGAGTCGATTTTGGCGCCAATCTCTTCAAGCTTAACGTCAAGTTCTTTGGGTTTCGATTCCCAGAGTTTGATTTTTACATCAAGAAGTTCAAGTTTTGAATCGAGAAGCTGTAGTTTCAGGTCAAGCATTTCCGATTTCTGTGAAATGGTATCCTGTCCGTTGGCAGGAAGCCCGGAGGCCATAACAAGCAGAAATCCAACAGTAACTGTTAAACAGGTCAGGTTTTGTTTCATGGTAATAAGTGTTTGATTATTAATTCGGTTAAGTCAGGGTGTGAAAATTTTAACACGAGAATATGCGCAAATATCCTGCCAATTATGATTCAGGAAATAATCCGGATGAACAAATATTTATTTTCACCCTGTAAAAGCTATCGGTGAAGAAATATTTCATTATCCTCGGATCCCTTCAGGCCTTTACGATGAAATGAAATTCAACGACATCCACGGGGAGAATATTATTGTCGACGGCGGCATGACCGGCAAGATGATTTACGAGCCGTAACGGCGAAAACAGTTTGGCAAAAACATCCTGTGTGACAATTCTTTTTCTACTTTTGCAGCCCAAATGCATAATGAAACGGAAGAAATAAGAAACATTGCCGTGATTGCTCACGTAGACCACGGCAAGACTACGCTTGTAGATCGCATACTGTTCCAGGTAAAGCTTTTTCGCGACAACCAGGTAATGGGGGATCTGATACTCGACAGCAATGACCTGGAGAGGGAGAGGGGAATAACCATTCTGGCAAAGAATGTCTCCGTACGCTATAAAAATGTCAAGATCAATATTATAGACACCCCGGGCCACGCCGATTTCGGAGGTGAGGTAGAGAGGGTTCTGAACATGGCCGAAGGGGTTCTCCTCATCGTGGATGCCTTTGAAGGCCCGATGCCACAGACCCGGTTTGTACTGCAGAAAGCTCTGGAGCTCGGACTCAAGCCCATCGTAGTGATCAATAAGGTTGACAAGCCGAACTGCAAGCCCGAGGAGACCCAGGAGAGCGTCTTCGACCTCATGCACAGCCTGAAGGCGACAGAGGATCAGCTCGACTTCCCGACAGTTTACGGGTCATCAAAACAGGGATGGATGGGTCCCGACTGGATGAATCCTACCACCGACGTCAGCTACCTGCTTGACATAATTATAAGCCATATCCCGGCGGCTGCGAAGACTGAAGGATCACTGCAGATGAGAATCTCCTCGCTTGACTATTCATCATACATGGGGCGCATTGCAGTAGGAAAAATAAAGAGAGGGACTCTCGTCCCCGGCAGCCAGGTATCATTGATCAAACGAAACGGTGCCATGATGAAGAACACTGTCAAGGAGGTCTATCTATTTGAGGGTCTGGGGAAGGTGAAGACGAAGAAGCCGGTCCACTCCGGTGAGATATGCGCTGTGTTCGGCATGGAGGATTTTGACATAGGTGACACCATTGCCGACGGTGATGCACCGGAGGGTCTTCCTTATATGCAGGTGGATGAGCCAACCATGAGCATGCTCTTTACATCGAACAACTCACCCTTCTTCGGCCGTGAGGGTACGCTGGTAACATCGCGGCAGCTCAGGGACAGGCTCTTCAGAGAGACCGAGAAGAACCTCGCCATGAGGGTTGAGGAGACCGATGCGGCAGATACCTTCATGGTCTTCGGCCGCGGAATTCTTCACCTATCCATTCTCATTGAGACGATGCGTCGCGAAGGCTTCGAACTTCAGGTGGGACAACCAAAGGTCCTGATAAAAGAGATCGACGGTATCAAGCATGAGCCCATTGAGGTTCTTACCGTGCAGGTGCCTGAAAATTTCGCGGGCAAGGTCATAGATCAGGTCACCCAGCGGAAGGGGGAGATAGCCAATATAGAAGTAAGGAATGACCGTGCACATATTGACTTCAGGATTCCTGCCAGGGGAATCATCGGACTGAGAAATCAGGTGCTGACCGTAACCGAAGGCGAGGCAGTCATGGCCCATCGCTTTGACCTGTTTGAACCGTGGAAGGGAGAGATGGCTGTAAGACGCAATGGCTCGCTGATAGCTATGGACACGGGGACAGCTGTGGCCTATGCAATTGATAAGTTGCAGGACAGGGGCAGGTTTTTCATCTTCCCCGGTGAGGAGGTATATATGGGTCAGGTCATAGGTGAAAACACCCGCCAGGATGATATAGTGGTCAACGTCACCAAAACGAAGAAGCTCACCAACATGAGGGCTTCAGGATCTGACGACAAGGCACTGCTGACACCCCCGGTCCGCTTCTCCCTCGAGGAGGCAATGGAGTACATTGCATCAGATGAATTTATCGAAATCACCCCGAAATCGATGCGCCTGCGGAAAATCAAGCTTGATGAGAACGACCGGAAGAGGGCAAAGATGAAATCAGAGTGAACCTGCCTCTGACAGATTTCAGTGGTGTGGAATGGAACAGGTCAGACTGAATGACTCTTTGTCTTCAGTAAGATATCATTTAGTGACATCTCCTTGTTGTTCAGATAAAGATTATTATGAAAATGATCAAGTTTCTTAAGCAGGTATGATAATGTATTCACTTCCTCATTGTTCAGGTTCCCGGCTATAATTTCTGAAACATCGCTCATCAGGGGAAGTATCCTTATAATTTCATCCCTTCCGTGATTTGTAATTGATATCAGTTTACCTCTTCCGTCATTTCGGTCAGCCCTTTCCTTTATCATGCCTTTATCAATCAGTCGCCTGATGATCTCTGTACCTGTTGTCTTTTCCATTACCTGACGTTTAATTAGTTCGCTTTTTCGCAGGCTCTTGAAAGTCATAAGGGTGATGAGAAAAGCGAATTCATCAGGGTTATGCAACAGGCTGCCCTGCATTGCCTGCCTCAGGTATCCCCTTGCATAACGGTTCAACAGAACGATCAGGATAGAAATATCACTCAGGGTCTTGTTAGTATATTCAGGTACACTATCCCTGAGCTCTCCTGATATGTTTCTCATTTCAAGACTACCTCTGCCTGTATTTTTATTGAGATAACCCACGAACTCACTCAGTGAAAAATCAGCACGGGTGCCATTCTGATTTTCAAACTCAAAAAAATGATTAAGCACTTTGATGATTATTTCATTCCTGGTCATGTCGGCCGACTTTAGGATTTGAACAACTATGCTTTTAAATAGTTCGGTATTGTATTAAAAAATCAATAATTAAACAAAAATGTACTTAAGTTGTTTTTCCTCAAATGACCAACTGAAATGGAAATAGCCGCAAGCATTAAAGGAGCGAGCAAGGAGTACCGGACTGGTGATAGTGTGATTACGGCACTAGAACCAACAACCTTTGATTTCATGAAAAATGAGCTTACGCTTATTATAGGTCCCTCCGGGTCAGGCAAGACTACTTTGTTGTCACTTCTTGGGTGTGTTGTTTTCCCGACCACCGGAGAAATAATTATCAATAATATTCCCGTAAAAAGTTTAAGCGAGGCGGAGCTTGCGAAAGTACGGCTGAAGCATATCGGATTTGTATTCCAGAATTTCAACCTGATTGCCCCGCTGAATGCTCTTGAGAACGTCATGCAACCTCTCAGGCTGGCAGGTTTAGGTACAAGGGAAGCAAAGCAGAAGGCAGAGGATGCATTGAAGAAGGTAGGCATGCAGGATCGCATGAAAAGCCTGCCGAAAAACCTTAGCGGAGGGCAACAGCAGAGAGTGGCAATAGCCCGTGCACTTGTCACTGAACCTTCGGTAATGCTATGTGATGAGCCAACTGCATCGCTTGACATCAAAAGCACAGCCATTGTAATGGAAGAGCTTAGAATGTTGTCATCTTCCGGAAAGTCGGTAATTGTTGTTACCCACGACCTCCGCCTCAGGAAATTTGCTGACAGGATAATCTATGTCAACAACGGAGTTGCGTCTGATAAGCCGTCAGATGAAGATTTAATTCATGAATAAATTACAAAACAGATATTAAAGCTATGAAAATCAGAGAAATAAGGAATACGGTCTTGATGGTACCCATATTGTTTCTTGCAGGCTGCAGCGGCAACAGTGAATCAGGCGAGAAGGGGCCGGATAATTCTTCTGTAAATACTTCAATTGTCGAGGTATTGCAGGTAGTAGGCGTTGGAAAAGTTGAGCCGGAAACAGAGATCGTCAGTCTGGCGGCTGTCACGGGGGGAGTTGTGAGGAAGCTGCATCATAACGAAGGCGACACTATTAAGAAGGGTGAAATCATTGTGCAACTAGATGACGAGCTTGAGGTTATTACAGTTGCCAGGTACAGGAGTCAGTTTATGTCTCAGAAATCGCAGAAAGAAGTGGATGTAATGAACCTGAAAGATTCTGAAATCAGGCTGGCAAATAAGGAACGACTCCTTAAGTCGGTGACCGGACTTGTGGACAAGGGTGCAGAAACGAAGCAGACCCTTGATGACCTTGAGACTGACGTTGCGGTTCTCCGGCTGACGGTTGACCGTAACAGGGCAATGGTAACCCTCGCAGAGAGCCGGCTTCAGGAGATGGCCGAGCAGATGAGGTTTGCAGAAGCCGAATCAGGGAGAAAGACACTCAGATCTCCTTATGATGGCGTTCTCCTGGATATACATGTTAACGAAGGCCAGGCGCTGAGCCAGTTTGAACCCTATGCGGAAGTTGCCCCTTCGGGCGCCATGACAGTAAGGACTGAGGTTGATGAGCTTTTTGCCGACAGGCTTACAAACGGGCTTGATGCAGAGATAAGATTTATCGGTAGTGATTCCGTATTAACGACAGGGAAGGTCATCTTTGTGTCACCTTATCTCAAGAAAAAATCACTTTTTTCAGGCAAGGTAAGCGAGCAGGAGGACAGGCTTGTCCGGGAGGTCAGGATTAAAATTGAGGAGAGTGCCAGCCTTATTCTCAGCTCAAAAGTTGAGGTTGTTATTAAACTTAACGGAAGGCAGCCATGATAGCTTCGGCGTTAAGGTTCATCAGATATGATAAGATCAAGAGCCTTGGGGTGATCATAGGTATTGTCATCAGCATCTTTCTCATTGGTCAGCAGATAGGTGTTCTCAGATTTCTGACCGGCCTGATGGGAGGACTTGTTGGAAATTCACGACAGGATATTGGACAGATATGGGTTGTGGACAACATTACCAGGAATGCAAACGAACTTTCTAAACTCGATGAAAGCCTTGTCAGGGAACTCAGATCAATTGATGGTGTAAAAAACACATATCCAATTGTTGTATCTGCAGCATCAGTCAAGTTTGCCAACGGAAAACTTTCCCCTGTCCTGATAATAGGCAGTGAAGCACCCATGTTTGTTGCCGGGCCGAGACCTGAAAAGATTATTGACGGAGATATTCTGTCACTGAATGACGATGAGACATTCTCTGCCGAATACTATGATCAGTCGCAGTTTGATTACCCGATTGAGTCAGGCACACGGGTCGAGATAAACGGGAAGAGTGCGGTAATAAAGGTGCAGACGAAAAATGCGAGGGGTTTTGCAGGTTCGTTTTTTTATACAAATCTTTCCAAGGCCCGTTACTACACTTCATTTCCGGAATCAAAAGTCAGTACAATAGCTGTAGAAGTCGATCCCGGATATGCAGTTGATGATGTGGTCGAGAATATCAACAATTCGGTTTACGGAATTAAGGCGTGGAGCGCGGAAAAGTTAAGAAAATCCACAGTCAGCTATATAACCGTATCGTCAAATATAGGTACAAGCATTGGGTCACTCGTGATTTTTGCCGTTATCAGCGGATTCTTTATAATAGGCCTTACACTCTATTCATCTGCCGTTGACCGTATGAAAGACTATGGAACACTGAAAGCTATTGGTGCAACAAACTGGTATATCACAAAACTTATCGTCACACAGTCCTTCCTTTTTGCTGTAACAGGATTTGCCATTGCCATGCTGCTGCTTGAGGGCTTCAGGGCAGGGGTGACAAATTCAGGGCTTGTGATAAAATACTCATTCATAGAGTATGCTGTTCTTTTCCTGGTAACAGTTTTTATCTCTGTCGGCAGTTCTTTTTTCTTTTCAGTCAGAACGATCAGGAACGTTGAACCAGCTGCGGTTTTTCGCACTTAACTCTTAAAGCGGGACAAAAAATGAAGAATTTGAAGGTTTATATATCAATTGCTATTTTGGCATCATCATTTAATATGTCAGGTCAGCAGGTCAGCCTGCTGGCATGCATTGATTCTGCACTGGCAAACAAAGCGAATATTCAGGCAGTAAAAACAGATTTTGAGATTGCCAGGCTTGAAACCTCTGCTGCATGGCAGAGATTCCTGCCTGACCTGTCAATCAATTACAATTACAGGTACAATCCCCTGATCCCCGCTCAGATAATACCGGTCGGTCAGTTCAACCCGGTACCTACCGATGAAAAGAGACCGATAAAATTCGGGACTAACTGGCAGCAGACTGCCGGGGTAAGCATTTATCAGCCGATAATTGATTTTACGATTAACAGCAGGGTGGAGGAGAGCAGGATAAATGAGAAAATTAAGAATTCTGATGTTGAGGAAGCGGAAAGAGACCTTATAACGGAAGTGCTGAAGAGTTATACAAATATATGGCTCTATAAGGAAAGGCTGCACTCTGCTGCACTGGATACATTAAGGACTTTTCAGACAAGAGAGCTTATAACGGCAAGAGATGATGAGGGAAAGGCACTTAAAACAGAAATCAACAGGGCAATCATGAACCACAATAACGCCCTTTCTGATTATCACGGAGCCCTGGCCTCGCTGGCAGGAGAGAAGATCTATATGGGCTACCTGACAGGGATATCTCTTGATCTGTTATTTGATGGCATTTTTGATTTTACTCCGTTTTCTGAAAGTATAATGGAAAGGAACATTTCTGAACTCTTGATTGACTCAGCACCATCGGTAAGAAACCTGATGTTCAGGGAGGAGCTTCTCAGGCAACAACAGAAGTCGGAGAAGGCTGTCAGAATGCCAACTGTGGGCATTGACGGCTATCTCGGTGCCAACCAGTATTCTGACAGTTTTAGTCCTGCTCTTGCTGAAAGCTGGTATGGGAGCAGTTTTATAGGTCTCAGCGTCAGGCTCAACATCCTTTCAGGAACCGTCAGCAGTAACAGGCTGAAACAACTTAAGCTTAAATCACAGGGAATCCGGGCAGAGCTTGAAGATGAGATCAGTTATGTGTCAACCAACAACAGCAAGCTTGCTCTTGAAGTCAAAAATATTGACTATCAGGTTGCTATGGCTAGTGAGAACATCTCACTTTACGAAGAGAATATTAAGCTGGAGCAGGAGAGATACAATGAAGGACAAAAAAACTCTTATGATCTTCTGGCAGAGGAGATCGAGCTTCGCAAGCAGATTGCAGCCTACAATGAAAAACAGGCGCAGCTTGCATTCAAGAAGATTGAGTTGTTAATTAATTCGGGCAATATTTATTCTTTCATTGAAATGCTGAAGTGATATGATGTGGCGTATTTTTCAGTATTTAGGTAAAACAAAAAAACCGGCGGATTGATCCGCCGGTTTTTTTCTCAGCCTTTTATATTACTTACTTGCGACCTGCACCGGTACCTTTGACAGTAGCCGGACGGTTTGTCCTGACGCTTTTGGCAGCGCCTTTGTTTTTTGTTGCAGTCTTAGCCTGCTTCATCGATTTCTGGGCCTCGCCCTGAAGTTTGGCCTGTTCCCTGACCATCTCACCTTTTCCTTCACCAGCCTGTACCTGAGCCTGTTTGGCTGTTTCGCTGACTGCCTCACCATGATTCTGTGTCCTTGTCTGGGTCTGTGTCATGATCGGGTCACCACTCTGTGTCTGATCCTGGGTCTGTTGTTTAGTCTGTGTCTTGGTCCTTGTCTGAGTCTTTGTCATGATCGGATCACCGCTCTGTGTTTGATCCTGCACCTTAACCTGCTGCTTTGCCTCGATCCTGAGTTGCTTCTTGGTTTTTGTCTGGGTCTGGAGGGGTTCTGAGGTCTGGGCCATGACGCCTGCACTAATCAGAAGTGCTAATGCGCTTAAAAGAATTTCCTTTTTCATTTCAATGATATTTTAGTTTATTATCAAATAACAGATCAAAAATAACCCCGTGAAAATGAAGCTATAATGAAATTTCAGGAAAAAAGAAGAAAAATTTAGTTCCTTTCTCCGGTTCGGACAGAACTCTTACAGCTATGTCATGAAAATCGGCTATTGATTTGGTTATTGCCAGCCCTATTCCGGTGCTGTCGCCTCCCGGCTCAAGCCTTGTGCTAAAACGAGAAAAGAGTCTGTCAAGCTGCTCCGGCGTCATTCCTCTGCCGGTATCGCAGACAGAGACTTCGAATCTGCCTTCACCCTCTGCTCCGCTTATCTCTATTTTGCCACCTGCCGGAGTATGCTTTACAGAGTTATTTACAACGTTGTAGAACATTGAGAAAAGGAGAGAGCGGTTGGCATGACTGAGTGTATAGTTCCGATCACAGTTTATGATAATTTCCACACCGCTGTCATCGGCAACAGGGGAAATTTCGTCAGTGACTTCTTTTATAAGGGCTCTGATCTCTACAGTCTCCTCTTTGAGGTACTGCCTGCTTTCAATCCGTGCAATCATAAGCAGGGAGTTTACGAGTGTTTTCAGCCTGTGAAGTGTCCGGAGAGATTCCTCTATCCCTGTTTCAATGACAGGCTCGAGGTTCTCACTGAGCAGCAGGTTCTCAAGTTTACTGCGAAGCACGGAGACAGGCGTCATCAACTCATGAGAGATGTTAACAGTGATCTCTTTCTCTTTGCGGAAGAGGTCATCGATCTTTTTCATCATTTCCCTGAGGGTGCGGTCAAGCTGAATGAAGTCTTCTGTTGAGGTAATGACTGGTTCCGCTGAGATAGATGAAGGAGATATTGTATCTTTCAATCTGCCGGTTATAACTCTTAGCGGCCTTAGGATTCGTGAGGTATAGAATAGGTCAGACAGAAGGGTGACAGCTATAAAAATTGCCAGGAAAATCAGGATCACGTTCCTGATATTTCTTTCTGCATAGGTAATACTGGAGAGGCTTTGTCCGATCTCAAGCAGGTATGGTTGTCCGTCCACTTTAAATGAATAGTGGAGAACGCGGTACTCTATCGCTTCGTCTTCAATCAGCCTCTGCGTTACATCAATGAAGTTCCACTCCTGGGCAAGATCAACCCTTTCGAGGCTGATAAATTCCTCCTTTAATATATTATAGCTGCCGAATCCGTCGTTGGCGTCGGAAATCATGAAGGGTTCAATGCCCACTTCCGAGATGAGGTCAATTACTTCTTCTCTCTTGTCAATGAGTTCATTATCAGTCTGACGGGTATTGATGCGTTCAATGATAAGGGGAAGGAAGCCAATAAACAGAAATGAGAAGACCAGTTTTGAAAGCAGGTTGAAAAGGGCAAGTTTTGTCTGTAATTTCATCATGCTCCTGTGATCACATTACCTGTCTGTGCTTACACGGTAACCTACGCCTCTTACTGTCTCAAGCCATGGTGAAGGTGCGTGGGCATTAAGCTTCCTGCGTAAATTCTTTATATGAACGTCGATGAAATTGCTGTCATACTGGTCGTCAAGAGTGTTGCCCCATATATGCTCATAGAGTTGATGACGGGCAAGCACCTTGTCGTGGTTAATCACAAGATAGTGCAGCAGGTCGAATTCCTTCCGGGTTAACTCTACCTCTGTTACGTTGTGCTTCAGCTTCCTTGCCTGTGTCTCCATCACAAACTCGCCAAGTGGTATATCAGGCGATGTGATCTGGAATTTTCTTCTGGCCACGGCCATGATGCGCGAATGCAGTTCAACAAGAGCAAATGGTTTTGGCAGGTAGTCATCAGCACCGAGGTCGAGACCACGGACCCTGTCCTCAACGGCCCCGCGGGCGGTGATGATAATGAAAGAGACATCGGTGTTATTCTTTCTTGCCTCCCTGATCAGGTCAAGCCCGTCGTAATCAGGAAGACCAAGATCAAGCAGCACAAAATCATAGAGGTTTACGGCGATCTTTTCGGATGCATCTTTGCCGGTCAGCGATACATCGCAGAGGAACTTTTCCTTACTAAGGAAGGAAGCGATCTCGTTTGCGAGGCTCTTTTCGTCTTCAACTATCAGGACGTTCATTAGCCAAAGTTAAAAAATCCTGAAGAAGGCGCTGGCCGTAAACAGAAAACCTTTCATCCCTGTTGTACCCGTCTCCGAATAGAGTGGCAGTACATAACCGGGCTCTATCTCGAGGGAAAAGAAGTCATAGCTGAAGGAGATAGGCAGGCCGAAGTCGATCTCCATGGGGCCGAAGATTTCCGTATATATGGTTGATGATCCCTGTCCGCCGTTTTTCCATGGTCTGTATCCTGGCGACACTGTGGTAGTTGTTCCTCCGGAATTCTCCATGCTGACCATCTTGCCGAAGAGAATATTGATATAGGGGTCAAAGGCAAAGAAGGCCTTGTCTTTAGCGAATGACGGAGTCTCAAAATACCTCGAGTGTCTGGTCTGAAGATAGAGCTGGCTTCCGTCAGCGAAAAGGCCTCCGATTGATATTTTTGAATATAGTATTCTCCAGTCGAAGCCGAGGGTGGCGTCGGCATATGTGAAATTGCTGAATAGAGTGTCCTGCAGTGATTCCGCCACATTGTAACGCGAAAGGCTGGTGCTGATGTCAAACCATGAATTGAAGGTATGATTGAATGTTGCACCCAGGTTGTAATATGCAATGAAGGGGGAGAAGCCGGTGATGGTATAACCTGTGGCGGTAAGGTAAAGCTTGTCCATCAGGCCATATGAAGCCGAGGCGTAACCGAAGCCGTGATCCTGTGACATGGTTGTGCCGAGGTACATCATGTTGTTACCGTAACCTGCCCCGGCATATAATGAATGGACTGTACCTTTCCCGGCGGCTGACAATGTATCCGGGGATGAACCAGGGTCTGCCTGGCTCTGTGCCGGCAGATTGATCAGGGATGCCTGCAGCATCAGCCAGCAGGCAATCGCAACTGTTATGGAAAACCTTCCCTTCATGTTGTTTGTTAACAATGCCGTTACCTTTTGCCGGGCCCTTTGGCGCCGCCGGGTTTGCCGGCACCCTGGGGTATTCTTGATCCGGAAGGACGCTCAACTGATGAGGGACGGGCACCGCGTGCTTTGCTCCAGTCAGGTTTTGCGCTCTGCACTCTCTTTACTCCGGAGGCATTGTTACCCTGATTCTGAGCTTTGGCCTGGGTGTTTGTTCCGGCCTGGGCCTGGTTCTGAGTCCGGGTCTGCAGTTGAGCCTGAGATTCATTCTGTGTCTGTGTCTGAGTCTGAGTCTGATCCTGGTTCTGGTTCTGAGTCTGATCCTGACTCTGACCCTGCTGGTTCTGGCTCTGGGTCTGGTCCTGATTCTGACCCTGCTGTTTCTGTTCCTGCTTTTCCTTCTGCAGCAACCTGGCGGAAGCTGTGTCAGCCTTCACGGTCTGTGCGCTGATCATACCCGTGGTGATGAGCATCACGTTTACAAACAGCAGCAGATATTTAATTGTTTTCATAATTCCTTTGGTTTAATCTGTCCGAAGTCCCTTTAAATATTTTTCAGGTCATTCGGTTATCCTATTATTGAACTGATACTCAGCAAAAATATTCAATCGAAGATGAAGAAAAGATGAAAGGATCAAATTATTTCAAAATATTTTGCGTAAAGTGTATATATGACATTTTAAAAAATATAACTTGCATCTCAGGCAGTAGGCAGTAGGGGTTAGGCAGTAGTGGGGTTTGCCGTAGGCCATGAAGTATTACAGACAGGTAATTAACTTTCAATATTTAACCTAACAACGGAAGAATCATGTTACTATTAGACTGGATCGTACTCGGGGCATTTGTCCTGGCGTTGGTTGTTTTTGTTATTATTTCAATACGTTCAAAGAGCAAAACATCCACAGACTACTTTCTCGCAGGCCGTGACGCCACCTGGATCGCCATAGGTGCCTCCATCTTCGCCTCGAACATCGGCTCTGAACACCTTGTAGGCCTTGCAGGTGCCGGTGCCTCATCAGGTATGGCCATGGCCCACTGGGAGATGCACGGATGGCTCATACTGCTACTCGGCTGGCTGTTTGTGCCGTTCTATGCCCGCAGCGGTGTGTTCACCATGCCCGAGTTTCTCGAGAGGAGATACAACAAAGCCTCGCGCTCCGTACTTTCCATTATTTCTCTGGTAAGTTATGTTCTCACCAAGGTTGCCGTCACGGTTTATGCAGGCGGTGTTGTATTCAAGGATGTATTTGGCATTGAATCAGTCTGGGGTATCGATTTCTTCTGGATAAGCGCCATCGGTCTAGTTGTGGTCACAGGAATTTATACAGCCATCGGAGGCATGAAGGCAGTGCTTTGGACCTCGGTGTTGCAGACTCCGATTCTGCTCGCAGGTTCTATCTCGGTTCTTGTAGCCGGGTTAATAAAAGTTGGCGGATGGGATGAGCTGATGCATATCTGCCGTGCCGTGCCTGTCAATGAGTTTGGTGATACAATGACCCAGCTCATAAGGTCGCCCAAGGATGAGGTCTTTCCCTGGACTGGAGTGTTACTGGGCTCAGCAATAATAGGATTCTGGTACTGGTGTACCGACCAGTACATTGTACAGCGTGTGCTTTCAGGGCGCGACCAGACGCAGGCCCGCCGCGGAGCCATCTTCGGAGGCTTCCTGAAGCTGACCCCCGTATTTATTTTCCTGATTCCCGGTATGATTGCCTATGCGCTTGACCAGCAGGGAGTCATCAACCTTACCAGTTCAGACTCCGCATTCTCCACACTCGTCAAGGAACTTCTGCCCATGGGGTTTAAAGGACTGGTGGTCGGGGGCATTCTCGCCGCACTGATGAGTTCACTGGCATCGCTGTTCAATTCATCAGCAACACTCTTTACAATTGACTTCTATCAGAAATACAAGCCCAAGGCTCCCGAAGCTGAACTTGTCAGGGTAGGCCGGATCGCAACCGTTGTTGTTGTTATCCTTGGCATCCTCTGGATCCCGGTGATGAGAGGCATCGGCAAGGTTCTTTACGCCTACCTTCAGGATGTGCAGTCGATCCTGGCTCCGGGTATCGCCGCTGCGTTCCTTCTTGGAATCCTTTCAAAGAAAGTTACACCTGCAGCAGGCCTAACTGGTCTCCTGACTGGATTTACAATAGGTATGTTCCGCCTTGTGTTCACCGTCTTCAAGGGTTTTCTCAATCCTGATGGTTCGATATACCATGTATTTGTAGAGACAAACTGGCTGCATTATGAGATCATCAATTTTGCCATTGTCATTGTAGTAATGATTATCGTGAGCTACTTCACTCCAAGGATTGCCGAGAGTAAAATCACCGGGCTCTATATCGGGTCTGCCACTGCCGAGCAGAAGGCGATTACCCGCGCAAGCTGGAATAAGTGGGATGTGATCTCCTCAGGAATCATAATTACAGTAATAATAATCTTCTATGCCTATTTCTGGAACTAGCGAGACACTTAATTCATAACGCATTATAAGATATGAAAAAGGGGAAAGTTGAATTATGGTTCATCACAGGCAGCCAGCATCTTTACGGCGAGGAGACACTCAAGCAGGTAAATGCTGATTCAAAGGCTATTGCCGCTGCTCTTGACAGGTCTCCGGATAACCCCGTAAGGGTGGTTTTCAAACCGGTTCTTATATCGGCTGATGCCATAACATCTGTTTGCCTTGAGGCGAACAATGCACCGGACTGTGCCGGACTCATTGCCTGGATGCATACGTTTTCACCTGCCAAGATGTGGATATCAGGCCTGAAGCGCCTCAACAAGCCGATGCTCCACTTCCACACTCAGTATAACCGTGACATACCCTGGTCAGAAATTGATATGGATTTCATGAACCTGAACCAGTCGGCACATGGCGACCGCGAGTTCGGATACATCTGCTCGAGGCTCAGGATTGAACGTAAGGTAGTGGTAGGCCACTGGCAGGACAAGGAGGTACTAAGTGCCATAGGCGCATGGTCACGTGCTGCCCTGGCTGCTCTGGATGCCCGCTCACTGAAGGTTGCCCGCTTCGGGGACAACATGCGTGACGTAGCGGTGACCGAGGGCAATAAGGTCTCCGCACAGCTCAGCCTCGATTATCAGGTTCACGGTTACGGTGTGGGCGACCTGGTTGATGCAGTCAACAAGGTATCCGATAATCAGATTAGCGCACTGGTTAAACAGTACGGTGATGAATACAAGGCTCCGGCCAAGGTGCTCTCAGCACCTGCCATAAAGGAGGCAGCCCGCATAGAGGCCGGTATGCGCACCTTCCTTGAGAGTGGAGGTTTTAAGGCATTCACTACCAACTTTGAAGATCTTCACGGTCTTGTTCAACTGCCCGGTCTGGCGGTGCAGAGGCTGATGGCTGACGGTTACGGCTTTGGTGCCGAGGGCGACTGGAAGACGGCGGCGCTGGTGCACTCGATGAAGGTCATGGCCACGGGTTTGAAGGGCGGAACCTCATTCATGGAGGACTACACCTACCATCTTGATCCGAAAAATATGGCTGTACTTGGCGCCCACATGCTGGAAGTGTGTCCATCCATTGCAGCAGGCAAACCCGCCCTGGAGGTCCATCCTCTCGGGATAGGGGGGAAGGCAGACCCGGCACGTCTGGTCTTCAGGGCCAGCCTGGGAAGGGCTATAGTCGCTTCCATGGTTGAGATGGGTGACCGCTTCAGGCTCATAGTTAATACTATGAAGGTGGTTGAGTGTCCTCCGATGCCCAAACTGCCGGTAGCAAGCGTCCTGTGGAAGCCCGACCCGGATCTCAAAACCGCAGCAACCGCCTGGATTTATGCTGGCGGCGCACATCATACCTCCTTCAGCCAGGCTCTGACGACTGAACACCTGGCCGACTTCGCCGCCATGACCGGCACGGAGTTCGTACTGATAGACGGAAAATGCGAGATAGACCAGTTTAAGAAAGAACTGAGGTGGAATGACCTCTATTACCACCTGAAAAACGGTCTTGTTTAGTTGATTGAAAGTATATGCTGGAACTCTATTCGAATTATCCAAGGTACTTCAACGCAGTAGATTGTATCATCTTCGGATATGACATTGCCGAGAAGGAGCTTAAGCTTCTCCTGATCAAGAGGAGTCTTGAGCCTGCCCTCGGTCAGTGGTCGCTGGCGGGTGGTTTTGTTCAGGAAAAGGAGAGCCTTGACGACGCTGCCTGCCGCGTGTTATGTACCCTGACAGGTCTGTCAGATCTTTTTATGGAGCAGCTTTATACCTATGGAGAGATCAAACGTGATCCTGGTGCCAGGGTGATCTCAACAGCTTACTTCGCGCTCATCGGTATACATGAACTGGATCCGGAGATTCGAAGACATAACGGGGCTCACTGGAGATCATTATCGAACCTCCCGGATCTGATCTTTGACCATCGAAAAATGGTTGACAGAGCTCTCAGTGAACTGGTGGAGACAGTAAAGGTACGGCCGATGGGCTTTGAGCTTCTTCCTGAAAAGTTTACCCTTGTGCAGCTTCAGAACCTGTATGAGGCTATTTATCAAAGGCCTATAGACAAGCGTAATTTCAGAAAGAAGATTCTTTCGATGGAGCTCCTTGAAAAACAGGAAGAAAAGGAGAGAGAGACATCGAAGAAAGGGGCCTGGTATTTCAGGTTCAACGAATCAAAATACAGGGAGCTGGCCAGAAACGGTTTCTTTTTCAATCTTTCCGTAAGCTGATTAATAAAGCATTACGGTAAGCGTATTAATTAACATACTTTATCATGCTTGAACAGCTTAAGGAAGATGTCTACAGGGCTAACCTTGATATTGTAAGGCACGGCCTCGTACTAATGACCTTTGGCAATGTCAGTGGATTTGACAGGGCTTCGGGTCTGATGGTTATCAAACCCTCCGGCGTATCATACAGTGATATGACCGCCAGTGATATGGTGGTAACGGATCTCAGCGGCACAGTAGTTGAGGGAGCAATGAACCCCTCAACGGATACGCCCACTCACCTGGCTCTTTATAAAGCTTTTCAGGGCATAGGTGGTGTGGTACATACTCACTCCACCCATGCCACCGCATGGGCGCAGGCCGGCAGGGCTATACCATGCCTGGGTACGACACATGCGGACTATTTCTACGGGCCGGTGCCGGTGACCAGAAGGCTGACAGCGGAAGAGACAGAAGATGACTATGAGTACAACACCGGCCTGGTGATAGCCGAAGCTCTGGCAGGGATTGACCCGAAGATCATGCCGGCAGTGCTTGTCAACTCGCACGCTCCGTTCACCTGGGGCGTAACACCTGCCACGGCGGTGCACATCGCCGTAATCCTGGAGGAGGTGGCACGCATGGCAGCACTTTCCGTCAGCATTGCACCGCCGGAAGAGATTGACCGGCACTTGCTTGACAGGCATTACCTGCGCAAGCACGGCAACAGCGCCTACTATGGGCAGAAAAAATAAACACTTAATAACATTGAAATGCACAGGTATTCAATTGGTGTAGATTTCGGCACCCTCTCAGGAAGAGCGGTTCTTGTTGACACCACTACCGGTGAAGAGGTGGCAGTGGCCGTTCACGAGTATGCACACGGGGTGATGGATAACACGCTCCCTGACGGCACTCCTCTGGGGGTCGACTGGGCATTGCAGCATCCGCGCGATTACCTTGACGTTTTCCGCATTACCATCCCGGAAGTGATGAGGCAGGCCTCGGTGACACCTGATCAGATAGCAGGTGTCGGCATTGACTTTACCGCATGCACCATGCTGCCGGTGACGGCTGATGGTACTCCGCTCTGTTTCCTTGATGAATTTAAAAGCAGGCCCAATGCATGGATCAAGCTTTGGAAGCATCACGCTGCCCAGGATGAGGCTAACCGGCTGAACGCAATTGCTGAAGAGAGGGGAGAGAGATTCCTGAAGCGCTATGGCGGGAAGATATCATCAGAATGGATGATCCCGAAGATCTGGCAGACGGTTAATGAGGATCCCGGGCTCTATGATGCTGCCGCGCGTTTTATTGAAGCCGCTGACTGGGTGGTATGGCAACTGACCGGCACCGAGAGCCGCAATACCTGTACTGCCGGTTACAAAGCTATCTGGCATAAGCATGAAGGATATCCATCAAATGAGTTTTTCAAGGCACTTCATCCCAAGATGGAGAATCTGGTTGACGAAAAGCTTTCGCGAAACCTCATACCGGTAGGAACAAAGGCAGGGGTTATATCTGCTGCTGCAGCACTTCTGACCGGGCTGAAGGAGGGTACAGCTGTTGCAGTGGCCAATGTCGACGCTCATGTCTCTATTCCTGCTGTTGGTATAACCTCTCCGGGTAAAATGCTTGCCATCATTGGCACATCAACGTGCCACATGCTCCTTGGCGAAACGGAGAAGGATGTGCCCGGGATGTGCGGCGTGGTGGAAGACGGCATCATAGAAGGGTTCTTTGGTTATGAGGCCGGGCAGAGCTGTGTAGGCGATCACTTTCAGTGGTTCGTCGAGAACTGTACCCCGGCTGATTATAAGGCTGAGGCGGATGCCAGAGGAATAGACCTTCATACCCTCCTTACGGAGATGGCCTTGCGGTTGAAGCCGGGTGAGAGCGGTCTGGTAGCGCTTGACTGGTGGAACGGGAACAGGTCTGTGCTTGTTGATGTTGACCTCACCGGAATGATCGTGGGCGTGTCACTGGCCACCAGGCCGGAGGAGATCTACCGCGCACTCATTGAAGCCACTGCCTACGGAACAAGGATGATAATTGATACATTTGAAGATTATGGCGTACCTGTTGATGAGTTCTATGCAGCCGGAGGCATTGCGGAGAAAAATTCCTTCGTAATGCAGATCTACGCTGATATTATCAATAAGGAGATAAAGATCTCCGGCTCGCCTCAGGCGCCGGCTCTTGGCTCTGCCATGTTCGGAGCGGTTGCTGCCGGCAAGGCCGCCGGAGGCTTCGAAACAATACAGGAGGCTGCCGGAGTTATGGCAAAAGTCAGGGATTACACCTACAAACCGGTAGCCGTCAATGTGCAGGCATATGAAAAACTATTTGCAGAATACAGGGTCCTGCATGATTATTTTGGTCGCGGTACCAACGATGTCATGAAGCGGCTCAAACTCATCAGAAAAGAGGTAAAATGTTGAAAAAGAAGTATCTGATATTTATTTCACTGGCTTTCTGTGCCATTTCCTGCAGAACGGTTCAGGAGGAGGAGGAGATAATACGCTGGCTGGCAACGCCCGCACCCGGTGAGGTGCTAATAAGGGATAGCTTCTGGTCGCCCAAAATTGAACTGAACAGGGTTAAAACCATTCCCTATGTATTCATGCAGTGCGAGCAGACAGGACGCATTGACAATTTCGCCATTGCCGGTGGATTGAAAAAAGGAAGCCATACCGGCGCACGGTATAATGATTCGGATGTCTTCAAGATTATTGAAGGTGCCTGTTATTCTCTAATGGAGACTCCGGACCCGGCGTTGCGCAGTTATTTAGACAGCCTGGTGACTATCATTGCAGCCGCACAGGAGGATGACGGTTACCTCTATACCACCAGGACCATTGACCCGGTCAACATGGCCCCCGGTGCAGGCAGTGAGCGATGGATTGACGAGCGTGTCAGCCACGAACTGTACAACGCCGGACACATGTATGAGGCTGCCATAGCGCACCATCTGGCGACCGGCTCCTATGCCTTCATAAACGTTGCACTAAGGAATGCTGATCTTGTTTATAATGAGTTCGGCTGGGGCAAGAAGGAGATAGCTCCGGGTCACCAGGAGATTGAGATAGGCCTGATAAAGCTATACCGGCTTACCGGTGAGAGTAAATGGCTTGAGCTGGCACAGTTCTTCCTCGATGTTCGGGGCAGAACCGGCGAGTATGTACACCATCCTGAGGGAAGCAGGTTTGAGCTTTACAATGACTCGGTCTACCTGCAGATGCACGAGCCTGTTCTTGAACAGTCAGAGGCTGTCGGTCATGCCGTCAGGGGAGCCTATATGTATACCGCCATGGCTGATATCTCTGAGGAGACCGGTTATAACCGGTATCTTGAAGCATCGGACAGAATATGGGAAGATGTTACCCGGGGTAAGATTTACATCACCGGTGGCATCGGTTCAAAAGAGCATGGTGAGGCATTCGGTGAGCCTTTTGAGCTCCCTAATATGACAGCTTACACGGAGACATGCGCTTCGGTGGCAAATGTATTCTGGAACCACCGCCTTTACAGGGCGACAGGTGATACAAAATATCTTGACGTAATGGAACGCACTCTTTACAATGGTCTTATCTCAGGTATCGGGAGTGACGGATGCCACTTCTTTTATCCCAATCCCCTGGAATCAGACGGGACCTTTGAGAGGGCAGGCTGGTTTGACTGCTCATGCTGCCCTGTCAACGTCGCACGCTTTATGCCCACCCTAAAGCAGTATGTATGGTCACTTTCCGATGAGGGAGTGAACGTGAACCTCTTCATCAGTTCCCAGGCGAGACTGACAACTATCGGAGGAGAAGTAGTCATTAAACAGGAGACGGAATATCCGTGGAGCGGCGCTGTCAAAATCAGTGTTGACCCTGACACTGACGGCAGCCTCTTCAGTCTTGGGATACGCATCCCATCCTGGACCGGCAAGGCACCCTTTGAGGGGGGGTTATACAAATACATTACCCGCCCTGATAAGAGGATGCGGATAGTTATTAACGGCAAAAGAGCACGGGTGAGAAAATCCAGTGGTTTTGCAGTCATTGAAAGAAACTGGAACAGGGGAGACGTTGTTGAGGTCTCTCTGCCGATGGAGCCACGCTTCATTATAGCAAGGGATGAGGTCGAAGCTGACAGGGGAAGAGTGGCTGTCGGGGTGGGACCGATTGTCTATTGCCTCGAGGAGGCAGATAACGGTCCGGTGCGTGACCTCACCGTTGACCATAACACAAAAGTGGAATTCACCTTCGAACCTGACCTTCTCGGAGGAATCGGCACACTGACCTTCAAGGCGAAAGCCCCCTCCGGAGAGGAAAAGAAGGTGAAGGCGGTTCCATATTACTCATGGGCCAACAGGGGCAGGGGCGAAATGGCAGTATGGATTAAATCGGAAAAATAGCAGTATATGAAAAAGGGGGTTGAAATTATAACTGTTGCAGCAATTGTTTTGCTTACCATGACATCATGCGCAGGCACCGGAGATGATGAGAACTATCCCATCCGGCCGGTTCCTTTCACCTCGGTGAAAATGACCGACAATTTCTGGGCACCGCGCATAAAAAAGAACCATGAAGTGACAATACCCATTGCATTTGGCTACTGTGAATCCACCGGCAGAGTAAAGAACTTCGAGATTGCGGGCGGACTTGACACCGGGGCTTTCCGGACGATATATCCTTTTGATGACTCCGACGTCACAAAGATAATTGAAGGCGCTGCCTACTCACTTCAGACCTATCCCGACCCGGCACTGGAGGCATATGTTGATTCGTTAATATGGAAGATCGGCCTTGCGCAGGAGGATGACGGTTACCTCTACACCAACCGTACCATTGCGGAGATGGGTTACGGTAAGATTCATGAATGGGCTGAGGGGAAGAGATGGGAAAAAACTAACATACTCAGCCACGAGTTATACAACCTGGGGCACATGTATGAGGCTGCCGTTGCATATTACCAGGCAACCGGGAAGAGGGAGCTGCTGGAGATTTCACTTAAATCGGCTGACCTGGTAGATAAGGATTTTGGATGGGATGCCTTCGTCAGCTATCCCGGACACCAGGTGATAGAGATGGGGCTGGTAAAATTGTACAGGGTAACAGGCGAGATAAGGTATCTTGATCTGGCAAAATTTTTCCTTGATGCCCGCGGTACACGTGATGACGGTGATGAATATGCACAGAGCCTCAAAAAGGTGGTTGACCAGACCGAGGCGGTAGGACATTCAGTAAGAGCCACATATATGTATTCTGGTATGGCTGATGTGGCTTCCATACTTGGTGATGAAGCGTATGTCAGTGCAATCACAAAGATATGGGAAGACCTTGTTCACAGGAAGATGTACATCACAGGAGGCATTGGTGCCAGTGGTGGCAACGAGGGATTCGCCGAGCCGTACCACCTGCCGAACATGACCGCTTACTGTGAGACATGTGCTTCAATAGGCAGTATCTTTTTCAACCACAGGATGTTCTCTATGCACGGTGAGGGCAAATATTTTGATATCCTTGAAAAGACTCTTTACAACGGAACCCTCTCAGGCGTCAGCCTATCAGGTGACAGATTCTTTTATCCTAATCCCCTGGAGTCTGACGGCCGGCATGAGAGGTCACCATGGTTCGGATGTGCCTGCTGCCCCTCAAATGTCTGCAGGTTTATTCCGGCAATCCCGGGATATATTTATTCGGTTACTGACGATGGACTGTATGTGAACCTCTTCGCATCAAATGAGGCTGAGATAAGTTTTGCAAAAAATACTGTTTCGTTTACTCAGGAGACGATGTACCCATGGGACGGCAAGGTGACCATGACGGTCAGTCCTGAGAAAGAGAAAACCTTTGCCCTTCATATCCGTATTCCGGGATGGGCGCGCAATGAAGCCATGCCCGGAGGACTGTATGCATTTACCGAAACTTTTAAGGAGGAATACTCGCTTCTTGTAAACGGAGAGGCGCCGGAAGCCACTCTGACCGACGGGTATGTAACAATCAACCGGAAATGGAAGAAGGGAGACAGGATTGAGCTTTATCTTCCGATGCCCGTAAGGACTGTTGTTGCAGATGAAAAGGTAAAAGAGGATGCGGGCAGATATGCAATCCAGCGCGGACCACTGATGTTTTGCGCTGAATGGCCTGATCAAGAGGATGGGAAGGTCCTTGATATATTAATCGCCGGGAATCCGGTCTTCATCACAGAGTTCCATCAGGATCTGCTTAATGGCACTGAACTAATAACAACAACCGGTTACAGTGCTGTTGCTGCTTCAGATGGCACTGTCACCCCGGGCGAACCTTTTGCGATGACACTGATCCCGTATCATCTCTGGAATAACAGGGGCAAGGGAGAGATGAGGGTCTGGTTGCCGTATACTGTAAAGTGTCCTCAACAAAAGCTTGCTGTTGAATAAAACCGGATGGCCAGGTCACTTCCAGGAAACAGAAATCGTATATTTGGCAATACTTATAAAACAAATGCAATGAAAAGGGAACAATTATTTTTAATATCTGCACTCGCAGTGGTCATGTTTGTCATGGGCTCGTGCGGCAACAATAAAGCAAAAGAGATGGTTACAACTGAAAGCTTCGGCTCATTTGAAGGGAAGGATGTCTTCCTTTACACGCTCACAAACAAAGATGGTGATTTCATTAAGCTGTCAAATTACGGGGCAGTGATCGTTGAGGTCAGTGTGCCTGACAGGGACGGGAAGAGGGAGAATGTCACTTTCGGGTATGATTCTTTTGATGGTTATGCTAACGGAGACCTTTATTTCGGAAAGGTAGTGGGCCAGTATGCCAACCGCATAGCAAAGGGTAAGTTTTCGCTTGACGGAGTTGAATATACCCTGGCGATCAACAATGACCCCAACTCCCTTCACGGTGGCCCCACAGGCTGGCATAGCCGGGCATGGGATGCGGAGGTACTGAAGGGCACTGACTTCCCGGCAGTTAAATTTACCTACAATAAGCCTGACATGGAAGAGGGTTACCCGGGTAATGTGGTTGCGGAGGTGATATACACCTGGACCGATGACAACGAGATCATAATGGATTACAAAGTCACCACCGACAGGAATACCGTCATCAACATCACTAACCACGCATATTTCAACCTGCATGGTGCCGGTGTGGGTGACATCCTCGATCATGAGGCATTAATCAGGGCTGCTGCCTTTACGCCGGTCGATTCAATCCTGATCCCCACCGGTGAGATCAGGCCTGTGGAGGGCACCCCGTTTGACTTCCGTACCCCTCATCTGATAGGTGATAGGATAGGTGAGGAGTATGATCAGCTTATCCTTGGCGGCGGTTATGACCATAACTTTGTTCTGGACAATGTTGATGCGGTTGATGCTGAGGTCTATGATCCTTCAACAGGCAGGCTGTTGGAAGTCATCACAGATCAGCCGGGCGTACAGCTTTACACCGGCAACTTCCTTAATGGTTCACAGACCGGTCACGGAGGCAAGGTTTACAACTACCGCACCGGCTTCTGCCTCGAGACACAGCACTTTCCTGACAGTCCGAACCAACCGTCGTTCCCGTCAGTAGTACTGACTCCTGGCGAGCCGTTCCTGTCGAGCACCACCTTTCGGTTTAGCGTTAGGTAGGCTTTTTGTAAGAGTCCCCAGTCTTCAGTCCACAGTCTTCAGTCAATTGGTTATCAGCTGATTGCCGACTGAGGACTGCCGATTGCCGACTTGTCATCTGGACTATTGCCTATTGCCTACTGCCTATTGCCTGATCTTAATAGAGCGGAAGGAGACCTCGTTGCCGTGATCCTGGAGGAGGATGTGGCCCTTTTCTGCCTCGCCGAAGCCGGCGAAGTCCTTATATTTGCTCTCCTGAACCAGCTTCCGGTAAGCCTCGCTGCCCCTCTCATATTCAAGTACCTTGAAGCCGTTGAGCCAGTGCTCGACATGGCCGTTAAGGGATACAATATGTGCCGCATTCCATTGTCCGACACCGTTAAACCGTTTGTTGGCCGCCGGAATGAGATCATATAGCGATGCAACGGTCCTGTTGCCGTCGCGGCCCATCTTTGCATCGGGATGGCGCAGGTCATCCAGCACCTGGTATTCAAGGCCAATAGCAGAACCTGATGTTGCATAATCTTCAGTCACGAAATATTTAACTCCGCTGTTGGCACCTTCTGTTATCATAAACTCAAAGAAAAGGTCGAAGTTCCCGTATTGGTCAACTGTGACAATGTCACCGCCACCTTTTGATTCGGCTCCTCCTGAAGCAAGGACCTTCAGGCATCCCTCTTCAATGACCCATCCTTCCTCCGGAAAAGCATCCTTATGAGCTCCTCTCCAGCCTGCTGAGGTGGAGCCATCAAACAACAGCTTCCAGCCGTCGTTCACCTCTCTGTCAGACAAGGTGTTAGGAATAAAGTTTGCCTGATAGATGACAGCTGTGTCGGTATTCATGTATTTTTCAAGATTCTCCGTGACTATCCTTATATTCTTCCACATCACCCGGGTACCGACCAGCTCATCCCTCACGGCGTGAACCTGGAATCCGATTAAGCCCGAAGCATCGGCGTCATCAATCAGGTCGGCAACAGGAATACCGTTTATCCATGTTCTGATACGGTTACCGATGGCTTCCACATGGTAGCTGTTCCAACCGTACCTGTCAAACGATTTCACAGCTGCCTTGTTGTTGGGGGTGACAGGGTAGAGCCATCCTCTTCTTGCCTCATCATAGATACCGCCGCTCCATCCTCTGTCTGTAGGGTCTATCTCGATCTGGTAACCGTATACAAGTACACTGCCGGCATTATCCGAACTGTGGCTCCTGATCTGGACGCCCGAGTTGAGCAGGGTGTCAACCTTTACATCAAACTCGAGGATAAAGTCGGAGTACTCCTCAGTGGTACACATAAAGCTGTTTGGAGTGCCGGGGGTTGATACACCGACCATCACCCCGTCCTCAACGATATATTGGGCCTGTCCGCCCATCTGGACGAAGCCGGTGAAATCTTTGCCGTTGAACAGCTTCTGCCAGTCGCTCTTTGTACATCCGGCAAATGTCAACAAGACTGAAAGGGACAGTAGAATTAATTTCGATTTCATTTCAATTTTAATTAAAGTTAGTACTCAGGGAACTTCCACGGTGCATTGTAATATGGTCTTATCAGAGCGTTGGCTTCTTCCTCCCGGAATTTGCCGGCGGTGTTATCCCATGCAAGCGGCTTGCCCAGCCTGCATGATACATTTGCCAGGTGTGTCAGCTTGGCCACCTGCGCTCCGATAGCCACATCAGCATTCGGCAGTTTGCGGGTTGTCATGCAGTCGAGGAAGTTTGACACATGTGCGGCCAGTCCGCCGCCGGCTACAGCCTGACCCTCCACGGTCTCCGATTTTGTCTGCAGAGGCACAGCTTCCATCCGGGGTGCTGAATCCACCTCCGGGATCACTTCCCATCCGTTGCGGTCAAGCACCAGTGTGCCGTTCTCACCCATAAAGGCCAGTCCGTGTTCCCGCCCATAAGGTCCGTCCTTGATACCGCAGGCATGATCCCAGCTAATGGTAAAATCATCATAGACATACGTAGCCAGCAGGGTGTCAGGCGTCTCCATGGCATCAGTGGGGTAGGCAAATTTGCCACCCGCGGTATAAACCGCTTTCGGCAGTTCGGCTTTCATCCCCAGCAGTGCATAGTCAAGAAGGTGCACTCCCCAGTCAGACATCAGTCCTCCGGCATAATCCCAGAAGTATCTGAAGTTATAGTGGAAGCGGTTCGGGTTGAAGGTTCTGTGCCGGGCCGGGCCGAGCCACATCTCGTAGTCCACTCCGGGCGGCACGGGGCCGTCGGGTTGAACGGGAAGGGTCTTCTTCCAGATCATATAGGCCCACACCTTTACGGTTCTGATACGGCCAAGTTTACCGGAGTGAATAAATGCAACCGCATCCTGCCAGTGGGGGTCGCTGCGCTGCCACTGACCGGTCTGTACCACCCGTTCATGTTTCCTGGCTGCCCTGACCATTGCGTCACACTCGGCGATGGAATTGGCAAGAGGTTTTTCGCAGTAGACATCCTTCCCGGCCTCCATGGCCGCAATAGCCTGCAGACAGTGCCAGTGGTCGGGGGTGGCCACTATCACAGCATCAACATCCCGGTTGTCCATCACCTTCCGCCAGTCCTTCACCAGTTGAGGAGGCTTCTTTCCGGCGATCTTCTCAACATCAGAGGCTCTCTTATTCAGCCATTCATCATCAATGTCACAAATGGATACACACTGCACCTGCGGAAACTTCAGGAATGTCTCAAGGTTTGACCATCCCATGTTACGGCCTCCTATCAGGGCCACTCTTACGGTGTCCGACGGACTGACTTGTCTCCAAGGCATGCCGAAGGCTGAAACCATTGGCCCTATACCTGCTATTCCGGCAGAAGCCAGCACACTTTTCTTTACAAAATCTCTTCTGTTGCTGTTCATGATATATCTATTTGGATTACGGTGTTCAATTCAGGCTCCTTCCAAAGGTAATAAATCCTAACTTTATACTCCTGAAAACAGATATCCTGACCTATGAAAAAAGTAATTATCTCGCAGTTTCTCCTGTTTGTGATCATAAATGTTCTGATGGCGCAGAGTCCGGCTTACCTGAAAACCGATCTTCCGTTTGAGGAGCGGGTAAATGACCTGGTAAGTCGTATGACCCTTGAGGAAAAGGCTGGCCAGTTGCTGTATACTGCTCCGGCCATCCCGCGTCTGGGTCTTCCTGCCTACAACTGGTGGAACGAAGCCCTTCACGGTGTTGCCCGCGCGGGATATGCCACCGTCTTTCCGCAGTCTATCACTATTGCCAACAGTTGGGATGAGGAACTGATGCTTGATGTGGCCAATGCCATCTCCGACGAGGCCAGGGCCAAGTATCATGAGTTTTTACGGAGGGGTGAGCCGGGTATCTATCACGGTCTTACCTTCTGGTCGCCTAACATTAACATATTCCGTGATCCGCGCTGGGGAAGGGGTCATGAGACATACGGTGAAGATCCGTATCTCACCGGCCGCATGGGGCTTCGTTTTGTTCAGGGGATGCAGGGCTCTGATACTAAGTATCTCAAGACGGTGGCTACGGCAAAGCATTATGCAGTACATTCAGGTCCCGAACCTCTGAGGCATGAGTTCAATGCAGTCATCAGTGAGCGTGACCTGCGAGAGACTTACCTGCCGGCATTTCGCACCCTGGTGAAGGAGGGAGGCGTCTATTCAGTAATGGGAGCCTACAACCAGTTTCGCGGCCATCCGGCCTGCGCCAGTGAGGAGCTCTACGGCATACTCCGGAATGAGTGGGGGTTTGAAGGCTACATTGTATCCGACTGCTGGGCGTTATCTGACTTCTACAATTACCAGGGTTACGCTGCGGGGCCCGCAGAAGCAGCTGCATTGGCACTTAAGGCAGGCACTGACCTGGAGTGCGGCGTCGACTACATGCACCTTATGGAGTCTTACCGGCGCGGACTGATAACCGAAGCCGATCTGGACAGGGCCGTAAAGAGGGTTATGACCGCACGCTTCAGGCTTGGTATGTTCGATCCGGACACTATTGTTGAATATGCACAAATAACTTACCAGGCAAACTGTTCTGACTACAACAGGTCGTTGGCCAGGAAAGCTGCCTGCAAATCGATCGTACTCCTGAAGAATGAGGCCGGATTACTTCCTCTTGGCAAGGGAATAAAGAGTATAGCAGTGATAGGTCCGAATGCGGCTAACTGGGAGGCGTTGGTGGGAAACTATAACGGCATTCCAAAAGATCCGGTTACCATACTTGATGGCATCAGGGCGAAGGCCGGCGAGTGCACTGAAATATTATATGCCGAAGGAAGCGACCTGGCACCGGGAATACACAACCTGGTCGTGATACCTTCATGTTTCCTCTCAACTCCTGACGGAAGACAGGGAGCAATAGGAGAGTATTTTGGCAGCAGGGATATGAAGGGTGATCCGCTGTTCACCAGGAGAGACGACAAAATTGATTTTTACTGGGAGAACAACTCACCCCACCAATCGATGCCTGTCAATGATTTCGGGATACGATGGACAACATACCTTGATCCGCCTGTCACTGGCAGATATACCCTCGGAGCATGGGGGTCATCTGACTACCTGGTTATTGTCGAGGGCGATACTCTCATTCGATACAGGGGCGAGCATCATGCTTTTCACAGGGAGGAGGGGATAGATCTCACGGCCGGAGTAAAAAAGAGGATCGAGATAGTTTACAGAAATTGGGGAGGTGACGCCGACATGGAGCTTCTTTGGGCGCTTCCGCGTGTGAATCTGCTTGAGGAGTCGGTGGCAACAGCTTCCCGGGCGGACATCGTGGTGCTTGTGCTGGGTCTGTCACAGAGGCTGGAAGGCGAAGAGATGGGAATAGATATTGACGGCTTCAGCGGCGGCGACCGTACCAGCCTTAATCTGCCCAGGAACCAGGAAGATCTCCTTAATGCCATGATAAACACAGGGAAACCGGTTGTGGTTATCCTGATGAACGGAGGTCCGGTAGCCTCGCTACAGGCACAGGAGAAGGCCGCAGCGGTGCTTCTGGCAGGCTATCCCGGGGTGGAGGGTGGCAGCGCCGTGGCTGATGTCCTGTTTGGCGATTACAATCCTGCAGGCCGTCTGCCGGTGACATACTACAGTTCCGTTGACCAGCTGCCGCCATTCGATGAATATGACATGACAAATCGTACCTACAGGTATTTCACGGGTGTACCTCTCTATCCTTTCGGTTATGGGTTGAGCTACACCACCTTTGCATATTCTGACCTGGTTGTTCCGGAGAAGACGGCTGCCGGGAGTGAGGTGAAGGTGAAGGTTACGGTTACCAATACAGGAAAAATGGCCGGAGATGAGGTTGTGCAACTGTATCTCACAGATGAGAAGGCCTCATCGCCTCGACCGTTGCGCCAGCTTGAGGGTTTTAAGCGGATCAGCCTGGAGGCCGGTGAGAGCCGTACGCTGGAGTTCACTCTTAAGTCTGAACAGCTCTCGCTGATCAACGGCAATGATAACAGGGTAATTGAGCCGGGATGGTTCACCATTGCCGTTGGAGGAGGGCAGCCGGGATCAAACCTCGAGGCCGGAAAAATACCCTCACAGATATTGGAAGCGCGTTTCAGGCTGACCGGCAGGGAAATAAAGGTTGCGAAGTAAACAAAAGGCCGGACTCCCGGTTTATTGTACGTGACAGCTATTGAAAAAAACAGAAGGAGGACCGGATGGGTTGTCATACTCACCGCGGTTACAATGGTCATCGAGATCATTGCAGGGTGGCTCACGGGCTCCATGGCTTTGATGGCTGACGGTATCCACATGGGGTCGCACGTGCTGGCCATTGGTCTCAGCTGGGCAGCTTATGTGCTTGTTCAGAGGCTCTCATCCGATCCTTCGTTCACCGGAAACAAGGAGAAGGTACTGACCCTTTCCGGGTATACCAGCGGGCTCATACTGCTGATCTTTGCGGGACTGATCATTGCCGGTGCCATCGGGAGATTCATCAATCCACGTGTCATCGAATACAGAGAAGCAATACTGATCGCCTTCATTGGCCTTGGTGTGAATATCCTGAGTGCGTTCCTGCTGCATCATGACCATGACGAAAGGGACAATAACATCAGGGCAGCCTATCTTCATGTTCTTGCTGATGCAGTCACAAGCGTGGCTGCCATCATCGGACTGGTTGTAGCAATGATATGGGGCCTTCCCTATATTGATGCCATTGCGGCCCTCATCAGCTCGGCTGTAATAATCAAATGGTCACTCGGATTACTCAGAGACTCAGGGCGTGAACTTATCACATGACCATTTTCCAAAAAATGACAGTTTAGGTTTTATACCGTCCTGGTTCTCGGGACGGTATTCTTTTATATACGTTTGGTTCCATTGTTTATCTTTACCGGCAGAGAAAAGAAGATGCTTCCAGCGGAATTTCTGAAACGGATAGGAGAGCAGTCCTATATTGATGCCCCGGGTCTTGAAGAGGCTTTGAATCAGCCAGGCGGATCCTCGGTACGGGTCAATCCGCAAAAATGGCCGCATCCTGTTTCAGGATATGAGAGAGTGGCATGGGAGCCTGACGGTTATTATCTTCCCGGGAAGAGGCCCTTCACTCTGGACCCTCTGTTTCATGCAGGAGTCTATTATCCGCAGGAGTCATCGAGTATGTTTACAGGGGAGCTCTTTCGCCAGCTCACCTCCGGGATGACCGGCCTGCGGGTGCTTGATCTCTGTGGCGCTCCCGGGGGTAAGGCAACCCATCTGTCGGCTCTGCTTGCGGGCCACGGTATGATTGCGGGTGGCGGTCTTGGTGATGGCGACGGCCTTCCTGCCGGCCACCCTCTTCCGGCGGGTGACGGTCTGCTGGTTGCCAACGAGGTAATCAGGGCCAGGGCGGCGGTGCTGGCAGAGAACATCACCAAATGGGGCATTGGAAATACAATCGTCACCCAGAGTGACCCTGCCCGCTTTGCTGCCATGGAAGGTTTCTTCGATGTCATCGTAGCCGATGCACCATGCTCAGGCGAGGGTATGTTCCGGTCCGCGGGTGCCGTCCGGGAGTGGTCGGGACAGAATGCCAGGCTCTGCAGCGAACGGCAGCGGAGGATAGTCATGGAGGCCTGGCCTGCACTGAAGGCCGGCGGAATACTGATATACTCAACCTGCACATTCAATCCCGCCGAAAATGAGGAGAATATTTCCCGGATCATGGAGACCACAGGGGCTGAATCGCTTACTGCAGACCTGCCAGACGGGGGTGGGGTCATCCCTATCAGCCATAAAGGAATCACCGGCTACGGTTTCCACCCCGGGAAAGTCAAGGGGGAAGGTTTCTTCATTGCGGCGCTGAGAAAGCCGGCAGGTCACGTCAGAGCCATACGTGACGGCCGAAGGGGTGCACTGAAGGCATCAGCTTCAGCATTTGAGAAGACAGAATCGCTGGCCGCCTTCGACCGTGAGAGGCTTGTCATGGCGGAGAACAAGATCATTGCTCTGGCAGCGGACCCTCATATATTCAGTTATATTACTGAAAGAGTGACTGTAATAAAATCAGGCACAATGATCGGAGAGATGAAAAATAACGATCTCGTGCCGGCTCATGACCTTGCCATGTCAGTGAGGCAGAGGCGTGGTGCATGGCCTGAATATGAACTAACCCGTGATGAGGCTGTGGCATTCCTGAGGCTTGAACAGCTGCCTGCTGCAATTATGTCCACAGGAAGGGTCCTTGTCTGTTACCGTGGCGTTCCAATGGGATTTGTGAACAACCTCGGGAGCAGGGTGAACAATGGTTACCCTCAGTCATGGCGTATCCGTATGGAGAATCAGCCGGGCTTTCGTGAAATATTATAAATCCCCGTTTGTTGAACTAAACTTTCACAATAGTTAATTGTTCTTTTGGAAGTGAATTAAACCGTAAATTTATCCCAGACATTTTAACACCTATGAAGACTGACATTGAGATTGCCCAGAGCGCCGTTATAAGGCCCATCATTGAGGTTGCCGCAAAGCTTGGCCTGAAAGAGGATGATCTTGAGCTTTACGGTAAGTACAAAGCCAAGATGCCACTCTCGCTCATTGATGAGAAGAAGGCCGCAAGGGCGAAGCTAATCCTTGTTACCGCCATCACCCCCACACCCGCCGGTGAGGGCAAGACGACAACATCCATAGGGCTCGCGCAGGGTCTCAACCTGATGGGAAAGAAAGCGACAGTCGTATTGCGCGAACCATCCCTCGGTCCGGTATTCGGGATCAAGGGCGGCGCAGCCGGTGGAGGTTTCTCCCAGGTGATACCGATGGAAGATATCAACCTCCATTTTACCGGAGATCTCTCGGCGGTGGAGAAGGCTCACAATCTTCTCTCGGCAATGATTGACAACAACATACAGGCTGGTGAAGGCAATCTGGGCATTGACCCGCGGACAATATCATGGAAGAGGGTGATGGACATGAATGACCGTGCTCTCAGGGATATTGTTATTGGTCTCGGCGGAACCACGCAGGGTATTCCCAGGGAGACCGGTTTTGATATCACTGCCGCCTCCGAGGTGATGGCAATCCTGTGCCTCGCCACAGGCATCAGTGACCTGAAAACTCGCCTGGGTAACATTTTCATTGGGTACACATATACAGGCAAGCCGGTCTTTGCCCGCGACCTTAAGGCACAGGGAGCCATGGCCGCCCTGCTCAAGGAGGCGCTCAAGCCCAACCTGGTTCAGACACTCGAGGGCACTCCTGCAATCATTCATGGCGGACCCTTTGCTAACATTGCACAGGGAACCAACTCAATACTTGCAACAAAGATGGGTCTTTCCCTCAGTGACTATGTTGTCACTGAAGCCGGCTTTGCCAGCGAGCTCGGGGCTGAGAAATTCTTCAATATCAAGTCGCAGGTAGGCAAACTCAAGACCAATGCCGTAGTCATTGTGGCAACCATCAGGGCTCTTAAATACCATGGCGGGGTAAAACTTTCCGAGCTCGGCAAGGAGAATCTTGAAGCCCTCGGCAAGGGATTTGAGAATCTCGACAAGCACATTGAGAACATGCACTATTACGGTTTCCGGCCAGTGGTGGCCGTCAACCGTTTCAGTTCCGACACTGATGCAGAGATAGCGCTTCTGAAGAATTACTGTGAAGAACACAACGTCAGGGTTGCCGTCAATACTGCATGGGCTGACGGGGGCAAAGGAGCTGCCGGGCTGGCTGCTGCAGTCATTGAAGCTACTGAAGCCTGTACAGACTGTTTTACACCGCTCTATGATCTCTCATGGCCGCTTGAAAAGAAGATTGAGACCATCACTACTCTCATGTACGGCGCCAGGAATGTTGAATACACTCTTGAAGCAAAGGATCAGCTGAAGAAGATCGCAGACCTGGGGCTAGAAAATCTGGCCGTCTGCATTGCCAAGACCCAGAAGTCGCTTTCCGACGACCAGACGCGGCGCAACAGGCCCCGTGATTTCACGGTACGTATCCGTAAGGTGGAGCTCTCTTCAGGGGCTGGATTCATTGTCCCGATAGCCGGTGCAATCATGCGCATGCCAGGGCTGCCAACGGTGCCCTCAGCCGAGAAGATTGACATTGACGACAACGGTCAGATAAGCGGGTTATTCTGAAAAAGCTATTTCCCGAGATATCAGCTGCCATACTTACAGGAGGCAGGGCCACACGTTTCGGCGGCATCAACAAAGCCCTGATCGAGATAGAGGGTGTTCCAATAATCAGGCGGACCGTTGATCTTCTGGGGCCGCTGTTCAACGAGATAATTATTGCGGGTTGGCCTGTGGGTAATCCTCTGCCTCCGGGTGTACGTAAGGTGGATGACAATTTCCCGGGACTTGGGCCTCTCGGTGGCATAGAAGCGGCGATGAAGGTGTCCGGTTCACCCTATCTGTTTGTTTTCGGCGGAGACATGCCCTGGCTCTCAGGTGATCTGATACAGTCACAGGCTGAAGACTTCCTGAGAGATCCGGCAGAGATACTGGCAGCCCGTACCGGCCAGTTTGCTGAGCCATTGCACTCAATATACAGCCGCAGCCTCCACAAACAGCTGGAGAACTATCTTGAATCCGGTGGCAGCCCGGCTGTCATAGACTTCTACAAAATGGTTAAGATAAGATATTATGACCTGTCGGGGAGTGTGCAAACCCTGAGAGCTTTCACCAATATAAACAATCCCGGAGATATAAGCAGGGATCAGCCGGGCAATATCTAAGCACCGCAGGCCTGTAAGTCTGATATTCAAGCTGCAAGCCCTTTCCCCGTAAGATACAGAAAGCTGTCATTTCCTAATCGTAAATGCGATTTTATTCTTAATTTTGGGAAGGACCTAAAGAATTTAATCATGCGAAGGGCATTGGTTTTCATCTTCGTGGTATCCGTGGCGCTGAGCGCCTGTAATCGGTACCAGGATTACAGCAAGGCAGAATGGCAGGAAAAGGATCATCCCGAATGGGAGAATCCTTCAGTTAACGCGGTCAACACTGTCAGGCCTCATGCCACCATGGTGAGTTATTCGGATAACTCTGCCGCCCTGACTGCAGGATGGCGAGACTCCGAAAATGTCATGTCTCTTGACGGGAAGTGGAAGTTCAACTATTCCGCCCGACCGGCGGAAAGGCCCTACTGGTTCTTCAGGGAAGACTATGACACAAGGCAATGGCCTGAGATAGAAGTGCCATCAACATGGGAGAGGGAGGGCTACGGTATTCCCTATTATGTGAACATAGGATATACCTTCAAGGTCAATCCGCCATTCATTGACCATTCTGATAACCCTGTAGGTTCTTATAAGCGTTCATTCACAATACCCTCCGGGTGGAGCGACAAAGAGGTATTTCTGAACTTTGACGGTGTCAGCTCGGCCTTTTATGTCTGGGTCAACGGTGAGCTGGCCGGTTACAGTGAAGACAGCAAGACGACATCGGAGTTCAATATTACCTCCCTCCTCCGGAAAGGCCGCAACACTGTTGCCGTGGAGGTATACCGGTACAGTGACGGAAGTTATCTCGAATGCCAGGACTTTTTCAGGCTCAGTGGTATACAGCGCCCGGTCTGGCTCCATGCCAGGCCGCGGTCATTTATCCGCGACTTCTTTGCTAAGGCGACTCTCGTCAATAATTTCAGTGACGGCCAGCTGGATCTATCTGTTGAACTGGCAAACAACGACAGAAAAACGGCCGGACTGAGGCTTGAAGCAGGACTGTATGACGGCACTACCAAGATCTTTGGCGAGACAACAGAGGTTCTGGAGGTTGACAGCATTGAACTGGTGAAGCTTACCGCTGAAATACCGCACCCGCTTCCATGGTCAGCCGAGTCACCTTCTCTCTACACACTTGTGCTTACCCTGGCTGACGGCAGGGGCAGAGTGCTCGAGAGCGTAAGCAGCCGCATAGGTTTCCGCACGGCAGAGGTCAGGGATGGCCGGTTCCTCATTAACGGAAGGGCCGTCAATTTGAAAGGGACCAACATGCATGAACATGATCCGGTCAACGGTCATACCATCGATGAGGCATTGATGATCAAAGATATAAGGTTGATGAAGATGCATAATATCAATGCGGTTCGGACCTCTCACTATCCTCAGCCTGAGCGCTTCTATGAGTTATGTGACCAGTACGGTCTCTACCTTATTGATGAGGCAAATATCGAATCACACGGGATAGGTTACAATCCGGATGTGACTCTCGGACACAATCCTGAATGGCTTGAACAGCACATCTTCCGGACCAGACGCATGGTTGAACGCGACAAGAATCACCCTTCCATTATTATCTGGTCTCTGGGTAACGAGGCCGGTGACGGGCAGAATTTCGTTGCTACATATAAATGGATTAAGTCGCGAGACGACAGTCGTCCGGTCCAGTATGAGCGTGCTGAGCAGAGCACCCTGGCACTTGAAAGGCATACTGACATCTGGTGTCCGATGTATGCCCGCATTGAGTACCTTGAGAATTACGGTATGAACGCCGGCAAGCCCGGATTTGACCGGCCCCTCATACTATGCGAGTACGCTCATTCGATGGGAAACAGTACCGGCAACCTGCAGGACTACTGGGATGTGATTGAGCGCTATCCCACGCTCCAGGGTGGGTTCATCTGGGACTGGGTTGACCAGGGGCTGCTGGAGACAAGTGAGGATGGGGAGGAATATTATGCATACGGCGGCGACTACGGAGAGCCGGGAGCCTTCAGTGACGGTAACTTTTGCTGTAACGGTCTGGTAGGGCCGGATCGCACGCCCCATCCCGCACTCAGCGAGGTTAAGAAGGTCTACCAGTATGTAGGGTTCGATGCTGCAGATCTGGAAACCGGGCTGGTGACAATCATCAACAAGTATGACTTCACCAATCTCGCCATGTTTAATATTACCTGGGAGGTTCTGGCAAATGGTGTACTGTTTCGCTCAGGCCACCTTGACCAGATGAACCTTGAACCCGGCGATTCAGCCACGGTGAAGATACCTTACGGGTTGATCACGCCTGAACCGGGAACGGAGTATCATCTGAATCTTCATGCGTCACGGGCTGACGAGTGGGGAATTATCCCGCAGGATCACCTCTATGCTTCCGAACAGATACTCTTGCCCTTTTTTGCCACTCCGGTACCTGGAGCCGGAGAGGATATTGAACTTCTGGATCTTAAGACCGAAGGGTCTGATCTGACCATTGCCGGGGAAGAATTTGCGGTGGTTTTTGACATGTCTGCAGGGGTGATGAAGTCCTACCGCGCCGGCGGCGTGGAGTTGCTTCTCTCAGGGCCACGTCCGGATTTCTGGAGAGCGCCGACGGATAACGACTATGGCAACGCGATGGAGAAGAGGAATGCCCCCTGGAGAGATGCCGGCAAAGGGGCGGTTTTGAAATCGGCTCGCATTGGCCAGCCGGGTATGGGGAGCGCTGAGGTAAACTTCTCACATGAAATTCCTGGTCCGGGCAACAAAAAGATTGCAGAAATTGTGACTACGTATACCGTTCTTGCCGGCGGTACAGTGGAGGTATCATTCAGCTTTACGAAGACTGACCTGAGCCTGGAAGAGATACCAAGGGTGGGGATGCAGATGTTACTGCCCGGAAGATTCACCGGTATTTCATGGTTTGGCAGGGGACCCCATGAGAACTATTCGGACCGGAAGTCATCCGCCTTTGTTGGGTTATATGAGAGCTCAGTGGCCGACCAGTATGTACCTTATGTCAGACCTCAGGAGAACGGCTACAGGACGGATACCAGATGGCTTGAGGTCACCGACGGCGACGGCAGAGGTCTTCGCTTTGAGGGCATTCCGGACTTCTCTTTTGCAGCGATGAACTACCTTCATGAGGACTTTGAATCGCAGGGTAATCTTTCAGCTTACAGACCAGATGCCAAAACAGTGAACAGGCACCTCGATGATGTCAGTCCGCGTGACCTGGTAAGGGTGAACATCGACTACGGACAGATGGGCGTCGGAGGCGATGATTCATGGGGAGCGCGCACGCACCCTCAATACTGCCTCCGCGAGGTGAAGTATGAATACTCATTCAGGATGGTGCCGCTTCTGTAGCGGCACTCTTGCCTGAATCAATAATTTATTTTTTTGCCGGCCTGATCTCAACCTTCAGGACAGAGGTGCTGCCTGTGATTATATTGGAAACTGAGTAGGGGATAGGCTCAGTCAGGTATTTCCTGTCTGCCTTCACCACAACCATTCCGTTTGCAGGCACCTTAAGGGTGGAAGGAGCTCCCTCCGGTCCTCCTGTCAGGTCCATCGTCATATCAGAGCTGTTTGAGAGTTCAAACCATATAGCCTTCCCGTCATCCTTAAACGGGGCTCCTGCCGAGACTACCGACCAGAACAGCGGGGCGGCATACTCCTCAAAGGCAGCGAGACTGTTGCCGTACCAGACAGCGGTTCGCCGTGCAAACATTGCTTCCTTAAGTGACTCCAGAGTGCGTTCTTTTGCAAAGACGAACGTCATTGGGCGGTGAGTATACTCAGGTTCCATGAATTCTTCACTGATGACCCCGTGGATGTCGCTGTTCCCCATCAGCGCAAGCTTATTATCGTGGCACATGTCCATCACAAGGGGGTAGAATTCCACATCATTGTAATACTCAATCCCGTGCAGCCATCCTTTGGCAATGAGCTCCTTATGTACAGGGTACATCTTGGGGATTCCGTCCGGCTCCTGGCTCTTCCATCCCGGGTGGTTCCACTGGATGAAGGCTCCCTGTCTGACAGCGGCTGCAATGACATCCATGAATTCAGGCTTGTTGAGCGAGTCGGCATCGGTGATGAAAAGCGCATTTAGGTGTCCGGGAGGCATGCTCCGGGTGATCTCAGTGCCATGAACAAGGATGATGTTATAGTTGTCTGCCGTTGATTTTGCAATCTTCCAGGCGGCGTTATGGTCAACAGGAATGTACTGTTTTCTGGGCTGGTACTCTATATGGTCGGTGATGGCAATGACATCGAGGCCATCCCTCCATACTTCGCCAATGCGTTGTGTCGGCCATACGAGTCCGTCGGAAAATACTGTGTGTGAGTGAAAATCGCATTTCAGCGTCACATAACCCGGCAGCTCCGGGGTGTTCAGGATACGCCGCTGGGCAGTAAGGGTCAGGGTGGCCAGGAACAGGATTGTGATAAGTAAGGTTTTTGTTTTCATGATGTTACAATATTATAACCCAAACGGGGTATTATTTTATTTATAATCATTTGATCTACAATACTATAACGCCTACAGCGTATTTTTTACTATTGCCTACTGCCTACTGCCTATTGCCTCAAGGATTTGCGATTTGCGATTAAGAGTGTTCAAAATATATAGTGTTCTTTGACATTTTGTAAAAATGAAGGGTTATTAACAAAAAGGTGTGGTAATTAACATCAATAAAAAATGTAATTATCTGGTTATTAACATTTTATTTATTTATGCTTTAATAACTTATTGGCTCTAATGTAACTGGTTTTTAGTATTGGCTATACTTTTGATACTGTAAACCACTTTGATGAAGTTCAAAGATGATGGCATCGGAGTCAGTGAGCTGTTAGAGCTTATTCCTGAAGATCTTCTGGATCATCTTGCTGAAGAAACAAATGTTGATCATCAGGCCAAGAAGCTCTATGGGCGTAATGTTTTTTATCTTCTGCTCTATGGTTTGCTTGATGGTGAAAGAGTTGGTTTAAGAACGCTGCAGGATTTCTATAACTCCCGACACTTCAAGGCATTGTTTAAATTGCCCGGCACTAAATCTGTCAAGTACAATTCAATTTCAGCCCGTTTGGCCCGAATGAATGTTGATTTTTTTGAGAAAGCTTACCATGGGATCTACGAACAATGCAGTCAGTTATATGATCAGAACACCTTATCATCAAAATACAAGATAACAAGGGTTGATTCTACTATGGTTTGTGAAGCAGCCAACAAACTTGAACAAGGAATAAATGTGGGGTGTAAAAAAGATGGCAAAAAGCAAGTAAAGTACACCATCAGCCTTACCAACATGTTCCCCAGCAGTGTAGAGGTATTCATGCAACAAAAGCACATCAGTGAGAACAATACAATCCCAAATGTTATCTCCAAGTTGATTGATA
>JFJP01001735.1_pt1 | contig 115349 bp, 92 predicted proteins | sample 431651 | NCBI WGS metagenome assembly JFJP01 (sample SAMN02602958, study PRJNA72255) | Microbial mat metagenome, whole genome shotgun sequencing project. | biome: fresh water; feature: sink hole; material: water; isolation source: purple microbial (photo- and chemosynthetic) mats found in...
CCTTGAGGTGCACGTGCCCCGGAACAAACTGGGTGAAGGAGTTGACGACAGCGATGATCGGTTTGCCGAAATCGCCATCCTTCATGCCGGTAGCCCGCCAGAGCGAACGTGCGCCGGCCATGTTGCGGCCGTGGGTCGAAGTGCGGGAACGATAGTCAGGCATGGCCAGTCTCCAGAATAGTAAGGATCACAATCGAGCCCTGTATTCTACCGAAGAAGCGGGCCATTGAGTTTGTGTGAACACGTAGACTCAGAATCCACCGCAGAGTCACAGAGGCGCGGAGATGGCGCAGAGAAAATCATACATTTTCATGGTTTTGCCTTTCTCCGCCCAGTTTCTGTACCTCTGGTTCTCTACGTTCAAGAAGCATTGATTCATTCAAATCTGTCGTTCCCGCGAAGGCGGGAACCCAGTTAAATCAACATTCTGGATCCCCGCCTGCGCGGGGATGACGAATACTTAGGCATTTCTCCTGTTCATTTGCTCGATCGCCCTGCGCACGCCCTCAGCTCTGCGCTAGAATCTCTTACTTTCCTGTCTGGCCTGCTCATGAGCCGCCTTCTGGTCGCCCACTACATCCGCGAAATCAACACGCTGGCCAGCTATGGCGGTTCGCGCGACGAAAGCAGCCTGCGCAAGGCCTTCTCCAACCTGCTCGATGCCTACTGCCGGCCGCGCGATCTGCGCCTGATCGATGAAATCGAATACATCACGCGCAGCGGCGCCAAGGTATACCCCGACGGCACGCTCAAGGACGCCTTGCGCCTGACGCACGGCTACTGGGAAGCCAAGGACGAATACGACGATCTCGATCAGGAAATCGAAAAAAAGCGCGCCAAGGGCTACCCCACCGACAACATTTTGTTCGAAGACAGCCAGCGCGCCGTGCTGATCCAGAACGACCGCGAAATGCAGCGCGCCGACATGCGCGACGAGGTGGCACTCGACCGGCTGATCACCGCCTTCGTCAGCTACGAACGCCCGGAAATCGGCAACTTCCGCCGCGCCATCGAGCGCTTCAAGGACGACCTGCCGGCGGTCATCGAGTCGCTGCGCGCCATGATCGAGGTGCAGCAGAAAGCCAACAAGCCCTTTGCCGGCGCCCTGAAAACCTTCCTCAAGCTCTGCCGCGACAGCATCAACGCCGACATTTCGCCCGAAGACGTGCGCGAGATGCTCATCCAGCACATCCTCACCGAAGACATTTTCCTGCGCATCTTCGACGACGCCCAGTTCCACCGCGAAAACAACATCGCCCGCGAACTGACGCGCATCGAGGAAACCTTCTTCACCGGCACCACCAAGAAGAACACGCTGAAGGGGCTGGAAACCTATTACGGCGCCATTCGCCAGGCAGCGGCGGGGATCGCCGACCACCACGAGAAGCAGGGCTTCCTCAAGGCCATCTACGAGAACTTCTACAAGGTCTACAACCCCAAGCTGGCCGACCGCCTGGGCGTCGTCTACACCCCTGGCGAAATCGTGCGCTTCATGATCCACGGCGCCGAGCACCTGCTGCACCGGCACTTCGACCGCCTGCTGCAGGACAACCACGTCGAAATCCTCGACCCGGCGGTGGGCACCGGCACCTTCGTCTGCGATTTGATCGAGCACCTCAAGGGCAACCGCGCCGCCCTCAGACACAAGTACCAGAACGAAATCCACTGCAACGAAGTGGCCATCCTCCCCTACTACATCGCCAACCTGAACATCGAATTCACCTACGCCCAACTCACCGGTGAATACCTCGAATTCCCGCACATCTGCTTCGTCGACACGCTCGACAACCTCGGTTTCGAGAAGACCCACCGCCACCAGCAGATGGGCCTCGACTTCGGCCTCACGGTTGAAAACACCGCGCGCATCCACAAGCAGAACAAGCGCCGCATCTCGGTCATCCTCGGCAACCCGCCGTACAACGCCAACCAGATGAACGAGAACGACAACAACAAGAACCGCCTCTACGCCGGCATCGACGAACGCATCAAGGACACCTGGATCGCCGCCAGCCGCGCCCAGAAAACCAAGATGTACGACATGTACGCGCGCTTCTTCCGCTGGGCCGCCGACCGCATCGACGGCGACGGCATCATCGCCTACATCACCAATCGCAGCTTCATCGACAGCCGCACCTTCGACGGTTTCCGCATGGAAATGGCCAAAGAGTTCAACGAGTGCTGGATCGTCGACCTCGGCGGCGACGTGCGCGCCAACCCGAAACTCTCCGGCACCACGCACAACGTCTTCGGCATCCAGACCGGCGTCGCCATCAGCTTCTGGATCAAGAAGAAGCTACCCTCGCCCGCCGGGAGAGGGGCCGGGGCCGGGGGCCGGCGGCGCAAGCCCACGTGCAAAATCTACTACGCCCGCCGGCCGGAACTGGAAAGCGCCGCGGACAAGCTCGGCTGGCTGGGCGACACGCCGTTCGCCGAGGTTGAATTCACGCACCTCACGCCCGATGACAAAGGCAACTGGATCAACCAGGCCGACAACGATTTCGACGAGCTGCTGCCGCTGTGTTCGAAGGAAACCAAGGCGGCGAAGACACCGAACAAGGAAAAGGCGCTGTTCAAGCTGTATTCGCTGGGCATTTCGACCAATCGGGACGAATGGCTTTACGGTGACAGCCACGAAACGCTAACGGCCAAGACTCGATTCCTTGCCGAGCATTTTGTAAGCCAGAAACCGGCCAAGGAGTTTGACGAAAGCATCAAATGGTCACGCAATCTGAAACGCCGCTTTGAGCAAGGGCGTTCCGAGCTTTTTGCAGAGCCACATAACCGTCCCGCGCTCTACCGCCCTTACGTGAAGCGCTGGCTGTACGACTCTCCTTTATTTATTGACGAAGCTGGCTCAAAGGCGGAATTCTTTCCAATCGACGCTCATAATTATGCCATCGCCGTAATGGGCGAGGCCACTGACAAACCATTTTCGGTTCTCGGCGCGACTGCACCAACCGACCTGCATTACATGGGCGCCGGAGCCAGCGTTCAGATTCTGCCCCTCTACCGTTACGACTCCGACGGCCACCGCGTCGACAACATCACCGACTGGGGCCTCAGGCAGTTCGAGAAACGCTACGGCAAGGGCGCCGGCCTGACGCGCGAAGCCATCTTCCACTACGTCTACGCCGTCCTGCACGACCCGGCCTACCGGCAGAAGTACGCGCTCAACCTCAAGCGCGAACTGCCGCGCATCCCGCTCTACGCCGATTTCGCGCAATGGTCGGCGCGGGGCAAGACCCTGCTCGATCTGCACATTGGCTTCGAATCGGTGACGCCGTGGCCGCTGACGCGCCACGACCTGCCCGGAATGGCCAAGCCCAGAAGCAAACTCAAGGCCGAGCGCGAAGCCGGGCGCATCGTCATCGACGACGCGACGACGCTGTCCGGCATCCCGCCTGCGGCCTGGGACTATCGCCTGGGCAACCGCTCGGCGCTCGAGTGGGTGCTCGACCAGTACAAGGAAACGCTGCCGCGCGACCCGACCATCCGCGAGAAATTCAATACCTACCGCCTGGCCGACTACAAGGAGAAGGTGATCGACCTGCTCGGCCGCGTGTGCACGGTCAGCGTGGAGACCATCAAGATCATCAGCACAATGACGCAGAAGGAAAGCCGATGAGTGAACTCTGGGCCCAGTTGAAGCCGCAACTGGAATCGCTCTCCAAACCGTATCCACACGCCGCCATCGAGCTGGCGAACGCTCACCGCGACGAGGTCGCACCTTTCCTGGTCGACTGTCTCGAAGCGCTCGTCGCCGATCCGGCGCGGGACGGCGACTACATGTTGCACCTGTACGCCATGCACTTGCTGGCGTGTTGGCGGGATACTCGCGCTTACCGGCCGCTGGTGCAACTGGGCCATCTGCCGGAGGACGTCATCGAGGAGCTGCTGGGTGACCACCTCACCGAAAGCTACGGCCGCGCGCTGGCCTCGGTCTGCGATGGCAATCTGCGTCCCCTGCAGGCGCTGGCCGAGGATGCGGACGCCTGCATCTGGTCACGCAACGCGGCATTGACGTCGATGACCATTCGCGCGCTCGAAGGCGATGCCGACCGCGACGCACTGATCGACTGGCTGGCCGCGCTTGGCGAGCGCGAGGCGCAGCGCCTGGGTGCGGTGAGCGCTCAGGCGGGCAACTTTGAATTGATCGACGGCGTCGTCAGCAATGCTACCGATCTTGGCGCGGTCGCCATGCTGCCGGCGATTCGCCAGTGGTTTGCCGACCGGATTCTGGACGAATCGATTGCCGACGAAAAGTGGGTTGCAACCCATATCGTGCGCAGTCCACAAGAGCAGCTTGCCGAGTTGCGCCGGCACAACAACAGCTACCTTTCCGATGCCGACACGGAAATGTCGTGGTGGGCCTGTTTCGACGACCGTCCTGCACCGGCCTTTAAGGCCAGCCCCTCGATCAACGGGCAGGTTTCCGAATGGCCTGCCGAGAAACCGCAAACGATCGTTCGCGACACGCCAAAACTTGGCCGCAACGATCCGTGTCCTTGCGGCAGCGGGCGTAAATACAAGAAGTGCCACGGCTCGGCGCTCTGAGGCGCTTGGGAAACGCGAAAATGCAAAGATACCCATTCCACTCACTTGCAGGTGGCTCTGCACTCCCGATGGTCGATGCGCTGTGCTTATCGGAGCTCCGGCAACTCAGAGCGAATCCGCCGACCTTTTCATCACGTCATACCGGCGCAGGCCGAAATGACGATTCCAGGCTGAGTTCACCATGCTGATTCACCCGCAGTTCGACCCCATCGCCATTTCACTCGGCCCGCTGGCCATCCGCTGGTACGGACTGATGTATCTGCTGGCTTTCTTCCAGTTCTGGTGGCTCGGCAAACGACGCATCGAGACGCATCCGCAACTTGCGCAGGCCGGCTGGACAGTGCAGCAACTCGACGATTTGCTCTTCTACGGCGTGCTCGGCGTCATTCTCGGCGGCCGCCTGGGGCAGGTACCTTTTTCATCCGCTCGAGATCCTGGCTGTGTGGAAGGGCGGCATGTCCTTTCACGGCGGCTTCCTCGGTGTGCTGGTGGCGATGGCGCTGTATGCGCGCAAAACGCAACGGACCTGGCTCGACATTACCGACTTCATCGCGCCGCTGGTGCCACTCGGTCTGGCCACCGGGCGCATCGGCAACTTCATCAATGGCGAATTGTGGGGACGGGTGTGCGACCCGGCCCTGCCCTGGGCGATGATTTTCCCGCAAGTCGACAATCTGCCGCGCCATCCGTCGCAGCTCTATCAGGCCGGTCTGGAAGGTGTGCTGCTGTTCATCATCCTGTGGCTCTACTCAAGCGGCACGCGGGCGCGCGGCGCCGTCTCCGGGGCCTTCCTCGTCGGCTATGGCAGCCTGCGCTTCATTGCCGAGTTCTACCGTACACCGGATGATGGCATCTTCGGCCTGTCGGATGTCATCAGCATGGGGCAATGGCTGTCGCTGCCAATGGTGCTGATCGGCATCGCTATGCTGCTCCGCGCCGGCCGGCGGCAGAACTATTGATCCGGCCCGCAAATGTATGAAGTCGTCACCCCGGCGAATGCGCCCAGCAGGAAGTGCCCTTGGGATGCCGGGGTCCAAGAGGTAAATCCATGCCAGCACTAGATACCGGCCTTCGCCGGTATGACGGAAGTTTCATACTTCATAGGGCCGGAGCAATAAGCATTGCCACGTAGCGATCACCGCAAACAGGTATTGACCGGGTTTTTATTGGATAATCTTCTTTTTATCAACGCAACTTTGTCGCATCATCATTTAAAGGAAAACTGCAATGAATCTGTCGCACATCGAACACTTGGGTATTGCCGTCAAAAGCCTAGAAGAAGCCATCCCGTTCTGGGAACAAATGCTTGGGCTCAAATGCTATGCCACCGAGGAAGTCAAGGAACAGAAAGTCAAGACGGCCTTCTTCAAGATCGGACAAACCAAGATCGAATTGCTCGAATCAACCGATCCCGAAGGCCCGATCGGAAAGTTCATTGAAAAGAAAGGCGAAGGCATTCACCATCTGGCGATTGCCGCGACAGGGCTTGAAGAAAACTTGGCCGAGCTGGCCGGAAAAGGCGTACAACTGATCGACAAGGTACCGCGCAAGGGCGCCGAAGGGCTGGATATCGCTTTCCTGCATCCGAAATCCACGCATGGCATCCTGCTTGAGCTTTGCGAAGACAAGAATGCCTGATTGACGGGCGTGTGGCATCAGGGCCGGATCCCCGGAGCTGTGGCAAGCCGACCGGTGTGCGCGCTTTCAACCCTTAAGGGGACGCTTCGATGACCTGGTTTACTCTGCCGAAAACACAAGCGGATAACAGCGCCGCCTTCTTCGACTCCGACAGCGCGGCGCGCTGGCTTGCCGGACAACCGCAAGCCAACGCGCCGGCCATGCTGGCCGAGCTGGTCAGGCAGATTCAGGCCTTCAACAGCTATGAGATGGCGCCGCGCGAGCGCTTCAAAACGCTGGAGGTGTTGCGCAAGACCCTGTTTGCGGTAAGCGGCGAAGGCCAGCGCCGCTATGAATACAAGCCGCTGCCGCTGCTGCCGGCCGAACAGGCGGCGCTGACTTCGGCGCTCAAGCTCTGGCGTGCTGCTGCGGTGGCCTACCTGCATTGCCTGCGTGCCTGTCTTGAGGGTGATGCCTCGATCGTCGCCGACAGCGCCAGAGTGGCGCACCGTATATTGGCCTGCCTGCGCATGGAGCAATTGAACGGCTACCTGGCCGGTGCCGAGCCGGCCGGCGAGTTCTGGCGTCACCTGCATGCCGTACTGGCCTCAGCCGAACAGCTCGGCGCCGCGCAGGTGCCGGTTGAGGATCGCCTGCTCGGCGAGACCAGCGAATCGACGGTCAGCGGTCAGTACGCCATGGCCCTGCTGCTGCATCTGGCGTGTCCGTCCGGTCTCACCCGCGGCCAGTTTGCCGCGACCAGCCAATGGCTCGCGCGCTGGCGCGAACTGGCCAAGCTGCTGGACAAGCCTGATTTGCGTCCCAAGTCGTGCTGCATCACCCTCGATCTGTCACAGGACAAGCCCCTGCATGATCTGCGGCAGGCGCCACGCGCCGGGCGCTGGCTGTCGCTCAACGGGGTCGTGCGCAAGATGCAGCAACGGCTCGAACTGCTGGCCGCCGGGGAATTCCCGGAGAGTCTCAAGCTGGGCAGCGGACTGTCGTCCGAAGCCTGCGTGGCCCTGCTGAATACGCTTTCCGATCGTCTGAGGTTTCCGCTGCAGCCCGTTGCCGAGGTGCCGGCAGAAGCGGCCTCCGTGCTCGTGGCCATCGGTCTGGAAACGATCCATCGGGTGCTTGGCGGTAGTGGCCTGAAAGACGACCCGGTGACCTCCTCGGGGCAAGGCAGCAAGCTTAGCGCGGATCAGATCGCCATCTTCGGCCATGTCGTGCGCGATGCGGAAGTAGTCGTTGAAAAGGGCAACACCGACAGCAAGGTCGAAAACTGGCGGATCATGCAACTGGAACCGGGGCTGCTGCATCTGCTGCGCCCAGCCGGACGCGGCGAAACGCGCCTCTCGCTCAGAGGACTGCTGGCCATCAAGCTGCCTCAGAACGAGCATTACACGCTGGCCACGATCAGCCGCCTGCATTCGCGCGGCCTCGATGGTGACGGCAACCTGTGCATCGCCGCCAGCCTGTTTTCCGGAGAGCCGGAACCCCTGATTGCCGAAATGCGCGAGAAACCGACCAGCAGGATTTCCCGGCATCCGGCATTTCTGCTGCCGGCGGAGAATGGCGGCCTTCCCTCTTCGGTCCTCTTGCCGGCCGGTCTGACAGGACGTGCCCTGTCGATCCGTTTTATCGAAGCGCGCCAACAGCATCCGCTCGACCTGCATCTGGACGCGCTGATCGAGCGCGGCAGCGACAACGAGCGCTGGTCCTGGTCGTGTCCAGGGGGCAACGCCGCCTAGCGCTTGAGCGCCAGAACCAGCACGCCGCCAGCGACCATGGCGATGCCCGTCCAGTCGCGCACGGACGGCCGCTCGCCGAGAAAGGCAAAGGCGAAGACGGCCACCAGTACCAGGCTCAGCTTGTCGATCGGTGCCACCTTGGATGCCTCGCCGAGTTGCAGTGCACGGAAGTAGCACACCCACGAGGCGCCGGTAGCAAGGCCGGACAGCCCGAGAAAGATCCAGGTTTTCGCCGGCAGTTCGAACGGATTGCTCCACTTGCCGGCCAGCCAGACAAAGGCCGAAAGCACGACGATGATGATCGCCGTGCGCACCAGCGTGGCCAGATCGGAGTCGATGCCCTGAATGCCGATCTTGGCGAAGATGGCCGTCAGTGCGGCAAAGACCGCAGAGAGAAGCGCCCAGTAAATCCAGCCGGTCGGTGCAGTCATGGTGAGGCAACCCTTGGCAATTACTCAACAGTCAGGAATTTAGACTAAAAAAATGTCCTCACCCACCCCCTCACCCGCAAGAGAGGGGCTTAGAAACCCTCGCCTGTGACCGCAGGGAATGCAAAGCCGGGAGAGGGTGGCGCGAAGCGACGGGTGAGGGCCGCTTTGCACTTCTCGAGCATGTCCCCCAGGGGGATTTGAGCCCAAGGCCCCGTTGCCCTCGGGGCATCGAAGGGCTGTGAATCCTGCAATTGCAGTGTTGATTAAGCGACGGCCATCCGGCCGGTAGTGCGGGTCAATCAGCCGTAGTTCACCGGGTGCTTGGACAGCCAGTGCCTATCTTGGGTCGTGCCGATGCGCTTGCCGGCCGCGCGCGCCATGGCCGAGGTCAAGGGGCGCGTTTTCCAGGCGAAGCTGGCGCCAAAGCCCAGCACCGCGCCAAGAACCCCCCCGGTGATCACGCCGCGCAGCGGCTTTCGATCATCGGCCAGTACGCCGAAGATGGCCCCTGCCAGCACGCCGACTGCCCCGGCCTGCCACGATTCCTGTGCGGCTGCCGTCACCATGTCGGTTGTTTCTTCGGCCTGCAGCACCGACTTGCGCGCTTCTTTCGCTCCTTCAATACCTGATTCCACCAGTTCCTTGCTGTACGCCAAGTTTTCCTTGACCGTTTCGGAAATGCTCATCTCGTGACGCTCCTGTCAATAGTGTAGAAAAACCGGCGGTTCTACCCCGCACACTCATCAATCCCGGATCACCCGCCCGCAACACACCGCCTGCGGCCCGGTGAGCCCCGGACGAACTCAATGATACCGAATAATGGGTGGCAAGCCACAATTTCCGTACACTAATAGCAGACAAAAAACGGGGCGGTCAGGCCGCCCCGTCATTAGCTCGAAGTTTCCGTTGCCGTTCAGGTCAGACCGTGCTTGACCTTGCTCGCCTGTTCCTGCGGTTTGAACTGGTTGAAGCGTGGCAGGAATTTGTCCCAGTCGATCATATGGCTATCGAGTTCCGGACCGTCGACGCAGGCGTGCTTGCGCACCATCTTGCCGTCGATGGTCACCGGCACCATGCAGGCGCCGCACATGCCGGTGGCGTCGACCATGATCGAGTTCAGGCTGGCCACCGTCTTGACGCCGTAGGGCTTGGTGAGGTCGCTCACCGCACGCATCATCAGCGGCGGACCGATGGTCACCACTTCGGCGATTTCACGGCCTTTGTTCTTCTTGCCGTTCTTCAGCATTTCTTCGAGCGGGCCGGTGACGAAGCCCTTGACGCCGAAGGTGCCGTCGTTGCTGGTGTAGATGATGTCGAGCTGGTCGCCGAACTCGGCTTTGAGCTTGCCGACGCGTTCGTCATCCTTGGTCCAGAAAAGCAGGTTGGCGCTGCGGAAACCGGAGATCAAGGTGACGTGATTGCCCTGACGCAGGTGTTCACGCATGATCGGATAGACCGGCGGCAGACCGACGCCGCCGGCGGTGAACACCACCGTCTGCTTCTTGGCATCGTAGTGATGCAGTTCACTCGGCAAGCCGAGCGGTCCGGCAATGCCGGCAAACGACTCGCCAACCTTCATCTGGTTCATCTCGATACTGCTGGTGCCCATGCCTTGAATGACGAGGCAGATGGTGCCGGCCTTGGCATCCCAGTCGGCCAGCGTCAGCGGAATCAGCTCTCCGTTCGGCCAGCCGAGCACACGCACGAACTGACCGGCACGCGCGGCGCTGGCGACCAGCGGCGAATGCACGATGAACTCGACGATGCCACCGGCCAGTTCGATCTTCTCGAGGATGGTCTGCGGAGCCGCTCCGAGGTGGGTGTAATGCCCGGCGCTGGCGACCATCTTGCGGACTTCTTCGGGCGACAGGTTCATGTCACCGACGATTTCACGCGCCGCCGCCTGGCCGTCACCGGCCGCACGGATGGCGGTTGAACCGCCGCGAGCGGCATCGCCACCGGAATAAACGCCGGCCAGCGAGGTCTGCTGCTTTGAACCCTGACCGACATCGATCGATCCCCACTTGGTCAACTTGAGCGTCGGCTCGGAATCCTTGATGATCGGGTTCGGCGTGTTGCCGAGGGCCATGATCACCAGATCGACCTTCATCGGCTCGATCTGGCCGGTGGACACCGGACTGCGACGTCCGGAGGCATCGGGTTCGCCGAGGTCCATGACGTCGAGCATGGCGTGGGTGACAAAATTGGTCTTGTCGTCGCCGACAAATTCGCACGGCGCACGCAGGAACTTGAGCTGGATGCCTTCCTCGATGGCGTGGTGCAGTTCTTCGACACGCACCGGCATTTCGGCGCGCGTGCGGCGATAGACGATGGTGACGTTGCCGCCGAGGCGACGCGCGGTACGCGCCGAATCCATGGCGGTGTTGCCGGCGCCGATGACGATGACTTCCTTGCCGCGGGTTTCGGGCAGCGGTGTTTCGTAATCTTCGCGCAGGCCCTGCATCAGGTTGACGCGGGTCAGGAACTCGTTGGCCGACATGACGTTGATCAGGTGCTCGCCGGGAACGTTCATGAAGCGCGGCAGGCCGGCGCCGGTTCCGACGAAGACCTTCCAGAAACCGGCATTCTTCAGATCCTGGATGGTCGCCGTCTTGCCGACGACGAAATTGGGCACGAACTTGCCACCGAGCAGCTTGATCTTGCCGACCACGTCGTCGATCAGATCGTTGGGCAGACGGAACTCGGGAATACCGTAGCGTAATACGCCGCCGAGTGCATGGAAGGCTTCGAAGATGGTCACCGGGAAGCCTTCGGCAGCCAGCAGGTAGGCGTTGATCAGTCCGGCCGGGCCGGAACCGACGACCGCCACCGGCGGTTTTTCGGCTTTGGCCCACGGATCGGGGAAGCCGGCAAAACGCGCGGCGAGGCCTTCGGGATTGACCACCTTCTCGCGCTGCGGCAGAAACCATTCGATCTGGCCGATTTCGATCGGCTGCTTGGTATGCGCGCAAACGCCCTGGCATTGCAGTTCCTGCGGACAGACGCGACCGGTGACATTGGGCAGCGGATTGCAGTTCTCGATCAGTTCCATGGCTTCGCGAAAGCGGCCGGTACCGAGCAGATTGAGCATTTCCGGAATGTGGATCTTGACCGGGCAACCGCCCTTCGGTTCGAACTTGCCGGCGACATGCACGCCGACTTCACAGGGACGCTCTTCACACTGCTTGTCGCGCAGCGCTTCGAGCCAGACGATGAGGTCCACTTCACGGGCGCTGTAGCCGAGGTTCATGTAGCCGAGGTAGCCCTGGTTCACCAGACCGAAGTCTTTTGAACGCTCTTCCGGGTCGCGGATGTACGGCGGAATGTAGTTGTCGGCCGGCCAGTCTTCCGACAGGCCCTTGAACATCGGGTAGCGTTCCGACAGGTTAAGGTCAATGGCGCGAATGAACTTGCGCTTGAGCCCGAGCGGCACGTTCCAGACAAAGCGCATCAGCACCTTGCTGGTATCGTCGTCGCGCAGCAGCAGATCCCAGAACGTTTTTACAAACTCCGGACTGAGTTCGGGCTGCTTGAATTCCCAGACGATGGCGTTGGTACCGTCGGCAATGAACATGTCGCGGAAGGCCTGCGGCTCTTTCAACAAGCGGCGCTGCAGCAGCGCCATCTGGTTGTGAAAGTCCTCGACCGCAGCGGACTGTTCCAGGGCTTCGAGCTGTGACCGCGTACTCTCCAGCGTCGTGCTGGCGTTCAGGTAGCGGTACAGATCGTCCTGGTTGGAGGGTGTAGCTTCTGCACTCATCGAATGATCTCCGCATCGCAATTCGCCGAAACCCGCTTGATGCGGGCCTTCAGCTCGGGTGTAACGGTAACGCGCTCAAGGGCACCAGGTATCAGCTGCCCGACTTCCCTGCTTTCGCCATTGACTACGATCCGGGTTTTCTCGAACAGTTCCGAGAGATCCTGATAACAGGTCTTGCAGTTGGTGCACTTCACCTGATCGGCGACATCGTAGGTTACCAGAGCTTCACCGCTAGCCGCAGGGGCGCTGGCTGCGGCAGCAGGCGCTGCCGCCGACGTACCGACCGACATGATCGGAATCACGGTACCGTTGCCGACCTGCGCCTTGCTTGATGCCGCGAGTTCCGACATGGCGCGGGCGAAGCCGTCGAGCGAGGAGTCACGCTGCTTAACGGACGCATCAACCTGCGCTTGCAGGGCGGCGAGACCGACGCGATATTCGGTGCTCATCTTGGAGACGTGCTGACCGTCAAGATACTGCAGCAGGTTCCAGTACTTGCGGCGCTCTTCGACCAGCGCGACGATGGCGCTGGAAACGCCCACCTTGAGCAAACGCTTCTTGCTGTCGGTAGAGTAGACGAAAGGCGTCTTGCCCAGACGTTGCGCTTCAGTCAGGTCGATGAATTCCTCGACTGGAACGAGGTTGGCCGCGTCGGCGGTAAGCTTCTTGAACTGCTTCTTGAAGCGGATTTCGCCGAGCGCGAAGTGCGCCGGAGTCAGCGCCATATTTTTCAGCTGCAGCTTGCCGTCGTCGTCGAGGTATTCGAGCGCGGTCGTCGTCCACACTTTTTCCGGATCGGGATTGCCTTCGAGCGAGAACCAGTCGTGCAGGTTCTTGCCACGCCGCGGGTCATGTACGAATACCGGGTTCATGCGGCTTTCGACAGCCAGACGCGACTGGCGTGCCGAGATGTTGTCGGCAATGCCGTGCTCGCCCTGGCAGGGCGTATAGACGTCGAGAACCGCCGGTGAATCGGTGTAGGTGAGGAATTCCATGGTGTTCTTGAGGAAGTGGTTCTGCAGCGCAGTGCTGGTCGAACACACAAACACGTTGGAATGGAAGGACGCAATCAGGCCGAGTTCCTTGCGCGCCTCGTGCTTGCCGCTGTGCGCGGCGCCGAAACGTGCGAGGTCGGAATCCTGGCCGATGAAGCTCGACGTCGAGGCCTGACCACCGGTGTTGGAATAGGCGCCGGTGTTGAGTACCATGACCTTGATCGGCGTATCGCTGGCCAGGATGCGCGACAGCGCACCGAAGCCGATATCGTAGGTGGCGCCGTCGCCGCCGATGGTCATCACCGTCGGCAGCAGGCCGAGTTCATTCTTGCTGAACTGGCTCCACGACAGCATGCGCAGTTCCTGATCGTGTTTCTCGGGAATGTAGGCATCGTCGAGTTCAAGACGGGCGATGCGCAGGGCGCGCACGTCGGCAACGGTTTGCGCCGAGATGCCTTCGAAGATGCCCTTGGCCAGCGGCTGGGCATCCTGGAACAGGCTGTTGACCCACGGATCGTTGTAGGCGTTGAACGGGAAGGTCGACGCATAGACGCTGCTGCAACCCGTGGAGTTGGCGATCACGGTGCCGGAAGGGCCATTGCCGGTCGGGCCGCCTTCGTAGAGGTAGAGGCGTTTTTCCAGCGTGGCGATGAGACCGGCGATACGCTGGTTGCGTGCGCTTTCCTTCTTCGACAGCGAAGCCTGCTTAGCAGTGAGGGCGCCGATCAGGCTTTCCAGATCGACCATGTGATCCTGACGGCGCTTTTCGCTGATGGCGTGGCTGGTGGCCATCACCAGACGGATCGCCGTCACTTCGCCGCAACCACGGCAACCGCCGTGACCACCGGTAGTCGAGTAGTAGTTGGCACGGTCGAGCAGCAGGCGCTTGATTTCGCCGCCAGCTTCGATCGCCCCATCAACAAAGCGCGCCGGGGTGTTCGGCGTCTTGCTCATGAACTCGAAGCGATCCTGCAGGCCACTCAGGACAGTGGCGTCCTGTTCGCGTGCAGTCAGTGCGCCGGGGCCACAAACGTCGAGACACTCAAGGCAGCCGGTACACTTCCACGGATCGATATTGACGCCGAACAGGCCGCCACTTCCCGCCGTAGCTTTCTCCATGGCGTCGAAGAACGGACGCGTCCTGGCCACCGGGTAGGCCGCCAGCACATCGACGAGCTTGCTGAAGTTGCCAAGCAGGGTTGCCTGTTTGGTCGGGATCTTCGCGGCGGCTTCGGCCACGAGTTCGTGGAAGGCACGCGCTTCCTTACTCTGGCGGTACGCCTCGCGCACTGCGTCGGCAACGGCATAGACCTGGGCACGCATGGCTTCGCGCTGGGCTTCGCCGATGTCGAGCTTGATGATGCCGGTCAGCAGCAGCTCATGGATGTCATGCACGGTATTCGGGATGGCCGCATCCGGACAGACCAGAGCACATTCCATGCAACCGGTACACAGATCAGGATTGAAGATCGGCACGGTGCGGCGGAAAACCCCCTTGTCCTTCGAACCCGCTGATCCGGCCGGCATGAACAGGCCGGTACCCGGCAGTACCGGCGCTTCGGCAATGGTGCCCTCACGGAAAGGCTTGGCCACCATGTCGTCGAAATATTCGCGGTCGAACATGCCGCCGCAGCCGGACGAACCGGAGGACTGGCACATTGAAGCCGACAGTGAAACATTGCGCAGCGCAATCGGCGCCGGCCTGGCGTCGATCTTGGCAAACCCCGCCGTGTTGTAATCGACCTTGCACGCCGCCTCAACACCTTCGCGGATTACCGCCATATTGCCTTCGACAACCGCACCGCCTTTGCTGCCGAATTTCTTGGCAATCTGCTTCTGAATTTTCTCAAGGATCACCTTGGCTGATGCGCCGGCAGAAACCTGGGGGACGTGTGCAGCCACGGCGCCAATGAAGGCGATGCCCATCATGCGCGTGGCCAGTTCCGGCGTCGGCGCGTTTCTCTTGGCGACGGCAAAGGCATCGATGATGAAGAAGTTGATCTTCTTCTCGCGAATGGTCTTTCTCGCCTGCGCCGGCAGTTCCTGCCAGACTTCTTCGGCCGAGTTCGAGGATTGCATGATGAAGGTACCGCCGGCGACCAGGCCACGCAGCGGATTGGTGTGGCTGAATACCTTGTGATCCGGGGAGATGACGACCTCGACATCCTCGAGTTCGGCGTTGGTGATCTTGATCGCTTCCGGACTCAGCGTGATGTAGTAGTTGGTCGGTGCGCCACTCTTCTCGGAGCCGTATTTCGGCGCCGACTTCGAATGCATTTCGAGTACGCCGGCGAGAATGTCGGTCAGCAGCTTGCCCGAGGCGATGGTGCCGTAACCGCCCACCGAGTGGAAACGGACACGGAAGGCGTTATCCGGCAGCAACCTTGGATTATCGCCGGTTTCCAGCGCCATCAGTTCGGTCTCGGGATAAGCGGCCTTCAGGCGTTTCTGCAGTTCGGCAACGCGCGGTGTCGGGTTCTTCGAGAAAAACTGCGAACCGAGATAGATCAGCGGCGCGCCCTGGCCGCTTTCCATGTTCTTGAAGGCGGCAATCAGGTGGCGCGGTTGCAGGTCGTGACCACCGAGACCGAAGATCGCCGTGGTCAGTTTGGGCATCAGCTTGATCGCCGGAATGCCGGCATGGCGCAGTTGGTCGGCGTTTTCGCGCGCCTTGAACAGCGCCTGGGTGACCAGGCTGGTGAGTGCGGTCTGGTCGGAACGTTCGAGCACGGTAACCGCCTTCTTGCCCTTCAGCGCCTCGACCAGTTCGGCTTCGGGGAAGGGTTGCAACAGCTTGACCGAGACCAGGCCGACTTTCTTGCCCTTGCTGCGCAGGTAGGTCACCACGGCTTCAACGTCGTCGGTGACCGAACCGAGGCCGACCATGACGGTGTCGGCGTCGTCGCACATGAAGGTATGCACCGGCGAGTACGTGCGGCCAGTCAGTTCGGAATACTCGGACATGGCCTGGCGCACCAGTGCGGGAACCGCGCTGACAAAGTGCGTGCGGTGGTCGGCCGATCCGGCCTGGAAGTCGGGCTGGTTCTGGACCGGGCCGGTGAGACCGGGATTATTGACGTCGACCTGCGCCGGCACCAATTGGCGCGTGCCTTTTTCAAAGGCATTGATCCACTGGCGCTTCCACTGGCCGTGCAGTTCTTCGGGCAGCCAGCCCAGGGTCTTGGCCACCAGCGCGCCTTCGTTGTCCTTCTCGACCTTGGCGGCGTTGGCTTCGAGATATTTCTGCAGGGCCGCAAGATTGCCTTCGACAAGGTCGGTCTCGTGGCGCGACAGGTACTGATTGAGCTGGAATACGCGCCCCTTGGAACCAAACAACATTTCCTGTGCCAGAGTCGGTGCCTTGATGCGTCCGGCGGGATCACCGAGGTACTCACGCAGCAGCTCGGGTTCGGGCATCAGCGCTTCGCTCATCATATGACTGGTGGAAAAGCCGTCCATGGCATTGGCCACGGGAATCAGCGAGAGCGAGGACGCGCGATAGGCGATCGCCGCCAGGTCAGCCGCTTCCTGCGGATTGGAGCCGAACAGGATAGTGTAGCCCGAGGAGAGCAGGGCATAGACGTCGTCGTGACCGGCCATGACGTTGAGCGAGTGCTTGGAGACGACACGCGCCGCAACCTGCAGAACGAAGCCGCCGACCTTCTTGCCGACGGTAACATAATGTGATTCGAGGGCGTACAGAATGCCCTGGCTTGACGAGGCGTTAGAAATGAACTGGCCGCCAGTCAACTGCGCACCGAGCGCACCGCTCTGTGCCGAATGTTCGCCTTCCGGTTCGAAGAAAAACGGGTGCTTGCCCCAGACATTGACACCGCCTTCGGAACGGAAGGCCTCGTAGATTTCAGCGATCTCGGTAGACGGGGTAATCGGGTAGCCGATGACGCCGCCGCAGACGTTGCTCATGACATGAGCTACTGCGCCATTGCCGTGAATGACGCTGGGAAGGCCTGGATATTTCGCTTTCTTAACTTTCATGATGACGTGTCCGAAGTATGGATGGGAAATTCAACCGCACGCGCACAGGTGCGCCGGTCCGCTTTGAAAGAAAACCTGGGAAGATCTGGGCATTTCGCGCTCTGCCTCAAGCAGGGCAATCGACGGCATTGCCACCGCTTTCACGCCCCGGCCGCATCGGCCGCAAATACTTGCCTCGATCATATGCTCTCCGCGTTGAGGATTCAGGAAACTGCCCAGTGGCGTCACCTGTTGTGACGTGACGGAACAGAAAGCTGCTTCCCCGGAACTAACTATTTTACCAACTTTCGTTGCACAGAATGAGATGATGTTTCAAAAATTATCATCGGGTAGCAAACGCTCGTTTGACTGATGCGTGAAAGAAAGCGCCACAAACACAGCGTCAGGCCGACGCCGTGAAGATTCCAGGCCATCCGGGGCGTTACCCGCAGCACGCAGGCTTCAGCGTGACGGCACATGGCGCAAGGAATATCAGCGCGGGTCGGAGATTTCTAAGAAAAGGCCGATTTATTCGTCACCCCGGCGAAAGCGACCGAAGGAAGTGCAGAGCCCGGGGGCCAGTTCGTTGATTCTTCTGGATTCCGGCACCCCAAGGGTACTTCCTTCGGGGCGCTTTCGCCGGAATGACAGATTTAGAATACTTCAGCATTTCCCTAAACGACTTCGAGGTGACCGATACCCGAATTCAGGTCGCGGTCCTTCGACTCCTTGCCGTGCAGTTTGATCTGCAGGCGCAGGTCGTTGAGCGAGTCGGCATTGCGCAAGGCATCTTCGTAGGTGATGCGGCCGGCCTCATAATGTTCGAACAGACCCTGGTCGAAGGTCTGCATGCCGAGTTCGCGCGACTTTTTCATGATTTCCTTGATCTCCTGTACCTCACCCTTGAAGATGAGATCCGAGATCAGTGGCGAGTTGAGCATGATTTCAATCGCCGCCACCCGGCCCTTGCCGTCCTTTTTCGGCAGCAGGCGCTGCGAGACAATCGCCCGCAGGTTGAGCGAGAGATCCATCAGCAACTGGTGACGGCGATCTTCCGGGAAAAAATTTATGATCCGGTCGATGGCCTGATTGGTGCTGTTGGCATGCAGGGTAGCAAGACAGAGGTGGCCGGTTTCGGCAAAGGCCACCGCGTGATCCATCGTTTCACGGTCGCGGACTTCGCCCATCAGAATGACATCGGGGGCCTGACGCAGCGTGTTTTTCAGTGCGGCTTCCCAGGAATCGGTATCGACGCCGATTTCGCGTTGCGTGACGATACAGCCTTTGTGATCGTGAATGAATTCGATCGGATCCTCGATGGTGATGATGTGGCCGTGACTGTTCTTGTTGCGGTGATCGACCAGCGCCGCCAGCGAGGTGGTTTTTCCTGTTCCCGTGCCGCCGACAAAGATGACCAGTCCGCGTTTGGTCATGGCAATATCCTTCAGGACGGTCGGCAGGCCGAGTTCATCCAGAGTCGGTATCGACATGTTGATCGTCCGGCAGACAACCGCTACCCGCCCCTGCTGGATCAGGGCATTGACCCGGAAGCGGCCGATCCCCGAAGGCGAAATGGCGAAGTTGCATTCCTTGGTCGTCTCGAACTCTGCCGCCTGCCGGTCGTTCATGATCGAACGCGCCAGCTCGGACGTATGCTGCGGGTTCAGTACCTGGTTGGACACCGGCGTGATCCGGCCATCGACCTTGATGGCCGGTGGGAAATTCGCGGTGATGAAGAGGTCCGAGCCATTTTTCTGCGCCATCAGGCGCAGAATGTCGTGCATGAATTTTAGAGCCTGATCGCGTTCCATATTTTCCTCTCAGTCCCCAGGCACTACGCTCCCGGGAAAGTATCCTTGTTGGCACCAGCTCAAGAAGGTTCTGATCCAGGGTCTGCATGCCCAGTTGTGCACCCGTCTGGATGGCAGAATACATCTGGGCCACCTTGTTTTCACGGATCAGGTTGCGAATCGCCGGCGTGCCGATCATGATTTCGTGCGCCGCCGTTCGCCCCGTACCATCCTTGGTCTTGAGCAGCGTTTGCGAAATCACCGCGCGCAGCGATTCGGAAAGCATCGAGCGAACCATTTCCTTCTCGGCCGCAGGGAAGACGTCAACGATACGGTCGATCGTCTTGGCGGCGCTCGAGGTGTGCAAGGTACCAAAGACCAGGTGGCCGGTTTCGGCACCGGAAAGCGCCAGGCGAATGGTTTCCAGATCGCGCATTTCGCCGACCAGAATAACGTCAGGGTCCTCGCGCAGCGCCGAGCGCAGCGCGTTGGCAAAAGACAGCGTGTGCGGACCGACTTCGCGCTGGTTGATCAGGCACTTCTTGGATTCGTGCACGAACTCGATCGGATCCTCGACGGTCAGAATGTGTCCATGATCGTTCTCGTTGACATGATTGACCATCGCCGCCAGTGTCGTCGATTTGCCCGAACCGGTCGGACCGGTAACCAGCACGATGCCACGCGGATACTCGGCAATATCCTTGAATATTTTCGGGCAATTCAGATCTTCGAGCGTCAGCACCTTGGAAGGAATGGTCCGGAAAACCGCTGCGGCGCCACGATTCTGGACGAAGGCATTAACCCGGAAGCGCGCCAGATTGGGGATTTCGAAAGAGAAATCGCACTCCAGATTCTCTTCGTAGTGCTTGCGCTGCCCGTCGTTCATGATGTCATAGACCATTGAATGCACGTCCTTGTGCTCCATGGCCGGCAGGTTGATGCGGCGGACATCGCCATGCACCCGGATCATCGGCGGCAGACCCGAAGACAGGTGAAGGTCGGATGCCTTGTTCTTGACACTAAAGGCCAGCAGTTCGGTGATATCCATCGGGGTTCATCCTCAGCGGGGGTCAGGGCGCGGTGCTATACTTCCGAATATCCGGGCAACGTTCGATTATGACTACAATTTCCGCTAACCTGCAAGCCGTTCTCGCACGTATTCACGCAGCAGCCCGAAAGTCCGGACGTCAGCCTGGGGATATTTCGCTGCTCGCCGTCAGCAAAACCTGGCCGGCGTCTGCTGTGCGTGAAGCAGTTGTTGCCGGACAGCGGGCTTTCGGCGAGAACTATCTGCAGGAAGCCATGGAGAAGGTCGCCGAGCTCGCGTCGATGGGGCTTGAGTGGCATTTCATTGGCCCGCTGCAAAGCAACAAGACGCGGCTGGTGGCTGAAACATTCGACTGGGTGCATTCGGTCGACCGTCTGAAAATTGCCGAGCGGCTGGCCGAGCAGCGCCCGGACTCGCTACCGCCTTTGCAGGTCTGCGTGCAGGTGAATGTCAGCGGTGAGGAAACGAAAAGCGGTGTGGCATTGGCTGACGTGCCGGCGCTGACCCGGCAGATTGCCTTGCTGCCCCGTCTGCAACTGCGCGGCCTGATGGCCATTCCGGCACCAACCGAGGATGCTGGTCTGCAGCGGCAGGCGTTTCGCCGTTTGCGCGAGGTTTTTGCAGGGCTGAAGGAAGAGGGCTTGCCGATTGATACGCTGTCGATGGGCATGACCCACGACCTCGAAGCGGCCATTGCCGAAGGTTCAACACTGGTGCGTGTCGGCACCGCTATTTTTGGGGAAAGAAGCAGAGCATGAAAATTACATTCCTGGGCGGCGGCAACATGGCCAGCGCGCTGATTGGAGGCTTACTGAACAATGGTTTTCCGGCCGGCGAGATCGCCGTCATCGAGATTGGTGCGGAATGCCGTGCGCGGCTGGAAAAGAATTACGGGATACGCTGTTACGCCGAAACAGAGGCCGCTGCACTGGCCTGCGATGCCCTGTTGCTGGCGGTCAAGCCGCAGCAGATGCGCGCGGCCTGCGCTTCGGTACAGAAATATCTCCGGCAGCAACTGGTCATCAGCATCGCGGCCGGCCTGCGTCTGGCGGATCTTTCGCGCTGGCTGGGCGGCTACGGCAAGCTGGTGCGCACCATGCCCAATACGCCGGCACTGATCGGTTCCGGTGTCACCGGGCTGTTTGCCCTGCCGACGGTTTCCGAGGCGGAACGACTGGGAACCGAGCGCGTCCTGCAAGCCGTCGGCAGCACCGTGTGGGTTAGCAATGAAGCCCAGATTGACGCGGTGACCGCCATTTCCGGCAGCGGACCGGCCTACGTCTTCCTGTTCATCGAGGCCCTGGAGCAGGCCGCGTCGGAACTCGGTTTCTCGCCCAGGCAGGCGCGCCAACTGGCGATAGAAACCGTCGTCGGCGCCGCCAAGCTGGCCGCCCAGTCCGAAGAGCCGGCCAATGTGCTGCGCGAGCGCGTCACCTCGAAAGGCGGCACCACCGAAGCGGCCTTGCGCACGATGGACGAACGTGGCGTCAAGAACGGCATCGTGGCCGGCGTGATGGCGGCCTACGCGCGCGGCGGCGAATTGGGCGAATTGCTGGGCAAGGACTGATATGCTGACACAGGCGGGGCTGTTCCTGCTCGATACTCTGACCGGCTTCCTCACGGTGACCCTGTTGCTGCGCTTTTACATGCAGGCCTTCCGGGTTTCCTTCGCCAACCAGCTCGGCGCTTTTGTCGTGCAGCTCACCAACTGGCTGATCATGCCCTTGCGCCGCCTGCTGCCGAGTGTCTTCGGTCTTGATCTGGCGACCCTGCTGCCGGCTTATCTGCTGCAGCTTGGCCTGCTGCTGGCCGTACTCGCCCTGCGCGGCGTGAGCGAGTTGTTGCCCATCGAAAGGCTGCTCGCACTGGTTTGCTGGCAGGCCGCGCTGGCCACCCTGCGCATCAGCATTTACCTGCTGATCGGCGCGCTGTTCCTGCAGGCCATCCTGTCCTGGGTCAATCCCTATTCGCCGCTGGGTCAGCCGGTAGCCCAGCTGACGCGACCTTTCCTTAGCCCGATCCGGCGTTTTGTGCCACCAGTGGCCAACATCGACCTTTCGCCCTTGCTGGCCATCCTGCTGGCGCAACTGCTGCTGATTTTCCTTTGATGGTCGAGAACTGGCTGCGCGCAGGAAAAGGGCACATCACCCTGAGCCTGCACATCCAGCCGGGCGCGAAAAGGACGGAAGTGGCCGGAGTCCACGGTGATGCCCTGAAGATCCGTCTGGCCGCGCCCCCGGTCGACGGCAAGGCCAATGCCGCGCTGATCGGCTTTGTTGCCGATCGCCTGGGGTTGGCCAAGTCGGCGGTCAGCCTGAAGAGCGGCCAGAGCTCGCGGCGCAAGGTACTTGAAGTGACTGACGCACCCGCTGATTCGGCGCAACGACTGCTGAGTGCCTGATTTTTAGGGAATCCGGATTCCGCTGTGCGTGGTCGACTAAAACCAACCCTGGCTGATCAGGGTTGGCAATGGGCGTGAAGTCGGTTCGAAAGCGGCCTTGGCGGTTCTGAAATTGACGACTGTCCTGGTACGGCAGAGGCGTAATGCCTCCAAAGTGTGCATCCTGATTTCTGATGCGCCAGAGCAGATATTCGGCAACTACAGCAGCCGGCCACGAGTTGCCTGTCGATGTCTTTCCGAACCTGCCCATTCAGATGGCTGCTCCACTCCGGGATCTGCTGTTCCCCGTGTCGGCAATTCCGTCTTTTGGTCGACTGAACCGCAACTCGAGAGCGAGCGCTGAGCAGTGGTCGGCGTCTGTCTAAATCACGGCAAATCCCAGCAAACGATCAGGGGCGAAGAAAATCCCGGTCCTTTGAGGGCCACCGCACAGACTTTTTTGATGAAAGTTAACAAACTACGAACCGGTATTAGCCAAGTTGAGCCAGATCACGGCGCTAATCCGAAAATCGACTATCCAATCAGGAGCAAAGCTGATGTCCAATTCCAAGAAACCGGGCAAGGAAGCAAAGAAGCATTCATTGCTGACACCGAAGGAAAAGAAGGCGGCCAAGCAATTGAAGAAGCATGGTGGCGATACGGTCCCGATTCTTCAACGTGTGCCCTAAGTTGCGGCCGCTTCAAATAACCGTCGACGTACTGGCGCTCTCAAGCGGACTGTCGGCATATAAACGAAGGGACGAGGCAAGTCCCCATCCCCCTTACTTAGAATGGGCATGCGCCGAATAGGCGGATCCACGAACAGATGAAAAAAAAGCAAACCACACAGTTGTTGAAAGGTCCTCGGAGCGCGAATTCGCTGACCCATGTGTTGGGTCAAAGCGAGCGCGTCAAGGATATCGTCGAAGAGTGCGCAGACGACTTGTCGTCGGTCAATGCCGGTCTAAAGCGTGAACTACAGGACGGAGATGTTTCGCCCGGCGTAGAAAACGCGCTCGAAAAGAGCGAGGCCGTCGAGAGCAAGGTGCAGGATGCTTCCGAGGCGCTGTCCTTAGTCAATGAGGCGCTGACGGAAGAAGTCCAGGAGCGGCATATTCTGGATGCTCAATTGGCCACGGTTACCAGGCAGGCGGACGAGGCGCGCCATGCGTCCCTCCACGACCCTCTTACTGGCTTGCCTAACCGCGCGCTGTTCAATGATCGACTGGAGCATGGACTGGCAGTGGCCAATCGGAATGGCGATCGCTTTGCCGTGATGTTCCTGGACCTCGATAATTTCAAGATGATTAACGATTCGTATGGACACGACTTGGGTGATCTCGTCTTGCAAATGGTCGCTGGGCGACTCAAGGAAACGACGCGGGACGATGACACGGTTTGCCGCCATGGCGGTGACGAATTCCTGTACATTTTGATGAAAATCGAGAGCGAGCACGACATCGCGATCGTTGCCGAAAAAATCCTCAAGGCAGTTCAAGTGCCGTGTGACATTCGTGTGCGAGACATTAGCGTAAGCCTGAGCATCAACGCTAGCATTGGAATATCGATCTTCCCGAAAGATGGCACGACTTCAGATGAGCTACTCGATGTTGCGGACAAGGCCATGTACCGGGCAAAGCACAACAAGCAGGGCTATTCGTTTGCCGGTGATGATTAATCTGGGCTTCTTCCGCCAATGATTGTTTTAGGCAAAGATGCTAAATGCGTAATTCTGGCCAGAAGCGGACGAGCGTTGTATTAGCATTTCCGCTGCTGCAATGATATGGGGGCGACTTCATATCATCACTTTGTTTGGGGACGGCCCCTCTTTATTCGAGGAGTGCCTCATGAACTGGTGGATTCTTTTTATTGCAGGGTTGCTTGAAGTGGGTTGGGCCATTGGACTCAAATATACTGAAGGCTTCACGCGTTTGTGGCCGACTGTCTGGACTGCCCTGTCCATGATGTTTAGTGTCGGCCTGCTCGGTGTAGCCATGAAATCACTCCCGGTGGGTACCGCGTATGCGGTTTGGGTTGGCATTGGTGCCATCGGGACCGCAGTTATGGGCATCGTCTTATTTAGCGAGTCGGCTAACGTCTTTCGATTGCTGAGCTTGCTCCTAATTCTCGCAGGTATCGTTGGCCTAAAGATATCGGCGCCATGAGGATCCGCTTCGGGTCGTATCGCGACATCCATCCCGAAAAATACGCTGCCGGAAAACCGTCATCAGAGCCGACTATACATTCTGTGTGCTTGCTTCGATTATGCCGGCACCCACAGAAGAATCCGGCAAACCTTATTTTCCTACCTCCCTGAGGCTTGCCCCATCCCATGCCACAATGCAGCAGACCAGTGGAACGAGTCTGCTGGCGGAATCACTTCAGATAGGGAAAGAACTCACGATCGACCTCGAGCAGGTGCCGGGCAACCAGATCGATAGCCAGAAACTGGAAGAGTTCGCCGACGGACAGCGATCCGGCATGGAAGCGATTGACCAGGGCGGTGGCGCGTTCGACGAGTTGGCGATGGATGGCGGCGTGTTCCAAGGCTTCGGGGAAGCCGGCCCTGATGAACACGGCTTCCTCGTCCTTGAAATGCTCGGCGACATCGCGCAGCAGTGTCTCGATCAGCCCGTCTACTTTCTGCGCCGATTCCCCGGAAAGCAGTGCGCCGAGAAGTCTGTTAGCCGTAGAAAACAGAGCCCGGTGCTGATCGTCAATCAGGTCATTGCCGCTTTTGTAGGCCGAATTCCAGACCAGTTGCGCGAAATCCATCGAGAACTGTTCGCTGCCTCAGCCACGCTGCGCTGACTCAGTGGCCATTCGAACCGCATCACGCCCGGCTTCCTTGGCTTGATACATGGCCATGTCCGCCCATTTGAGCAGGTCGTCCTGGCTGCTTTCATTGCCGACAAACAGGGTCATGCCGATGCTCGCCGTGCAGTGATATTTGATTGTCGTTTCGGCTTCTCCGTCGTGCTTGACCTTCAGCCTATAAGGTTCCGCCAGGGCAATGCGGATCTTTTCGGCGATGAGGCTGGCCTGGGTGATTGATTCGACTCTATCCGCGGTCAGTTCACTGATCATCACCACAAACTCATCGCCGCCGAAACGCGCTACGGTGTCCATCTCGCGCACGCAGTTCTTCAGCCGGGCAGCCACCTCGATCAACAGCGAATCGCCAACCTCATGTCCCTGTGCATCGTTCAGTTGCTTGAAGTTGTCCAGATCAAGGAACATCAGCGCGCCATGGCAGGCACTGCGCTTGCTGGTGGCCATCGCCTGGCTCAGGCGGTCGTTGAGCAGACGCCGGTTCGGCAGGCTGGTGAGCGGGTCATGAAAGGCCAGTTGACGCACCTGCTCTTCCATCTTCTTGCGCTCGGTGATATCGCGGGTGACGCCCAGGATGCCGATGAACTCACCGGCCGCATTGCGCATGCCCGTCGTGGTCACTTCGGTCCAGACGGTCGATCCATCCCTGCACGGTTGTTCGAGTTCGACGCGAAACTCGGGAACGGGCAAGCCGGCCTTTACCGCCGCGCTGATCTTGCCGAGTCCGTCGCTTGCAATCGGAACAGAGTCCGGGGTCAGGATCTCGGCCAACGATTGCCTCATCACTTCCTCAGCGGTATATCCCCGCAGTTTTTCAACCGAGGGGCTGACGTAGGTGATACGGCCGTCGAGGTTCATCGTCCAGATCACATCGCTGGCGTTGTCGGCCAGCAGGCGATGTCGCTCCTCACTGAGGCGCAAGGCCTCTTCGATTTTTTTACGCTCGGAAATATTGACGCCAGTGCCCATCAAATAAGAACGGCCCTGCGCTTCAAATCTGACGCCGGTCAGGGCGAAATCCACCCGGCGACCATCTTTTGCCAGCAGCGGGGCTTCGATCGAATTCTGACCGGTTTTCATCGCCGTTTCGATGGCGCTCAGCACCGCTTCTCTGGCTTCCGGAATATGCCAGTCGGTCACATGCCGCCCGGCCATTTCTTCGGCCGTATAACCCAGCAGCGATTCGTGCCGTTTGTTCCAGAGCACCAGGCGGTTCTCGGGATAGGCATACAGGTAGAAAATGCCGGGCAGATTATCCAGAACTGATTTGGTAAACTGCTGTTCCTGTAGCAGATCATCTTCCGCCCGCTTTTTCTCGGTAACGTCGCGGGCTACGCCGAACAGTCCGACAATCTCCCCGCTTTCATCGCGTATCGGATATTTCCGGTTATCGACCCAGCCCTTCCTGCCGTCCGTGGTCAGTATCTCCTGGACTTCATGAGCCACCGGGATGCCCTCAAAAACCTGCTTTTCGAGCCGGTAATAACGATCGGCCAATTCCTCGGGAAAGACGTCGTAATCGGTCTGTCCGAGCAAATCGGTCCAATGCCTGGCCGGATCGGTGATCGACACCAGCGTCTGGCTCGCCCCGGTGAACACATGGTTGCGATCCTTGAAGTAGATGTAGTCGTCGGTGTTTTCCAACACCGCCCGGAGATTGTCCATCATCGGCGGATTGCCGAGCCTCTGGCCGAGGCTCTTCGCATCCTGGAGCAGCAATTCGAGGATCACGGGCTGACTGCTGTCGTCCAAAGTTTTCTGGTATTCCCCCTTGACGCAGCGGATTCGGCCATTGGCCTGCCTTAGCCGGAGATTGAACGTACCCGATGAATGCTGGATGGTTCGGGAAAATAATTCATCAGCAATATCCTGATCGTCAGGATGGATTCGGTCTTTCAGTGAGATTCTGCCATCGAGGAAAGAATCCGGGCTGAACCCGAGCAAGGTCTCGATGCTGTCGCTGACCGACAAAACCGGCATCGGGTCGCTCAGGGCAAAGCGAATAGTCGATTCGAGAAAGGAATTGTGACCGGCCATCAATGCCCTCTGAATACGTATCAATATGCAGCCGAGATGGTCAACACTCGAAAACGACGCGGCCGCCGACCAGAGTCAGGTGTACGCGACCGGCCATTTCGTAGCCCATGAACGGCGTATTCTTGCCCTGGCTGCGCAGCGCTGCAGGCGTGACGCGCCACGGCTCGACCGGATCGAAGATACAGAGGTCGGCCGGGCTGCCCACACTGAGCGAACCACTGTCGATGCCCAGGATGGCGGCCGGGTCGCAAGTAATCCGGGCCAGAGCCGTGAGCAGGGGCAATTTTTCCTGCTCGGCCCATTTCAGGGTCAGCGGCAGCAGCAGTTCGAGACCGGTGGCGCCGGGCAGTGCTTCGGCAAAGGGCAACTGCTTGCCATCTTCATCAACCGGCGTGTGATCCGAACAGAGCACGGCCAGTCCTTCTGCGGCGGCTGCGCGCAACGCGTCGCGATCGCTGCCCGAGCGCAGCGGCGGATCAAAGCGGGCATGGCTATCGAAATAGCCGATATCCACGTCCGAAAGATGCAGGTGGTGAATGTCGATATCGCAACTGACCTTGAGCCCGTTGAGTTTTGCCGCGCGCACCAGTGCCACGCCGGCGGCTGAAGACAGGCGCGCCAGATGCAGACGGACTCCCGTGGCCCGCGCCAGATGCAGCGCCGTGGAAATGGCCACCGTTTCGGCACACACCGGGATGCCGGCGAGACCGAGCCGGGAAGCCACTTCGCCATCGTGGGCGACGCCATCACGCGCCAGGTAGTGATCCTGCGGCTGAAGCCGGATCGCGTAATCAAAAGTCGCGGCGTATTGCATGGCCCGCAGCAGTACCTGCGTGTCGAAGATCGGATGCTGTGCCTGCGAGAAGGCAATGCAGCCGGCCTTTGACAGGCTGGTCATTTCCGCCAGTTTTTCGCCGGCCAGTTGCTGGGTCAGGGCACCAATCGGGAAGACGCGCGCCAGACCGAGGGCTTCACTGCGCCGGATCAGGCGCTCGACCAGGCCCGGCTCGTCGAGCGGCGGCTTGGTGTCGGGCGGACAGGCCACAGCGGTGACACCGCCGGCAATGGCCGCGGCAAGTTCGGTTTCGAGGCTACCCAGACGCGTCGACAGATCGACCAGCCCCGGGCAGACAATCCGCCCGCTGGCGTCGATGGTGCGCATGGCGCTAAAGCTTTCGGGCGCCTTGCCGATGGCCGCGATGCGACCGTTTACGATGAATAAATCGGCGCTTGAGTCAAGGCCGTTTTTCGGGTCGATCAGGCGCCCGTTCCTGATGTGGATGTCAGTGCTGGACACTTCGCTGTTCAATTCGTCGCGCATCGCTCAGTTCCCCGCCAGAATGCTCATGACCGCCATCCGTACCGCGATGCCGAAAGTGACCTGCGGCAGGATCACCGCCTGCGGCCCGTCGGCGACCTCGGAATCAATTTCGACACCGCGATTCATCGGTCCAGGATGCATCACGATGGCATCGGGTTTGGCCAGTGCCAGGGTTTTCGGCGTCAATCCATAGCCTTTGAAGTATTCGCGCGCCGAGGGCAGCAAAGCCCCGTTCATGCGCTCGTTTTGCAGGCGCAGCATGATCACCACGTCACAATCCCTGAGCCCCTCCTGCAGGTCGTTGCAGACACGTACGCCCATTTTCTCGATGGCCGTCGGCAGCAGGGTCTGCGGGCCGACCGCACGGACCTGGCCGACGCCGAGCGCATTGAGTGCATGAATATCCGAGCGTGCCACGCGGGAATGGAGAATGTCGCCGACAATGGCCACGGTCAGATTGGAAAAATCCTTCTTGTAGTGGCGGATGGTATACATGTCGAGCAGGCCCTGCGTCGGGTGCGCGTGCCGTCCGTCGCCGGCATTGACCACGTGCACATCGGAGCGACCGGTACGGTGCAGGTGATCGACGATCAGGTAGGGAGCTCCGGATGACGAGTGGCGAACGACGAACATGTCGGCGTGCATGGCGACGAGATTGTCGACGGTGTCGAGCAGGGTCTCGCCCTTGGCCGTCGAGGAACGCGCCACGTCCAGATTGATGACGTCGGCCGACAGCCGCTTGGCGGCAATTTCAAAGGTAGTGCGGGTACGTGTCGAGTTCTCGAAGAAGAGGTTGAAAACGCTCTTGCCGCGCAGTACCGGCACCTTTTTGACGTCGCGGTCGGAAACTTCGAGAAAACTCGAGGCGATGTCGAGGATACGCGTCAGCGCTTCGCGGGGCAGGCCCTCGGTCGAAAGCAGGTGGATCAGTTCGCCATTGGCATTGAGTTGAGGATTACGCATGCTGGCTGCACCTCCACTGCAGGTGTCCCGTGTCGCTGGTCTCGAGCACCAGTTCTTCGCTGTCGCCGAGGCCCGGCCGCCAGGGGCAGAACTCGGCATAGATCGGCAGCTCGCGTCCGCCACGGTCGGCAAGCACGGCGAGTCTGATGCTCGCCGGACGGCCGTAATCGAACAGTTCGTTGATGGCCGCCCGTGTGGTGCGACCGGTGTAGAGCACGTCATCGACGAGAATCAGCGAGCGGCCTTCCACGTCGAACGGAATCGAAGTGGGCTTGATCTGCGGATGCAGGCCCTTCTCGCCGAAATCATCGCGGTAGAAGGAAACGTCAATCAGACCGACTTCGCCCGGCAGTTCGAGCAATTCGCTGAGCCGGCGGGCAACCCAGGCACCTCCGCTGTGGATACCGACGAGCAGGGTGTTTGCTTGCAGTTGTGGCCGGATAAGATTGGCCAGTGTGACGCATTGCGCCTCGGCGTCAGGCAGTTCAGTGAGTGGCATGGGTATTGTGGTCCGTGGAGTTTTGAGAAGAGCGTTCAAAATAGCACTGCAGAATGATCTGGGCGGCCAGCGCATCGATATGTTCTCTGGCGCTTTGCGCATTATGGCCGCAATCGCGAAGCCTTTCTTCAGCTTCGACCGAACTCAAGCGTTCTTCGGCATAATCGACGGCCAGGCCGAAGCGTCCGCGCAACTGGTTGGCAAAACGCGTGCAGCGCGCGGTCATGGCGTGAGCCGAGCCGTCGAGGGCCACGGGCAGACCGACAACCAGACTGCCGGGTTGCCATTCCCTGATCAGCGCCGCTATGGCTGCAAAGCGTCCGGCGTTGGCTTCGCAGTGGATTGTGGTCAAGGGGTGCGCCTGGCCAAGCGTCCACTCGCCAACAGCGACGCCTATCCTTTTTTCGCCGAAATCAAAGGCCAGTACCGTGCCGCGGTGATGACGGGCAGGTTCAGGCATGCCCGGCGTTTCCGGCAAGATTGGCAAAATCGATACCGAGGATTTCCATTGCCGAAAGGAGCCTTTCTTCGAAGGGGAGGTCAAACAGGATACGCGGGTCGGCCGGCACAGTCAGCCAGGCATTCTGGGCCAGTTCATGTTCGAGCTGGCCGGCACTCCAGCCGGAATAGCCGAGGGTGACCATCATTTCGCGCGGCAACCCGGCGCGGGCAACGGACTGCAGGACATCGCGCGAACTGGTGAGGCCAACCTCCCGATTGACCGCCAGCGTCGATTGCCATGCACCGATGGGGCGATGCAGAACAAAGCCGCGGTCGGTTTGTACCGGACCGCCGAAAAAGACCGGCAGATGCGCCAGATTGGCGGACTCTCCGGAGTCAAACGGCACGTCGATTTTTTCGAAGAGAGTGGCCAGATTCATGTCGATCGGACGGTTTACAATGATGCCAAGCGTGCCCTGATCGTTGTGTTCGGCAATATAGATCAGGGATTTTGAAAAAAAAGGATCCTCCATCGCCGGCATGGCAATGAGAAAATGATCGGTCAGGTTCATGCGGTGCATGCCTGCATTTTAATCTCTGGCAGCGCCCGATACAAAGGTAATCAATGCTTGATTCGGTTCTTGTCTGGTTCAGACGCGACCTGCGCGACTACGATCACGCAGCGCTTGCCGAGGCCTCGCGGCGTGCGTGGCAGGTATTCTGCACCTTTGTCTTTGATCGCGAGATTCTTGACGCCTTGCCGAACCGAAGCGACCGGCGCGTCGAGTTCATACGCGAGTCGCTGGTCGAACTCGATGCGGCCTTGCGCCGGCGGGGCGGTGGCCTGATTGTCCGTCACGCCTGGGCGAGCAACGAGATTCCGCGACTGGCCAGCGAACTCGGGGTAGCGGCGGTGTTCGTCAATCGCGATTACGAGCCCCGGGCCAAGGCGCGTGACGCAGCGGTTGAAGCCGCATTGGGCAGGCTCGGAATCAGTTTTGAGTCATTCAAGGATCAGGCAGTTTTTGAAGGGCCCGAGGTGCTGACGCAGGCTGCTCGCCCCTATACCGTGTTTACTCCCTACAAGAAGGCCTGGCTGAAGCGCCTGACCGACGACGATCTGGCCCCGCACACCACCCGTGCAGGCGGCCAACTGGTCGCAGCGTCTGGTAATACGGACGTGCCGTCGCTGGCAGAAATCGGTTTCGCGCCTGCCGGTTTGCCTGCAACAGGCCTTGTTCCGGGAATGTCCGGCGCCCGCCAGCGACTTGATGAGTTTCGTGCGCGCATCGCAGCCTACAAGGCACAGCGCGATTTTCCTGCGCTGAAGGGCACATCCGGCCTGTCGGTTCATCTGCGTTTCGGCACCGTTTCCATTCGCGAACTGGTTTCCGCGGCGTTGACCGACGGCGCAAGGCAGGGCCGGGAAGGTGCTGAAAGCTGGCTTTCCGAGCTGATCTGGCGCGATTTCTACTTCATGATTCTCGATCACTTCCCGCATGTCGTCGAGCGTTCCTTCCGACCGCACTACGAGGCGCTTGTCTGGGAGCAGGGAAGCCATGCGGACACCCTGTTTGGCGCGTGGTGCGCGGCAAAAACGGGTTATCCACTGGTTGATGCGGCGATGCGGCAGTTGAACGGCACAGGGTTCATGCACAACCGTTTGCGCATGGTCGTGGCCTCGTTTCTGAGCAAGGACCTGGGTATCGACTGGCGGCGCGGCGAAGCCTACTTCGCCGCGCAACTCATCGATTACGATCTGTCCGCCAATAACGGTGGCTGGCAGTGGGCGGCGTCAACCGGCTGTGATGCCCAGCCCTACTTCCGTATCTTCAATCCGCTAAGGCAGTCGGAGCGCTTTGATCCGGGCGGCTGTTTCATCCGCCAGTATCTGCCCGAGTTGGCCGCCGTACCGGACCGGTTCATCCACGCACCATGGCGCATGAATGCCGCCGAGCAGTCCGCCTGCGGGGTGATTGTCGGCCGGGATACACCGCAGCCTGTTGTCGAGCACGACACGGCCAGACAGAGGACGCTGGAGCGCTACGCGGCGGTGGCGGGTCGCTGACGGTTGACGTAATCAGCCACCAGCTGCAGCAGTTCGTCTTCCTGATACGGCTTGCCAAGGTAGTGGTTGACGCCGATCTCGAAGGCATAAACACGGTGCTTGTCGGCCGTGCGCGAGGTGATCATGATGATCGGGATGTCTTTCAGACGGGCGTCGGCACGGATGTTCCGCGTCAGGTCAAAGCCGTCCAGACGCGGCATTTCGATATCGACCAGCATGACGTCAGGAACCACGTCAATCAGGATTTCCAGGGCATCGACGCCATCCTTGGCGGTAATCACCTGGTAGCCTTCGCGAGCGAGCAGCCGACCGGTGATCTTGCGCACGGTCAGCGAATCGTCGACCACCATGACCGTCGGCAGTCTGGCCGTAGCCGCCTCTTCTGCCGAGAGCACCGGCGCACTCGGTACCGGCGAAGCAAACTCGGCAACAGGAGCCCGGCTGCTCAGCGCCACCGGGTTGAGAATCAGCACGACCTGGCCATCGCCAAGCACGGTCGCCCCGTCGACCCCGATGACACGGGCCAGTTGGGGACCGATGTTCTTGACGACGATTTCCCTGTTGCCCATCAGTTCATCGACCTGGACAGCAATCCGCCGGACACCGCTGCGCAGCAGCAGGACCCAGTACTGGCGGCGCTGTTCCGGCAGGGCTTGCGTGTCACCGAGCAGATGCTGCAGGTAACTGAAGGGATAATGCTGCCCCATCCACTCGGCCGCTCCGGCATCGCGAATGCGCGTCAGACCCTCTTCCTTGAGATCGAGCACCTGCTCGATCATGACTGAAGGAATCGCGTAGCGTTTGTTGCCGGCACGCGCCAGCAGTGCCTTGGTCACCGCCAGCGTCAGCGGTATATAAAGGCGGAATTGCGTACCCTGGCCGGGAACTGAGGATATTTCAATGCGCCCGCCGATGCTGCTGACTTCCGTCTTGACCACATCCATGCCGACGCCACGGCCGGAGATCTGCGAAACTTCGGACGCCGTAGAAAAACCGGCGGCAAAAATCATCTCGCCGAGGCGCTCCGTATCGGCCTCTTCATCCGCACCGAGCAGACCGGAGGCAATGGCGCGCGCACGGATGCGTTCATAATCGAGTCCGGCACCATCGTCAGCAAGGCTCAGGATGATTTCGTTGCCTTCCTGTTTGACGGCCAGCGAAATCTCGCCGTGTTCCGGCTTGCCCAGCGCCAGACGGACCTCGCGCTCCTCCAGGCCGTGCGCGATGGCATTGCGCAGCATGTGCTCCAGCGGCGCGCCCATCTTGTCCAGCACGCTGCGGTCGAGTTCGACCTGTCGGCCTATGATTTCAAGGTTGGCGCGCTTGTCGAGATCCTTGGAGGTCTGCCGGACGATGCGATACAGGCGGTCGGCCAGGCTGCCGAAAGGAACCATGCGCACCGCCATCAGTTCCTGCTGCACTTCGCGATTCAGGCGAGCCTGGGCGAGGATTGCCGCGTTTGCATCGTCAAGGTTCTTGAGCAGGTGCTGCTGCACCGTGCCGACGTCGTTGACCGACTCAGCCATCATCCGGGTCAGTTCCTGGAAGCGGGTGAAGCGGTCGAATTCCAGCGGGTCGAATCCAGCATGCTGGATGTCGGCCTGCGCGGTGCGTGACTGCATTTGCGATTCGGCCTGAATTTCAATTTCACGCAACTGGCGGCGCAGACGAATCACGTTTTCTGTCAGATCAAGCAAGGATTCCTTCAGGCTGCGCATTTCGCCCTCGATCCGTGCCCGGGCAATCGACAATTCGCCGGCTTCGTTAACCAGTCGATCGATAAGGTCGGCGCGCACACGCAGGGTGGCGCGCTGTGCCGTGGCATCAACCTCGGCCTCGGCAACAGCGGTACGCAAGCGATCGGCACGGCGTTCGGTGCCGATGGCGACCGCTTGTTTAACCGGAGCTTCGGTTTCGGCAACCGCGATCACCGCGGGTACCGCTTCGACGGGTTCTACTGTGGCTGCGGGAGGTGCTTCCAGCGTCTCGCCGCGCTGTAGGCGTTCTACGATGTGCAGAACGTCATCAAAGTTGTTGGCGATTTCGTCAATGACTTCAGGCGGAGCATTGCCATAGCGATTGGCTTCTTCAACGCGTGTCTCGATGGCGTGCGTAATTTCACCCAGATTCATCGCCCCGGCCATACGCGCACTGCCCTTCAGGGTGTGCAACAGCCGCGTCAGGGTACGCACCGCGTCCGCATTGTCCGGTGCGCTGCGCCAGATGCGCAACTGGGCAGCAATGTCCTGGTCAAGATCAAGCGCTTCTTCGATGAAGATGGGCAGCAACTGTTCATCAATCTCGTCCTGCAATTGCGGGAGCTTCGCAACAACAGGCACGGGTTGAGGGAATTCGATGCTGACGGCTTCGGGCGGCGCCGGTTCTTCAGCCCCCCCTGCCCGCTCCGGCGCAGCTTCGTCGCCCACAGACGGCGCCGGCTGAGCCACCAGGCTTACCGGATAGAGTGCGTCGAGAGCATCGATCAGGCCGGAAGGAATATCGAGGTTCCTGCACTCGGCAAGGGCCGACAGCATCAGCTCGATTTCGCCAATCGCCTGCCTGATTATGCCAACAGCTTCAAGGCTGCCAGGCTGCGCCGAGAGGTCACGACGCTGCAGAGCGTGTTCCAGCGCCAACCCCAACCGATTGACCGGAGCAATGCCGACGGTTGCGGAAATACCGGCGAGCGTATGCGCCGCCCGGTACATGTCGTGCGGTGTAAGGCTTAGTTCATCGCCTTCAAGGACGGGGAATTCGTGCTGAAGAGTGGCCAGGTGGACACGGGCTTCCTCGGAGAATATCTCATAAAGCGCCGGTGAAAGAGCGGGTTGAACCGGTGCCTCGGGAACGGGGGAAAGCGGCGCCTCGTCCGGAACAGCCACGAGCTCTGGCCTCTCGTCCGCCACCGGCAGTTGTGATTCGGTGTCGAAATCGGCATCCGGAATAACTGCCGTGTCGAGATCAATGGTGAAATCGCCATCATCAGTTTTGGCTGGCGGCGCCGGCGGGAATCCCAGCGTGATGATCTCTGCGCTGTGCAGCGGGGGCTCAGGAGGCGGGGCAGCCTCAAAGGGAACAACGTTCGAGAGCAGATCTTCCGCCTCGGCCTCGGGTTCAAGGTCGGGGCCTGACGTTGCGGGTACGGGAGCCGGCCCTGCTGCGCCCGGCTCGTCTTCGCCGCTGCGCCTAAGGGATTGGGCTAGCGCGACCAGAGCGCCCGGATCAGGGGCCGCTCCGGAGTGTGTTTCCAGATGTTTGACCCAGGCGGTGAAAACGCTGTGCGCCTGTTCGATCAGATTGAACATGGGCAGGCCGACTTCCAGCTCCTGCCGCAGCCAGAGGTTAAGTGTCTGCTCCACGGCCCAGGCGGTCTCACCGATGTCCTTGAGGCCAACCATCCGCCCGCTGCCCTTGAGGGTGTGGAAGGACCGCCTGATCGTGGTCAGCAATTCAACGTCATGCGCCTGATCTCTCAGCAGCAGCAGGCTGTCATTGATCGTGGCCAGCACTTCGCTGGCTTCTTCAAGGAAGATGCCCAGCAGTTCGGCGTCGAGTTCTTCGTTGCTGGCCTGTGAAAGCTGGATGGTTTCCGCTGACGGCTTGAGCGATTCCGTCAGTTCCGGCTTGAGGGTGGCCATGGCCAGGTCAAGCTGTGGCGGGGCATCCTCTCCGGCTTCCAGCGCCGAGAGCATGGCCTTGGTCTGTTCGCCAAGGGCGGAATCGGCAACCAGATCGGCATCGTTTTTCAGCGCCGTCAGATTTTGCCTGATTTCCTCGCGCAGGCCCGCATCACCCGGCTGTTCCTTGAGCGCATTAAGCAGCGCATGGGTTTCGATCTTCTGCTGTTCGACTTCCTGTTCGACCGTCAGGCCGGATTCGTCTTCTTCGGACGCTTCGCTTGCCGGTTCCGGACCGGACTGCATGCGCCGGACAAAACTCTCGAAGTCGACGGTGCCGTGTTGCAGCGAATCGATAAAGAAGCCGATCATCGACAGTTGATTGGCAACGCCCTCGAAATCGCTTTCCAGGGGCACATATCCGGGATCCGCAAAGCGCTTGATCTCCGCCGCGCATTCGCGCAAGGCCACGGCAGCTCCGTCGTAGCGCATCATGCTCAAGGCCCCGGCCACCTGACGCAACGGCGTTTCCAGGCTTTCGAGTTCGGCATGCTTGTCGGCATCGCGGAAGAAGCCATCGAGCACTTGCTCGATCTGTCCGAGATTGCTTTGAATCTCCTTGGCCACATGTCCGACCAGCAGTTTTTCCTGCGCCAGGCGAGACATCTCGTCAAGCAGGGGGATTTCTGATCCGGGCTGCGGTGGCGTTCCGGCAATGCAGCCATGAATCCGCGCCACGGTGACGTCGACCTGGTGCGCGAAATCGCTGCCGAGCCGCTGGAAGTTTTCCTGGGCGTTCTGGGTGAGCAGTATCGCCGTTGCGATTTCCATCGCCAGCGCTTCCGAATGACGGGCACTGTCTTCCGACAACCAGTTGGCCGCCGCTGCAATGGCTTGTGCCAGACGACGGAAATCGGTATGGCCAAGCTGTTCGACCAGCGAGGACAGTGTATTGGCATGCTCCCTGAATACGGGGAATGACTGCGCGGTCCCCGCGCAGTACTTGTTCCAGGCTTCCTCGGTGGCCGTAATGGCTTCGCGCAGCTTGCGGCGAACGGTTTCTTTCGGCGCCGGGGCCGTTGTTTCCGTCGTCGGGATGATGGCTTGCAACTGATAGGTCTTTTTGACCTGCTGCACTGCAGTGTTGTTGCTGTCCGCATTGGCAACAAAATAGAGCGCATCGCGCATCAACCGCTCGGCAACGTTTCTCGATCCCTCGAATAGCCGGCGAATCTGCAGGTCGATACGTACGCACAACTGCTTGATATTCGTTTCTTCCGGCAAGGCCCCCTCGGCCAGTGCGGAGAGAAAACCGGTGGCAATCCACCAGAACGAGCGCGCCGTTGCCGCCTCCTGCGTGGCTTCTATGAGTTTGACCGCCTCCAGCATTTCACTGACGCCGCTGCGATCCCGTGGCGCGCGTAACCAGGCCAGGAATCCGCGCTGGAAACGGGCGCGCTCCTGGCGCAGGAAGCGCTGGAACTGGCTCTGCGACATCTTGATGACGGGTGATTCGCGACGCGGAAGACGTACGCTCAAATCAGGAAAGAAAAGATCGGAGGCTGCGACCTGTGCAACACCACGTGCTTCCTGGACCTCACGGTAGAGCGAAAGGAGCCGCAGAGGCTGGTTCGGCTGGCCACTGATCAGGTCATCAAGATAGTGCCCGATGGCCGCCAGCGCACGTTGCGCAAGCGCGATGGAGGCTTCGCCGGCGGGCCGGGCCTGTTGCTCGATCGACTCGAGCATGGCTTCCACAGCCTGGGCAAACTGCATTACGCCGTCCAGGCCGACGATCGTCAGGGCACCCTGAACCTGGTGCAGGTGCGTGCGACAAAACTTGATCTGCGTCAGGTCGCCGCTGCCGGCGACAACACTGGCCGTGAAGTTATGCAGCGCCTGGTCGGCACGCTCCAGCGCCAGGTCAATCTCGCTCTTGACCCAGGTCAGCGGGCCGACATCGAATTCGGTCGCGGCATTCATGTTTAAACGCCAATGTCCATAAAACGATCATCCGCCAGGAGTTCTCGAACGTTCAGCATTTTCCAGCGCCGTCCTTCGTTATCGCTATAGGCCTCTCGCGCCCATGCCGGCGCATTCGGATCGACCGCAACCGGGGTCAGTGCCTCATGATTGCGCAATCCAAGCATCCGGGTGACCAGCAGCGCCGCGTTGTTGCCATGGCGGGTACCAATCAGCAACAGCCGCGAACTGGCATTCTGCGGGGTCGCTTCCTTGCCCTGAAAAGCAGAGAAGTCGGCAACCGAATAGAGATTCCCCCGGATATTGGCGATCCCGACAAACCAGTGCTTGGTCAAAGGCACACTGGACAAGGGGGTCAGCGGAATGATTTCGCCCGAATCGGCGAGGCTGAGCAGCCAGTACTCTGCGCCGGCCTGGATGCCAAGCAGACCCGCAGCGTTGCGGTCACCCGCCCCGGCAAGCCGCGTTGCCAGGTGCGCCTGAAACTCGCGGAGGCTGCCTCGTTTTGCCATACGTAATGATGTCTATAGGGCGGCGATCTTGGCCAGCAACTCTTCGCCATTGATCGGCTTGGCCAGATAATCCTGTGCGCCTTGACGCAGGCCCCATATCTTGTCGGTTTCCTGGCCCTTGGAGGTGCACACGATGACCGGAATGTGCTTGGTTATTTCGTCGCGGGTCAGAGTCCGGGTGGCCTGATAGCCATTGAGGCCGGGCATCACGACGTCCATCAGGATCAGGTCGGGCAATTCGGATTTTGCCTTCGCGATACCCTCTTCGCCATTCTCGGCTGTCGTGACCTGATAGCCGCCTCTGGTCAGCAGTTCAACCAGGACATGACGCTCGGTTGGCGAATCGTCGACGACGAGGATTTTCTTGACGGGCATGGCGATAACTCCCTAATGTTCCTTGATAACGGGCAAATGCTGTCTCAGGCCGACGGCGGCGCAAAGGTCGCGACCGATTGCAACAGACTGTCTTTGGTAAAGGGCTTGGTCAGGTACTGGTCGGATCCGACCATGCGGCCGCGTGCGCGATCAAACAGACCGTCCTTGGAGGAAAGCATGATTACCGGCGTGTTGCGAAAACGCTGGTTTTTCTTGATCAGGGCGCAGGTCTGATAACCATCGAGCCGCGGCATCATGATGTCACAGAAAATGACGGAAGGCTGGTGATCGGCGATTTTCGCCAGCGCGTCAAAACCATCCTCGGCGAGAACCACCTGACATCCGGCCTGGACGAGAAAAATCTCCGCGCTACGCCGGATCGTATTGCTGTCATCGATGATCATCACCTTGATGCCACCCAGATTTGCCGCTTGAACCAATTCCTGTCTCCAGAGTTCCCCTTCGGTTGGAGTCCTGAGCGCGCGCCTGAGCGTCCAGAAACGCACTTTCCGTCAATACTATACAGCAATAGCCCGGAGTTGAACCATTTCGAAATCTTCCTTGCATGCTCCGTGTCTGGTCATCCATGAAACCACAACTCAGGCCTGTTGAGAAAGCTTAGCCCACTGCCCGCCCCGGAATTCAAGGCCGCTGTCGGATTTCGGGTAAAATCGGCACAGTAAAATGGCTTTGATTCTAGCCAAACGTCCCTTCCACTGCCAAGTTTTTCTTTATTTTTTCCAGTTTTTCCCCTATGCAGCCACTCACGACGCAACTCTCACCGCCCATTGTCCTGAGCTTCGCCGCCAGCGACCCCTCCGGCGGTGCCGGCATTCAGGCCGATATCATGACCCTCTCGTCGATGGGTTGCCATGCGCTCTCGGTCATCACGGCGCTGACTGTGCAGGATACTGTCGGCATCGAAAGCGTCCTCGCCATTGATGCCGAATGGGTCGAAGATCAGGCCCGTGCGCTACTTGAGGACATGCCGGTGGATGTGTTCAAGATCGGCCTGCTCGGCAGTGTCGAAAATATCGCGGCCATCGCCGGAATTCTCTCCGACTACCCGGACATACCCCTGGTCTTTGACCCCGTACTGGCTTCCGGACGTGGCGACGAGCTGGCCGACGACGAGATGATTTCGGCGCTCAGGGAAATGCTGCTTCCGCAAACAACCATTCTCACCCCGAATTCGCTTGAGGTGCGGCGACTGGCCGTTGCCGGCCACGAAGATGAACACGAGTTGCCGCTTGACGAGTGCGCACGCCGGCTGATTGCCCTGGGCTGTGAATATGTGTTGCTGACCGGCACGCACGAGAACACGCCGCAGGTGGTCAACGACCTTTATGACAATGATGGGCTGGTACGCAGTGACCGCTGGGATCGCCTGCCCGGCAGCTATCACGGCTCCGGTTGTACACTGGCTTCAGCGGTCGCCGCCGGTCTGGCGTACCGGCTGGCCGTCAGTGATGCCGTGCGCGAAGCACAGGACTATGCCTGGCGGACGCTGGCCGCGGGTTTCCGGCCGGGGATGGGGCAATTCATTCCGGATCGTTTTTTCTGGGCGCGCCGGAGTGAGGAAGACAGCGATGTCTGAAGGAAATAAGCCGGCCTTGCGCGGACTATATGCCATCACCCCGGACGGCATCGGCAGAGAGATTCTGTTCACCCGCGTCGAAGCTGCACTGCGCGGCGGGGCGAGTATTGTCCAGTATCGCGACAAGCAACGCAGCGCCATCGCGCGTGCCGAAATCGCCCGTGCGCTGAGTGCGCTATGCCGGCGTTTCGGCGCCGGCTTCATCGTCAATGACGACCTGGCGCTGGCGCTGGCCTGTGCTGCCGACGGCGTGCATCTGGGCGACGTCGATGGCGACCTGGTGGCGGCCAGACAGGCACTGGGTCCGGGCAGGCTGCTCGGAGTGTCGTGCTATGCCGATTTTGAATTGGCGCGCGCGGCGCTAGTGGCGGGTGCCGATTACGTGGCTTTCGGTGCGGTCTTCAGTTCGCCAACCAAGCCGCATGCCGTGCCGGCGCCACTTTCGCTGTTTGCCCGCTGCCGCGAAGAACTGGGCGTGCCGGCCTGCGCCATCGGCGGCATCACGGCAGACAATGCACCAGCCGTGATTGCCGCCGGCGCTGACATGATAGCCGTCATCAGCGACCTGTTTGCCGCGCCCGACATCGAGTCACGCGCTGCGGCCCTGCAACAACTTTTTGAAGGAAAACAGACGTGAGCCAAAGCAATCAGCAACTGTTCGAACGTGCGCAGCGCCATATTCCCGGCGGCGTCAATTCTCCGGTACGAGCTTTCCGCTCGGTCGGCGGCACCCCGCGTTTCATCACCCGGGGCAGCGGCGCACGCATCACCGATGCGGATGGCCAATGCTTCCTCGACTACGTCGGTTCCTGGGGGCCGCTGATCCTCGGGCACGCCCATCCGGAAGTCGTTGCTGCCGTCCAGGAGGCCGCCGCGCACGGCTTGTCTTTCGGTGCGCCGACCGAGCGTGAAGTGGATATGGCCGATCTGCTGTGCGACCTGCTGCCCTCGCTCGACATGGTACGCCTCGTCAGTTCGGGCACCGAGGCGACGATGAGCGCCATCCGTCTGGCGCGCGGCCATACCGGGCGCGACATGCTGGTCAAGTTCGAGGGCTGTTATCACGGTCACAGTGACAGCCTGCTGGTGAAGGCCGGATCGGGCCTGCTGACCTTTGGCAATCCCAGTTCGGCGGGGGTTCCGGCCGATCTGGCCAAACACACCCTGGTGCTCGACTACAACGATGTCGCGCAGCTTGAAACTGCGTTTGCCGGACACGGTGCGCGCATTGCGGCGGTGATCGTCGAGCCGGTGGTCGGCAACATGAACCTGATTGCGCCGCAGCAGGAATTCCTTCAGGCCATGCGCGACCTGTGCACGACGCATGGCGCGGTGCTGATTTTCGACGAAGTGATGACCGGTTTCCGCGTCGGTCTGCACTGCGCGCAGGGTTACTACGACATCACCCCGGATCTGACCACGCTCGGCAAGGTGATCGGCGGCGGCATGCCGCTCGGCGCCTTCGGCGGCAGGCGCGAGATCATGGAGAAGATCGCACCGCTCGGCCCGGTCTATCAGGCCGGAACGCTATCGGGCAATCCGCTGGCCGTGGCCGCCGGGCTGGCGACGCTGAAGCTAGTACAGCAGCCCGGCTTCTATGCCGCGCTGACGCAAAAAGCCACGGCGCTTTGCGACGGGCTGGCCACCGCCGCGCACAAACACGGCGTGGCATTTTCCGCGCAAGCGGTCGGCGGCATGTTCGGACTCTATTTCCGGTCTGCCTGTCCGCACAGCTACGCCGAAGTCATGGACTGCGACAAGCTGGCGTTCAACCGCTTTTTCCACGCCATGCTCGCTGCCGGCCACTACTTTGCACCGTCGGCCTTCGAAGCCGGCTTCGTTTCATCCGCACACAGCGATGCCGACATTGCCGAAACCGTCGCGGCGGCCGAGGCCTGCTTCAGGAACTTGTAATCAGTGCATCACCCATGTTCGCGCAGGCAAGGTTCCACCGCGGAGAGGAAAATGCGCAGCACTTTGCCTTGCAGGGCTGCGTCGCGCTGAAGAAAGAAGCGCAGCCGCATGGACGCCACAAGCACCTGTTGACACACTCGTAGCGACGGAAAGACGGATCGACCAGATGGCTTACTTTGCTGCAGGTGCAGCGACTGCGGGTGCGCCTGCGGCTGAGGCTGAGGCTGAGGCTGAGACTGCTGCACCAGCGGCTTTAGGCGCGGCCACTTTGGTTGTCTTGGCTTTTTTTGTGCTTTCCATTTGTACACTAGCAGCAGGTGCACTAGCCCTAGGATTAGTACCACCTTCTGGCTGAGGAGGTGTGGAAGGTGCGGTTGCGTCGGCAGCAGCTATAGCGGAGACTGTCACGACAGCAAAAGCAGATGCAATCAGAGCAGACAGAATCTTTCTCATGATGAATCCCTTATAAAGGTGGTTGGAGTTTTGCGGCACCATTGGGGTATTGAGTACATTAACGTGGGGTAGGATAGGGAAACCAACAGGCCCTCGAAAAGTATAGTTGACGCTTGGAACGTCCGCTCCCTGGTTTAGGGCTGGCAATCGTCGCGACTTGCAGAAAGGGCTGCCGAATAGCGTTTCAAGCACAGTCTGAAGTGTGGCCATGGGGAAGCAATGGACAGAGGGGCGCCCTTTCAGAATACGATTTTTGCGATTCTCGTTGCACGGATCATATTATTCATTCACAAAACACACCAGTCGGTTGCACTGCATTACCGACGCCGAGCCGGAAACATTGAATGTCTCTTCAGGGTCGTCAGTACGTATTGACACATCTTGAAAGCTGCTACTGGGCTGGAGTACAGTGGCATTCGTCGCTTACTCGTAGAAGCTTGGCTGACTGGTCTGAATTCATTTTCGGACACAGACCAGAAACTGTACCGACCGGTAGCTGTGCCAATCTCCCCGTTGTCGGACTCAATCCTTTAGGGTCAGTTTGCATAGAAAAATTGGAGACCGATCTTCCGTAAACAAAAGCCGCATATTTTCGAGGCATGAATTTCCACTAAGGAACTGTTTTCCCGTAAGGTCAGCTCCTCGTAAATTACGATATCAACTCTATAGCCCGGCGCAGATCCCGTCGGCCCGTGGGTCGGTCGCACCCTCGATATTTCCATTGGCATGGAATGCCAGAGACCCGGCATGCCCCATCATGTCTTCGTAGGATCCGACCACCTGCACATCGTGCCCGGCTTGCTCAAGCTGTTGAACCAACTCGGACGAAAAACGCGATTCGACTTTCAGGTTGGCGGAATTCTCACCCCAGGTTCGCCCAAGAAGCCAGCGTGGAGCGGTGATAGCGGCCTGCATATTTTGTCCGTACAGCACATGACGTGTGAAGAAAGCAGCCTGAGTCTGGGGCTGCCCCTCGCCCCCCATGGTTCCATAGGCCAGTGTTCGGCCATCATTCAGCCTGGCCAATGCGGGATTGAGGGTATGAAATGGCAGGGTGCGAGGCTGCAGTGCATTCGGGCCGTCGTACAGGGTGAAGCTCGATCCCCGGTTTTGCCAATTGACACCACTCTCCTTGAGCACAATTCCACTACCGAACTCCCAGTAGATGCTTTGAATATAACTGACTACCCGTCCGCTCCGGTCGGCAGCACCCATCCAGATGGTATCGCCCGGTTTGGCCGTTTCCGGCCACGGGGCAGCGTGCTGGACATCGATAGCGCGTACTTCCGTATCGAGTGAGGCCTGCGAAAGAAAGGACTGTGGAGCGACGGTCATCCGCGCCGGATCGCCAACATGCGCATTGCGCCAGCGAAAGGCGCGTTTGGTTGCCTCAACGAGCCCGTGGATATGCGAGAATGACTCAGCCTGTGGAGCATGGTATCGATCAAAGAGCCCGAGTATGGCCAGCGAACTCACGCCTTGTGTAGGCGGCGGATGGTTATAGACCCGGCCGGCCGAAAGATCAACGGACAAGGGCGTTACGATCGCCGCGCGATAGTGCTCCAGATCGTCAAGTCGCAGCGGACTTCCTGCTTTTTCCAGATCGCACGCCATGCTTCGGGCAACATCGCCACGGTAGAAATCATCAAGTCCCTTGCGTGCCAGTTGCTCCAGCGTACTGGCCAGACGTGGAAAAGTCTGCAAAGTGCCGAGTTCCGGCAGGCCGCTGGCCGCAAAGGTTTCGGCAAAACCGGAAACGGCAGCAAGTTCAGACCATTTCGCACGGATCAGTGCTACTTGGGAACAAGTGATCGGCACACCTTCGCGGGCATGATGGATTGCACCTTCGAGCAAGCGTGACAGGGGCAAAGCAGTCCCCCAGCGAGTTGCCACTTCCAGTGCGGCAGCCCACCCGCCAATGGCTCCGGCAACGGTCAGCGCAGCACGCGGGCCACGCGTGGGAATAGCCGTATCGCCATGTTCGCGATAATAACCCGGCATGGCCAATCCGGCAGAAGCTCCACACGCACGAATGGCGACCGGTTCGCACCCCGGTTCGGCAATCAGCCAGAAACCGTCGCCACCGATACTGTTCATGTGCGGGTACACTGCCGCGATGGCGGCTGCAGCCGCCACCATGGCTTCCACGGCATTACCCCCATCGCGCAGAATGGCCGCACCGGCCTGCGCTGCCAGGTGATGGGGAGCAGTCACCATACCGCCGCGACAGGTCAGGGAATGCAGCATGTCAGCTTCCGAATGCGCTGAAAAACATCTTGGTTGACGTCATCAGCAGGAAACAGGCGAAAAGTTTCCTGAGCAAGGACTGATCAATGGAGTGGGCAATGCGAACGCCTCGCTTAACCATGAGCATTGAACTTGGCACGATCATGGCCACCCCGATCAGACTGCAATAACCCAGACTCAAAGGCGGAAGCAATGGGTTCCCCCAGCCGGTGATCATGAACCCCAGCAGACCGGGAATCCCGATCAGAATGCCGATGGCCGCACCCGTACCGACGGCACGCCGCATCTCGATATTGAACAGATTCATCAGCGGAACCGACAACGTCCCTCCGCCAATGCCCATCAAGACCGAAAACCATCCGATGAACAGGCCAATGGGGGTGCACAGCAAAAAGGTCTGCGTCAGATCTTTGTGAATAACCCAGCTATCTCGCCGAAAAGCCATGTAGAACGCCACCAGAAGCGCCAGCGAGGCGAAGATCATGATCAACAGCAGGCCGGATGCCTTGCCTCCAAAAATGCTCCCGCCAATGACCCCGATGATGACCGGCGGACCCAGCTTGCGCAACAGATCGAAGTCAAGCGATCCCTTGGCGTGGTGCGAGCGTGCCGAGGTGATGGCATTCGGAATCACGGTGGCCAGCGACGTCCCGACGGCAAGGTGCATGCGTATTTCTTCGGCCACACCAAGCGCAGGAAACAGGAGATACAGAATCGGCACGACGATGATGCCGCCACCCACACCCAGCAGGCCGGCGAGAAATCCGGAAAGGCAGCCGGTCAGCGCCAGCGCCAGAGCAAACAACGCCAACTGGGATAGATCAAGATTTGCCATAGACTTAGCTTTCAATCCTTCAATAAGTAAACATGGGCTGTAACGATTCCCAAGCGTGATTCAAGTCTGAAATACAACAGCGTTATGACGTGTGTAACTGTTTCATAAATGCCTCGGGCAGTGTTTTGAACCCAAGGCATTATCTGGCATGATCAGTGTTCTCCAAGATAGGCCTTAGCCAGTGCAGGATTACTGACGATTTCACAGGTCGTGCCGTGCGCCGCGACACACCCGCTTTCAAAGACATAGGCTTCGTCAGCCAGCGCCAGCGCGAGGGCGGCCATCTGATCGACAACGACCAGAGTCATACCCTCATCACGTAAATTCCGGAGCGCCTGAAACAGTTCTACGATGATTTTTGGCGCCAGGCCGAGTGACGGTTCGTCGAGGATCAATACGCGAGGTCTAGACATCAGCGCCCGGGCAATGGCCAGCATCTGTTGCTCCCCGCCGGACAACAGGCCGGCGCGTTGATGCAGACGCTCGCGCAGACGCGGGAACCGTTTCAGCATATCCTCTACCCGCGCTTCACGCCCTTCCGGACTTAGGAAAGCACCCAGACGGATGTTATCGAGCACGCTCAGTTCAGGGAAAACCTGGCGCCCCTCCGGAACCAGCACTAGACCGAGACTGACGATCTGTTCAGTGCTCATGTCTGAAATTTCGCTGCCCGCGAGATGGATGCTGCCCTGTACCGGTCGATGCAGGCCGATCAAGCTGCGCATCAGAGTGGTTTTCCCGGCGCCATTGGCGCCAAGCAGCGCGACCGTATGACCGCTAAGGACAGACAGAGCGATCTCGTGCAGCACCGGTTCGGCCCCGTATCCCGTTGTCAATCCATCCACCGCGAGAACTACCGGGGCACTATCCGTCACTCTCGCCAATGAACGCTCATCCAGTGCAGTAGAGACCACTTCTCCGAGATAGGCTTTTTTCACTTCCGGGTTGTTCTGTACCTCGGCGGGCGTACCGCTGGCCAGGAATTCTCCAGCATCGATGACCACCACGTGGTCGGACACTTCCATGACCAGCGCCATATCATGCTCGACCAGCACAACACCAATACCGGCATTGGCGATACGTCGCAGCAATACTGCCAGACACGCCTTGTCTTCACGTGACAGGCCGGCTGCCGGTTCGTCGAGCAGCAGAACGTCGGGATCGGTCGCCATTCCGCGCGCGATTTCCACCAGACGGCGATCAACGTGTGCCAATCCACTGGCTGGCTGTTTCAGGCGCCCTTCAAAACCACACCAGCGCAGCAGACGCGCAGCACGCCAGCGTGCTTTCTGCGAGCGCACCTGATAGTCGCTCAACAAAGCCCCCAGTTCACCGCGCGGCAAAGCCAGCGCCACATTATCAAGGACGCTCAAACTGCCAAAAAGCTGGGATGTCTGATAAGTCCGCGCGATTCCCAAGCGTGCGATCGAAAAGGCACTTTTCCCCTGCAATGCCACATCGTCGATTGAGATACGACCTTCGCTCGGAATGTAGAACCCGCTGAGCATGTTGATGACCGTGCTCTTGCCCGCGCCATTGGGCCCGATCAAACTGGTGATCGCGGCCGGCCGGACCGTAAAACTCAGGTCGGTCACCGCGCGCACACCACCGAAATGCATGCTGAGTGCATCAGCACGAAGCGTCCGGCGTATGCGCCTTTCCAGATCAGGAACCGGCACGACATGTTCGAAAGACTCCGGGGTTCCGGTCAAGCGCCGGACAACAATGCTCCACAACTGCGTCAGCAAGCCAACGACACCATTGGGTGCCGACCACAGAACAACCAGAAGCAACACACCAAAAATCAATAGCCGCACATCTTCAAAACGAGCCAGCAGTTCGGGAAGAACCCCGACAATGATCGCACCCAGAACAGGGCCGAGCAAGGTTCCTGCCCCGCCAATCATGACCACCAGCACAAACAGGATCGACTGGATAAATCCAAAACTGCTCGGCGTCACAAACCCGGACAACGGCGCATACAGTCCGCCGGCAAGGCCGGCAAGCATTGCCGAGACGACAAAGGCAACGGATTTAATGGCCAGCGGATTCAAGCCGATCGACTCTGAGGCAATCTCGCCATCTCGTACCGCCCTCAATGCTGCACCCCAGTTTCCGCGCGACAGCAGCGCATAAGCCAGCAGTGCCATCGCCGTAGCCACAATGGCAATCACCGCTATGGCCCGCTCGCCTTTGAGCAATTCGCCCAGCGACGGTCCGACAATCCCCATGATGCCGTTCTGACCGCCGGTGATGCTGCTCATTTCGACCGTACTGTGCTCGACGATGAAGCCGAAGGCGATAGTAACCATCGCCAGGTAAGGGCCTTTTACCCTCAACGAAGGAACAGCCAGCAAGGCACCGATCGCTGCGCATACTACGGCGGCCAGAGGCCATGCGCCCCAGAATCCGAAACCGGCGCGGGTCGTCAGAATGGCTACGACATACGCTCCGATGGCGTAAAAACCGACGTGCCCGAAAGAGACCTGTCCGCTCAAACCCATCAGGATATTGAGCCCGATGCCAATCATGGCCAGCAAGGCGACATTGGCAAGAACAAAAACGTAGTAATTATTCAACAGCCCGGCCAGAGCGAGCAATCCGGCCAGGATGACCAGAGCCAGAGCAAGCTGCCAAGGACGCATCAATCCGGGCTGTACGGAAATAACCGGCTTCGCCTCTGATATGAATGCGGCCGCCTGGAGCGGGCTATCAGGATTCATGTCATTCATACCTTGCGTACCTGAGCACGTCCAAAAAGCCCGTTCGGGCGCACCGCCAAGGCCACTATGACCACAGAAAAACTGATGATCTGGGTATAGCCGGAACCCAGCGTCGCCGCGATCACCGCTTCCATCAGTCCAAACAGAAGTCCGGCAACGATCACCCCCCAGGCACTGCCAATTCCGCCAAGGATGGCGACAGCAAACGCCTTGAGACCGAATACCGTGCCCATTTCGGAATGCACGTTCACCAGCGGCGCAATCAATGCTCCGGCCACGCCTGCAAATACGGCGGATAAGGCAAATGCACCGGCCACAATGCGACGTACCGGGATTCCCATCAAGCGTGAGGCGTCGCGGTTCTGCACCACCGCCAGCATCGCCGTGCCCCAGCGGGTACGCCGTGAAAGATAGTGAACGCCTGCCGCCAGACATAAACCGACGACGGGAATGATGATCTGCAGGGGATAAACCCCGAGTCCGAGACCGCCAATTTCCAGCGGTGTTTGCGCTAGTGGGGAATGCAGGCTGCGCGGTTCCTTGCCAAAGGTAAACATCACCACGTTGTCGAGCACGATCCCCATCGCCACCGTGGCCATCAGCCAAGCGTCTGAACCACGCTTGACGAACGGGCGGACAGCGAGTGCCTCAACCAGCAAGCCATATGCCGCGCACAATAGCAGCGCCAGCATGATCGCCAGCCCTATCGGCCAGCCGAGGGTCTGTGCGAAAGCAAAGGTCAACACGGCCCCAAGCATCATCGAACTGCCCTGCGCGAAATTCACGGTACCCGAGACCGCATAGGTAACGTGAAAGCCGAGGGCCATCAGTCCGTACATGCTGCCCAGCCCCAAGCCACTGATCAGCGCGGAAAGCACCAGCATCAGGATCGCCTTTTACAAAGATAAGGTTGGAAAATGGGCAGCACCGGTAACCAGCTTGCGCTCGATACTGCCCACATATCTTCAGAAGTCGCTTTTCAGCGTGACGCCATCCCCACCGGCAGGATGTGGTTGTCACTGAAATAGGCCCAGACATAATCGTTTTCTGTCAGGGCATCATGCACCTCGGTACTGAATGGCTTGACGTAGGTCTTGATCAAACCTTCATAGCGATCAATTTTGTAGAAACCCTGACGAACCGCATCACCCTCCGTTGAGCCAGCGTTGGCAATGGCCAGCGCCGCCAGTTGCATCGCGTCATAGGCGTTGGCTACCCCAACGGCAGGTGTGATGTCCTCAGCACTCTTGATTTCCGGGTATTTGGCCTTGAGCGCCTTGATCACCCGCTCACCCACCGCTGATTGCTTGCCGAAGAAGCTGTAGGTCTGGACAAAAGTCACGTTCTTTGCACTCGGTCCGGCAAGCTCGGTGAATCGGCCACCGGCTGGTCCCCAGTGCGAAACAATCGGCACTTTCCAGCCCATACGATCCAGAGACTTCACGACCTGGGCGGAGGGTCCGACATTGCCGACCATGAATAGCACATCAGCACCCGCCATTTTCAACCGGGTCAGCTGCGGAACAACATCGACATCAGTGGCTTCAAATTTTTCAACACCAACGGCTTGCATATTCTGCGCGGAGAGTGCGGCAGTAAGCCCCTTCTCATTCGACTCACCCCAGGAGTTATTCACCAGAATCATTCCCGGCTTGGTGGCTTTGAAGGTTTTCTGAGCGTAATTCAGCATGCCCCTGTCGACAATTTCATCAACTGCCGAGACGCGAAATGCAAAATTCGGCGTTGTTCCGTTTTTGGTAATCGGCGTCCCCGCCGCCCAAGGCCCCATGAACGGGACCTTCTCCTGATTGGCCATGCGCACGATGGCTATCGACACCGGTGTGTCCAGCCCACCGAAAATCACCGCGACTTTTTCCTTGTAGATCAGCTCGCGTGCGGCAGTTACCCCTTTGGTCGGATTGCCTTCGTCATCGCGCCGAACGAGTTCGATCTTGCGTCCGCCAAGCAGGCCACCTTTGGCATTGATCTCGTCGATGGCCACGCTAAGGCCTCGTGTAATGGCCTCTCCGGAAAGCGCTGATTGCCCTGACAAGGCGGTCACCAGACCGATCTTGATCGGCTCGGCTGCCAACGCCGAAGGTATTGTGCAATAAGCAGTGGCGGCTATGACTGCCGCGAGAACGGTACGTCGGTTTTTACAAAACATGGTGCTTCTCCTAGGTGCGGTAAAAGGGGTGTGAGTCATTCCACACAGGAGCAAACGCACGATCCGTGCCAATGTTTGCAAAAACTTAAAATAATTGGCAACACTATGTGTTTACGTATGTCGCCAATATGGCACGCCATATGCTAACAAAACTCACACAGTGAAAATCATCCCGTTCTTGCACCGTCATTGTGCAAATCGAAAGGAATAACATGAATCGCGCATCAGATAAGTGCATCGAAAACATTCAAGACATAACTCAGCGCAGTGCCAAGCTCGTTGAGGAATATCTCCGCATTCTCATGATTCCTGATCCACAAGGCGCCATGGCTTTCGTTTCCCCCGATCTGCAGATCCGTTTTACCGGTGGGCGTGAAATGCACTCGCCTTCCGATTGTGCCCAATTCAATTCATCGCGCTACACCTGGGTCAAGAAGAAATTCGGCTGTACCGAAGTGGTTTCCGGCGCGTCCAATGAAGAAGCCGTGGTTTATATGATTGGTACGCTTTACGGCGAATGGCTGGATGGCACCCCATTCAGTGGCAACCGTTATATTGACCGATACGTCGTCAAGGAAGGCCGGATTACCGAAATGCAAGTCTGGAACGACAGTGCGGAATGGCTTCTCGTCCGCGCCGGCCTGGCTGACGCATGGCCTTCGCCAATGGGAAACAGTCATGACTGACGATCTTCGTTTTGGCCCGCTTCCCACGCCAGGTCGCTTTCCTTACACTGCCATTGACAAGCGACAAGACTACAACTGGCCCAATGAGACGCGACTTGCGGTCTATATTGGCTTCAACATCGAGCACTTCGCCTTTGCACAAGGACTGGGAGCTTGTATCGGGCCGGTATCGGCGCAGCCGGATGTACTCAATTACAGTTGGCGTGAATATGGCAACCGCGTCGGTGCATGGCGTTGCCTGGATGTCTTCAATCGCCTCGGGCTCCCGACCGGTGCACTGATCAATACAGCACTCTACGACCACTGTCCGGAACTGGTCGCAGCTTTCGCCGCACGCGGTGACGAGATCATCGGCCATGGTCATAGCAACGCCATGCGTCAGAGTGATCTCGGCGAAGAAGGAGAGCGCATTTTGCTCTGCCACTGTCGAGACCGAATCATCGAGGAAAGCGGCACAGCGCCCAGTGGCTGGCTGTCACCCTGGATTTCGGAAAGCACGGTAACCACGGATCTCCTTGCCGAAACAGGCTACCACTACACGCTCAACTGGTGCCACGACGACCAGCCGATACCCATGGCAACGCGAAACGGTACGTTGTGGTCAGTTCCCTATTCGCAGGAGGCGAATGACATACCGATGATCATTGCCCGGCGAATGGATGGCAAGGACTTCGCCCAGCTGATTATTGACCAATTCGACGAGATGCTCGACCAATCGACGCGTCAGCCGCTGGTTTTGGGCATTGCACTGCACCCATACGTCATTGGGCAGCCTTACCGCTTGCGCCACTTCAGAAGAGCGCTGGAACACATTGCTTCGGCGCGTGATGCCAATAAAATATGGATGACGACACCAGGTGCCATCTGCAGGCATGTCGACCAACGGAGTGATCTTTGAACCCATGAGCTCTCAGATCTGGCTCACTTTACTGAATGAAAAGCATGAAAACACCTTGTGTATTGAACGACACCGTCGGCGCCTTCGTGCCACACGGCCATTTCACTCTATCACCATCACATGAAGGCCCTTTGAGCGGCTTGCGATTTGCCGCCAAGGATTTGTTCGATGTTGCCGGGCATCCCACGGGAGCAGGAAATCCAGACTGGCTGATATCGCACCCGCTGCCGGAAACGCACAGCCCGGTGATTGCACTTCTGCTTGAACAAGGCGCGGAGCTGTGCGGAAAAACTCTGACAGATGAACTGGCCTACAGCATTCATGGGCATAACATCCACTACGGCATGCCGATCAACTCGGCAGCGCCCGAGCGCATTCCAGGCGGATCATCCTCCGGGTCGGTGGCGGCGGTTGCCGCACGCCTGGTTGATTTTGCCCTGGGAACCGACACCGGCGGATCAACGCGCGTTCCGGCAAGCTACTGTGGGGTATGGGGTCTGCGCACCACGCATGGCCTGCTCTCACGTGAAGGTCTGGTGCCCCTGCACCCGAGTTTCGATACCGTCACCTGGTTCGCCCATGAGCCGGATATTTTTGCCCGTGTCGCCGAAGTGCTGCTGCCCGTGTCAGACTTTGCGCCAAAGCGCGTGCTCTGCCTTGACGATGCGTGGCGGTTGGCCGACGACAGTTTCCAGTCAGCACTCGCTGCCGTCAGGAAAACACTGGCGGAGTTGCTGAACACTGACGCGGTGGATCAGCCAATATCCGCCACCTCGCTTGACGAATGGCGTCAGGTTTATGTCACGGCCGGAGCCTTCGAAGGCTGGCAAGTGCATGGGGCATGGATTTCAGCCCATTCCCCCAAATTTGCGCCGCCGATTACTGCCCGCTGGGAAGCCGCCGCAAAAATCACTTCACAACAATCCACGACGGCCCAACTGCGCTGGGCTGAAATCCGGAAACACGTTCGTGGAATACTGGGAAGTGACACCGTTGCCATCCTGCCATCCGCCGCGAGTGTTGCCCCTTTACGCACGGCAGCCAATGCCACCATTGAAGAAACGCGGATTCGAACCATGCAGATTTGTTGTATTGCAGGGCTCTCCGGACTACCGCAGGTCAGTATCCCGATGACCGACCCGACAGGGTTGCCTGTCGGTATCTCTCTACTGGGCCCGGAGGGGAGTGATCGGGCACTGATTCGGCTGGCCACTCAATTGAAGTCAAAGCTTGATGTAGAATGCAAAATCATTTGATCAACAATCCAGTCAATTTATGTCTTCAATCTCCGTTGTTTGCCATGGCCAAAAATAGTTCTGAACTTCAGAACGCCAGCTTCAAGAAACGCACAAAATTGACTGTCTCTGCCAATGATTGCGAGGAGGCGATCTACAAAACGATTTTCGAGAGCGTCATGACGCAGCGACTGAAGCCGGGTACCAAGCTGCCCGAGGCCTCACTCTGCGAACTGTTCAGCGCCAGTCGGGCAACCGTACGCAAAGTCTTGCAGAGTCTGGCGCACGACCACATCGTTGAACTTCGTCCCAATCGCGGAGCCAGCGTTGCCGCGCCAACCCCGGAGCAAACCCGTGAAATCTTCGAAGCGAGACGGATACTGGAATCGTCCATTGTCCGACTCGCGGCTGTTAACGCCAAACGCTTAGACATCGCTACCTTGCGACAACGTCTTAAGCAGGAACATGCTTCGCTGGATCGCTTACCCCAACCCGAATGGGTGCGGCTCGCCAGTTCATTCCATCTGGCCGTGGCCGAAACGGCCGGCAATCCGATTCTCACGCACTATCTGATCGAACTGGTCTCGCGTTGCTCGCTGATCGTGGCATTGTATGAACCGCCTGGAAACGCTTCCTGTGAGCATGAAGAGCACAGCCGGATCGTCGATTACATCGAGCAGGGTGACGGAGACCGGGCAGCTCGCCTGATGGAAAATCATTTAAGCAACCTGGAGAAGAATGTCTTTCTCAATCCTGAAGAAGATGATCATTCACTTGGGCGAATGCTTGGATTGAAATAACGACCGAGTAGTCTAGCCATCGTCCACTCAACCAGCTAACGCTATGTAGGCCCTAATACCCACTGGAGGAGAAGCTGTCGAATCAGAATGATTTATTGACCAAGGCCATCTTTTTGATGGACAACAGCTATTTCAGAGATAAAGACTCAACAACAGCTTAGACCGACCTGCCGTCTGTGAGTGGTCGGACAGAATGACAGCTCCACTCTGATAACTGCCGTCTCACCCCTGTGAGCACGACCGGCCGGATTGGGTCGCTTGCGGAAATGAGGCCGAATACAAAACCAAAATTCAGACCCAGCAAGGTAAGCCTCGGAACAGGCCTATCCACCCTGGAGATGCTTGTTGATACCAACTGGTTTTGGCGCGAAACCGGCTCAGTTAACCGGAAAATTCGAAAACCCGATTTGATTTTCCTTTAGCGCAGCCAGCCTTTTTTCCCGAAAAACCAGAATGGAACAGCCACGGATATGAACATCAGCGCCAGCGAGAACGGGTAGCCGTACTCCCAGTTGATCTCGGGGAACCAGTTTTTGAAGTTCATGCCGTAGATGCTGGCGATCAGGGTGGGCGGCAGCATGGCGACCGAGGCCACGGAAAAGATCTTGATGATCTTGTTCTGGTTGATGTTGATGAAGCCAACCGTGGCGTCCATCAGGAAGTTGATCTTCCCGAACAGGAATGACGTGTGCCCGTCGAGCGATTCGATGTCGCGCAGAATCTGGCGCGCGTCCTCCAGTTGTTCGGTATTGAGGAACTTGCCCCGGGTCAGGAAGGAGACGGCGCGCCGGGTGTCATGAACGTTGCGCCGGATGCGCCCGTTGAGGTCTTCCTCGCGCGCGATGTCGGCCAGGATCTTGGCCGCTTCGGTATCGGTGATTTCGGTGCCCAGCACATGCTTGCTTACATCTTCCAGCGCGGCATAGACGTCCTCCAGCGCGTCGGCCGAATACTCGGCATCGGCGGCGTAGAGATCGAGCAGAACATCCTTGCCGTCGGTCACGTAACCGGGTTGCGTACGTGCCCGCAAGCGTTGCAGACGGAACACCGGCAGTTCTTCGGTACGCACGGTGAACAGGATGTCCCGGTGCAGAATCAGCGCCACCGCCACGTTGCGCGACCCTTCCTTGGTATCGAGCAGAAAGTCGGAGTGCAGGTGAATTTCACCGTTGTCCTCGACGTAGAAGCGCGCACTCGCCTCGAGGTCGGTCAGGCTGCTCGGATTCGGTAATTGGACATCAAAGAAACGTCCGACCCACGATCGGATCTCCGGTGTCGGAGCGACCAGATCGATCCAGATCGGCTTCAGGCATTTCAGATCGTACGGAGTATTGACGCTGATCTGGCTGAGCCGGCCGTTGCGCAGCTCGAAGGCACTGATGGTCGTTTTTTCGTTGCGGTGATGACTGTCGCCGATCAGGTCCTGGCGTACTTCGTCGGAGAGTATTTCGAGGATGGATTCGCCACGTTCCTCGCGCACTTCATACCAGACAATCAGACGCTCTTCGGGCTCCAGGGCCTCGATGATCCGGGCAATCTCGGCCAGGGGAACACGTTCCAGCAGGCTGCGCAAGCCGGCCAGATGCTGCTTGTGCACCACGTCTTCGACGAGATCGTGGCGTGGCATGTCCTGACGGTGTACGAGATCCTCTACGAGCTTGTGCTTGGCGAGCAGGTCTTTCACACTGGACAGGTGATCCTGAATATTTTTTTCTTCACTCATCGCAGGTGCCTCCCCTGTCTTGCAGCGCTTCAAACAGGCGGGAATTCTAGCACGCTGCGGCGAAGTCGCCGAAGCACATTACACTTTTTCCGGAGGGACGGCGGGCACAACGAGAAAACTTCTGTTCAGGGCACCTGCGCCGACGGCATGCGGACAAGAATGGCCTCGGCCTTGCTGGCCAGTCCCGGTGCGCCGCGGTTGCGGTCGTAGAAACGCGGACTCGGCACCATGCCCGCCAGCCTTGCTGCCTGTTCGTCAGAGAGCTGCGCCGCACTGATGCCGTAATAGTGACGTGCCGCTGCCTCTGCACCGAACACGCCGTTACCCCATTCAATGACATTGAGGTAAACCTCGAAGATGCGCTGCTTGCTCCACACGGCCTCGATCATCAAGGTCACTACGGCTTCCTGGGCCTTGCGCCAGGGGGTTTTCGAAGGCGTCAGAAAGAGGTTTTTGGCCAGTTGCTGCGAGATGGTCGAGCCGCCGGCAACGACCTTGCCTTTTTTCCGGTTTTTCTCGAGGGCTTTCTGGATGCCGTCCCAGTCGAAGCCTTCGTGATGGACAAACAGATCGTCTTCGGCGACGATCAGGGCGCGCTTCAGGTGATTCGAAATTTTTGCGTAGTCGACCCACTGTTTTTTGAGCTGGGCCTTGGGATCTTTGACCTGCAGCTCGACAAGGCGGATTTCCATGAAGCGCGTGCTATCCGGGTTAACCCAGTTCCACCAGAGTACCCAGCCAAACAGCCAGAACTGGTAAAGCAATAACAGCCCGAACAACGCGAGAACGAGCCATTTTGCCCAGTGCGCAACAAAGCTCGCGGCACGCTTACCGCTCATGCCTTCTGCAGAAGTTCCATGACCGGGGCAATGCCGGGACGTACGCCCCGCCAGACATAAAAGGATTCAGCCGCCTGTTCCAGAAGCATGCCCAGTCCTTCGGAAATCACCGCCGCCCCCTGCTCTCGGGCAAAGATCCGGTAAGGGGTATCGCCGAGGCCATACATCATTTTGTAAGCCAGGCTGCCGGGAGCGAAAATGCCCTCGGGCAATGCCGGCATTGTTCCATGGAGACTGGCCGATGTGGCGTTGATGACGATGTCGAAGGTTTTCCCGGCCAGATCAGGCAAGTCGCAGCCGGAGACGGGGCCAAGATGGGTAAAATGATCGACCAGCACATGCGTCTTGGACTCCGTGCGGTTGGAAATGACCAGAGCGGACGGTCGTTCATCGAGCAGCGGCCCGATCACACCGCGTGCCGCCCCGCCTGCGCCGAGCAGCAGGACACGCTTGCCGGTGATGGGCTGGGCGAGATTGACGGTGATGTCGCGGATCAGCCCGACGCCGTCGGTGTTGTCGCCGATAACTTCATCGCCGTCGAAGAGCAGCGTATTGGCTGCGCCTGCCAGTTCGGCGCGCGCGGTCAGCCGGGTCACCAGCTGAAAGGCTTCCTGCTTGAACGGCACGGTGACATTGGCGCCGCGCCCACCCGCGGCAATGAAGGCGTCCACCGCATCGGCAAAGCCCTCGAGCGAGGCAAGAATGGCCTTGTATTCGATATCCTCGCCGGTCTGGCGGGCGAAGGCGGCGTGGATGACGGGCGACTTGCTGTGGCCGATGGGATTGCCGAAAACGCAGTATTTATCAGTCATGTCGATCTGTTGGTGTGGTGAAGGATGGCTTGGAGTTCAGCGCGTCGAATTGGTTTCAAGCTGATTATGGCGGGTGAACGTCCAACTGCGGGTAAATTCCAGGATATCGTAATCGCGCCGGATATCCGGGGTAAACGCACCAAAGGGGGCAGCCATCTGCACAATGCGGAGGGCTGCATCATCAAGTATCTTGTGGCCTGAAGACCGGTTGATTTCCACGCGGTCGATACTGCCATCGCTTTTTATTCTGACCGACAGAATGAGGCTTCCGTACAGCTTGCCCTTGGCCGCCTCCGGGTAATTCAGGGTACCGACGCGTTCAACCTTGATGCGCCAGTCTTCGCTGTATTGGGCGTAACTGACGCCCTCGGCCCGGGTACCCATGTTCTTCACCCGCGGGCGCTTGTTGTATTCGTCGGTCTGCCGGTCGATTTCGCCCTCAAGCCGCGCCATTTCGAGCGCCCGCGTGGCCAGATCGCGGCCGCTCAGGCTGGTGACTGTTTCAGGCTGGGCTTCCTTGTCGGCCTGGAGACGGGCTGTTTCCTTTCTGCGCGCCAGGGCCAGCAAGTGCTGCTGTTGCGCTTCAAGGGCCTGCACGCGCTTTTGCGCCTGCTCCAGTTCGCTGCCGCTCTGCTGTCTGGCTGAGGGCGGCAGGGGTGTCCTGGTCCGGCGGTTCTGCTCCGTGTTACCGCCGCCGTCAAGATTGGCCTGGGCCAGCGCCTGGGCGTTCGTCGGTTTGCGCGCCGACTTGCTGTTCACCAGGATGATGTCCAGAGCCTTGTCCTGGAAGGCCCGCGAGGCCTCGGGAAACTTGAAGTGGAGCGAGAGCAGCACGGCGTGGAAAAACAGCGAGGCACCCAGCGCGATCCACAGATTGCGGTCGGCGGGGGGCACAGCCCACAGGTGGCGGGTTACGCTGCTCACGTCAGTCAATGGCCTCCACAGCATCCTCGCTGAACTCCTCGATCCCGGGTATAGACTCGTTCAGCGTCTCGAGATAGCGACAGCCGAGTTCAAGCGTCAGCGGGTCGATCGATTCGATGCTCAGGCGCAGACGCTGACCCGGCTTCAGATCGGGCGCCGACGCAATACGCTGAATTATGGGCAGATGATCGAGTTTGGCAAGTCCTTCGCGGCGAAGCGTTGCGTCGATGGTCATCAGGCCTTGTTGTTGCAGCCAGCGCAGGCACCAGTAACGTTCCATGCCGCGCTGGAATTCGGCGTAGGCGCTGTAGGTCAGGTCAAAATCGCGCATGGCGGCAAACAGGGCCTCCGATTTCGCGCCAAAATGGGGCGTCTCGCCATTCAGGCAGGCGATCAGCTGCCACTGGTTGAGCAGATCGACGTAGCGGCGCAGCGGCGATGAGGACCAGGCATACTGCGCGACACCTAGGCCGTCGTGCGGTTGCGGCGAAGTCGTCATGCGCACCTTGCCGCCAGTCTGCGCACGGTAGATGGCCGGAATGCCCTTTTCGGCGAGCAGACCGCCCCAGGTGCTGTTGGCGACAATCATCAGTTCGGCGACCAGCTTGTCGAGCGGGCTGCCTCGCCGGCGCTCGTTGATCTCGACGCGACAGTGCTCGGGGGTGGCCGGATCGCCGGCGATGGCAAAGTTGTAATCGTTGTTGCCGGGCATCGCCGAGGGCTTGCCGCGCCGGCCTTCGCAGGCGTTGGCCAGATGCCAGAGCGTTTTTAGCTCGTCACGAAAGGCAAATTCGGGCAGGCCCTCAGCCAGCGTCTGCTCGTTGAACAGCGGTTCGAGATCGTGATGACGCAGGTTGGCGACTATTGGCACCATCTCGACGAGCGATTCGTGTGCCGAGATTTCGAACTCGGGCGTCACCGTCAGGTAAAGCGAAAGCGATGGACAGTCGCGACCGGCGGACAGCGTGAATTTGCCGACCGCCGCTTCGGGCAGCATGGTGATCTTGTTACCCGGCATGTAGACGGTGGATAGTCGTTCGCGCGCCAAGCTGTCGAGCGGCGAACCCGGCACAATGCCCAGCCCCGGCGCCGCGATATGGATACCGACGCGCCAGCCGAGGCCGGGTAGGACCTGCAGCGAAAACGCATCGTCGATTTCGGTGGTCGCGGCATCGTCGATCGAGAACGCCTGCACCCTGGCGCGCGGCAAGCCGGTCGGCGGCAAGGGCAGGTCGGTGGCCGGGAAATCAACACCGCGCGGGAAGTATTCAAGCAGAAAGCGCTGCAGATGGTAATCGTGGGCCGAACGAATGGCTCCGCACTTGTGCAGCAGATGCAGCGCCGAGAGACCGGTTTCGGCGCAGGCCGTTTCCAGCGCCTTGGTCTCCGGGCGATTGCGGTCGGGCTTGTAGAGCAACTGATTGAGCAGCGGTAAAAATTCGGGCGGCAGGGCGAAAGCCGTCAGTTCGCCAACCATGCGTTCGATAGCCAGAGCCTGCTGACGCTTCTTTTCCAGACCGGCCAGAGCCGCTGCCAGGATTTCTGCCGGGGCCTTGCGGAAGCGCCCCTTGCCCTTGCGGTGAAAATACACGGGGGCGGCATGCAGCGCCAGCAGCAGCGCAGACGACTCAATCGCCGAGGCCTTGTGACCGGTGCCACCGAAGTAGTCATCGGCAAAAGCGCAAAAGGAAAATTCGCCGTCGCCGGCGCACTCCCAGAGAAATTCGGTTTCGATGTCCGCAGCGAGTGCCTCGGCCCGACTCAGCAATTCGCCGGGCGCCGGTTCCTGAAAACGCAACAGAACATTGCTCGACTTGATCTTGGCGCGCTTGCCGGAGGCCGTCTCGACCTGCAACGAGGCGTCGTTGTCGGTCAGGATAGTGGCGGTTTTGAAGGCGCCGTCTTCTTCGAACAGAACATGCATCGCCGGCATTATAACCCGCAATATTCAAGCAGTTGCGGCAGCATCTCGGGGAAACGGGTGAAGCTGTGGTCGCCGCCCTCCAGCACCACCTGGCGGCAACCGGCATAACGCGCCAGTGCCTGCCGGTAATCGAGCAGTTCGTCACCGCTCTCGACCATCAGCAGATAGCGTTCCGGCGTCACCCGCTTTACCTCGAGGGCGCGCAGTTGCCGGATGTGTTCGGCGGTGAAGTCAAAGGATTCGCCGGTATGCAGGTTGGTTTGCATCCCGATGAACGCGTCGAGCGAAACCGGGGCAACGACGGCCGGGTTGATCAGCACCGCCCGCAGGTCGAAGCGCTCGGCCAGATGGGTGGCGTAATAACCGCCGAGCGAGCTGCCAACCAGGGTCAGCGAGCCCGTCTGCTCGCCGATGATGAGCTCAGCCTGGGCGATGGCAGCGTCCGGTACGTGCGACAGCGCCGGGCAGAAGAAGCGCTGACCCTGGCCGCGCATATTCAGGGTCTCGGCCAGCCGCCGCGATTTCCACGATGCCGGCGACGAACAGAAACCGTGCAGATAGAGGATGGCCGCGCTCATGCGGCCCAGGCGATCAGGTCATATTTCCATGTGACCAGGACGACGAAACCGAAGCCGATGCGGTACCAGGCAAAAACGCTGAAATCATGCGTGCTGATGTAGCGCAGCAGGCCGCGCACGGCCCAGAAAGCTGAAATGAAGGCGGCCAGGAAACCCACCACCCACATGCCCAGATCGTCGAACGCAAGCAGCGCGCGTTCCTTGTAGAGCTGATAGAGGGTCGCGGCAATCAGTGTCGGGATGGCCAGAAAAAACGAAAACTCGGTAGCCGCACGGCGCGAAAGGCCAAAGAACAGACCGCCGATGATCGTCGCCCCCGAACGCGAGGTACCGGGGATCAGCGCCAGCGTTTGCGCCAGACCCAGCTTGAGGGCATCAAGCAGCGACAGTTCGTCGACCGACTCGATGCGTACGCGATGTTCGCGGCGTTCAGCCCACAGGATGACGACGCCGCCGAGGATGAAGGTTGCTGCCACGGTTGGCGCATTGAACAGATAGGCCTTGATCACCTTGCCGAAGAGCAGACCGAGGAGAGCCAGAGGCATGAAGGCGACCGCGAGGTTGAGGGCAAAGCGCTGCGCCGCCGGCTGCTGCGGCAGGCCAAGCAAAACCTCGACGAGCTTCATCCGGTACTCCCAGCAGACCGCGAGAATGGCGCCCGACTGGATAACGATCTCGAACAGCTTGCCGCGCTCGTCGTTGAAATCAAGCAGGTCGCCGGCAAGTATCAGGTGCCCGGTCGAGGACACCGGCAGGAATTCGGTGACTCCCTCGACGATACCGAGAATCAGGGCTTTGAGCAGTATCAGAAGATCCACGCGGCGCATCCGGGCAAAGAACGCATTTTAGCAGGCTGGCCTCCGTGAAACCCAGTCCGCTATCGTAAGCTGCGCAATCGTAAAAGTTTGATGATTTCGCTCCGATCGTGGCACAATCCGCAATTTTTTTAAATCGCGTCGCCAGACAATTCTTGCCCGGTCAGTCCAGGTTCGCGCGACAAGTTCCCAAATTGTCCAACTTGTGATCGGCGCGACCGTTTTCACCAACCCTACTGACGCTCAAGGCCATCAAGGAAATATGTCATGTCCCCGACACCCCAAACTGCCGTAACCACCGAAACCAAGATCATGCTCTCAGACCCGACCGCGCTTGGCGTGTTCGGACTGGCGATGGTCACCTTTGTCGCCGCCTCCAGCAAAATGGGGTGGACGACCGGAACGACCTACATCATTCCCTGGGCACTGTTCCTGGGTTCCGCTGCGCAGATCTGGGCGTCGACCATCGATTTCAAGAAGAACAACTATTTTGGCTCCATCGTGCTCGGCGTCTACGGCCTGTTCTGGGCGGCCGTCGCCATGCACTGGGCGATCAGCCAGGGCTGGCTGGGGCCGGTCGACGCCAAAGCCGATCCGCGCCAGTTGGCTTATGCCTGCTTCGGCTATACCTTCTTCTCGCTGTTCATCATGGTCGCCGCCTTTGAAGCCAACAAGATTTTTGCCGCCATCCTCGTCCTGATCAACGTCCTCTTGCCCTCGCTTGGCTTCTCCATCCTGGGAATCAAGCACGACCTGTTTTCCCCGCTCGCTGCCTGGTCGGAACTATTGATCGCCTTGCTTGGTTTTTATGCCGCCGGCGCCATCTTCCTCAATAGCTACTTCGGCCGCGTGATTGTTCCGCTTGGCGCGCCCTGCGGGTTCATCCGCAAAGGCCCGGCGCAGGCCAGACCGGCAACTTCCTGAGGCGAAGTCAGGACGGAAACTGGGCGAAGCGCTGTCCGGTCGCTGCCAGCACGCCTAGCCAGGCCGGGCTGTTGAGGTCGAGCTGTTTTTTGCGATTGGTCAGCAGTTCGATCGGCACGTGCGTGAAGATGTCGTGCTGCTGGCCGATGACCAGTCCGGTCTTTCCGGCCATCGCCGCATGCACAGCGTTGCGTGCGTAGAAATCGCACAGGATGGCGTCTTCGGCACTGGCCGGGACGCTGCGGATGAGGTAGCTCGGATCGAAGTAACGCATGGCAAAAGGGACATTCTCGGCCTTGAAGTAGGCGTCGATACGGTCGCGCAGGAAGGCGCCGATGTCTTTGGATTTGAGGTTGCCCGAGGCATCGAACTGGTCGCCGCCGCTGGCCATAAGATGCTGGCCGGCGCCTTCGGCGACGAGGATGACGGCGTGAGCGCGGTCGACCACCCGTTTCTTGAGCGCCGCGAGGAAACCGTTTTCGCCCTCCAGGGCAAACGCGACTTCAGGCACCAGCGTGAAGTTCACATCCTGACTGGCGATGGTCGCGCCAGCGGCGATGAATCCGGCATGGCGGCCCATGATCTTGACCAGCGCAATGCCGTTGTGCACGCTGTGCGCTTCGGTATGGGCACAATTGATCGCCTGCGCCGCCTCCTCAACCGCAGTCAGGTAACCGAAGGTTCGCGAGACGAAAGCGACATCGTTGTCGATGGTTTTCGGGATGCCGACCACCGCCAGCGCATGCCCGCGTGCCTTGGCTTCCTGATAAATCTCGGCGCCCCCGCGCTGGGTGCCGTCGCCACCGACGACGAAGAGCATGTCGATCTTGCGCCGGATCAGGTTATCCACGGCGACACTGACATCCACCGGTCCGCGCGAGGTGTTGAGCGCGGTTCCACCCTCCTTGTGAATATTCTCGACAAACGCCGGCGTCAGCGGGATCGGTTCGGAACCACGCCAGGGATCAAGGCCCTGGTAGCCATTGACGAAGCCCAGGATTTCGCGCACGCCGTAGCCATGATGGAGCTGCAGAACGAGCGAACGGATGACGTTGTTCAGTCCCGGGCACAGGCCGCCGCAGGTGACGATGCCGGCGCGGGTTTTCTTCGGGTCGAAGAAAAGCTTTTCGCGTGGGCCGGCGACTTCGAACTGGAGTTCCTCCGTAGCCGGTGCGTCGGGGTCGACGATGGCGTTGAAAAGAACGCGCGACTTGTCGCTGACATGGAAAGGCAGCGGGGACGGAAAGCGGGCTTCGCCAAGGACAGTAATCTTCATGATGACCTATCGGGGGACGGGATGCATTTATGCAAAACCGCAGTATCCCCGACACCGGCAGTCCGGTCAAACATCCATATCAGGGTGATTGTCGATCTGGCGCCTGACCTGCTTTTCTTGGAGGCATTACGCGGTAGAATCGCGCCTCATGAAAAAGCTTAAACAGTTGATACTCGCGCTATTGCTGGTCGTGGCCTCCACGACGGCGATCGCCGGATGGGTCGAGATCGAGCGCTTCGAGGACGGCATGCGCGTCTTTGTTGACCCGGCAACCGTGCGCCGGAGCGGCGCTACGGCAGAAGTAGCGCACCTCGTGCGCTGGGGCGAAGCGCAGGTCGAGCCGGGATATCCGCCTTACCTGTCGACCATCGTGCGCACGTCCTATGACTGTGCCGGCAAAGGCGAGAAGTATCTGGCCTCGACGTCCTACGCCGGCGCGATGGGCAACGGCGCCCGTGTCGTCTCGGACGACAAAGCGGTAGAAGGGTGGTACTCGATCTCCGAAGCGTCGCTGGAAGAGAAGCTGTGGAAGATCGCCTGCGGGGTGAAGTAGGCTTTCAGCTCAAGGACGCGCTGATTTTTTCGTTTCTGTCGTTCCCGCGCAGGCGCCCCAAGGCAACGGAACCTTTGGCTCAATTCCTCTTGGGGGACGAATATTTCAGCGTTTCCTTGGCTCCAATACAGTTCAGCCGATCTTGAACGCCAACGATTCGGAGGCAGAATTCAGGGCCACGCTGATCGGTTGCTGGTAGGCCGCCGGTCCCCACAACTGACGCGGGCCGGGCGAGGCGAAGAGATCATCGGCGGCCCATTCGCTGCGGCGTGACACAAAGTACTTCATCGCCGGCGAATCCATCTTGACCAGTGCCTTCTCGATCACGAATTCGTCGTGGCCATGACGACGCTCGATGTTAAGCAGGCCGGTCAGCGGAATCGCCTGCGGGAACCCCCCGGCGGTCAGACCGGTTACGGTGGCCATGTAGCCGGTACGGCCATCAAGGATCAGCGAGCCAGCCGTCAGGCCAAGGTTGTAGGTGTAGGCGGCGTCAAACAGGGTAGGCGCCCCGCAACGGCCTTCATAACCGAGAAAGTGGCTCTGTGCTGTGAACGAGATGCTGGCATCGATTTCCTTGATGCTGCGCGCGGTCATGTCGATCAGCAGTTGCTCGGTCGGAATCAGCGATACCTGCAGGTTGCCGTGTGAATCGCGTTCGGCGAGCAGCATGCTGACGATGTAGTCGGGCAGCGAAGCCAGCAGGGTGGCGTTGTCGGGAGTAAGCTTGTTCTGGATGAACATTGGCCTGGCCAGATCGTGCAGGGCGGCAAATTCCACGGCATTCTGGGCCACGGCATCGTTCAGTTCGGCGATCAGGGCGTGCATCTCGGGGATGAATTCGATCAGGCCTTCCGGCACCAGCACGACGCCATGATTCAGCCCCTTGTCGGCACGCGTGACAACGGCATGGGCGATCTGGTCGATGATGGAACTCAGTGATTGTTTCTTTTCGGCCACTTCTTCGGAGATCAGGGTGACCGCCGGTTTGGTCTGCAGCGCAACCTCGATGGTGACGTGAGAAGCGGAACGTCCCATCAGTTTGATGAAGTGCCAGTATTTGAGCGAGGAACGGGTGTCCTGCAGGATGTTGCCGACCATTTCGGCGTAGATCTTGGTGGCGGTATCGAAGCCGAAGGAAATCGGCAGCAGGTCGCCGATCTGCAGGTCGCCGTCTATGGTTTTCGGCACGCCGATTACCTGCACGCCCGAACCATCGGCCTTCACATCCTTGAACAGGTATTCGGCGAGCACCGCCGCGTTGGTATTCGAGTCGTCGCCACCGATGATCACGATGGCGTCGAGATTGTGCCTGATGCAGGTGTCCTTCACTTGCTGGAACTGCTTTTCGCTCTTGATCTTGGTACGATCGGTGCCGAGAAAGTCGAAACCGCCGGTATTGATGATGGAATCGATATCAGCATCGGTGATTTCGAAGAGGTCGCCTTTGAGCAGCCCCCTGGGGCCTGGCCTGACGCCGAACAGGGTATTGCCCTTACCCAGTATGCGCTTGATACCACAGACCACGTTGTGGCCGCCGGAAGCCGGGCCGCCGGAGAACAGAACGGCAACGCGCTTGCCCTGCGCAGCCTGAAGGTTGGTTCCGGATGAGGAAAGAACGACATTGCCCGAAGCCTGCACCGAGTTCGGAAAGCTGCGCGCGACACTGTCGCTGTCCTTGGTACTCAGTACGCGCGGACTGCTGGCGAAGCTGACGGCCTGCGGCTGGGTGGCCGAGCCGAATGCGGCACAGACGGGCAAGGGCAGTTGGCGTACGGCGGATTCGAAAACGGAACTGTGCGTTTCCATTTTCTGTAACTGTTCTGCCAGGGTGCTCATGTAGTGATCCTTAATATGAATAAATGGAAAAAGAAGTGTCTGCGTGACTATGCGGAAATGTGTCTTGCCCATCGCAGGGACCTGATGCGTGCGCCAGCCAGCGAAACTCGAGCGTGATTCTACCTGAATCGTGTAAACACAGCAGCAGTCAGGCGCCGTGAACCGGCATCCTTCAGGGGGATTTGAGACCAAAGCCCCGTTACCTTCTGGGTCTCTCTGTACCGGATGTTATGCTTTCAAGATGAGCCGTACAGGCAGTCAGCACGATGGTACCGCTCTCTGCAATGCCCGGCAGGAGGTCGGTGAGCGGATTGCAGTTGCCGTCGGCACACAGTTCGTAGCCCGAGGTGTAGGGGGAATGCGCCAGCGTCAGGCGATCCAGCGGCGCAACCGCCGGCCGGTAGTGCCAGTAGCCGTTGCGCAAGATGGCGCCTTCGGGCGCTTCCATGCCGGCGCCAAAACCCCGGATGCGGGCCGCGACGATCACCAGTTGGCGGCCCTCGATGCGCCAGTCTTCCTCCCAGCGGACTTTCTCGATCGAATGCGTCCACGCCAGCGTAAAGCCCTGTACGGCGAGCGTCGCCGACAGAGCTCCAGCGGCCAGACACAGAGACATCAGGCGTTCTGCTTGCGGCTGCGCAGACGGTGCCAGATGAAGAAAGCGATGGCGACGGCAAAGCCGGCCTCATCGGTGACCGGTAGCGCGACGACGAGCGCGAGCGCCGCAAGGGCGGCGACGGCGCGTTCGGCCATGGCGAGCGGCGCCCATAGGTAGCCGACGGCGGCGCTGCCCCACAGATAGATCGCCAGCGTCGCCTTGACGACGATGTAGGCGACGGCGAGTACGGTCGGATCGCCCTGCAGCATCAGCGCCGGGTCATACACTGCCATGAACGGGATGACGAATCCGGCAATGGCGATTTGCGTCGCCTTGAAGCCGATCTTCATCGCCGGCGCCTTGGCGATCGACGCGGCGGCGAAGGCGGCGAGCGCCACCGGCGGAGTCAGGTCGGCCATAATGCCGAAATAGAAGACGAACATGTGGCTGACGATCAGCGGTACGCCGAGCTTCAAAAGCGCCGGCGCGGCGATCGAACTGGTGATGATGTAATTCGGTATCGTCGGGATGCCCATGCCGAGGATCAGGCAGACGATCATGGTCAGCGCGAGTGACAGGAAGAGGCTGGTCTGACCGATTTCGAGGATGAAGCTCGCGAAATTCGATGCCGCGCCGGTCAGCGTCAACACACCGATGATTACACCGACAATGGCGCAGGCGATGCCGACGGCGAGCGCCTGTTTGGCGCCGTCGACCAGGCCGGACTTCATCGTGTGCAGCGTTTCCTTGCCGCCCTTGACGAAGAAGTTGGCGAGCACTAGTACGGCGATGATACCGAGCACCGGGACGATACCCCACTTGAAGAAAGCGGCGGCGCCGAGGCCGATGGCGAACCAGAAGACGTAACGCAGCGCGCCCATCGAAACGCGCGCGGCGAGCGCCGCGCCGAGGATCAGGATGGCGGTTAACGCAAGCCCCATCATGCCCGAGAACATCGGCGTGAAGCCGTGGAACAGCATGAAGACGAGCACCGCCAGCGGCAGCGCGAGATGCCAGTTTTCCTTGAGTGCCGCCCAGGGGTCGGGGCACTGGTCCTTGGGCACGCCAAGCAGATTACGGCGACCGGCTTCAAGGTGCACCATCCAGAAGGCCGTGAAGTAGTAGAGCAGCGCCGGGATGACCGCCGCCTTGACGATGTCGGCGTAGGGCACGTTGAGCGTCTCGGCCATGATGAAGGCGACCGCGCCCATCACCGGCGGCATGATCTGGCCGCCCATCGACGCGGTCGCTTCGACGGCGCCGGCGAACACCGAGGTATAACCGAAGCGCTTCATCAGCGGAATAGTGAATTGGCCGACGGTGAGTACATTGGCGACACCTGATCCGGAGATCGTTCCCATCAGCCCCGACGAGATTACCGCCACCTTGGCCGGGCCGCCGCGCGCGTGGCCGACGAGGCCAAGCGCCAGAGCGTTGAACAGGCGGATCATGCCGGCGTGTTCGAGGAAGGTGCCGAACAGGATGAAGAGAAAGATGTAAGTCGCCGAAACCAGGGTCGGCGTACCGAGGATGCCGTCGCTGCCGAGGTAGAGCTGGCTGACGATCTGGTCGAAACCGAAACCGCGGTGGGCGATCGACAGCGGCAGGTATTGACCGAGGAAACCGTAGGCCAGAAAGCTGCCGCAGACGAGTGGCAGCGCCCAGCCCATGACACGCCGGGCGGCTTCAAAAACCAGTACGGTGGCCAGCGTCGCGACCACCAGGTCGGGCGTGTTTGGATCGCCCGAACGCTGGATCAGTTCGGCTTCGAAGATCATGTGATAAAAGCCGAGCGCGAAACCGCCGAAGGCGAGCACTAGGTCGAACCACGGCGGGCTCTTCTCCCTGCGGCCGGCGCCGCGTGCGGGGTAAAACATGAAGATCAGCAGCAGCAGAAAGCTCACGTGCAGCGAGCGGATGATCAGGCTTGAGAACGGGTGGAAAGCCGCGACGACGATCTGGTAGGCCGAGAACGCCATGGCCGCGGCGATCGCCGCGCGCGCCGCCCAGCCGGCCAACTGGCGCGTGTGGGCGGTCTCTTCGAAATCGGCGGGTTCAGGATGTTCGATACTCAGGCTTTCGCTCACGTCGTTTCTTTCACGGACAGGTCTTTACGGGCCGGTCGGCGCAGGCAGCGCGACGACCGGGGCGGCGACAGGTTTGCGGGTGGAACGGCACGTCGCCTATTTGAGCAGGCCGACTTCGCGGTAGTATTTCTCGGCGCCCGGGTGTAACGGTGCGGGCGGATTCTTCGCGGCGATTTCCTTTTTGATGGCCTTGGCCGCCGAGTGCGCGGCGATCATCTGGTCCATATTGTCGAACATCGACTTGGTCATGGTATAGACGGTCTGCGTCGACACGCCCTCGTGCGTCACCAGGTAGTTCTGCACCGAGATTGTCGATACGTCATTGTCCTGTCCTTCATAGGTCTTGGCCGGGATGATGCCGACCTGGAAAGCCGGGTCGTTGATCTTGGCAACGATGTCGGCCGGGATGGTCAGGAAAACGACTTTCTGCGAGGTCGCGAGGTCGCGCAGCGCGGCAACGCCAAGCCCCGAAGAGAGCAGGGTGACGTCGAGCTGGCGATTCTTCATGAGTTCGACCGATTCGGCGTAGGACAGGTATTCGACCTTGGAAAAGTCCTTGTAGGTCAAGCCGGCGGCCTTGACGATTTCGCGCACGTTGAGTTCGGTCCCCGACTTCGGCGCGCCGACCGAAATGCGCTTGCCCTTGATGTCGGCGAGCGACTTGATGCCGGCGTCGGCGTTGGCGACAAAATGAATGTAGTTAGGATAAAGCGCGGCAATCGTCCGCAGTTTCTTGAGCGGCGTCTTGAAACCGGCTTCCTCGTTGCCTTTCCAGGCATCGGACAGGGAATCGCCGAGCGAAATGGCGGCTTCGCCGCGGCCGGCCTGCAACAGGTTGAGGTTTTCGGCGCTGGCTTTGGTAGCCTGCACGGCAGTTTTTGAATCGGGAATCGCCTTGCCGTAGATCTGCGACAGTGCGACGCCGAGCGGGTAATAGACGCCGCTGGTGCCGCCGGTGAGAATATTAATGAACTCGGCGGCGTACGCCGGGAGGGACAGGCAGAGCGCGGCGGCGCTGGCAATCAGGATGTGGCGCAATGAAGCTTTCATCAGTTTATCTCCGGTGGGAAGTGACAAAGCGATTTTAGGTCAAATCTGCTGCTGCCAAACAATTATCAATCACTTTTCATGCACGCGCCAGACAAATAAGATTAGACTAATTGCTCAGAGAATACTCGGGAAGCGCCGTGGCTACCGCAAGTAATTCCGTTATCCTGATTATTGACGACGTACCCGAGAACCTGCACGTGCTGAGTGAACTGCTGCTGCCGCAGTATCAGGTACTGGCAGCGACTTCAGGTGCCGGCGGGCTGCGTGTGGCCAACGGCCGGCCGAAGCCCGATCTGATCCTGCTCGACGTGATGATGCCCGGCATGGACGGTTATACGGTGCTGGCCAGGCTGCGCGAAAATCCCGATACCCGCGATATTCCGGTCATTTTTCTTACGGCGCTGGCCGATTCGGGCGACGAGGAGCACGGTCTTAAACTCGGCGCGGCCGATTACATCACCAAGCCGATCACCCCCACCGTGGTCCTGGCGCGTGTGCATACCCAGCTCGAAGCCAAGCTGGCACGCGACTGGATGAAACAGCAGAACGTCACCCTCGAAGCCGAAGTCGCCCGGCGCATGGCCGAAAACGATCTGACCCAGCGTGTCAGCATCCGGGCGCTGGCGCATCTGGCCGAAACGCGCGACCCGGAAACCGGCAATCACATTTTGCGCACCCAGGGCTATGTCCAGCAACTGGCGCGGGGGCTGTGCCAGCACCCGCGCTTCGCCGGCACCCTGGATGAGCGTTACATTGATCTGCTGCACCGCTCGGCCCCGTTGCACGACATCGGCAAGGTCGGCATTCCCGATCACATCCTGCTCAAACCCGACAAACTCACGGTCGACGAATGGGTCATCATGCAGACGCACGCCAGACTCGGCAGCGACGCCATCGAGCAGGCCGAACGCGATATCGAAATGCCTCTGCCCTTCCTGTCGCTGGCCAAGGAAATTGCTCGCTGGCACCATGAGAAATGGGATGGCAGCGGTTACCCGGATGGCCTTTCCGGCGATACCATTCCCGTTTCTGCGCGGCTGATGGCCGTAGCCGATGTTTTCGATGCGCTGATCACGGTACGGGTTTACAAGCCGGCGATGTCCTATACCGAAGCCCGCGACATCATCGCCAGCGGACGTGGCAGCCACTTTGATCCCGACATGGTCGATGCCTTCATCGTCAACTTCGCCGATTTTTCCGCTATCGCCGAGCGTTACAGCGACGCCGCAGGAACGACAACGGAAACTGATCCTCCCGGTACCTGGTCGTGAACCCGGAACCGGCGCACCCATCAGGTAACCGTCTTCAAAGGCCAGTGGCTGGTGCTACCGTTAAAATCGTTCTGACCTATGCGGCTTTCTCCTGTCTCTGGATATTGCTCTCCGACAAGGCCGTGCTCTGGCTGGTCAGTGATCCGGAGCAAATCGGCCTACTCAGTACCATCAAGGGCTGGCTGTTCGTCGCTGTAACTTCCTTGCTACTCTACGGGCTGATACGTCGACTGATTGATCAAGTCCAGGCAGCTTCCTTGCGCGAGATTGAAGCACAGACGGAAAAGTCGCACGCCCTGCGATTGCTGGCCACCATTGCCGACAATTCTTCAGACGCTATCTTTGCCAAGGACCAGCAGGGGCGCTACCAAATGGTCAATCCGGAAACGGCACGGATCATCGGCAAGCCGGCCGATCAGGTTGTGGGCCACGACGACTCGGCGCTGTTCCCGCCACAACAGTACGCGGAAATCCGCGCCAACGACCAGCGCGTGATCAGCGAAAACCACATCGAAACCCATGAGGAAACGCTGGCCACCACACAGGGAGAACGTACCTTCCTGACGCTCAAGGGGCCCTTGCGCGACGCTGACGGGCAACTTCTCGGGCTGTTCGGCATCGCCCGCGACATTACCGATCGCAAGGCCAGCGAAGCCAGAATCAGCCGCCTGAGCCAGACCTATGCGGTACTGGGCGAGTGCAATCAGGCCATCGTGCGCTGTGCCAGCCAGGAAGAACTGTTCCCGCAAATCTGCCGCTTTGCGGTGCAGTTCGGCGGCATGAAGATGGCCTGGGTTGGCCTGGTCGACCCCGAATCCCTGAGTATTCGACCGGTGGCCAGTTTCGGCGATGGCCCGGAGGTTTTGCATGACATACGTTCTTCGGCCGATGCACAAAGCCCCTTCGGACAAGGAGCGAGCGGCACCGCGATCCGCACCGGCAAGCTCGTCTGCATCCAGGATTACCTGAACGATGCGCGAACGGCGCCGTGGCATGACTGGGCTACGCGTGCCGGGTGTCGCTCCTTGGCCGCCCTACCGCTGAGCAGAAATGACCAAGCAATCGGAGCACTGATGCTCTATTCCGGTGAACTCAACGCCTTTGACGAGGATGTGCGCAAGTTGCTCGACGAAATGTCGTTCGACATCAGTTTCGCGCTCAACGGCTATGCCCGTGATGCGGAGAGCATGGGTGCCAATGCCCAGTTGCGCAAACTTTCTCTGGCTATCGAGCAAAGCCCGGAAAGCATCGTCATCACCAATGTCGACGCCCGCATCGAATACGTGAACGAGACCTTCGTCCGCGTCACCGGCTTCAGCCGCGACGAAGCGATCGGCCAGAACCCGAAGATCCTGAACTCGGGCAAGACGCCACCGGCAACCTACGTTGCCATGTGGTCGGCATTGGCACAAGGCCTGCCGTGGAAGGGCGAATTTCACAACCGCAAGAAGGACGGCAGTGAATACGTCGAGTTTGCCATCATTACCCCCTTGCGTCAGCCCGACGGATCGATCAGCCACTATGTAGCGGTCAAGGAAGACATCACCGAGAAAAAGCGGCTTGGCGAAGAACTGGATCGTCATCGCTTCCATCTGGAAGAACTGGTGGCACAGCGCACGATGGAGTTGCTTGGAGCACAGCAGCAGGCCGAGGCCGCCAACCAGGCCAAGAGCTCATTCCTGGCCAACATGAGTCACGAAATCCGTACGCCGATCAATGCCATCATCGGCCTCACCCACCTGCTGCGGCGCGGCGCGGCGACGCCGGTACAGACCGAGCGGCTGAACAAGATCGACGGTGCCGGCCGGCATCTGCTGTCGATCATCAACGACATTCTCGACCTGTCCAAGATCGAGGCCAACCGGCTGCAACTGGAGAACAGCGATTTCCATCTTTCGGCCATACTTGACAGTGTCGGTTCGATCATTAACCAGTCGGCACGCGACAAGGGGCTGCACATCAGGCTTGAACACGATGCCGTGCCGTTGTGGCTGAACGGCGATCCGGCACGTTTGCGTCAGGCCCTGCTCAACTACGCCGGCAACGCCGTCAAGTTCACCGAAAAAGGGGTCATCGTCATTCGCGCCAGTCTACTCGACGAGGTCGAAGGCGAATTACTGGTGCGCTTCGAAGTCGCGGATACCGGCATCGGTATTGCGCCCGACAAGATGGCCCGGCTGTTCCAGGACTTCGAGCAGGCCGATGCTTCGACCACGCGCAAATATGGGGGTACCGGCCTCGGGCTGGCCATTACCCGGCGACTGGCGCAACTGATGGGCGGGGAAGCCGGTGCCGAAAGCAGCCCGGGCAAGGGTAGCACTTTCTGGTTTACCGTCCGCCTGCAACGCGGTCACGGCAGCATGTCCGCCCAACCGGTGAGCGCGCCGGCAGATGCCGAAACGCAATTGCGCCGACTCCACGGCGCGGCCAGAATTTTGCTCGCCGAGGACAACCCGATCAATCGTGAAGTGGCGCTGGAACTGCTGCATGCCGTGGGCCTGCAGGTCGATGCCGCAGCCGACGGCCGCGAGGCGGTGGCGAAGGCGAAAGCTCACGCTTACGACTTGATCCTGATGGACATGCAGATGCCCGTCATGGACGGCCTTGAAGCCACCCGCGCCATCCGTGCGCTGCCGGACCGGGAAACTCTGCCGATCCTGGCGATGACGGCCAACGCCTTCGACGAGGATCGTCTGGCCTGCGAAGAGGCGGGGATGAACGACTTCATCACCAAACCGGTAGACCCTGCCACGCTCTACCAGAACCTGTTGTTATGGCTGTCGGCCGCGACGCTGGGGACCACAGCACATGAGTCCGGCAAGGCTGACGTGGAAGCGGATTACTTTCGCACCGCCAGCGTCCGCGCCAGCCCACCGGACCCGGCAGCAAGGGCTGGCGACGAGACAACGGTCGACGCCGTTCTCGCCGACCTGGGCCGTGTGCCAGGACTGAATGTGGCGCGCGGCCAGGCGGCCTTGCGCTGCAACAGCGAAAAATACCTGAGCCTGCTCGGCCGCTTTGTCGAAGCACACGCCGATGACATGACAACGCTGGCGACGAGCCTGGCCGAGGGCGACCAGGTAACGGCGCTGCGCCTGGTGCATACCCTCAAGGGGACCGGAGCCACACTCGGCGCCGATCATCTGTCGGCCATGGCGGCAAGTCTGGAAAGCCTGCTCAAGGCGACCCAGTCGGTAGGTATTGGCAGCGACGATATCCGCCCTGAAATGGACGCCATCAGCCTCGAACTCGCTGCGCTAGCCGCCGCTTTTCCCCCATCAGTGGCGCTCCCGCAGGCGGACACCATGCCTCCGGATCCGGCCGTTCTGCGAGCCGTGCTTGAGCAGCTCGGCATGCTTCTGGAAAAAAGCGATGCCACCGCCATCGCCCTGTTCGAAAAGCACGAGTCATTGCTGCGTGCTTCTCTGGGTGCTCCATGCCAGAATCTAGCGCGACAGATCAGGGGCTTCGACTTTGAAACCGCATGCACGACGCTGCGCGACCTGCGCGAGTGGATCGGAATACGCTGAAGATGCAGCTGTCCGACCCGGTTCTCTATCCATCCTTGCTCTTGCCGACTCATTCAGCAGCGCTGTAGGTCGGGCTTCAGCCCGACAGGCCAGATCAGCAGCGTCGGCCTGAAGGCCGACCCACAAGGCGGCTTGGTCAGCGCGGAATGAAGCTGATTCGGCCTTCGCTTTCGAGCGCTTGCAAGGGGTACTGATAGAGCGCGGAAAGCCGGTCTACGGTCAGCATTTCACGGGTCGGCCCGGTTTCGCTGCGGCCGTCACCGTGGATCAGCAAGGCCCGGTCGCAGAAGCGCCAGGCCAGCGCGGGTTCGTGCAGGACCATGGCCACTGCGGCACGGCAATCGCGCGCCGCCGTGGCAAAGAGTTCAAGCATGGCAATCTGGTGTTTCAGATCGAGGTGGGCAATCGGCTCGTCGAGCAAGAACAGGCGCGGCGCTTGCGCCAGCAGCGTGGCAATGGCCAGGCGCTGCCGTTCGCCGCCGGAGAGCGTCTGGATGTCGCGCTGTTCGAAGGCGGCGAGATCGACAGCGGCCAGCGCTGCACGAACGATTTTCGCGTCCTTGTCGCTCTCCCAGCCCCAGCGCTCAAGGTGCGGATGGCGGCCGACCAGCGCCGTTTCGAGTACGGTCGAGGCGAAGGCGTCGCCGCGCACCTGCGGCAGCCAGCCGCGGATCAGTGCGCTCTGGCGTGCACCCAGTTGCGTGTAGCTGGAACCGTCAATGCGCACCTCCCCGGACTGCGGTGCGCGCAGCCCGGCAAGAACCGAAAGCAGGGTTGATTTTCCGGCCCCGTTGCGCCCGAGAATGGCCAGCCGTTCGCCCGGCTGCAGCGTCAGGTCGAGGTCGCGACAGAAGGTCTTGCCGCCGATGCCGACACTCAGTTTGCGCGCTTCGAGCAAAGGAATATCGCCGCTCATGTCAGCGCCTCGTCTGCGGATCACGGGTGAGCAGGAAGAGGAAAACCGGGACACCGATCAGCGCGGTCAGGACACCGACCGGGAGCTGTTGCGGGGCCAGGACACTGCGCGCCAGCGTGTCGGCGACAAGCAGCAGGCTGCCGCCGGCGAGTACCGATGCCGGCAACAGCAGGCGCTGATCGTTGCCCACGGCCAGACGTACCAGATGCGGGACGATCAGCCCGATGAAACCGATCGAACCGGCTTGCGTTACGGCGGCGGCGGTGGCCAGCGAGGCGACGATGTAAACGCCCAGACGCAGACGGCTGACCTGCACGCCGAGGGTCTGCGCCATATCGGCGCCGCGCGCGAGCAGATTCAACTCGCGGGCAAAAGGCAGGGAGACGAGCAGGACGGCAGCCAGGACACCGAGTACCAGTTCCGGATCATTGGCTTGAGAAAGGTCGCCCATCAGCCAGAACAGCATGCCGCGCAGTTTTTCGTCAGGGGAAATGGAAAGCATCAGCGCCACGGCAGCGCCGCAGCCGGCGGCGACGATCACCCCGGTCAGCAGCAGGCGGGTCTGCGTCCAGCTACCATCGCCATGCGCCAGGCCGAAGACAACGAGCATGGCGCCGAGCGCACCGAGAAAGGCCGCGCTATTGATGCCGGCGATCCCGAAACCGAGCAGCAAGGCCAGAATCGCACCCACCCCAGCGCCCCCGGAGATGCCCAGAACATAGGGGTCGGCGAGCGGGTTGCGCAACAGAACCTGAAGCAGTGCACCGGCCAGCGCCAGCAGCCCGCCGCAGGCAAAACCGGCCATGGCGCGCGGCAGGCGCAGGCTGCGCACCACCTCGGCCGATACGCTGTCCGGGCAACTGAACAGCGTGGAAAACACTTCACTGATCGGGATCGCGATGCTGCCCACCATCAGCGCCAGCGCCAGGCTCAGCAGCGCCAGCCCGGCCAGGGCAGCGAGGATGAACAGGGCGCGGCGACGGGTGGGCATGGTCAGCGGAACTGGTAGTCAAACGTGACCATCACGGTGCGCGAGCGGTCAGGATAGACGTTGTAGCTTGTCGGGCTGGTTGGACTGTTGACCAGGGCATACGAGTAATACTTCTTGTCGAACAGGTTGTTCACCGCCAAAGCCAGAGTGGCATCGCCGATGCGGTGGCTGTACTTGGTGTCGACGGTCGCGTAGGAGGGCATCTTCGAAAATCGATTGGCCGGATCATTATCGTAGTGCTGGCTGCCGACATAATTCACCCCGGCGTGGAGCTGGTCACGCTGGGTAATGTACCAGTTGGCCAGCAGGCTGGCGCGGTGGCGCGGAACGACCGGAACGCTCTTGCCGGTCACGTCAATCCCGTTGTAAACCCCGGAGCGGAATGAGGCGTTGGTCAGAGTATAGCGTCCGCTGAGTGACAGGTTCGACAGGGGATCCCATCGTCCGGCCAGTTCGACGCCTTCACGTCGTGTCGGCGTCATGTTGATGTTCGATCCGAAAGCGCCGGCCAGCCGGTTGAAATACAACTCGTTTTCGAGATCGCTGCGGAACACGACCACGCTTGCCGTCGTGGCGCTGCTGGTCCACGCCAGCCCCAGCTCGTGATCGCGCGAGGTCTGTGGCTTGAGTAGAGTGCAGGGCGCCGTGTAGCAACGGTTTTCGTCGATATTGGCGATGCGGTAGCTGGTTCCGGAGCGGACATGCACGGCCAGACCTCTGATCAGGTTTTGTTTCAAACCCAGAGACCAGGCCTGCAGTCGCCTATGGTCGGTTTGGTTCACGGGGGCCATGGACAGTGCATAAGGCACCTCACGACGAATGTCGAGCGCTTCGCTGCGGGCACCAAGTGAGAGCAATGTCGATGAGCTGACTTGAAGGCTATCCTGAATGTACCAACCCTCGGTCTTCTGACTTCCGGTTTCCAGAGAGGGGCCGGCAAAGCCAAAGCCGAAGTCGTCGTATTTCTTGCTCTTGAAATCCCAATTGCGCAGGTCGTAGCCTGTAATCAGTTCGTTCGCCAGACCGGCGAGTTTGGCGTTCCATTTGATCCGCGGCGAGAACTCGTCGGTCGTTACGCGGCGATTATCGGCAGAGATACTGGCAAAGGCCAGATCATTGCTGAAGAACTCGGTAATGCGATCCCGCCGGGCAAGATTGGCGGCGAATTCGAGATCACCTATCCGGTGCGTGAGCGACAGGCCCGCATGCCACAGGTCGGTATAGGCGTAATCATTCGGCGTACTGGTGCCGTTGGGGTCGCTGCGCCACTGTAACTCGGTACGTGCTCCGGGAAGGCGGGAACGGTTGCTTTCGCTACCGAAATTGAGCGCCAGACGGGTGTCGTTCTGCACCTGGTAGGCAAGCGTACCACTGACATTCTGTTGGTCGACATGGTTGTTCTTGCGTTCGTTATCCGTGTGGTAATCCTGAACGTTGAGCACAAGGCTGGCCTGCTCACCACCGATATTTGCCGAGCCACGCAAGTCACGCTTTGCCAGGCTGCCGCCAGTGGCGTACAGGCTGGCCCCACGGCTATTGAGTCGGCCTTGCCGGGTAATGATATTGATGACCCCGGCAGTGGCATTGCTGCCATACAGCACGGCGCCTCCCGAGAGAATCTCGATCTTCTCGATAGCCCCAAGCGAAATCCCCGAGAGGCGTGCGGCAGCGAGTTCGTTTTCGCTGACGCGGACGCCATCGACCAGGACCAGCGTGTTCTGATCGCCGGTGACGCCGAAACCCCGTAAATCAAGACCGGGATTCGATCCGCCAAACAGATCCTGGCGGATGTGCACGCCGCCAAGCTTATTTAGCACCTCGGCCACATTGGTGGCGCCGGACTCGCTGATTTCGTCAGCCGTGATGATGCGGGCGCCGACAGGCGCGGCGAATTGCGAATCCGGGAAGCGCGAAGCGCTTACTACGATGGCTTCGCTATCCTTGTCGGCAGCGTAAATGGGTAATGCGGCGACGAGCGCGAGCGCGCCTGCGGCCAATGAACAACGTGGATGCATGTCAGATTTCTCCCTAGCGCCGGCAAGCGTCCCCGCAAGCCGGCAAACAAAAATCGGAACTGTCCGAGGGGGAAAACTGACGAGATGAGCACGCGTTGGTGAGCTGAGCATTCCGTGTCCGCCTCCCCGCGGCACTTCCGTCTAATTTGTGCGAAGGCCGGTATCCGGGCTCACGAGTCTTGATGTGTCGCCTTCCCAGGCATTTCGCCCAGTGGCATACCGACACACCCTCACTCGCTTACCGTTGCGGGGGCAGCACAGGCATGGTGTCTTTCGACACGCACCTGTTTCCCGTTTAACCGCGGCAGCGTTTTATGGAAACACTGCGGTGCGGCACCTTGCACGTTTATTTCCGCTCATGTCCAGCAGCGGAAAGGGGGATTATAGCCAAAACCGCTTTGCAGCACAGCCCGTAACGGGTTTTGTGAAATAAATTACATTTAAAACCAACGCTTAGCCCTTGACTCGACTTGGTTTTTGAAACTATAGTCCGAGACATGGTTAACGAACTCAATGCGCTTGAGAGCAAAATCGTCCAGGTGGCGTCGCTTTGCCGCACGCTGCGCGCCGAGAATGCCCAACTCAGACAGCAACTTGCCAGCGCCGAGGGCGACCGGAAAAACCTCGCAGCGCGGATGGCGTCGGCACGGGGCCGGCTTGAGCAACTCGCCGAGCAATTACCGGCAGCCAAAGCCACCATTTGAATTCTGCCATGCCCAACGAAACCCACTATCTCGACATCACGCTGCTCGGCAAGGAATACCGCGTGGCCTGCCCGCCGGAAGAGCGCGATGCGCTGCTGGCCGCCGTAGCCTATGTCGACGAAAAAATGCACGATATTGCCGAAAAAACCAAGAGCAACATCTCCGAACGCATCGCCGTCATGGCAGCGCTGAACATCGCACACGAACACCTTGCACAGAAACATCAGACCAGTGAAACGCAACTGACCAACGGGTCGGAAACAGGGCTGGACTTCAGTGCCGTTAGGCGTAGAATTTCCGACATGGAGGCAAGACTTGAAGCGGTGCTGGCACCGCAGGAAAAGTTGATCTGAGCCTTCGACAGTTGTTCCCTGCGGTGTTTGTCAAGGCCATATATTCCTTGAACCAATGCTAATTGGCGTCGGTCACGAACCATCGAAGCTGCTGTTGTGCTAGCCCCATCTGTCGGGCGTGCCTGATGCGGAAGGAAAGTGACCCAACTGAACTCCGGTTCAGGATGCCGGCCTAACGGCATTCGCGGGGACATTATTCAACAGCGTGGAGCTTGTCTCCGCGCTGTTTTTTTGTGCCGACCATTCGCCCGAAAGACTCTGATTGATGGAAGCATTTCTCGTCTCCACGGGCATCGTGGCGCTGGCCGAAATTGGCGACAAGACGCAACTGCTGGCTTTTATCCTGGCCGCAAAATTCCGTAAGCCGTGGCCCATCGTGCTCGGCATTCTGCTGGCGACCTTGGCCAACCACACTTTTGCCGGCGTGCTCGGTTCCTGGATAACGACGCTGATCGGTCCGGAAATGCTGCGCTGGGTGCTTGGCGTTTCGTTCATCGCCATGGCGCTGTGGACGCTGATTCCCGACAAGTTCGACGAAAAGGACGCCAGGCTGGCGCGCTTCGGCGTGTTCGGCACGACGCTGATCGCCTTCTTCCTGGCCGAGATGGGCGACAAGACGCAGGTCGCCACCGTCGCCCTGGCAGCGCAATATCAGGCGGTGGTGCAGGTCGTGGCCGGAACCACCTTCGGCATGATGATCGCCAACGTGCCGGCGGTCATCCTCGGCGACCGCATAGCCGAGCGCATGCCGGTGCGCACCGTGCATGGCGTCGCTGCCGCCATCTTTGCGCTGCTCGGTGTGGCGACCTTGCTCGGTGCCGGCGAACGATTCGGTTTCTAGACGGGGAACTTGTCACGGCATCACGTGCCCTAATGGGCATGGATGAGGCCCCACCCCACATTATGAAAGACGAAGGCTTGCCCGTTACCCTCACCCCCGACCCCTCTCCCAAAGGGCGAGGGGTGATTCGAGAGTCGCGCGACCTTCACGTTAAAGTGACTTCCTTCTGCGCCGAGAATTCCCATGCTGCATTTTGACAACCGCCTGGTGCGCGAACTGCCGGGCGACAACGACACGCGCAATCATACGCGCCAGGTACTCGGCGCGCTCTGGTCGCCGGTCATGCCGACACCGGTCGCCGCGCCACGCCTGCTCGCCCACTCCGCTGAAATGGCGCAGGAGCTCGGCCTCGAAGAAAACGACCTGTACTCGCCGCAGTGGGTCGAGGCGCTAGCCGGAAATACCCTTTTGCCGGGGATGACGGCCTATGCCACCTGTTACGGCGGACATCAATTCGGCTCCTGGGCGCGGCAATTGGGCGATGGTCGCGCCATCTTTCTCGGCGAAACCATCAACGACAAGGGACAGCGCTTCGAACTGCAACTCAAGGGCGCCGGGCCGACGCCGTATTCCCGCCGGGCGGATGGCCGCGCCGTGCTGCGCTCGTCGATCCGCGAATTCCTGTGCAGCGAGGCCATGCATCATCTGGGCGTGCCGACGACGCGTGCGCTCGCGCTGGTGACGACGGGAGAAACAGTCAATCGCGACATGTTCTACGACGGCCATCCGGTTGATGAACCGGGGGCGGTGGTCTGTCGCGTTGCCCCTTCATTCATCCGCTTCGGGCATTTCGAACTGCCGGCTTCACGCGGTGACGAGGCTCTGCTCCGCCAGCTGGTGGACTTCACTCTGGCGCGTGACTTTCCGGAATTGCCCGCACACGAGGGCGACCGTCTGCTGCCCTGGTTTGTCGCCATCTGCGAACGTACCGCACGCCTGATGGTGCACTGGATGCGCGTGGGTTTTGTGCATGGCGTGATGAACACCGACAACATGTCTATTCTCGGTCTGACTATCGATTACGGCCCTTATGGCTGGGTCGACAACTTCGATCCGGGATGGACGCCGAACACGACCGATGCGAATGGACGACGTTACTGTTTTGCCCGGCAGCCCGAAATCGCGCGCTGGAATCTCGAACGGCTGGCCGAAGCGCTGGCCACGATTGCGCCTGACCCCGATGCACTGGCACTGGTTGGGCTCGAGCGTTATGGCAAAATCTACAATGAGGAATTCGGCAAGGCTTTCGCGGCCAAGTTCGGTTTTACCGCGTGGGACGACGAGGATACCGATCTGATCGAAGACGCCTTTGCGCTGATGCACCGGGCGGAAGTCGATATGACCCTGTTTTTCCGCCGCCTGGCACAGGTCGACGTTGGCGCGCCGGATCCATCCGTCCTGCACGAGGCCTTCTATCGTCAGGAATTGTTGACTCTCCATGCGGCGGAACTTGCGACGTGGCTGGCGCGCTGGTCCGAACGAGTGCACGCCGACGGCGAATCGCCAGCGACACGGACAGCACGCATGAACGCCGTCAATCCGTGTTACGTGTTGCGCAATTATCTGGCACAGCAGGCGATAGACCGTGCCACGAAGGGTGATCCGGGAATGATTCACGAATTGCTTGAGGTTCTGCGCAATCCTTACGCCGAGCAGCCGGGTCGGCAAGCCTTTGCCGCAAAACGCCCGGAATGGGCGCAGCACAAGGCAGGATGCTCGATGCTCTCGTGCAGTTCATGATTTCATTCATCCAGACCGAACCCGGCGTGAAGATGCGCGTAGAATGAGGCTTTGCGCAATGAGGAGTGAACATGCCCTACTCGCCCGATCTGGTTCATGAACTCAACGCCCTGATCCGTTTTGATCTGGACACCGGCCAGCAGGGCATCAAGGTGCACAAGACGGCTGATGCGGAAGTGATTTCGGCGGTACAGCGTCTCTACGCCAAGGGCCTGCTCACACAGGCCGACGGCGGTTATCTGACCAGTCTCGGACGTGAAGCGGCCGGGCATGCCCAGGCCGCGCTCGGTCTTCTGACGACCGGGCTGGCGGCGTCCGTTTCAGCACAATAGCGGGGAGCTTCAGCGCAGCCGGGCGAGCGTGGCCAGAAACGCGTCAGTGTTCTGGAAGCCGACGACGCGAACGCCTTCGACTTCTTTCCCCTGACGGTCGAAGAAGATGATGCCCGGCGGACCGAACAGCTTGAAGCGCGCGAGCAGCGCCTTGTCTTCTTCCGCGTTCGCGGTGACGTCGGCCTGCAGCAGGGTCCAGCCGGAAAGCGTCTGTTGTACGCGGGTGTCGGAGAACGTGTAACGCGCCATTTCCTTGCACGATACGCACCAGTCGGCATAGAAATCGAGCATCACCGGCTTGCCTGACGCCTTGATGCGCGCGTCGAGTTCGCCAAGCGAGCGGATGCGCTCGAAGGGAAGCTCCTTGAGTGCGCTGTTCTTGCCGCCGCGCAGTCCTCCGGAAAGGGCCTGCAGCAGAGTCTCCCCGCCGGAGAACGCACCAGCCATCAGCACGGCGCCGACGATGAACATGACGATGGCAATGAACTTGCGCAGGCGCTGCCAGCCCTTGGCCTGCTTCGGCAACTGATGGAAGGCACGCATCAGGAGAGCCGGAATGATCAGCAGTACGGCCCATCCCGCCATCTGTACGGCAAGCGGAATGACCGGCACGACGAGCCATAGTGCTGTCGCCAGCAGGATGAAGCCAAACGCCTTTTTCACCGTTTCCATCCACGGACCGGATTTGGGCAGCAGCGTTCCGGCCGAAAGACCGACCACGAGCAGCGGAACGCCCATGCCCAGCGCCATGCAGAACAGGGCCAGGCCGCCGAGCAGGGCATCGCCGGTCTGCCCGATGTAAAGAAGGGCGCCGGCCAGTGGCGCGGCAACGCAGGGGCCGACGATGAGGGCGGAGAGTACGCCCATGACGGCAACACCCAGCAGCGAGCCACCCTTGAAGTGCGAGGCTTCTTCCGACACCTTGCTCTGCAGGAAAGTCGGCAACTGCAATTCGTAGAAACCAAACATCGAAAAGGCCAGTGCGACAAAAAGCAGGGCAAATGCACCAAGCACCCACGGGTTCTGCAGCGCTGCAGAAATCAGAGTTCCGGAAAACCCGGCAGCGATGCCGGCTGCCGCGTAGGTCACGGCCATGCCCATGACGTAGGCCAGCGAAAGGGCAAAACCGCGCGCGTGCGAAACACCGTGACCCTGGCGCCCGGAACTGACGATGATGCCGGAGAGAATCGGAATCATCGGAAAGACACAGGGCGTCAGCGAAAGCAGCAGACCAAAGCCTAAGAAACTTGCCGCCACCAGCCACAGGTCGGCTTTTCTCAGGAACTGGGCGATGTGCCCGGATTCGTCGCCGCTATCCTCGGCCAGGGCAGTGGCCGCAGGCGCCGAAGCCGGATCGGGCAATTCGAGCCTGAGCGTCTGCTTTTGCGGCGGATAACAAACGCCGACATCGGCACAACCCTGTGAGGTGATACTCAGCAGCAGCGGCAGAGTGCCGGAACTGTTGCGCTCGACCGGCAGGCGGAGCACGGCTTCCCGGTAGTAAACCTCGACCTGGCCGAAATTCTCATCCATTTTCTCCTTGCCCTTGGGCAGGCGTGCCTGGCCGAGGAGCACGGAGGACGGTTCGGCGGCAAAGCGGAATTTGTCACGGTAGAGGTAGTAGCCTCTGGCAATTTCGAAACGCACTTCAATCGTCTGGCCGTCAAGCGCACGGACGGTCGGTTTGAAAGCGATCGACGGATGCAGCAGATCCTCTGCGGCCTGTGCAAACGAACACAGCAAGAACAGGAAAATGAACAGGCGGCGGATCATGGCGAAGACCAGTTTTCAGTTTGCGTTTCAGCCGCGACCCAGGCCAGATAGTCGGGCAGACCGAGAACCACCGGCAGGGCGATGATCTCCGGCGTCGCATACGGATGCCCCGCGCGGATCGCATTCTCCAGTGCGGAATAACAGGCCTCGGTCGTTTTGATCAGCAGGGGCACTTCGTCGGCTTTTTCGACCGCCCCTTGCCAGCGATAGATCGAACGGCACGGCTGCAGGATATTGACACAGGCGGCGAGACGGTTTTCGACCAGCGAAGCGGCCAGTAATTCGGCCGCAGCCTGATCAGGCAGACAGGTCAGGACGAGAAGGGTTTCCATCAGCCAGATTCTACACTGGGCCCAGTGTGTGCAGAGGCGGCCGCAAGGATGAGACCGTCATCCGGATCGGCGTGCGCAGGAAGCATTCTCACTGGCCCAGGACCGGTACCTATTGCTTGGCTGACCGTCATTTGAGCAGTCGCCGCCGGGTTAATACGGTGGCGATACAGAAGGCGACAACAGCAATGGCCAGCAAGGCGGCGACGTGCCCGAGGGCGTTTTGTGGAAGTTCGCCGAGCAGCAGCGGACGGGCAAGCTGGACGGCGTGCGACAGCGGCAGCCAGGTGGCAACGACATGGACGAGCGAAGGCAACTGGTCGGCCGGAAAAAATACGCCGGAGACGAGCAGCATGGGCGTGATGAAAAGAGTGAAGTAGTACATGAAGAAATCGTAGGATGGCGCCAGCGCGCAGACAATCAGTCCCATGGCGGCAAACGTCAGGCCGGTGAGAAAAATGACCGGAATCGCCCATAGCGCCAGCGGCGAGCTGGTCAGTCCGAGCGCGGCGATGACGACCAGGATGGCCAGCCCGGAGAGCAGGCTTTTGCTCGCTGCCCACACCAGTTCGCCGGCCAGGACATGATCGAGCGAAAGCGGGGTATTGAGAATGGCGTCCCAGGTTTTTTGCACATGCATGCGCGAAAACGCCGAATAGAGGGCTTCGAAGGTGGCGGCATTCATGGTGCTGGCGACTACCGTTCCAGCTGCGAGAAAGCTCACGTAACTGACGCCGCTGACCTGCGGCAGCAGGCCGCCCAGCCCGTAGCCGAGTCCGAGCATGTAGATCAGCGGATCGGCGAGATTGCCCAGCACTGAAGGAATGGCCAACTTGCGCCAGACCAGGAAATTGCGCTGCCATACCGGCAACCAGGAGAGGCCGAGGCGGGGGAAGGCATAGAGATTTGAAGAGTTCATTGGCCGTTATCCGCTTTCTCGTCAATCACGCAGTTCGCGCCCGGTCAGTTTGATGAAGACATCTTCAAGGCTGGCGGCGCGATGCAGGTAGCGCAACGTCGGTTCGTCGGCGAGGGCAGCCAGCAGCGGTGCCGTATCATGGCAGTAGAAGAAAGCGCTATCGCCGGCCACTTCAAGGCGCTCGCCGAGCGTGTTGCGCGATCGCGCCCAGGCGGCAACGTCGTCGCCGAAGACTTCCACCACCTGCGGTTCGATGTGCGTGGCAATCAGCTCGCGCGGCGCGCCTTCGGTGACCAGATGGCCATGGTCGAGAATGGCGAGGCGATCACACAGGCGCTCGGCTTCGTCCATGAAATGCGTGGTCAGGATCAGCGTCTTGCCACGCGCCGTGAGTTGTTTCAGCCGGTCCCAGATCAGGTGGCGGGCCTGCGGGTCGAGTCCGGTGGTCGGTTCGTCGAGAAAAACGATGTCCGGGTTGTTCACCAGGGCGCGGGCCAGGGTCAGGCGCCGTTTCATGCCGCCGGAGAGGGTCTGGATGCGGGCGCTTTCCTTGCCTTTGAGCCCGGCAAACTCAAGCAGATCCGGGATGCGGGCAAGGATGTCGGTACGCCTGAGGCCAAAGTAGCGGCCAAACACCATCAGGTTTTCACTGACCGTAAAGTCCGGATCGAGATTGTCGAATTGCGGCACCACGCCGACCCGACGCCGCGCCCTTTCGGCGTCGGCGGGAACCGCAAACCCGCCGAGGCGGATGCTACCGGCATCCGGTGCGGTCAGTCCGAGGCAGCAGCGCAACGTAGTCGTCTTGCCGGCGCCGTTGGGTCCGAGCAGGCCGAAACAGGTGCCTGGCGGCACGCTGAAGTCGATTCCGGCAACCACTTCGTTGCCGTCGTAGCTCTTGTGCAGGCCGGAGACGCTGAGCGCGTCGGCTGGGTTCAGTACCGCCATGCGCGCGTGACGATGTCACGGATAATATGCAGCCGGCGGTGGAAGAAGTGGTCGGCTCCGGGCACCACGATCACCGGCAGTTCGAGCGGCTCCGCCCAGGCCAGGACATTGCCCAGCGGCACCGTTTCATCTGCCGAGCCATGAATGACGATGGTGTCGCTGGCGACGGCCTGGGTCGCATACTGCCGTGCGCCCTCGACATGGCCGGCGGCGGTGCCGACCAGGACCAGTCGCTGCGCCGGGTGCCCGGCTTCGGCCAGCGCCTGCGCCACGCGGGTCTGCACATAGGCGCCAAACGAAAAACCGGCGAGCGCCACCGGCAGATCGCCGAAGCGGCGCTTCGCTGCGGCCAGAACGACCAGCATGTCGGCGCTTTCGCCGCGTCCGTCGTCGTGCCTCCCGGCACTCTCGCCGACACCGCGGAAGTTCGGCCGCAAAGAAACGTAATCAAGGCGCGCAAAGGTACGCGCCAGCGTTTGCGTCACCTTGTTGGTATTGGTGCCGCCGAACAGCGGGTGTGGGTGGCAGATCAGGGCGATGCCGCGCAGCACGCCTGGGTTATCGACGATCACTTCGATCGGCCCGACCGGACCGTCGATGTGCAGGTTTTCTTCGACGATCTTCATTTCAAATCTTCAGTCGGCCGACCACGCGTCCGCCAATGAGATGTTCCTGAATGATTTCCTCGATATCTTCCTTATCCACATACTGGTACCAGACATCCTCCGGGTAAACCACGATGACCGGTCCCTCGTCACAACGATCCATGCAGCCGGCCTTGTTGATACGGATTTTCCCTTTGCCCTTGAGTTTAAGCTGGCCGATGCGATCCTTGGCATAGGTTTGAGCTTCCGTGGCTCCCAGATTGTTGCAGCAATTCTCGCCATCGCCGCGCTGGTTGCAGCAGAAAAATACGTGGTGTTTGTAGTAACTCATGCTGAAGTACGCCTGATTGTTGGTTGTGCTTTCTGTGACAGCCGATTCCAAGCTTGATTCAAAGCTTTCTTCCGAGCACCATCAGATAAGGGAGGGCGAGGAAGGGCCAGAGGCTGGCAGTCAGCCGGGTCAGCCCGTTGAAGTTCAGGAAGTGCCCTTGCCGCCAGGCCGCCAGTGCGACCGGCGAATAGGGATTGGGGGCCGGCCAGTGCTATGCGCAGCGATGCCGGCAGCAGGAGCATGAGCGAGAGCATCGCGCCCCCGACCATCAAGCCAAGGCTGGCACCCGGAGTGAGCCATGCAAAAGCATGCAGCGGGTCGACAAGCACGGCCGCTGCCAATGTGCGAATGGCAAGGGCAAGGGCGAAAAAAGCGATCAGAACGACATAGGACGAACCCCGGCCAGCCAGCAGGGTACGGGTGATCAGGCCAATGGCCACGGTATCGCAGACGATGATCCCGGTTTCAATGGCGAAAAACGCGCTAGCCGCATAGGGGACGGCAGGGGTGATCTCAAGCAGGTGACGCAGATCACCGGCACCGAACAGGATGGTTTCGGGTGAGAGTTGCGTAAGTAACCACAGGGTCACCAGAACCAGGCCGAATTCCACATGCGGGACAGGCGCCAGCAGGCGCTGCTGCATCAGTACGAGACGACTGAAAAAGCGATCACCGTGTCTGATGGCCAGCACTGCACCGATCCCTGTACCGAAGGCATTGCAGGCGAGATCGAGGTTGGAGGCAACGCGGGATGGCAACCAGGATTGCAGGCTTTCAAGACAAAAACTGAGCGCTGCGCCCAGGAGCAGTGTAACCAAGGCTGCTGTCCACCGACCAGGCATGCGGCGCAGGGTCAGCGTGAGCAGGAAACCCAATGGCAGATAGGCAATGGCATTGGTCGCCAGATCAAACACGGTCCAGTAGCGAGGCCAAGCCGCAGCGAGATAGGCAAACGGCGAAAGCCCCGTGTCACGCCAGCCGAAGAAGGGATGCAGGCTGGCATAGACGATCAGAATCGCGAATGCCAGCGCCAGATAGCGCGGCAGCAGGGTCGAAACTGCCGAAGGACGGTGCTCGGTTTCAGATCCCGTTGCCGTGCTTGAAGACATCACGAAGGCCGTGAACATTAAGATATATCAATTCTAACGCCTCGTGCCGCACCTGCGTTGAACTATGCGGACAGCCAGGGGAAACTGGCACCCAGATTGTTGACCGGGCTGAAATGCCCGGTGGGCTTGTGCGATTGATTTTTTCCTCGTCCTGCGGCAAGCTTTTTGGCAACATCCTGTTTGCAACGGACATGCACTGAATTGCGCTTCTTTCGATATCATGCGACTACTGTGGATATTCGCTGTTATTGTGCTCCGTTCCTCCTGAGCAGGGCTGTGCCGGGCATTTTGTCGCGGGCATTTTTGACTAAACCCAATTTAATCAATATACTTCGCCACTTGGTCGTACTGAAACGTCGTACCCGACGCAGTACCCTGTGGAACTCTTCTCTTCCCTGCGACTCTGAAACAGGGTATCCATTCCGTAGAAGTATTCGCCCAGCGGTCAGTTTTATCGTCCCCTCGGGCTTTGCACCCGCCTAAAACCGTTTGTCGCACGGCAGGTTTGCGCGATGACAACAGTGAAGGAGAGTGAGCATGTCTGCAACGATTACGCTCAAAAATATGATGGCACGCCGTTCTGATGCCACCTTGCACCTTGTTCAACACAGTCTGATGCTTGCCGGCCTTTTGCTCGTCATTGGCCTGGGCAGTTTTTTTGCCATTGGTTCGTCGTCTGCCGGAATTTCGAAGTGGTCTCTGGCCGGAGTCTCCGAGTTGTCAGAATCCATGTACGCGCCGACAGATGAGGGAGTCTCGGCGATTGTCCTGTCGCCACGCATGCAAGGTGCGCTCAACTATGTGACGCGCCGCTATCGTGTATCTCAGGAAGCGCTAACTCCGGTTTTCGAGCTTGCCCAATTGATCGGGCAGGAGCGCCGCATTGATCCGCTGCTCATCGTCGCCGTCATTGGTGTCGAGTCGGGATTCAATCCCTTTGCCGAAAGCGCCATGGGCGCTCAGGGCCTGATGCAGATCATCCCGCGCTTTCATCTGGACAAGGTGCCGGATGACGCGGGGGACAGGCCTTTTCTCGATCCGGCGATCAACCTCAGAATCGGTGTCAATGTGCTTGAGGAAGCGATCCGGCGACGTGGCGGGCTGATTCCCGGACTTCAGTACTACGCCGGATCCTCAGATCCGGAGGGGACTTACGCAAGCAAGGTACTGGCCGAAAAGGAACGTCTGGAGCACGCCGCACGCCGTGCTGCGCCACCCAACGCCTAAGTCACCAGCCCGGCGCTGGCCATGCGCCGGATCGTCTGCCTGGCTTCGGCCGGGAGCACCAGTTCGGCGTGTGCCAGTGGCCGGGTAATGCGCTGATCGAAATGTAAAAGCCCCGTTTCATCCTCGCGCAGCAGATCGGCATCGATGAACTGGGCGATGAGTGCCGAGAACGTTGTGATCTCCGAATGTTCCGGTGCGTTGAAGGCATAGAGCAGCGTCAGACGCTGCGCCAGCAGATGGCAGTCGTTGACCAGGGTGCGCCGCGACCGGCAGCCCGATCCGCAGTTCTGCAACAAAGCCAGCGCGAGAAAGTGGCGTTCGAGTGTCGGGCGTATGGTCTCGCCGAGCAGGCGCAGTTCGGCGAACTCCTGACTGTTCGGCTCGGGGGCGGATAGCCGTCCGGGGTCGTTGCGCAGCAGCAGGCCGCGTTCCACATAGACGTCGATGATGGCTGCCGTGGCTGCAGGAAGCTCTTCCGGAGTCCAGTGCAGGAAGAGTTCCGTGCGCATCAGACTGTAAATTCCAGCCACCGCTTCGGTAACGCGCTGCACGCCGAGATAGCGATTGTTGTTCAGCAGACAGGCAATCAGCGCCGGCAAGGCAAACAGGTGCAGTACGTTGTTGCGGAAATAGGCCAGCAAGGGCGCCTCGCCTTCCGGAATGCGAATCAGGTCGCCCAGCGACTGGGTGATGCGCTCGACGATGCCCAGCCGTTCGACGTAAGCCACAATCTGCCGCGAATCCAGGGTGCATGGAATAGTTATCGGAGAATAGGGGGCCGTGGTTACCAGGGCCTGGTAATGCTCCAGAAGACGATTGAGAACCTGTTCATCGGCGGTATGCCTCGGCGTGGACAGCAGGGCCAGAGCGATCAGGTTGACCGGGTTGATCACGGCGGCTTCGTTCAGGCGTCTGGCCAGCTCGGTCGCCGCAGCGTGCGTCGCGTCGCGCGACCAGTCATCGGGCGCATCTGGATTTTCCTGCGCCCAGCCGGGGCGGTAGGAATCCAGAAAGTCGGCCAGCGCCAGTGGCCTGCCGAAGTTGACATGAACCTTACCGAAAACCTTCTTGATCCGACGCGCACTTTGCACGACGCTCCACAGGGATTCTTTCTGTTTCGGCTTTCCGGCCAGTTCGCGCAGATAGGTCCGCCCCTCCATGATTTTCTCGTAGCCGATGTACACCGGCACAAAAACTAGTGGGCGGGCGTGCTCGCGGATGAAACTGCGCACCGTCATGCCCAGAATGCCGGCTTTCGGCGACAGGGTGCGCCCGCTGCGACTGCGTCCGCCTTCAATGAAATATTCCAGCGGAAAACCGCGCGTCAGCATCAGATGCAGGTATTCATGGAAAACGGCGGCGTAAAGCGGTTCCCCCTTGAAGCTGCGGCGCAAAAAGAAAGCCCCGCAACGACGCAGCAGCGGGCCGATAAGAAACATGTTGAGGTTGGCGCCAGCGGCAATGTGCGGTGGCATCAACCCTTGCTGGTGCAACGAGTGCGACAGCAAAAGATAATCGATATGGCTGCGGTGCGTCGGCACATAGACAATACCCTGGCTGGACGCGATCTGCGTGACCACGCCAATGTTATGGATCTCGATACCGTCGTAAAGGCGTGTCCATAACCAGGAAAGAAACAGCTCGAAAGCGCGCAGGGCACCATAGGAATAGTCCGAGGCAATTTCAAGCGCGAAGCGGCGTGCCCGCCGCTGGGCGTCGTCAAGGGTGATGCCCTGCGTGCTGGCCTCTGCGGCCATTGCCGCGCGCACCGGCGCAGCAGCAAGTAGGGTTCCGATTTGCGTATTGCGGTGCGACAGGTCTGGGCCGATGGCCATCTGGCGCTGACGGCGAAAGTGCACGCGCAACACGCGGGATAGTTTGCGCAGCGCCTGTGCCTGATCTAGGCCTTCAGCGGAAAGCGCGTGCAGCGAAATGGGGGCGTTGAAACGGACCAATACGTTCCGACCATGCAGCAGAATGGTCAGCAGACGGCGTAGCGGCCCCGGTTGCCGCCAGGTTTCGGAAAACAGGGCCTTGAGAATCGATTCCTGTTTGTCCGGGCTGCGTCCCCACAGGATGACAACCGGAACGATCTGTACATCCGGCCCGGTGTTTTCCAGTGCCGAGTGCACCAGAGCGGTCATCAGTGGACTGTGAGCATAACGCTCGCGTGCCGTCGCGGTAAGCGAATGTTTGCGGTTCAGGAAAAAAACCGAATGCGGGGATTTGTGCCCCGCCAGGCGGACGGGGGCCTGGGCAGAGGGCAGTCCGGCCAACTGAGCTTCCTGAAAAAGCACCAGCAGGTTGGAAAGATGGTGATCCTGCAGGACATAGCAAACCGGCCTTGACGGATCAAGGCCCAGTTCCTGCGGGCGTTCCGGGAATACGGTGGTACGTACCCAGTAGAACAGAACCCGGCGGGCCAGGGGAAGGGCCCAGCCGGGCACGTCAAGAAAACCTGCCATGACGATTGTCTGCTAGCTTTCGCTCCACTCAGTCATCGTCGAGGCCAACCGTCTTGTGTTGCGATGCCAGTTGCTGCTGGGTGGCTGCCGGTACCGGGGCGAAGTGCGAGAACGTGATGCTGTAGGATCCCTGCCCCCCGGTCAGCGACTTGAGTCGTCCCTGATAATCATCAAGTTCGGCCAGAGGAACCTTGCCGCCGATCGACATGCTGCCCACACCGCGCGGTTGTGTTCCGGTGACCTGCCCGCGTTTGCTCGACAGGTCGCCGGTGAGATCGCCGATGGACGCGTCCGGAGCCAGAATCTCGATGTCGACAACCGGTTCAAGAATGATCGGGCTTGCCGCACGGATGGCGTCGATCGTCGCTTTCCGGCCAGCGGAATAAAAAGCGATGTCCTTGCTATCGACCGCGTGCGACTTGCCGTCATGGACGATGACGCGCAAATCGTGCACCGGGAACCCGGCGACAACACCGTCTTCCAAAGCCTGACGAACGCCTTTTTCAACCGCCGCCATGAATACGCCGGGGATGGTACCGCCCTTGACGATATCGACAAACTCGAAGCCAGCACCACGCGCCAGGGGTTCAACACGCAGCATCACTTCGCCGAACTGGCCGGCGCCTCCGCTCTGCTTCTTGTGTCGGCAGTGACCTTCGGCCTTGCCGGTGATTGTTTCACGGTAGTCGATCTGCGGCGGCTTGGTGTCAAGTTCGATCTTGTATTGTTGTGACATGCGTGCCAGCTTGGCGCGCAGGTGCATTTCGCCGAGGCCACGGATGACGGTTTCATTGGTTGTCGGATGACGCTCGACCTTGAAGCAGGGATCTTCGATTTCAAGCTTGTGCAATACGTCAAAGAGGCGTTGCTCATCGGCCTTTTTCTTGGTTTCGACGGCCAGGCCTTGCATCGGCTGAGGAAATTCAAGCGGCTTCAGATGGATATGGTCTTCCTCGTGCGAATCATGCAGAACGCAATCGAACTCGATTTCATCAACCTTGGCGATGGCGCCGATGTCGCCCGGAACGAGCGCCTCAACTTCGAGATATTCCTTGCCCTGCAGGCGGTACAGATGGCCAACCTTGAACGGCCGCTTGAGATCACCGACGAAAAGCTGCGAGTCCTTTTTTATGGTGCCCTGATGCACGCGGAAAACACCGAGCTTGCCAATGAAGGGGTCGCTGACCACCTTGAAGACATGGGCCAGCACATGCTTTCTGGGATCAGGCTCGGCCTGGAAGGGTTGGCTATCCGGCGCACCCGGCTCACCTTTGTAGAACGGTGGCGGATTACCTTCGCTCGGATTGGGTGCTAGTTTAGCCAAGGCATCGAGCAACTGGGGGACGCCGGCTCCGGTTTTTGCCGAAACAAAAAGTATCGGAATCAGATGACCGGCGCGCAGCGCCTTCTCGAAAGGAGCGTGCAGTTCATCCAGACTGGGATCGGTACCCTCGTCAAGGTAGCGGGCGAGGAGGTCTTCGTCTTCCTCGACGATCTGGTCGATCAGCGCGCGGTGGGCGACGGCGACCGATTCGAAGTCGCTTTCGCCGCTGTCGTGGCCGAGCAGTTCAACGACATCCTGGCCATCGTGCGTGGGCAGGTCGAGCAGCATGCATTCGCGCCCGAAACGTTCGCGAATTTCACCGACCAGTTTGGGCAGATCGACGTTGTCCGCATCGATCTTGTTGATGACAATCATGCGGCAAAGATTGCGGTTCGCAGCGAACTTCATCATCCGTTCGGTCGATAGTTCGATGCCGGTTTGCGCATTGATCACGATCAGTGCCGTGTCAACTGCCGCCAGAGCGCCAATGGCCGGTCCGGCGAAATCCGGGTAACCCGGGGTGTCGATCATGTGCACCTGAACATCCAGCCAGTTGAAACTGGCCATGGCGGAATTGAGTGAATACCCGAGTTCTTTCTCCTGCGGGTCAAAATCGCAAACGGTGTTGCCTTTTTCTACCAGTCCCCTGCTGGCAATGGCGCCGGCCGCAGCAAGCAGGGTTTCGGCAAGCGTAGTTTTGCCGGCCGCACCGTGGCCAACGAGCGCGACGGTACGAAGATTGACGGTGGTGTTCTGACCCATGTTTTCTCCCAATAATGTCGAATGCGCTCTGCTTGGAGCAAGAACCAGACAATGCCCCGCGCAGAGCAACTGACTACTCAAGATCCATCCTCAACTTTTTGCATTCTACCCTTTGTGGACGGTTTACAAAGTGGCGTCAAGTACTCTTCGGGAAGCATTTGATTCTCTGGAATAAATGTGCCGAAAACCTGATCCGGAAATATCGAGCGCCCTATTTAATGCATGGAAACCTTTAGCCAGTGGGGGTTTCAGCCTGTTTTCCATCAGGCAATCAAGGAACTTTGCATTGACCTTGCTGGCGCGCAAGCAGATAATTGCGCCTTTGTTTTCAATTGCTCACCCTTTTGCAGGGCGCATTGCCGGAGGAAGTACTGATGACGATGGACGGAAAGACCAAGAAGCACCTGGAGGTGTTGCGCGAGATGCGCACCCGCGCTGTACTTGGAGGCGGTCAGCAGCGTATCGACCAGCAACACGAGCGCGGCAAGATGACCGCCAGGGAACGCCTGGCCCTGTTGCTTGATGAGGGCTCCTTCCAGGAATTTGGTGCGCTGGCAACCCACGATTTCAGTGCTTTTGGCCTGGACAAGCATCGTTATCCCGGCGACGGCATCGTGACCGGCTTCGGCAAGATCAATGGCCGTCGCGTTGCTGTTTTTGCACAGGATTTCACCGTTCTTGGCGGTTCATTCTCCGAAGTTCAGTCGCAGAAAATCAGCCGGATTCAGGATCTGGCGCTGGAATCCGGAATCCCGGTGATCGGCCTCAATGATTCGGGTGGCGCGCGCATTCAGGAAGGTGTGCGCAGTCTGGCGGCTTACGGTGAAGTGTTCGTGCGTAACGTACTTGCTTCCGGCGTGGTGCCGCAGATTTCCGTCATTCTCGGCCCATGTGCCGGCGGTGCCGTATATTCGCCGGCATTGACCGATTTCGTCATCATGGGCGGTGATAGCTGCATGTTCCTGACCGGTCCTGAAGTCATCAAGGCGGTGACCGGCGAGCAGGTCACCGCACTCGACCTCGGCGGCGCCGATGTGCACGCCGGTCGCAGTGGCGTCGCTCACCTAGCGACCGATACCGAGGTTGAAGCGCTGGCATTGACCAAGCTACTGCTCAGCTATCTGCCGCAGAACAACAACGAGGATCCACCGCAGATCACTCCGGAAGATCCGATCAACCGCATGGACGAGTCGCTCAACGATCTGATTCCGGACGGCGAAAACACGCCGTACGACATTCGTGATGCGATCGGATCGGTTTTCGACCAGGACAGCTTCCTCGAGATCCAGCCGAATTTTGCCGCCAATGCGGTGATCGGCTTTGCCCGTCTCGACGGTTATTCGGTCGGTATCGTCGCCAACCAGCCGTGCTTCATGTCGGGGGCGCTAAATATCGACGCGTCCGACAAGATTGCCCGCTTCATCCGCCTGTGTGACGCCTTCAATGTGCCGATCATCACCTTCGTCGATTGTCCGGGCTTCCTGCCGGGTACCGGCCAGGAATACGGTGGCGTCATCCGTCACGGTGCAAAGATCATTTATGCCTACTGCGAAGCTACGGTGCCGAAGATTTCCATCGTGACCCGCAAGGCCATGGGTGGTGCCTACGTGGCCATGGGGTCGAAACAGATGCGCAACGACGTGACCTTTGCCTGGCCGACCGCGCAGATTGCCGTCATGGGGGCGGAAGCTGCCGTCCGTGTTCTCTTCCGTCAGGAAATCAAGAGCGCACCTGATCCGGCGCTGCGCGAGCAAGAGCTGCTCGCCGAGTACCGCGAGAAGTTTTTCAACCCCTATCGCGCTGCCGACGTCGGGCAGATCGACGAAGTCATCGAGCCGCGCGAAACACGCCCGCGCCTCGTTCGCGCGCTCGAAGTCCTGCGTACCAAAGTGCAGATGAATCCGGCCAAGAAACACGGCCTGACGCCGATCTGATGCGGGGATACTCATGGAGAATTTAGCGTGGGGTTTTCAAATGACCGTCCTCGGAATGGGGCTGGTCTTTGCGTTACTTGGTCTGCTCTGGGCCTTGCTGACGGTCGTTCTCATTCTTGACAAGGAGCCGAAGGCGCCGGTGTCGGAACAAGAAACGCATGCCGAAGCCGAGCGTATCGCGGCAGTCGCCGATGATGCGGTCGGTGCACAGGTTCCCGAACCGGCTACCGTCAACGGCATGCAGGCCGATCTGGTCGCGGCGATTCTCATCGCGACGATGAAACACAAACTGACACTGCGGCGCCAGGCGGCGCCCATCATGCGCACCTACTGGCCGGGCAGTCAATTGTTCGCCAGCCGTTGGGTCGCTGCGGGCCGGACACGGCAAAACTACACTTGGCAGCCGAGAGGAAAATAATGCGACGTTATAAATTGGATATCAGTGATCGTGAGTTCGTAATCGACGTTCAGGAACTTGCCGCCGACCGTTTTGCGGTAGTCGTTGGCGATACCTCGTACGAAGTCACGCTCTCGAGCGACGAGAACCTTGGCGAAGCAGCGATCACGCCGGGCTTCCAGGCCGGAACGGGTGCAGCGCCACGCATCGTCGCGGTCAACACGGCGCCGCGTGTCATCCAGCAACCGGCGCCAGTTGCCGCCGCATCCGCAGCACCGGCAGCGCGCAAGCCGGCCGGTGGTGGCAAGGGCGCGCTGACGGCGCCGATGCCGGGCGTCATTCTTGAAATCAACGTCAAGGCCGGCGACCAGATTACGCGTGGACAGCAAGTCGCGATCCTCGACGCGATGAAAATGCACAACGTCATCGGCGCCCCGCGCGCCGGTACGGTCGGCGAAGTTTTCGTAACGGCAGGCCAGAGTGTCGACCACGGTGACGCGATCATCAAATTCAAGGAGGATTGAGCGATGATCGATCAAGAAACGATCGGCCTGCTGCTCAAGGGTGTCAACAACGTCACCTGGCAGTCGCTATTCATGATCGGTGTCTCGTTTGTCCTGATGTATCTGGCCATCGTCAAGGATTATGAGCCGCTGCTGCTGCTGCCGATTGCCGCCGGTTGCATGCTGGCCAATCTGCCGCTCTCGCCGATGATTGCAGAGGATGGCATGTTGACCGTGCTGTACAACATGGGCATCACCAACGAGATGTTTCCGCTGTTGATCTTTGTCGGCATCGGAGCCTTGACCGACTTTGGACCGCTACTGGAAAATCCGCGTTTGGTGCTGCTCGGTGCGGCAGGGCAGTTCGGCATCTTCCTGACGCTGATTTTTGCTCTTTTGCTCGGCTTTACGCCGCCGGAAGCGGCATCGATCGGCATCATTGGCGCCATTGACGGGCCGACCTCGATCTACGTCAGCGGCATCCTGGCCCCGCATCTGCTTGGACCAATTACGGTTGCGGCTTATAGCTATATGTCGCTGGTGCCGATCATCCTGCCACCGGTGGTGAAGCTGTTGACGACCAAAAAAGAGAGGATGATCCGCATGCCGTACAGCTCGCGCAAAATCAGCCGACGCACGCGCATCCTGTTTCCGATCGTCGTCACCGTGCTGGTCGGTACGCTAGTGCCGTTCGCCACACCGCTGATCGGCATGCTGATGCTCGGCAACCTGATGAAGGAATCCGGTGCGGTCGAGCGTTTGACCAAGGCTTCGGCGGCGGAGATTGCCAACACCGTGACGCTTTTTCTTGGTCTGGCGATCGGTTCGACGATGGTCGGGAAAGAGTTCCTGAAGCCCGATACCCTGTTTATCCTGATCCTTGGCCTCGCTGCATTCGCCGTTGATGGAGCGGCTGGCGTATTGTTTGCCAAATTGCTCAACTGGATCAGTGGTGGCAAGGTGAACCCGATCATCGGTGCGGCCGGAATCAGTGCTTTCCCGATGGCCGCTCGTGTTGTCCAGCGCATTGCTCAGGAAGACGATTTTGAGAATTTCCTGCTCATGCACGCCATGGGCGCTAACGCTGCGGGGCAGGTGGCCAGCGTGGTGGCCGGTGGTGTCTTGCTGGCCCTGATGGGAGCCGGCGGCTAAAGCAGCCAGTCCTGTACTCGAAGATAAGCCCGCATTAGTGCGGGCTTTTTTCTGCCGCTGAATAACGGTTCTTATTCGAACTCGATGATGACCTGATCCACCGACAGGCTTTCTCCGGACTCGGCGACAAGCTTCCTGACCGTGCAGTCCTTCTCGGCCTTGAGGATGTTTTCCATCTTCATCGCCTCGATGACCGCCAGTTTTTCACCGGCACGAACCTGCTGTCCGGCGTGCACCGAAATCTCGCGCAGCAGTCCGGGCATCGGTGAAAGCAGATATTTCGAGAGGTCAGGTGCCATCTTCACCGGCATCAGCGCCAGCAGGCGGTCGGCCCTGGCGGTCATCACCACGGCCTTGACCTGCTTGCCGAAGTGGCTGATGCGATACTCCAGTCCGGCGCGTTCAAGCTGCATACAGATGGGCTGGCCGTTGCACGTTCCCTGAAACACCAGTTCCCTGAACAGCCAGTCGGATACGATGTCGTAACGTTTTTCGTCCGAAGTGATCGAATAACCGCCGGGGATCGCCTCGAGAGTGACCGGATAGCTTGTACCTTCCATGTGCACGACCCACTGGCTGCCTACCTTGCGCTCATGCCCGGGCATCTGGCTGCTGATCTTGACCGCGCGATCAATGTAACGGCGCCGCGCGAAAGCGGCGACGGCGGTCAATAGTCCGGGATCGTCATGCGGCACATCGGCGGCAACGAAGCCCTGCGGGTACTCTTCGGCAATGAAGGCGGTAGTAAATAGTCCGGACACGAAACGCGGGTGCTGCATCAGCGCGGCCTGGAAGGGAATGTTCGAACTGACTCCGCGAATGAAGAATGAATTCAGGGCATCGCGCATGCGTTCGATGGCCTGCAGACGATTGTCGCCGTGACAAATGAGCTTGGCGATCATCGAGTCGTAGTGCATCGAAATCTCGCCACCTTCATAGACTCCGGTATCCACACGCACCTGGCTACCGAGATTTGAGGGCGGCTGGAATCTCACCAGTCGCCCGGTTGACGGCAGGAAACCGCGGAACGGATCTTCGGCATTGATGCGGCACTCGATGGCCCAGCCCCTGGGCTTGATATCGTCCTGTTCGAAGGGCAATTTTTCGCCAGCGGCAACCCTGATCATCAGTTCGACGAGATCGAGCCCGGTGATAAATTCGGTCACCGGATGTTCAACCTGCAGGCGGGTGTTCATTTCCAGAAAGTAAAACGACTTGTCGGAGCCTACGACAAATTCGACGGTGCCGGCGCTCTGGTAATTGACGGCTTTGGCCAGTGCCACGGCCTGTGCGCCCATGGCCTTGCGGATCGTGTCGTCGATGAACGGCGACGGCGCTTCCTCGATGACCTTCTGGTGCCGACGCTGGATCGAACACTCGCGCTCAAGCAGATAAACCGTATTGCCGTGGGCGTCGGCAATGATCTGGATTTCGATGTGGTGCGGGCCTTCGACAAACTTCTCGATGAACACACGATCATCACCGAAACTGTTGCGCGCTTCATTGCGGCAGGAGTCAAAGCCCTCGGCAGCCTCTGCGTCGTTGAAGGCCACGCGCAAGCCTTTGCCGCCGCCGCCGGCCGAGGCCTTGATCATGACCGGATAACCGATGCCTTTGGCAATCTCGACCGCCTGCCTGGCGTTGCCAATCGCTTCGTTGTAACCGGGTATGGTGTTGACCCTGGCGGCAATGGCCAGCTTTTTCGACTCGATCTTGTCGCCCATCGCTGCCACCGAGTAGTGCTTGGGCCCGATGAAGATGATGCCGTTTTCTTCCAGCCGGCTGGAGAGTTCCTGATTCTCCGAAAGGAAGCCGTAACCGGGATGCACGGCTTCGGCACCGCTCTTCTTGCAGGCGGCGATGATCTTGTCGATCGCCAGATACGAGTCTTTTGATGCGGCCGGGCCGATGCAGACGGCTTCGTCCGCGCTCAGAACATGCAGTGAATCCCGGTCCGCTTCGGAATAAACGGCGACGGTAGCAATGCCCATGCGGCGCGCGGTCTTAATCACGCGACAGGCGATCTCGCCGCGGTTGGCTATGAGAATTTTTTTGAACATTTTTTATAAACCTCTTTCAACGCAGAGTACGCAGAGGCGCGGAGAACGCGGAGAAAAGCATAAACGGAAAGGTTCTATCTCTGTGACCTCTGCGTCTCTGCGCACTCTGCGTTAAATGCGCTTGGGTTTTACAGCGGGATGTTTCCGTGTTTTCGCCACGGGTTTTCCAGCTTCTTGTCGCGTAACATGGCCAGCGAACGGCAGATGCGTTTGCGCGTTTCGTTCGGCATGATGACATCGTCGATAAAGCCCCGGGCGCCGGCGACAAAGGGGTTGGCAAACTTGGCCTTGTATTCGGCTTCACGCTGCGCCAGCCGGGCCGGATCGCCCTTTTCCTCGCGAAAGATGATTTCGACTGCGCCCTTGGGCCCCATGACCGCAATTTCGGCCGATGGCCAGGCTAGATTGACGTCGCCGCGCAGATGCTTCGAGGACATCACGTCATACGCGCCGCCATAGGCCTTGCGCGTGATCAGGGTGACCTTCGGCACGGTGCATTCGGCATAGGCATAAAGCAGCTTGGCGCCATGCTTAATGATGCCCCCGTATTCCTGTGCGGTGCCGGGCATGAAGCCGGGGACGTCGACAAAGGTCACGACCGGAATGTTGAAGGCATCGCAGAAGCGGACAAAACGCGCGGCCTTGGTCGAACTCTTGATGTCCAGGCACCCGGCCATGACCAGCGGCTGGTTGGCCACGAAGCCGACCGGCGAACCATCCATGCGCCCGAAGCCGATAACGATGTTTTTCGCATAGTCCGGCTGCAGTTCGAAGAAATCGCCGTCATCGACCGTCTTGAGGATCAGTTCCTTGATGTCGTAAGGCTTGTTGGCGTTATCCGGCACCAGCGTGTCGAGCGAGTAGTCGAGCCGGTCTGCCGGATCCTGCGCCGGCCATACGGGAGGCTTTTCGCGGTTGTTGGCTGGCAGGAAACCGATGAATCGGCGCATGATCATCAGCGCCTCGACGTCATTCTCGAACGCCAGATCTGCGACGCCGGAGCGGCTAGTGTGGCTGATCGCGCCGCCCAGTTCTTCGGCGGAGACGTCTTCGTGGGTCACGGTCTTGACGACTTCCGGACCGGTGACAAACATGTAGGAAGAATCCTTGACCATGAAAATGAAATCGGTCATCGCCGGGCTATACACCGCGCCACCGGCGCAGGGTCCCATGATCAGTGAAATCTGGGGGATGACGCCGGAAGCCAGAACATTGCGCTGGAACACATCCGCATAGCCGCCGAGCGAGGCGACGCCTTCCTGAATGCGGGCGCCACCGGAATCGTTAAGGCCGATCAGCGGTGCGCCGACCTTCATGGCGTGATCCATCAGCTTGCAGATTTTCTCGGCGTGCGCTTCCGACAGCGAGCCGCCGAAAACGGTGAAATCCTGCGAGAAGACGAACATCAGGCGACCGTTGATCGTGCCGTAGCCGGTGACCACGCCATCGCCCGGGACGGACTGTTCGGCCATGCCGAAGTCGGAACACCGGTGTTCCTTGAACATGTCCCACTCTTCGAAGGAACCGGCGTCGAGCAGCAGTTCGATGCGCTCGCGGGCGGTGAGCTTTCCTTTGGCGTGCTGACTGTCAATGCGCTTCTGGCCACCCCCAAGGTAAGCCGCATCCCGCTTTTCGGCGAGTTGGCGAATGATGTCGTGCATGGACTTATCTCCCTGATCAGCGAAGGGATAAGACTACCAGAAGACCGTGCAGTTCCGACCGATTACACTTTTAGATAGGCCAGCAGCTTCTTGGCTGCCGCGCCAGGCGTAATCAAGCCCTTGGCGACATTTTGCGAGAGCGCAGGCAAGCTGGCATGGATGCTCGGATGGTTGCGGAAGAGTTGGTGCAGCCCGGATTCAATCATGCTCCACATCCAGGCGAGCGCCTGCTTTTTCCGTTTTTCTTCAAACTCGCCGCTGCTGGTCATGGCCGCCCGATAGCGTTCGATTTCTGCCCAGAAATCGGCCATGCCTTCCTTCTTCAGGGCGCTGACCCCAATGACCGGCGGGCGCCAGTTCGGCGAGGCCGGACGCAACATGTGCAAGGCCTGCTTCCACTGAGCGCGGGCAACAGCCGCTGCCTTGGGATCAATATCGACCTTGTTGATGGCCACCAGATCGGCGATTTCGACAATGCCCTTCTTGATCGCCTGCAGATCGTCACCGGCATTGGGCAGTTGCAGCAGGACGAACATATCGACCATGCCGGCGACGGTCGTTTCGCTCTGGCCAACACCGACCGTTTCGACGAGGATGACGTCATAACCTGCGGCCTCGCAAGCCAGCATGGCTTCCCGGGTTTTTTCTGCGACCCCGCCCAGCGATCCCGCCGAAGGGCTTGGGCGAATGAACGCTTGTTCGCGCTGGCACAATAACTCCATGCGCGTTTTGTCGCCGAGGATAGAGCCGCCGGAAACCGAAGACGATGGATCAACGGCCAGCACGGCAAGCTGATGTCCTGCTTCGATCAGCCAGATGCCAAGGGCTTCGATGAAGGTGGATTTTCCGGCACCCGGCACCCCCGAGATGCCGACACGGATCGCCCGACCGGTATGGGGCAACAGGGCGGCGAGAACTTTTTGTGCGCGTTGCTGATGATCGCTTCGGGTCGATTCGATCAGCGTAATGGTTTTGGCCAGCGCACGCCGCTGGCCAGCCAGTACGTTGTCGACCAGTTGCTGGTCGACAAGCGACAACGCGTCAGCGGACGTGGTATTCGCCGGCATGAACAGTATGGCTGGCGTGCTTTACTTGCAGTGTGCCTTGCGGATCTCTTCCAGAACCTTCCTGGCCGAATCCTCGATACGCGTACCCGGGCCGAAGACAGCCTTGGCGCCACCGGCGAACAGTGCATCGTAGTCCTGCGCCGGGATGACGCCGCCGGCAAAGACGATGATGTCGTCGGCGCCTTGATCCTTCAGGGCCTGAACGAGTTGCGGGACCAGGGTCTTGTGACCGGCGGCCAGCGACGAGCAGCCAATGGCGTGCACATCGTTTTCGATCGCCAGACGGGCGGCTTCTTCCGGAGTCTGGAAAAGTGGACCGACGTCGATGTCGAAGCCGAGGTCGGCAAACGATGTGGCAACCACCTTGGCGCCACGATCATGACCGTCCTGACCGAGCTTGGCAATCATCACGCGCGGACGACGACCCTCGGTTTCAGCAAACTTCTCGATGTCGGCCTTGATCGTTTCCCAGGTTTCAATACCTTGCACGACACCTCCATAAACGCCCGAAATGGTTTGATTGTTGGCACGATGGCGGCCGAAGACTTTTTCCAGTGCATCCGAAACTTCACCCACCGTGGCGCGCAGACGCATGGCCTTGATCGAGAGATCGAGCAGATTGCCTTCGCCGGTTTTTGCACATTGGGTCAGTGCTTCCAGCGCGGCATTGACCGCCGCCGTGTCGCGCGTGGCGCGAATCTTCTTGAGGCTGGCGATTTGCTCTTCACGCACTGCGTGGTTGTCGATGTCCCGAAATTCGAGCACATCTTCCTCGGCCAGCTTGTACTTGTTGACGCCGACGATGACCTGCTTGCCGGAATCAATGAGCGCTTGCGTTTCAGCAGCGCAGGTTTCAATCTTCATCTTGGCCCAGCCGGATTCAACGGCCTTGACCATGCCACCCATGGCTTCAACTTCTTCGATGATCGCCCAGGCCTTGTCGGCCATGTCCTGCGTCAGTTTTTCCATCATGTAGGAACCGGCCCACGGATCGACGACATTGCAGATCTTGGTTTCTTCCTGAATGATGATCTGCGTGTTACGTGCGATACGCGACGAGAACGCGGTCGGCAGGGCGATCGCTTCATCCAGCGCGTTGGTGTGCAGCGACTGGGTGCCGCCGAAGACCGCCGCCATGGCTTCGATGGTGGTACGGATCACGTTGTTGTACGGATCCTGCTCGGTCAGCGACCAGCCGGAGGTCTGGCTGTGCGTACGCAGCATCATCGACTTCGGGCTCTTGGCGCCGAGCTTGGTCATGATGCGGTGCCACAACATGCGGGCGGCGCGCATCTTGGCGATTTCGAGGTAGAAGTTCATGCCCACCCCCCAGAAGAACGACAGGCGGCCAGCAAACACGTCAACGTCCATGCCGGAAGCGATGCCGGTACGCACGTACTCGGCGCCGTCGGCCAGCGTGAAGGCCATTTCAATCGCCTGATTGGCACCGGCTTCCTGTATGTGGTAACCGGAGATCGAGATCGAGTTGTACTTCGGCATGTTCTGCGCGGTGTAGCTGAAGATGTCGGCGATGATCTTCATCGACGGCGTCGGCGGGTAGATGTAGGTGTTGCGCACCATGAACTCTTTCAGAATATCGTTCTGAATGGTTCCGGAAAGCTTGTCCTGCGAAATGCCCTGCTCTTCAGCGGCAACGACGTAGCCGGCGAGTACCGGCAGCACCGCACCGTTCATGGTCATCGAAACAGATATCTTGTCGAGCGGGATGCCATCGAACAGGACCTTCATGTCCTCGACCGAGTCGATCGCCACGCCGGCCTTGCCGACGTCGCCGACGACACGGGCGTTGTCGGAATCATAGCCACGGTGCGTGGCCAGGTCGAAAGCGACCGAAACGCCCTGGCCGCCGGCAGCCAGCGCCTTGCGGTAGAAGGCGTTGGATTCGGTCGCCGTGGAGAAGCCGGCGTACTGGCGGATGGTCCACGGACGCACCGCGTACATCGTCGCTTGCGGGCCGCGGGTGTAGGGCGGGAAGCCGGGTAGCGTATCGGTGCAGGGCAGATCCTTGGTATCCTGTTTGGTGTATAGCGGCTTGACGACAATGCCTTCGGACGTCACCCAGTTCAGGGCTTCAAGGTCACCACCGGGGGCTGATTTTGCGGCGGCCTTTTTCCAGGCGTCCAGATTGGATGAGTCGGGCAGCGGCGTACTATTCTCGTTTGACATAACAGAACCTTTCACAAGATAAAAATTTGTTAGGGCGGTATGCCCGCCCGAAAAAGCTGGAAACCGGGAAGCGGAAAACTTGCGCCGACCTTGCGGCGCCACCATCGCTTTGAACCCAGTATGCTACTTTATCCCCACCCTGGAGGCAAGGAAAAAGCCAGTCCAGCACTGCAATGGATGTCAATATCACGGCACGAGATCTTGCTCGTTCGGAATGATTGGGCCAAGGAAACGCTGAAGTATTCGTCCCCCAAGAGGACTTCCTTCGGGGCGTCATCCCCGCGCAAGCGGGGATCCAGAATGTTGATGTAACTGGGTTCCCGCCTTCGCGGGAACGACGGAACGAATGATTCAGCGCGTCCCTAGTTGAAAAGCTTCCACAGCATCTTCGACGCCAGCGCAATGAGCAGGCAGGCAAAAATGCGTTTGATCGTCGCAACGGGCAGACGATGCGTAAGCCTCGCGCCGAGCGGGGCGGTCAGCATGCTGAACGGAACCATCCAGGCGAGTGCTGGCAGATAGACAAATCCCAGGCTCCATGCTGGAAGATCAGCGTGCCCCCAGCCATTGTAGATGTAGCCCAGGCTACCGCCGACAGCAATCGGAAACCCGACAGCGGCCGAGGTGCCGATGGCTTGTTGAACACGAACATTGCACCAGGTCAGGAAGGGTACGGTAAACGCGCCGCCACCGATGGCCACGAGCGCCGAAATAGCGCCGATGCCCGTACCCACGGCAAACACACCGCTGGCTCCCGGCAACTCGCGCGTGGGCTTCGGCTTGAGGTTGAGTATCATCTGCAAGGCGACCAGACAGACGAAAACCGTAAAAAAAAGCGCCAGTGGTTTGGCAGGTACCTTGGAGGCAAACAGCGAGCCGAGCAGAGTACCGAGAAGAATGCCCGGTGTGATCTGGATGACAACTTTCCATAGAACGGCAGCGTGTTGATGGTGTGCGCGCAGGCTTGATAGCGAGGTGAACAGGATGGTCGCCATCGAGGTGCCGAGCGCCAGATGCAGTACTTCATCGGGAGGAAAGCCGGCCTGCGCGGCAAACATCATGGTCAGTGTCGGCACCATCACCAGCCCACCTCCGACGCCCAGCAAACCGGCAGAAATACCGGTGAACAGGCCAAGTCCAACATACGCCAACCACCAATCCACGGAATTCTCCAGTAAGTTATTGAAACACGGGTTACAAAGCCAGATACAGGGCAAACGGAACGAAGGCCAGCGAAGCAATGCTGCCGCCAACCACGATGGCCGAAACCAGCTCCGGTTCCTGTTTGTATTGCTCGGCAAAAATGTAGTTCATCACCGCCGGCGGCAGCGCCGCGTAAAGCAGAAGGAGACCTTGCATCGGCTTGTCCAGCGGCAGGAATTTGACCAGGGGCCAGGCGATCAGCAAGCCTGAAATCGGGCACAGCAAGGCACCTATGATGCCTATGCTCCAGCGTTTAACCCTGAAACCGGAGAAGCCAATGCCCAGCGTGAACAGGCCGAGAGGAATTGCGGCCTCTCCCAGCATCATGGTACTTGTCGCCAGCCAGGGCGGCAAGGAAAGCCCCAGAAGACTTGCCAGCACTCCAAGCAGCATCGCCCATAACATCGGCGCTTGCAGAATGCCGCTCATGCTGGCCTTGGGAGCGCAGATTCGGACTCCCAGCGTGAAGTGCACGATGCTGACGATCATGAACAAGGCCACGGCGGCAGGCAGCATCGATGGCCCGAAGGCAAACAGCGTCAATGGCAAACCCATATTGGCGACATTGACGAACATCATTGGGGGAATAAAGGCGTGCGGGTTGTAGCCCAACACGATTGCTGCTCCCCAGGCCACAATTCCCGAACCCAGCAGAATGATGATTTCGCCACCAATCAGCGGCAGATAATCAAGGATATGAAAATCCCTGGACGCCATCGAAGTGAAAATGAGCATGGGGAAGAGCAGGTCTGTGCATAGGCGGTTGATCCACGTCATATCGGGCCGGCGAAATCGACCGTAGGCATAACCAATGGCGGAAATGATCAGAACCGGGGTGATGATACCGATGATGCGAATTACAAGATCCATGACATTCCAGCAGGTGTCGCGGGTCAGCGCGACTGTTATCCGGCAAATAGCCGTCTGCCACTGACCGTGGGGGTTGCCAGTTTACCGCAGATTGACGGAACTGAGCGCCTGTTGGCCGAAGAATGACCGAAATACCAAAACAAAAGAGGCATCCATTGCCGGGAGCCGCTGACATTCGTGAAACGCGTATCAATCTGAATACTGTGGATGGGAGGGACAGATCCGGACTGTCGGCCTACGGAAAAGGACAAAGCTCCACAACAGCCAATTATTCTCTCTTGTAGCACCGATTTGGCTACACTGTCCCTTCTTCAGTTCGTAGCTTAGACGCGGTCTGTGCATGTTGATCCTTACGACGGCTAACTTGCAGCCTGACAAAGCTTGAGTCTTTGCCCTTGACATGCACGATCGCCGCACACGTGGAGAGAGACCATGAGACTTTCCTTGCGTTTTGTTCTGCCGCTGCTGCTGGTTCTCGCCGGTATCGCCTATGCGGTTGCGCCGCTCGTCGACCAGTTGACTCTGCGCTGGTTCATGCGCGATCTCGAAATGCGCTCGTCGCTAATTGCCAATACCCTTGAAGAGCCTCTGCAGGAACAATTGGCGGCCGGCAAGAAAGTCAGGATAGCCGCGTTCTTCAACCGCATCACGCGTGACGAGCGCCTCTACGCTGTCGGCTACTGCGCGTCGCCGACCGAAAAGGCCGTAGCAAGTCCCGCCTTGCCTGCGGAGGTTTACTGTGCCGATCTCAAACGCTGGGAAGGTCCCGGCGACCACCTGCTGAAAAGCGCTCAAGGACCTCTGCTGATATCCGTCAAGCCGATCGTCAGCGACGCGGCGCCCGATGGCCGCCTGGTTCTTATCCATGACATGAGCTTCATCGCCCGACGCAGCGAGGAAAGCAAGCGCTACGTACTCTACCTGTTCATGGCGCTGGGCGTTGTCGTCTCACTGGTGACGGTGATCATCGCCCAGATTTCGTGGCACGGCTGGATGGCCGGCATGCGTTCGCTGCTGCGCGGCGAGGGCCTGCTGCGTGAACCGACTGCGGAGCGACAACCCGCACTTCCCGAGTTCCAGCCGATCGCCCGCGATCTGCAGCGGTTGATACGCGAACTGGAAACGGAAAACCGGACGCGCGATGAAGGCCAGATCATCTGGTCAGCGGAGTCCCTGCGCGCCATTCTTCACGGTGAGTTGCGCGGCGAGGACGTCATTGTCGTCTCAAACCGCGAACCTTATTTGCACCAGCGACATGGCGATCATATCGACGTGCAGCGCCCGGCCAGCGGACTGGTGACGGCGCTCGAGCCGATCATGCGCGCCTGCTCGGGAACATGGATTGCGCACGGTAGCGGATCTGCCGACCGCGAGGTCGTCGATCAGCACGACCACGTCGCCGTGCCGCCGGATAAGCCTGTCTACCAGATCCGTCGCGTCTGGTTGAGCGCGGAAGAGGAAGCCGGATATTACTACGGCTTCTCCAACGAAGGGCTGTGGCCGCTTTGCCACATCGCCCACGTGCGGCCGATCTTCCGTTCTGGTGACTGGGCGCAGTATGTCGCGGTCAACCGCAAATTCGCCAAGGCCGTAGTGAGTGAAGCCAAGACGAGTGCACCAATCGTCCTCGTTCAGGACTACCACTTCGCGCTGTTACCGAAAATGATACGCGATGAATTACCCGATGCAACGGTGATCACCTTCTGGCACATCCCGTGGCCCAACCCTGAATCTTTCGCCATCTGCCCGTGGCGAGACGAGATTCTGGCCGGAATGCTGGGCAGCGCCATTCTTGGCTTTCACACCCAGTTTCACGTCAACAACTTCGTCGATACGGTCGACCGCTTTCTCGAGGCACGCGTCGACCGCGAAGCCTTCACCGTTTCTTTCGGCGGCAAGCTCACTTCGGTTCGCCGTTATCCGATTTCCATCGCCTGGCCGCCGGAACGTGAGATGGTAGGGAAAGCCGTTGCCGATTGCCGTACCGACATCCGTCAGTTGAATGAGCTCCCGCCCGAACACAAGCTTGGCGTTGGCGTTGACCGCCTTGATTACACCAAGGGCATCATGGAGCGCTTCCGCGCTGTCCGGCGGCTCCTGGAGCTGAGCCCGGAGTGGATCGGCCGCTTCAGCTTCGTGCAAATCGCCGCGCCGTCACGTTCCGGCATTGAGGAATACCGGAATCACGAGCAGCAGGTGCGGGACATGGCCGCGCGCATCAACGGGCGCTTCGCCGGTAACGGACCACCGCCCATCGTGCTCAAGATCGAGCATCACGAGCCGCGCGACGTCTATGAATATTTTCGCGCCGCCGACCTGTGCTTTGTCAGCAGTCTGCACGACGGCATGAACCTCGTCGCCAAGGAATTCGTCGCGGCGCGTGATGACGAGCATGGTGTCCTGATCCTTTCCCAATTCACCGGTGCCGCGCGCGAATTGCCAGAGGCCTTGATCGTCAATCCCTACGATGCCGACCAGTGCGCAGCCGCTTTGCATATGGCCCTGACCATGCCGGAGGCCGAACAGCGCGACCGCATGCGCCTGATGCGCGGCCTGGTCGCCGAGTTCAATGTCTTCCGCTGGGCCGGCCGCATGCTGCTCGACGCCGCCGCGATGCGCCGCCGCAGCCACCTGGTAGACAAGTCGGGAGCGGCGACATCATGATGAATCGGCACCGTGGCAAACCTCCAGCGCCAAGCGTCGAGTGGGCCTATTTTCTCGATGTGGATGGCACCCTGATCGACTTTGCCGACACACCGGACGCCGTACATGTCGACACCGCCCTGCTCGAATTGATCGCACGACTGCATCGTGCCAGCGGCGGCGCTGTCGCCCTGGTTAGCGGGCGCAGCATAGCGGATACGGCAAGTCTGCTTGGCGCGCTGCGTCTGCCACTGGCCGGTCAGCACGGCCTGGAACGGCGCGACGCCACCGGTCGCTTGTGGATACACGCCGCGCCGCCGGACGCCAAGGCGGCGATCAAGGCGGCCTTGTTGCCGGTGCTCGATCGTCATCCCGGACTGTTGCTTGAGGACAAGGGCCTGACACTGGCACTGCATTACCGGAAAGCTCCCCATCTTGGCGCCTACGCGTGTCGCCTGATGACCCGTCTGCTCAATGGGGCTGGCAAAGACCTCGAAATCCAGCGTGGCAAGTATGTCGTTGAAATCAAGCCCGCCGGCTTCGACAAGGGTACGGCCGTCGGCGAATATCTGTGTGAACCGCCATTCAAAACGCGTCGTCCGGTGTTCATCGGCGACGATCTCAACGATGAACACGGCTTCGCCGAGGTTAATCAGTTGGACGGCATATCGATCAAGGTCGGCAAGGGTGTGAGTTGCGCCCGCTTCCGCCTTCCCGATGTGGCCACGGTAAGGCACTGGCTGGGCGAAGCCATGAAAGGACAGCAATGAATACTCTCGATCTGGCCATGATTGGCAATTGCACCATAGGCGCGCTGATCGATGCGCAGGCGAAGCTTGTCTGGGCCTGCTTTCCGCGTTTCGATGGCGACCCGGTATTCTGCTCGCTGCTCAAGAATTCCGATGATTTCGGCTTTTTCGCCATCGAGCTTGCCGATTGTGAACGAAGCGAGCAGCACTATCTCGTGAATACGGCGATTCTCGTGACGCGCCTTTACGACGCTCATGGCGGCAGCGTCGAAGTTACCGACTTCGCGCCGCGCTTCGGTCAATACGGACGCATGTTCCGCCCCATGATGCTGGTGCGCCGGATCAAGCGCCTGGGCGGCAGCCCGCGTCTGACCCTGCGCCTGCGTCCGGCCTGCGGCGAGGGTGCGGCCCGGCCGGAAACGACCTGGGGCAGCAATCACGTCCGCTATGTGGCGCCGGGGCTTACGCTGCGCCTGACGACCGATGCTTCGATAACCGCCGTCTTGCAGGAAACATCGTTCTTCCTTGAGGACATCGTGACGTTGCTGCTCGGCGCCGACGAAACCGTCAATGAAGCCGCCAGCGATGTCGGTCGCCGTTTCCTTGAGGAGACGACGCGACACTGGCGCGAGTGGGTGCGCGCGCTGGCCATTCCCTTCGAGTGGCAGGAGGCGGTCATCCGCGCCGCCATCACACTCAAACTCAACGCCTACGACGACACCGGCGCGATTGTCGCTGCATTGACCACCTCGATCCCCGAGGCGAAAGGCAGCGGGCGCAACTGGGATTACCGTTTCTGCTGGCTGCGCGACAGCTATTTCGTGGTCAACGCCCTTAACCGGCTCGGCGCGACGCGCACCATGGAACGCTACCTTGCCTACATCGTCAATATTGCCGCTGACGCCGCCGGCTGCGCACTTCAACCGGTATTCGGCATCGACGGCCGCGCCGATCTGGGGGAACGTGAAATCGCGGCCTTGCCCGGCTACCGTGGCATGGGACCGGTGCGCTTTGGCAATCTGGCCTATCGTCAGGTACAGCACGACGTATATGGTTCGGCCATCCTCGCCGCAACGCATATTTTTTTCGACCAGCGACTCACCCGCAAGGGCGACAAAGCACTGTTTCTTCGTCTCGAATTGCTGGGCGAACAGGCCATACGATGTCACGATCAGCCGGATGCCGGCCTATGGGAACTGCGCGGCAGCGCACGCGTGCATACCTTTTCCGCCGTGATGTGCTGGGCTGCCTGTAACCGTCTGGCGCTGATTGCGGCTCAACTGGATCTGAGCGAGCGCGCCACCTACTGGCGCCATCACGCGCGCCTTATCCACGCGACCATCTGTGGTCGCGCCTGGAGCGAAACGCGCCAGGCCTTCGTCTCGACCTTCGACGGAGACGCGATGGATGCGAGCCTGCTGCTGCTGGCGGAGGTCGGTTTCCTCGATGCCGCGGACCCGCGCTTTGCCACCACCGTCGCTGCCGTCGAGAAGGACTTGCGACGCGGAGACTTTATTTTTCGTTACGTCGAAAAGGATGACTTCGGCGAACCGGAAAATGCCTTCATCGTGTGCACGTTCTGGTACATCAATGCCCTCGCGGCACTCGACCATCGCGAAGAAGCGCGGACGCTCTTCGAAAAACTATTGTCCTGCCGCAACCGCCATGGATTGCTCGCCGAGCACATCGACCCCGAGAGCGGCGAACTGTGGGGGAATTTCGTGCAGACCTATAGCATGGTCGGCCTGATCAACTCCGCAATTCGCCTGTCGATACGCTGGGACCAGGCATTCTGAGCAACAGGCTACCGCTGCACTTCCTCCCTCGTTAGGTCGATAACTCTCTGCAAGGGCACTACCGCTCGCCCATCGGTACGTAATCCCGAACTTCCGGCCCGGTGTAGATCTGACGTGGACGAGAAATCTTCTGCTCGGAATCGGTCAGCAATTCCAGCCAGTGCGCGACCCAGCCGCAGGTCCGTGGCACAGCGAACATCACGGTGAACATCGAGGCTGGAAGTTTCATTGCCCGGTAGATCAGGCCCGAGTAAAAGTCCACGTTGGGATAGAGCTTGCGCGAGATGAAGTAGTCGTCCTGCAAGGCGATGCGCTCAAGTTCGAGCGCGACATCAAGCAGCTGGTTGTGTCCGGTGACCTTGAACACTTCCTCTGCAGTAGCCTTGATGATACGGCAGCGCGGATCGTAGTTCTTGTACACGCGATGGCCAAAGCCCATCAGGCGTTCGCCCTCGCCTTTCTTCACCCTGTTTATGAAGGCCGGCACGTTCTCCGGCGTGCCGATGTCTTCGAGCATGCGCAGCACCGCCTCATTGGCAGCACCGTGCAGTGGGCCGTAAAGCGCCGCTGCTGCGCCGGCCATCGCCGAGTAGGGGTCAGCCTGGGAAGAACCGATAACGCGCATGGCATTGGTGCCGCAGTTCTGCTCGTGGTCGGCATGAAGAATGAACAAGATGTTCAGCGCACGCTCCAGCACGGGATCGGGTTCATATTTGGCCTCGGTCATGCGGAACATCATCTTCAGGAAATTGCCGATGTAGCTCAGGCCGTCATCCGGAAAATCAAAGGGCCAGCCCTGGTTGTGCCGGAAGGTGAAGGCGGCGATAGTCGCCACCTTGGCGATCATGCGCTCCACCTGCAAGCGGCGGTTGGCCGGATCCGTCACTTTGCGAGCATCCGGGTACAGCGTCGACAGCGAGGCGATGGCGCTGATGAAGACACTCATCGGGTGAGCGTTGAAGCGGAAGGTCTGGATCAGGTTCTGGATGTTGGTGTGCAGCAGCGTATGGCGGCTGATGTCTCGTTCCCATTTAGCCAATTGCTCTGTCGAAGGCAGTTCGCCAAAGACGATCAGGTAGGCGGTTTCGAGATAGGCACTCTGCGCGGCAAGTTGTTCTATGGGGTAGCCGCGGTAGCGCAAGATGCCCTCGTCGCCATCGATATAGGTGATGGCGCTGTGCGTCGAAGCGGTGTTGGTCAGGCCCGGGTCGTAACTCATCAGGCCAAAGTCTTCCGATCCGGCCTTAATCTGGCGCAGATCCATGGCTCTGACAGCTCCTTCGATGATAGGAATCTCGTAGCAGACACCGGTACGATTGTCGACGACTGAAAGTGTGTTATTTGACATGACAAGAGAAATCAACAAAAGAAGATCGTGACCAAACCCAAGGGGGCGAACAAATAGGGCAATTATCGCAGAATACGGCTGTATTGTGCGCCTTACGCACTAATTGATTCGCAGTTAGCACTAACTCGCGGTGCTCCGCTTGGCTTGGGACACGAGCGTTGGTTCAGTCCGAGCTGTTATTTCATGGGGTGGCTGCTTTGAGTTCAACTACCCGCCAGAAGCCTTCCTATCGTCATCGGTCGGGTTTGGGTCGAGGTCGTGTGGAAATGTAATTGAGTTTTCATCCAATGAGCGGTTGCCAACGTGCACAGCACGCCTTGCCAGCGTTTCTTCGCCATCCCTGTAGTCGCATATAGCGAGCCGTTAAAAACTGCGCTGAGCGCGTTTGCGCCGCGTTTTGCGACGACTGAGAAAATTGAAAGTGTGTAAGCGGTGTGTAAGCAAATTATGGGCGTAAAAAAAGCACTGAGCTTGCGCTAAGTGCTTGATTTACTACCAAATAATGGTAGGGCGTGACAGATTCGAACTGTCGACCTACGGATTAAGAGTCCGCTGCTCTACCAGCTGAGCTAACGCCCCACGAAGTTACCACTAACCGTCACTACCGCAAGGACCGGCAGTTTCTTGGTAGGTCGGGGGAGATTCGAACTCCCGACCAACGGATTAAAAGTCCGCTGCTCTACCGACTGAGCTACCGACCCGGAAAAACAAGAACGCCGGATTATAGAGATCAGCCCTCCGCGTGTCAATGCGAAGCGTTGTCCAATGGGGTATGAGTCTGAGCGAGGGGTGTGAATCCAACGGGGTATGAGTCTGAGCAGGTAGCCGGGATCGATCAATATGCG
>JFJP01024007.1_pt1 | contig 111920 bp, 110 predicted proteins | sample 431651 | NCBI WGS metagenome assembly JFJP01 (sample SAMN02602958, study PRJNA72255) | Microbial mat metagenome, whole genome shotgun sequencing project. | biome: fresh water; feature: sink hole; material: water; isolation source: purple microbial (photo- and chemosynthetic) mats found in...
AGGTATTTTTTTATCTTTGCATGGAAGAGCACGGCATGTGGAAAGAAGCGTTTGGGTATCAGTTTGCTACAAACAACGACTTCGAGCGGGCAATGCTTTATGCGTATTGTGAAAAAATTGGGTTGGATTTTTTATTTTAAGAGGTTTTTAGGAACGGTTACTTGAGCTTCAAGAGTTTCATCGGTACCGCGACTTGAGTCGCGGCTGGGGAATTTACGTAAAGTTTTAGTGTGAACCGCAACCGCCGCCGCAACAGCCATTACTTTTTGAGTCGCTCATGGCGATGACGAAATCATTTCCTACTTCTTGAACTTTAAAGTTGTGCTTGCCACAAAAATCTTCGTTCATAATGTCTCTCATATCTAAAGTTTTTAAAAGTGCCTCATCTTTAGAAGCAAACGATAAGTTATTTTGTAAATCACTTTTTTTAAAACAGCCACACTCTTTTTCTACAATAATTTTAAACATTGAGTATCCTTTTATTTTTATTTTCGCAATAGTATCGCAATGGACTTGCGCTTTGCTGAGGTGACGAATGTGCTCAAAATTTTAAGGATTGAGTAAACTGCACCCATCCTATTTTGCTATAATGACACCATTTTTTATTATGGATTTTTCATGAAAATAGCAATAGTCGGTATTGGCGGTGTCGGTGGTTATCTTGGGGGAAAATTGTGTAGCTTGATAGGGACACAAAAGAAAAAATATGAGATAGTTTTCATAGCACGAGGCGCACATGCCCAGATGCTCAAAGAAAAGGGTTTACGAATCATCGAAGATGAGGGTGAGTTTACGGCAACGCCCTCTGCTGTTTGCAGGGCAGAAGAAGCCGAGGGTCTTTTTGATTTGATTTTGGTATGTGTCAAAAGTGATGCCATGAGCGAAGTGCTTTTGAGTTTGAAAAAAAATACCCACGCTGATACTGTGTTCATGCTCTTTGGCGACAAGGATAAGCATGTCCCGGCAACAATGGCACAAACCAAAATCATTCATGCACACATTGAGGGTTCATCACACATACAAGCACTAGGAGTTATTCGGAAATTTGGCAGCGATTTTACCGCTGTTTTTGGAGACCCTCTCTTCATCGGCGAGAGCCTCTTTATAGATTATATGTTCAAAGACGCCGCTATACAGACAAGACTCAATGAAGAGATTTTTTAAAAATTTCTTTATCTGCTCTTACTTCTCATTTAAAGCGTGATTTACAAGGACGTTTGAGATCTCATAACTTGCGTCTACGAACTCTACTTGTGTCAAATCTTTCATATTTTGCTTCTCATGAGAGTCATCTATTTTGACAATGATATTTGCGGTTTTGCAAAACTCAAGGACAGCTTCGCTTATGAGCCGTTTTTCGTGCTCCTCACTCACTGTTATGATGATGGCTTTTGCTTCGTCTACGGCTAAAGATTCTAAAACAGGTAGCTTGTTTAAGTGCCCAAAATATGCCATAAAACCTACTTTTCTCGCGAGCAAAACATGCTTGAGATTGTCTGAGATGATGATGAAATCCGAGCCTCTCTCTTGGAGTCTTGCGGCTACTTTTCTTCCCAAAGTTCCAAAACCCGCTACGACGATGTGATTTTTGCGCTCAATGGGCGTTATGACGTCTGATTCATAAAACTCTTTTTCAAAATAGGAGGAGATTTTGTAGATGTTTGCGAGCAAAAACGGAGTCAAAATCATCGACATAACGGCGACTAAAATCAAAAAACTTGCCATCTCTTGCGTGATGAGCTTCTGCGCGCCTGCGATGGCAAAAATGGCAAAGGAAAATTCCCCTATTTGTGCGAGTGCCAAAGCGGTTTTTGCAGAGGTGTTTTTGTCTGAATTTCTCACAATCACGCCGTAAATAACAAGGGCTTTAAAGAGCATGGCAAACACGAAAATAAAAATAACAAGGTGGATATTTTGGATAAAATAGACCACATCAATCTTCGTCCCAACGCCAAAGAAAAAGACACTTAAAAGCAAGTCTTTATAGCTGGCAATATCGGATTCTACCTTGACGTTGTATTTGGTGTCAGCTATGAGCATGCCAGCGATAAACGCACCCAAAGAGTAGGTAAAACCCATGGCATGAGCCAAGAGTGACGCCCCGATGACGATGGAAAAAACCGAGCCTAAAAACAACTCTTCAAGTTGTGCTTTTGCTGAAAACTGCAGTAGCATATTTACGATTTTTTCACCTATAGTAAACATAAAGGCAAGGACTAAAATAGCAGAGATAAGTGTTTGTATAAGAACTTCACTTATGGAGAGCGTATGATTTGACAAAAAAGTCATCAGCAGCAAAATCGGGATGACCGCCAAATCTTGAAAGATAAGGATGCCCATAGACTTTTGCCCATACGGAGTGAGAATATCTTTTGACTTTTTTAAGTAGGTCAAAACGATTGCTGTGGAGGAGAGTGAAAATGCAAGCGCGATAATGAGCGAGGTGTTAAAATCGAGTTTAAACAAAGTAAGTGCAAGTAAAAAAATGACGACCACACTGAGTAAAACTTGCAATAAGCCATTGGTCAGCAGGATATCTTTCATCTTTTTGATTTTTGAGAGGCTCAGTTCAAGCCCTATGGTGAACATCAAAAACACGATGCCAAATTCGCCTATGAGTTCAAGCGAATAAACATTTAAGCCGTTAAAACCAAAGATATAGCTTATGAGCGTTCCCGATAAAATATACCCGATAATATGCGAGATATCAAATCGTCTCAAGATGATGTTGAGAACAGTCGCGATGGCAATAGTCAAAAAGATTGCAAAAAGTAAATTTTCCATAGAGTAATTATAGAACATTCATGCCCAATTACGCTTCTAAAAGAGCTTAAAAATGCTACAAGCGTTTTAGTTTGGACGGCTTGGAAATATCCTTGCCAAGCAATAGCAAAAAAATATTTTTTAATATAGAGACAATTTAAGGTATTTTGGTCCTCATGCGTGTTATGATAGTTGATTGAGGAGTGTAACATGCAAATTTCAGAAATTCATAACCAGATTAAGCAAAACACGAAACATTTGCACGATAAACTTGAGTTGATGGAGATTCCTAGAAAAATTTATGATTTATCGTTATCACCGCAAGAGTACACCTATTATCTTATCGTTTTTACGTATATCCATCGTTTTGTTGAAGGGGAGTTTTTACGATTTCAAGAAGAGTGGGGTGCCTACGATTTTGCCATAGAAAAATATTTACGGGGTGATTTACTGCAAAAAGATTTAGCAATAATGGCGGACAATTTAGAGACAAATAAAGAGTTATACAATGATTTGCCTACAAAAACAATAGACTCTTTTGCGCAAGCAGTCGGTTACCTTTATGTTTTGACAGGTTCGACTATGGGTGGAAAGATTCTCTCTAAAAAAATTGAAGAAAATTTTGCAGGCACAAAGTTTGCACAAGCAAATAACTACTTTAATGCTTTTAATGAAGAGACAAATGCAAGGTGGTTTGCTTATTTAGAATTTTTAAGCAAATACGCTCAAAATCATGAAGATAACCCGCAAGTAAATAATGAGCTCACCCTCGGTGTTACAAAGTGCTATGAGCTCATTATGGATGGCTTCGATGCTCTTACCAAATGAACTCTTGCGCTGTGAAGATGAACAAATTCACATACCCGGTCTTATTCAGCCACTGGGATACCTTTTTGTCGTACAAAAAGAGGAAAGTTTCATCAATTATGCAGGGCAAAATAGTCATGAGCTGTTAAATCTTCGTAAAAGTAGCGATATTTTAGGCAAAAGTTTACTGGAAATAGCTCCTGAGTTAACACTTCTTGTAGATGATTTTTTAAAAACTTTAACGCTCAAAAACAGAAAAATTTATTTTGATATCTCTGTAGAAAAATTTGAACATAAACTTTTCGATGTTTTTCTCTCTAGCATCAACGCGGATGAAATCATCATAGAACTTCTACGCAAAACCAAAAATCAAGAAGATAAAAACAACTTACTCAAAGAGGCAAATAATTTTCTTCTTAAAGCTATAAAGTCTCCCGATTTAGCCTCGTTATACAGCCTTATATCTTCTCATGTGCGAGAGATAACAGGGTATGATAGAGTGATGATTTATAAATTTGATGCCGCTTTTAATGGCGAAGTAGTGAGCGAAGAGAAGGGAGAAAATCAAATATCGTATCTTCATCTGCACTATCCCGCCTCGGATATTCCTGCGCAAGCAAGAGAGCTTTATCTTAAAAACAACATTAGAATCATCAATGACGTAAACTATGAAGCGTATCCGATAATCTCGCACAGTCCGTCTAAACTCGACATGAGTCTTAGTTTTTTGCGAAGTGTTTCTCCAATACATTTAGAATATATGAAAAATATGGGCGTATATGCGTCGATGACTATCTCTATTATTGTTGAGGGGAGACTTTGGGGGATGATTGCATGCCACCATAATTCAAGCTTTCACCCTTCAGTGGAAGTGATAGAGAGTTGTGAACAGCTCGCAGTTCCCGCAGCTTCCATGATTGAACTTTTTGAGGAAACAATATACCAAACCAATAAAAGTCAATTTTTGGCAAAAGTCGATACCACACTTTTTATGCTCAGACAAAATTTTGACTCCAAGAATCTTTCAAAGTTTGTCGGAGAAAATATCTTGTATTTTATGCCCATATTTGACTCGGAGGGGATTATTTTTATCTCAGATGAAAAGATATATTCAAGAGGTATTCATTTGGAAGAGGCTCAGATACAACTTCTTGTTGAAAATATTAGGAACATAGATTTTAAGAGTGCTCAGTGTGTTTATTGTACAACTTCTTTGAATGAAATCTCCAACAATTTACAGCTTGAAATCCTTAAAGAGTGCGCAGGCGTTTTAGTCGTGAAAATCAATGAGAACAAAATGTTTGTCTGGACAAAAAAAGAGCAAATTTACAATATTGACTGGAGCGGAGACCCTCTCAAAAGAGCAGACCAGATGCTCTCTCCTAGAAAATCGTTTGAAAAGTTTTCGCAAACAGTTGTCTTAAAGTCCTTGCCATGGGAGAATAATACCTCTGAAAATATGGAACTTTTAGTCAAAAAAATAAAAGATTTTTTATATATACATGAATCAGGCTCCACCATAGAGAGCCAAAATACGATTATCTCTATCATGGAAGAAGAGAAATCTAAAAATTATGAACAACTCATCGATATGCTTGTCACCATGATAGAAAAAAGGGATGCTTATACGGCAGGGCACACAAATAGAGTCTCAAGACTCTGTACTTTAATCGCAACCGAGATGAAACTAGGTGCTAATGATATAGACTTACTCAGACAGGCATCGAAGCTTCATGACATAGGCAAAGTGGTAATCCCTGATGCAATTCTTTTAAAACCTTCAAAATTGACAGCGTCTGAATATAAGCTTATTCAGTCTCATTTAACAACAGGTTATGAGATACTCAGTAAGATTGAGAGTTATAAAGAGATAGCAAATATTGTCCGATACCATCATGAAAGGTACGATGGAACAGGGTATCCACAGCATGTAAAGGAGAGTGAAATCCCGCTTCTATCGCAAATCATGATTGTCGCAGATGCTTTTGATGCCATGACAAGCAACAGAATTTATCAAAAAACCAAAGGGACTAAAGTCGCTATGCAGGAGATTTTAAGCCTACGTGAAAAGTGGTATCACCCCGATGTTGTAGATGCACTGCTAAGGATTTATACCAAAAATGAAATCTTAATCGAAGACTCTTCTCAAATACCTCTGACAGAGATGGAAAATGAGCGATTTGCCTACTTTTTTAAAGACCAAATGACTGGATATTTTAATGAATCGTATCTGTGGCTTATTTTAGCCAACAAGCTAGAGGTGATAAATCCAAAATATATCCTCTTAATCGAGCTTCACAATATGTCGGAGTATAACAAAGCATATGGATGGAATAAGGGCAATTTACTCATCATAGAAGTGGCAAATAAGGTGGCTGCTTTAGAAAATAATCTTGCTGTATGCCGCCTCTTTGGAGACGACTTTGCCATCTGTTTTGATGATGAAAAGAGTTACCTTAAAGCTATGCAAACATGGGCTGACATCAAAGTTGAAAATGTTTATACAACTCTCAGAGCCATTAACAAAGAGAGCTGGATGGATAATATGAATGTATTATAAGGGTAATTTTCATCCATTCAAAACACACTTATAAGCAAATTGCTATAATCCTTCCATGACTTCAGTATTTTATTCAGTTATCAGTGTTTATATATTTATAGCGCTTGGCTACCTCTCAAAAGTGAGCTTCAAAGAGCAGATTGACGATAAGACTATTACCCTTATCAATGTCTATTTTTTGCAGATTTTTCTCACCTTTTGGGGGCTTTTACTTCGCCCTATCGACGTGACGCTGCTCTATGCTCCGAGCATTTATCTCTTTATTGTTGCGCTTGTTGTCATCACCTCGGCACTCGTCGCCAAAAAACTTTTTACTGACAAAAAAGAGTACTCTATCGCCACCGTCGCCGCCATTATCGGCAACACGGGAAATCTCGGCATCCCTATAAACATCGCTATTTTTGGCGAGGCATCCATTCCTTACACTACGGTGGTCAATCTTGTGAACGTTTTTGTGGTGTATACCATTGGCGTGTATTACTATTCGCGCGGAATTTTTGACGTTCGAACTTCCCTTTTAAACATTCTAAAACTCCCTATTTTATGGGCGGCAATTATTGCGATTGCGCTGAGTGTAAACCACTACAGACCCTCACAAATCATAGAAAATATGCTCATGATGGGTGCGTATGCTTCCATGACGATGCAACTTTTTTTATTTGGAATGTATCTTCATGGAACAAAAATAAAAGAGATAAGCAAAACCCTCACACTTTGGGTTATGAGCATTAAGTTTCTCATCCTTCCAAGTATTGCCTTTGTGATTCTCGCAAATATTGAACTTGATGCCATGATTAAAGGGATTATTTTTATAGAACTTATGATGCCCCTTGCCATCGCAAACGTCAATCTCGCTTCCCTTTACGACTGCAGTCCAAGGGTTGTGACTGCTTTGGTTTTTGTCTCTTCGTTTATGTTTTTAGGGTTTATTTTTATCGGGGTTTGGGGACTGAACTATTTATAAAAAGAGGGTAAAACCTTCATACTTCTCGAAAAACAAAGTTTTTCGTAGCTTTAGGGGGTTGTAGGGACGAGGAGTCCCTGCCACTCAAACGGACGCGTTCGTTTGAGTGCGTAACATCAAATAGAAGTCATCATTTCATATGGTCGTTTTATCTCTTGGATGACATCATTCACGCTCATGTGACGTGATTTTCTTACAAACTCTTTTTTATCTAAAAATACCAAAACCGTAGGAATCGCAAAAACACTATAGTGTGCGGCAATGTCTTGGCTTGTGGAGATATCAATGCTCACTATCTCAAAAAGAGGAAAGTTTTGAGTCATTGCGTCAAGTAATTTTGGTTTTAATGCATGGCAAACATTACACGTCGGGGCTGAGAAGTAAAGCATAACCGCCATTTTTTCGTTGATAAGATTGTCAATTGTTTCTATAGTTTGCATAACGCTCTCACTTAATGAGGTAGGATTTTCACATGCCGACATTTCACCCTCCTCGGATGTGTGGCTTTAGCCTCACTTCAATTTAGGTGAGGCTAAAGCCACACATCCAAGAGCGACATGAACTTGGCATGTGGAACATAAAATTTAGAGTATTTTTTCTAAAATGCTCTCGACTGTAAACCCGAATTTTTCAAAAAGTTGCTCGGCGGGAGCAGAGGCGCCAAAACTCTCCATTCCAATAACTATGTCGGCAAAACGGTACCACTCTAAACCACGAGCGGCTTCGATGGCTACTTTTTTCGTATTGGAGAGAATGATAGAGTCGATGTAGGATTTTTCTTGCTCTATGAACAGGTCAAAACACGGAACGGAGACAACATTTGCGCTGAGTCCTTGTGCGTTGAGTGCAATTTTAATTTTAAGTGCCAACTCCACTTCTGAACCCGATGCCATCAAAGTTAGCGTCGCGTTTTCATCTTGAGCTAAAAGGTAGCCGCCCTTACTTGCATCGCCAATTATCGCCTGTGGAAGGAGTGCAAGATTTTGGCGTGAACAGACAAAAGCTGATGGCGATTGACGCATAGTCAAGGCCGTTTTCCAAGCTAGTACATTTTCTGCGCCATCTGCTGGTCGCCAAACATAAAAGTTTGGTAATGCGCGAAATTGACTTAATTGCTCGATAGGTTGATGTGTCGGTCCATCTTCGCCCACTCCGATGCTGTCATGTGTCCAGACAAAAAACTGCTGGATTCCTGCTAAAGCGGCGATGCGAGCTGCTGGTTTTAAGTAGTCTGAAAAAACAAAAAATGTAGCCGAAAAGGGCATAAGCGGACCATAAAGAGCCATAGCATTGACGATAGAAGCCATAGCATGTTCGCGAATACCAAAGTAAATATTGCGCCCTTTTGGAAAAACACCCATATCATTTAGGTTTGTTTTGTTCGATGGTGCCAAATCGGCTGAACCACCTAAAAAGTTTGGAAGTGCTCTTGCAATGGCATTCATGATTTTGCCGTTTGTATTTCTTGTGGCATCGGCTTTATCAAATATCGGATAATCGATGCGAGAAAAATCGGGATTTAAAAGTGCGCTCAAGGCTTCATTTTGCTCTATGAGAGGAAGCGTTTTTTGTCTGTGAATCCACTCACGCTCTAACAAATCACCCTTTTCTATAGCACATCGAAATCTCACTAGTACATCTTCGTCAACATGAAAACTTTTTGTTGCATCAAATCCACATGCTGCTTTTGCCTGTGCAATAACGTCACTTCCAAGTGGTGCGCCGTGCGCATGATGAGAGCCTTCAAGTTTAAGAGCACCTTTTGCAATAACAGTATTTGCTATGATGATTGTCGGTTTTTTATTTGCTTTTGCAGTGGTAAGAGAAGCGTCAATTGCTTCATAATCATGCCCATCGCACTCTAAAACATCCCACTCTTGCGACTCAAATCTCATACGAATATTTTCAGAAATACTTAGGTCAGTTGCACCTTCGATGGTAATACGGTTTGAATCGTAAATAAGGATAAGATTGTCAAGTTTGTTATGTCCCGCAATGGAACATGCCTCGTAGCTAATCCCCTCTTCTAAGTCGCCATCACCGCATAAACAGTAGACATGATGATCAATGAGAGCAGCTGTTTGGGAGTTTACCTGCGCGCCGACAAATTTTGAAGCCATAGAGAAACCTACCGCATTGGCAACACCTTGACCGAGTGGGCCTGTTGTGATTTCAATCCCTGTTGTATGCCCATATTCAGGATGTCCAGGAGTTTTTGAACCCAACTGACGGAAGTTTTTTAAGTCGTCAATCTCTAAGCCATATCCCCAAAGATAGTAGAGTGAATAGATAAGTCCTGTCGCATGTCCACCTGAAAAAACTAGTCGGTCACGATTGAGCCAATGGGGATTTTTTGGATTGTGGTTTAAGTGTTCGCTTAAAATGACTGCAACATCTGCGAGACCCATAGAGACACCAGGATGACCTGAAGAAGCAGCTTGAATCATGTCTGCTGCTAAAAATCTTATACTATTAGCCATCTTGTGACGCATTTCATTACTCATATTGTTTTTGCCTTGTATTAGTTTTTTGAAAAATATTTGCTAGACTTTTTATATATGTCTGTTGATATAGTGTGTAAGAAGCGCTGAGAGTTCATGTTTGAGGTTCTCATCAAAACTGCTCAACTCTTTGCTGAGTTCATGCGCCAAAGTGTTGGCTTGGCTCATGGCTTCATCTAGTCCGAGAATAGTCACAAAGCTATTTTTTGCTTCGTCATTATTTGTAAGTTTACCTGCTTCTTGTGAGCTTTGTGTCACATCTAAAATGTCATCTTGAATCTGAAACAAAAGCCCTAGTTTAATCCCAAAATTATAAAGCATGGCACCCAATGCTTCCTTGTTGAGGATAATTGCGCCCATTTTAAGAGAAGCTGCTATAAGTTTTGCCGTTTTATTGGTATGCAAAAATTTTATATCTTCGACTTGAAGTGGTTTGTTCTCAAAGTAGCAATCTATCGCCTGACCCAAAACCATACCGTTTAAGCCGCCATTATGGGCTAACTCTCGTATAAGTGCGACTCTTGTATAGTCCGAAAAAGGGGCATTGCTTAAAATCTCAAAAGAGTAGGTATTGAGTGCATCTCCGACTAAAATAGCTGTGGCTTCATCAAATGCTACATGTAAAGTTGGATTGCCACGTCGCAGTGGTGAGTTATCCATAGCAGGCAAATCATCATGAATGAGCGAATACGTATGCAGCATCTCTATCGCCAAAGCCGCATGCATCGCCCCTGATTGCAAAAGAGGATTGTATGCATTAACAACGCCTAGCAAAAGTGCGGGACGAAACCTTTTACCACCTGCTAAAAGCATTTGGTGAAGCGCTTTTTCATACACAGGATGGATACTTTTTGACACTGGTAAATTTTTTACTAAAAAGTTTTCAAAATTTTGCATTCGCAAGTTTACCTAATTTACATTCACAAAAAACTGAAAACCTTCTCTCTCAAACAGCAAAGCGATATAATCTTTCAAATAAGCGATATTTTCAAGAACATCTTGCTGCGTTTTAACACTTTTTCCATTCACACTCAGAAGTCTATCACCAATTTTAAGTCCATAATTATGAGCTTTTGCATTCATCTTGGTGATATATAAATTGTTATCAAATACCCAGCCATAATGCTCTAAAAAAGTATCACTCATATATCCGCCATGAGCGCGTTTTGTAGTTGTGAGGCGAAAATCTAGCGTTTGAGAAGCACGTTGAATTTTTATTTCATGAGCAGAGCCAACTGGAGCAAACAAAATATTTCGCATCACAGAAGCACTGCTTTGTCCTTTTTTGCCATCTAAAAAAAGGATACGGTCCCCTTTGTGAAATGGATTATTTTTTATAAAAGGGTCAACTGCAGTGACGATGACACCCTTTTTTTCATCTTTGAGACGTATGCCAATATCTCCGTAAGAGCTATTGTTTGTATTTAAAAATCTCTCTATAAAGGCTATTTCTATAATCCCCTCAGGGGTTACGATTCCCTCAAGATTACAGCAGCTATTTGTAAGTACAGCAGGTGCTACCAGTGTGTTGCTGAAGGTTGCAAAACTATTTAAGCCAACTTGTCTTTTGAGTATTTTCCCCGCAATAGTTTTTGTCTCATTAACAGAAACTTTTGCTAAAGACAAATTATTGTTTATCTTAAAAGGATAGGCAAAACCTTTGGCATCTTCTATAAGGTATAAAGATAAAAATGGGTCATGTTTAAGTATTTTTGCACGGGGTGGTGTGTGAGAAAAAACTAATCTTGTATGGGTAGATACAGGAATTTGAAGGGTATCTTTAACGATAGAGTGCGAATCGATAATCTTCTCTACGCAAGAGTTGTATCCTCCAGAACATGCAGCCTCAAGGGTGAAAAAAAATATACTAAGGAGATAAAAAATCCTTAGCACTTATTTGTTGCCAAAGGGATTTATCCCCTCAAGCATTCCCATCGTGGTATTTTGAAGATTTTGTTGCACCATTTTATTTGCATCATTCATGGCACCAATAAGCAAAATTTGAAGCGATGCTTTGTCTTTGAGCAGGGAGTCATCAATGGTTAAATCAAGGAGTTCACCTTTGGCGTTTATACTCACTTCAACCAATCCGCCGCCACATTTTACGCAAAAAGTTTTAGCTTCAAGTTGTGCTTGAAGTTTGGATGCATTTTCTTGCATCCCTTCAAGCAGTTTACTCATGTCACTTAGATTGCCAAACATAGGATTAGATATTTTGCGCTACATAATCTATAGTATTGTCATCTTTTAAAATGACAACCTTAGGCTTGTAGGTGAGTAAATCTTTTTCATCGTACGAAGCATACGCCACGATAATGATTTTATCACCTTTATGGACTTTTCTTGCAGCTGCGCCATTGAGACAAATATCTTTTTGTCCCCGTTTGCCCACTATGATATAGGTTGAAAATCGCTCACCATTGTTAACGTTCAATACTTCAACTTTTTGACCCACTCTCATGTTGGCAGCTTCCATAAGTTCTTCATCAATCGTAATGGAGCCAACATAATTTAAGTTCGCATCCGTTACCGTTGCACGATGAATCTTACTATAAAGCATCTCAATTGTCATAAAGTTTTCCTTATTTTCCCATCTGCTTTCTCATAGCAGCTGGGGTTATTGGCGCATCCCAAAGTTCAGGATTTATAACATATTCTTCCACGATGTTACCACCGATGATGTGCTCTGCAATGATGCGGTCAATTTTTTCTTTTGTAAGTCCCGCGTACATCGTGTGTCCTGGTTCAACAAGCATAATTGGACCTGCATTGCAACGATTCATACATGAGGTGCGAATCGGTTGCACAGTTCCCATAACTCCCTCTTTCATTAAAGTTTGTGCCAAATACTGAAAAAGGTCTTGCGTCGCTGCTGTCACACATGATGGTTTTGGCATACCTGGAGGTGCCGATTGTTCGCACTTGAATATGTAAAATGCTGGTTGAGGAATTCCCATAAAATATAATCCTTAAATTTTTTAGATGCAATTATAGCAAAAATTTATCTTTGTATGATTACTCATAATAATAAGTTTGATTCTTTAAGCTTCTACGCAAGTTTTTAGATATAATTCGAATTATCCTGCATGATAAATAGGAACTTTTAAAATTGAAAAAAATCATACTTTTATTACTTTTTTTTACTGCTTTATATTCTGATGCCAAGGTATATATAGGCTCAGGCTATGGCTATTTTTATGAACAATTTGATGGTGATACAAATGGACAAAATTCATCAAACATGGGAAAACTCAAAATTGCTTACGGTGAGAGAGAAGCATATGCTATAGAATTTTCCTTGGATTACATTCAAAACGAATCAAAAATATTTTCACAAAATGATAGTGATAAATACGCGATGAACATTGAGTTTGTTAAAGCATTTGATTTCAATATCCCTGTAAACCCTTTTTTTAAGGCAGGATTTGGCGCTGGATTTTTAAGTGTAGAGAGAGATTTGCAAAAAAAACTTAATTATGGCTCTTTAAATCTTGGTCTAGGAATGTTTATCCCCATGAGTGAGTCTTTTGATTTTGAGGTTGGCTATGATTATAAGTCGATATCGTATGAAAGTGTAGATACGATAGCAGAAAAAGTCCGTTTTTCATCCAATGCTAATATCATTTATCTTGGTTTTAACATAAGGTTTTAGGAGAGTTTCATGAAAATAATAACAAACTTTTTTTTACTGCTCATAGCAACTTTTTTTATCTCATGTGGCGAAGATACGAACGCGCCTATCATTACAGATGTTTCAAAAATAGAGATAAATGAAAGAACACCAACACTGTACTCAACGGATAGCTCGATTGCACTAAGTGCTTCTGTAACCTATGCTGATAATACGACGGCAACTGTGACACAAGATCTTTATTGGCAAAGTTCCAATACCGATGTTGCTAGCGTATCAGATGGTGTTACGCGCATTGGATATCAAAATGGGGGTGATGCTAATATTTCTATTACTTACTCTCAAATGAGTGATTTTGTTCCTCTTAGGGTGATTGCGCTAACGGACTTTGCTATTACAAATGAAGATATCAACGCAACAGGAAGTTACATTTTAGAGGCAAAAGGTACTTTTGAAGATGGCACTATGGATAAAGTAATTGTAAAAAATATCGTGTGGACCGCAGATAATAGTGCAACTATAAGTGTTGTAGATGATGTGTGGACGCTCACAATACTCGCTGGAGAGACAAATGTTACAGCAACTGTTTTTGGTGAGACGAATACAAGTAGCCCTCTTGCTCCGAGAGTCAAAACCTATATTCTAAACTAAGAAGCTTATTGTAACTGTAATAACTCTCTTACAACTTCTCTGTCATCGAAGGGGAAACTTTGGTCATATATAACCTGATAGGCTTCATCCCCTTTACCTAAAATCACCACAACTTGCGACTCTTCTTGATCATTAAGTGCCATTTGAATCGCTTTTCTTCTGTTAAGCTCGATGGTGACATTGGATGTATCTTCTATACCCAAAAGAATCTCTTGTGCAATCAATTCTGGGTCTTCATTTCTTGGATTATCACTAGTTATGTAGATTTTTTTAGCAAGACTTGCTGCAACTCTTCCCATGAGGGCTCTTTTACTTCTATCTCTATCGCCACCTGCACCGAAGACTACAAGCAACTCTTTTTCTTTGAGAGCATTTAAAACTTGTTGCATACCATCGGGAGTATGTGCAAAATCTACTATGACATTTGGAGTAGAACTTACCTGTTCCATTCTTCCACTTACCCCTGCAAAATTTTCAACAACTTCTACAATTTCTTCTAGTGTTTTTGCAGTTAAAATATGAACAGCGCTGATGGCCGCCATCAAATTATAAAGATTAAAAAATCCGTGAAGGGAGGCAGTGAAGGGGACAATTTGTTGAAAATGTTGGATAATTCCGCTTGAAGCATCATTGAGCGAGTATGCCATAAGTCTATAGGTCGCAGGGTTTTCTATCCCGTAAGTAAAAGTATTTTTGATGTTGAAAGAGGCTTTTGGCTCATCTTTATTGATGAGTTTCTTGCCTGCGTCTTGAAAAAAACTGTTTTTTACAGAGGTGTACTCTTCTAATGTTTTATGAAAATCTAAGTGATCTTGGGTGATGTTTGTTAAAATTTTAAGTTCAAAATTGAGCCCTTCGACTCTTTTTTGTACAATTGCATGAGAGCTTACTTCCATGATAAAAAATTCACATCCTGCTAAAACTGCTTGGTAAATATGTTTATAAGTAGTAAGCACAGAGGGGGTTGTCAGCGATTTTCCCTCTACTATTTCATCATTCATAAATAGCCCGCGGGTCCCTTGCATAGCGACTTTATAGCCTAAGTCAAGCAAAAATGAATACATTGCACTCGCTGTAGTTGTTTTGCCGTTTGTGCCAGTTATACCGATGATTTTTATTTTATCTACACCAAAAAGCTCTGCTATGTCTGCCACTTTTATGATAGAGTGGGCATGGTTGTCTTTGGCGTTTTGAAGATATTTTTCATTTTGTGTCGTTTGGACAAAAGCAGTATTTTCATCACATTCGTTTGAATTTTCACTTACATACAGATACTTTTGATTTGGCAACTCAATTTTCAATGTTTACTTCCTCTAGCCAATTTTTTGAGCAATTTTTTAAGTAAAGCATCGCTCGGATAAACACTGAGTGCATTCTCAAGATATGTAAGCGCCATCTCTGCAAATCCATGCTCTATTAGATTATCCAAGAAATCTATGAAATCTTCTTTTTTTGTGATGATGACACGAGTAGAAAACATAATATTTTCAAATGTCTCTTTAAAGCTCTTGCCACTCTCGATGATTTCTTTAAAATCTTGGTAAAGAATTCCATCTTCAAATTCAAGTCTATTTCGCAAAGGTTCAGCGAAAACTTCACTGAGTCTTTCTAAGCTTCCATCAAGATTATGGAGTATTTCATTCATAATCTCATCTGCCTCTTCTTTATCGCTCTCTTTTAATATCTCATAATAATCAAAAAGTGCCTCTGCACCACCTTCTCCACTTAACGCCATTTCCGAAAGTATGACACCGTTATAGGCCTCTTTTGAATTGGGATAATTCTGCAAAACCATTGCAAATTGCTCCAATGCACTTTTATACTCTGACTTTGAGAAGCTGTCATTGGCTTGTGATAATATTTTATATTTACTTATAGTGCCCATTCTATTACTTTACTATAAATTATCTATATCGTTTTCCATACCAACAGGAACATTTACAACACAAAGTTCTGGATGAATATCCATTCGAAGTTGTCTCTCTACTCCGTATTTTAATGTGTTGCCACTACTTGAACACCCTATACATGCACCTTTGAGTTGAACATATACTTTAGCATTTTTCACTGTAATAAAATCAATATCCCCCCCATCAAGAGCCAAAGATGGACGCACCTTGGCTATGACATTCATAACTGGGTTCATTAATTCTTCATCAGAAAATGGAATCATTACTATCCTTTAAAATCATATAATTATTTATTTGTCATAAAATAGGACAAAATCGCTTAACAAGTCATAAAAAATATAACTATGTTTTTCTATTGTACTCTGACAAAGAAAGTCTCTCTTTTCATGGCTTTCTTGCGTGAAGTGTCAATCATAAATCTTCTATAGGGGAGAATTTTTTAAAATCAGCAATGAGTTATAAAATTTGGGTTGGGAAATTTTTTGAAGATTTGTAAAAAAAGGTATAAAGAAAGAAACCGAGGTTTCAATCTTTATATAAAACTATACGAGTTCGATAAATGCCATAGTGGTTGCATCACCGCGACGAATACGAGTTCTATTAATTCTCGTATAACCACCTGGACGCTCTACATACTTAGGAGCTATCTCATTGACTAATTTTTTAGTAGCTTCTTTACTTCGAAGCGCTGCAAACACTGCTTTATGAGCGTTTGAGTCATTCTTACCAGCTGTTGTGATAAGTTTTTCAACATAAGAAGCGAGTTCTTTTGCCTTTTCAATAGTTGTTTCTATTTTTCCATGTTCGATTAACGAAATACTGAGGTTCATAAGCAATGCTGCACGGTGTGAGCTTGTACGACCTAGTTTACGGTATCCATGACGATGTCTCATCTGTAAATCCTCTTTAAGCTTCTTTAGCTTCTATTTTCTTTTTTAATGCTGTTACAACATCATCTGCTAGATCTGCACCAACGGCAAAACCAAACTCTTGTATTTTGTCTACGATTTCATCGTATGACTTTTTACCTAAATTTTTAACATTTTTTAAATCATTTGTACTCATAAGTACAATTTCACCAACTAATTTGATATTTGAACGGTCAAGGCAGTTAAAACTACGTGCACTTAATCCAAGACTATCAATATTAGCAGTTAATTTTTTTAAATCAGGATTTTCTTCTGCTCTTTCGATTGCTAGAGGAGCTTTGATGCTGATTTCGCTATTAAAAACTGCAAGTTGTGCGTACATAACTTCCAATGAGTTTCTAAATGCATCTAATGGGGAAATTTGCCCATCAGTTCTAATATTCATAATCACTCTTTCAAAGTTAGGGTTATCTTCAACAAGAATGTTCTCAATTGTATATGTTGCACTTCGAACAGGAGTAAAGTATGCATCAAGTGCTATATACCCATCTTCTAGTTCATCATGTGTATCTTCGCTTGCCACATAACCAATACCTTGTGCAATTTTGATTGAAAAATTTAAAGATGAATCTTCATTAAGTATTGCCAAATGCATGTGAGGTGTTACGATTTCTACCTCACTAGAGTTTAAATCTGCACCTGTAATTGTACAAGGACCAGTAAATCTATAATTGATTTCTGCTTCGGTAGCACCACCATTGAGTTTGAAGCGAATCTCTTTTAGATTTAAAATAAAATCTGAAATATCTTCAAGCATACCACGAACAGAGTCAAACTCATGCTTGGCACCTTCAATTTTGATAGCTATTGGAGCATAACCAACTGAACTGCTTAATAAAAAACGGCGAAGTGGATGAGCTAGAGAGATAGCATAACCCGTCTCAAAAGGGAATGCCATAATATTAGCCTCATTCTCACTAATTTGTTCTACCTCGAACTCTCGCGGAGTAAGTGGAGTAGTCTTAATTTTTTTCATTCATACGCCTTTTTTTTAATTACTATTTCGAGTAAAGTTCAACAATCAAACGTTCTTCAACAGGAATAACAACTTCTTCACGCTCTGGCAAACGGGTAAAAATACCGAAAACTTTTTCAGCATCAATATCTACCCATGGAGCTAGGCCAGTTTGATTCGTTAGCTCTATAGCACGAACAATTTGTACATTTTTTTTACTTGCTTCACGAACTTCTATTTTTTGACCTGGTTGAACACGGTAAGAAGGGATATCCAATCTTTTGCCATCTACCAAGAAATGACCATGTGTAACAAGTTGGCGTGCAAAACGACGTGTTGTTGCAAATCCCATACGGTAAACAACATTATCAAGTCTTTGCTCTATTAAAGTAACAAGGTTTGTCCCCGTGTTTCCTTCTCTTCTTTTTGCTTCTACGAAAATAGCATGGAATTGCTTTTCAGAAACACCATACATAAATTTTGCTTTTTGCTTCTCATTTAGTTGTAAACCGTATTCAGAGACTTTCTTACGACGCTGACCATGTTGACCAGGTGCATAAGGTCTTTTTTCTAACGCTGACTTGCCAGCTAAACGACGCTCACCCTTTAGGTTAAGGCTTACTCCAAATCTTCTTTCGATTTTTTCTACTGGACCTCTATATCTTGCCATCTAGTCAATCTCCTTAAACTCTACGACGCTTGGGTGCGCGACAACCATTGTGTGGTAATGGTGTAACATCTTTCATAAATGTAACACGGATACCTTCAACTCCACCTACTGCTTTAGTTGCAGTCTCACGACCAGAACCAGGACCTTGAACTTTAATACCAAGCTCTTTAATACCATGCGTTTGCGCTTTAGCTACCGCATCTTCAACGGCTGCTTGTGCTGCAAATGGGGTAGATTTTTTACTCCCTTTGAAGCCTAGGCTTCCAGCAGAACTCCAAGCAATCAAGTTGCCCATCTCATCAGTAATTGTTACAAGAGTATTGTTAAATGATGCAGAAATGTGGCAAATACCACGTGCAATATTTTTCTTTATTACTTTTTTTCTAACAGCTTTTCTTTTTGCCATATCCTAATCCTTACGCTGCGCCGACAGTCTTGCGTTTACCCTTACGAGTACGCGCATTTGTCTTTGTTTTTTGACCACGGCATGGAAGACCACGACGGTGACGTAGACCACGGTATGAACCTAAATCCATAAGAGCCTTAATATCCATAGCAACTTTCTTACGAAGGTCACCCTCTACCATATGGCTTGCACGAATCTCAGCAGTAATTGCTGCAACATCTGCTTCATCTAACTCAAAAACTCTCTTGTTATAGTTAATGCCAGTCGCATCTAAAATAAGACGTGAAGCATGTAAACCGATACCGTAAATGTATGTTAGACCATACTCTATTCTTTTCTTTTTAGGTAAATCAACCCCAGAAATACGAGCCATGATTATCCTTGTCTTTGTTTATGTTTTTTAACTTCGCAGATTACTCTGACGATGCCTTTTCTTTTGATGATCTTGCACTCATCACACATCTTCTTAACTGAAGCACGTACTTTCATTAAAAGCCTTTATATTAATCTCTTGAAATCCCAGCTATATTTGGAATTTTATTGAGTCACTAAAACTTCACCTGTCGGTGAGAGAACAACCTCTGCTTTGAGAACTTTAGTTTTGTTATCGCTTGCTGTTTGTAGGCAAACAACTCGTATTCTCACAAAACCATACAAAATCACGATTTTGTCTATCGGTTGAGAACAATTAAGTTTGCCAATACTTTTATCTCTACATTTGATATAAAGGTAAAAATACTCTAGCTCGTTGTTAAAACAGCAAAACGGATGAGAATTGTAGCTAAATGAATGTAAAAGATTTATTAAGTTAGCTTAATTTTTCTCAATATTTTCATTTATTGGTTTTTTTAGCACTTCAAGTGACGAAAAAATGACATTTTTTGTTATTTAGCCTTAATTATTATTGCACTAAACTTTTCAACTTATTTACTGATGTTATGCACTAAAACGAACACGTCCGTTTTAGTGGCAGGGACAAATATCCCTACCACCCCCTAAAGCTACGAAAAACTTTGTTTTTCGAGAATTACAGAGTATTTTACGCTCTTTTTGCAAAAGTGCGTAAGGTCACTTATTTAAAAAGACTAGGAAAAAGTATGGTTGAAAATATTTTAAAAAGAGATGGTTCCTATAAAGAGTTTGCTGCATTTAAAATAGAAGATGCTATAAAAAAAGCCTTCAAAAGTGAACATATAACCTATGATAGTGCTATATTTTTTAATGTTTTAGAGAGACTTAAAGGCAAACGAGTTGTTGCGGTTGAAGATATCCAAGATTATATAGAAAGTGAGCTTTTTAAAGGGCGATATTTCGAAGTCATGCGCTCTTTTATTCTCTACAGGCATATGCACAAAATGCAAAGAGAGAGCTTTATTGATGAAGATACAACCTATATTAATTCATCACAAACAATCGAAGAGTATATCAATAAAAGTGATTGGAGAATTAAAGCAAATTCAAATACAGGTTATTCCAATGCGGGTTTGGTTAACAACACTGCGGGGAAAGTTATAGCGAATTATTGGCTCGATAAAATTTACTCCAAGGAAGAGGGCTATGCCCACAGAAACGGTGACTATCATATTCATGACCTTGATTGTTTGACTGGTTACTGTGCTGGCTGGAGTTTAAGAGCTGTTTTAGATGAGGGCTTCAATGGTGTTCGCGGCAGAGTTGAGAGTGACGCGCCTAAACATTTTAGAGAAGCTTTGGGACAGATGGCAAATTTTTTAGGCATTTTACAAAGCGAATGGGCGGGAGCACAAGCTTTTTCATCATTTGATACCTATTTGGCACCGTATGTTTTTAAAGACAAACTCTCTTATAAAGATATTAAAAAAGCGATAAGAAGTTTCATCTATAATTTAAATGTGCCTGCTCGCTGGGGACAATCCCCTTTTACAAACATTACCATCGACTGGAGTGTTCCCGATGATTTAAAAGACCAAATTCCAACAAGAAAACAAAATCATTTACTCAAAGAGTGTTTTGATGAGGAACTTTTAGAAAAAGCAAATGAGCGTGGATGTAAAAATCTCCAAGACATGACTTATAAATATTTTCAGCCTGAAATGCATCAAATCAATCGAGCCTATTATGAAATCATGACTGAGGGGGACAAAACGGGACAACCTTTTACTTTCCCTATCCCCACTGTTAACATTACAGAAAATTTCGACTGGTATGGGGAAAATACCGATATTTTGTTTGAAAATACTGCTAAAGTTGGCTCCTCTTATTTTCAAAACTTTGTAGGTAGCCAATATAAAAGGGATGAAAACGGCGTTTTAGTTCCAAATGAAGAGGCATACAAACCAGGACATGTAAGAAGTATGTGCTGCAGATTGCAACTTGACTTAAGAGAGCTTTTGAAGCGCGGTGGCGGGCTTTTTGGAAGTGCTGAGATGACAGGAAGCATAGGCGTGGTGACGCTTAATATGGCAAGACTCGGCTTTTTGTATAAAGGTGACAAAGAAGCTCTTTATTTACGACTTGATCAACTTATGAATCATGCAAAATCGACTTTAGAGAAAAAAAGAGTTTTTATCCAAGAGATGTACGATAGAGGTCTTTACCCTTACACGCAAAGATATCTCAGAGGTTTTAAAAACCATTTCTCCACTATCGGCGTCAATGGCATCAATGAGATGATTCGAAATTTTACAAGCGATGGGTATGATATTAGCTCCAAGCAAGGAATAGAATTTGCTACTGAAATATTAAATCACATGAGAGCTAAAATGATTGCGTTTCAAGAAGAAACGGGAAATCTTTACAACCTAGAAGCAACACCTGCAGAGGGGACAACGTATAGATTTGCCAAAGAAGACAAAAAACGCTATGGTGATTCTATTATTCAAGCGGGAATGGATGATAATATTTACTATACAAACTCTTCGCAGCTTCCTGTTGATTTGACAAACGACCCCTTTGAGGCACTTACACTTCAAGATGATCTTCAGTGTAAATACACAGGAGGGACGGTTTTGCACCTTTACTTGCAAGAGCAAGTGAGTTCGATTGAAGCATGCCGTTTGTTGGTTAAAAATGTCATCGCTAACTTTAGACTTCCCTACATTACAATCACACCGCTTTTTAGTGTGTGCCCAAAACATGGATATATCTCAGGAGAGCATGAGTTTTGTCCTAAATGTGATGAAGAGCTGATTGAGAAATTTGAAACTACTAAGGAGTAGAGTATCATGAGCAAAATCGAAATGTTAGAAAACTTAAACGCTAAGAGACAAAAATGTATTGTTTACACAAGAGTTATGGGCTATCACAGACCTGTTGAGAGTTTTAATGTAGGAAAACTTGGTGAGCATAAAGAAAGAAAACAGTTTGTCCAACTCGCATGCCATTTATGATCTTACAAAGTTCACACATCTAGACTACCCCAATCACCTCGCTTGCATCGTTTGGTTTAGCGGGTGCAATATGCGGTGCGATTTTTGTTACAACAAGGAGATTGTTTTTGCAAAAAGCGGTGCATATACATATGAGGATGTTTTAGGTTTTTTAAAAACAAGGGTAAATCTTTTAGATGCAGTTGTCCTCTCTGGCGGAGAGGCAACTACTCATGACCTTATACCTTTTTGCACAGCAATAAAAAAACTAGGCTTTAAAATTAAACTAGACACAAATGGAACAAATTTTGAAGCTATTGAAAAGCTGATTTCACTTGGACTACTCGATTTTATAGCACTTGATTACAAAGCGCCCAAAGAGAAATTTACTGCACTTACCCACTCCAATAAATATGATGCATTTTCAAAAACGCTAGATTTGCTGATAAAAAACATGATAGATTATGAAGTAAGAACAACTCTGCATTACGATTTACTTCAAGAACAAGATATCAACTCCATCATAAAAGACCTCAAAAACAGAGGGTACAATAAAAAATACTATATCCAAAAATTTTTAGACACAGGGACAAATATAGGCGATATTCCCTCTTCTTTAAGCCCTTTTGATACAACTTTGCTCTCTTGTGAATTAGAAATCGTTTGGAGATAACTTCCTGGCGATTTAGAGTTTAAAATCTTTTTTTACTTCATGGATTATGATAAGAACCACACGTTAGTATTGTTAACGCACCATTAACAAAAAAATAACATCAAATTAACATACATTTGTCATGATTTGTCCATCAAAAATAAGGATGAATAGATGAAAAAGATTGTGATTTTATTGATAGCAAGTATGTCGATGCTACTTGGGGGTGATTTCAAAGTTATAACATTTGAAGAGGCGATGGAACTTCATAAACAAAACAATGTATTGTTTGTTGACTCAAGACCAGAGAAACTTTTTAAGCTTGGAACGATTCTTGGTGCTATAAATGTCAACATGAATGATAAAGACACGGCTACTTACACAGCGAAACTAGGAATGTTTCCTGCTGATAAATCAACAAAGATAGTTTCATTTTGTAATGGACCTAAATGTATGCTTTCACATAAATTGGCAAAATATCTTCAAAAAGATGGCTATACCAATATTGTTGTCTATGCAGGCGGTTCTCCTGAGTGGATTGAGAAAAAAGCCCCATCTATGGGTGTGCTAAGAGAGTGTCAAGCAGATGTAGCTGCGTATGTTCCAAAGGAAGAGAAAAAAGTTGTAGTCAATGGAGTAACTCTTTACAAAGGTGCTGATGATGGCATGGTTGACCAACGTTGGTTTTCAAAACTTATAAGTGCAGGAGAGGTCTCCAAAGATATCGTCATGGTTGATGTTCGTGAGGTAAAAGAGTACAATGAAGGACACTATCCAGGTGCTATCAGTGCCCCTTACAATCCTGACAAAGCTACTTTAGATTTTTCAAAACTCCCAAAAGATAAAGTCGTTGTTTTTTATTGCTACACAGGAATGAAGTCTGTTGGAGCATGGCAAGCAACTCAAGCAAATAAAATAGATACATCAGCTATGTTTTATATAGATGCAAAAATTGATTGTAAAGATGGCAAATGTACATCAGTGCCAAACGACGACTTATAGGCAATATTGGTTGATTTTTTACTAGATATATGTTAGATTTTAAAGATAAAACTTTTCATTAAAGAAGAGTTTTATCTTCCGCTAAGAGCTTCCATGGCTAGAGAGGTGGAAGCTTTCTCTTCGTGTTTCATATCTTTATTTGGCTATAATCCCGAAAATTTATTTACGGAGTTTATTTCATGTCAAAAATCACTGTAACAGATCAAGAAGCGCTCGATTATCATCAATTTCCACAGCCTGGAAAAATCTCTGTTGAAACTACAAAACCTGTAGCAACACAAAAAGATTTGTCTATGGCGTATACTCCAGGTGTTGCTATCCCTTGTTTGGCGATAGAAAAAAATCCCGAGGATGCGTATAAATATACTTCAAAAGGCAATCTTGTGGCAGTTATTTCTAACGGAACTGCGGTTTTAGGGCTTGGAAATATTGGTGCACTTGCTTCTAAACCTGTTATGGAAGGCAAGGGTGTTTTGTTTAAAGCATTTTCTGGGCTTGATAGTTTTGACATAGAAGTGGACACACAAGATGTCGATAAGTTTTGTGATACGGTTATTAACATCGCTCAAACTTTCGGCGGTATAAACTTAGAAGATATTAAAGCACCTGAGTGTTTTGAGATTGAGCGTCGTCTTGTTGAAGCGCTTGATATTCCTGTTATGCATGACGACCAGCATGGTACGGCTGTTATTTCAGCTGCGGCAATCATGAACGCTTGTGAAATCACCAATAAAAAATTAAGTGAAATTAAAGTTGTAGTTATTGGTGCAGGGGCTGCTGCTATCTCTTGTGCTAAAATTTACCGTTATATGGGTGTTCAACACATTTACATGCTCGATTCTAAAGGTGTTTTACATAAGGGAAGAGATGATTTAAATGAATCGAAAAAAGAGTTTGCTATCGATGAGCCACTCTCACATTCAGATGCATTTATAGGGGCAGATGTTGCTATCGGACTCTCAAAACCAGGTTCATTTAGTGTTGAAGATATCAAGCGCATGGGTGAGCATCCTATTATATTTACCCTTGCAAATCCAACTCCTGAAATCGCTCCAGATGCGACAAGAGCGGCTCGACCAGATGCTATTATCGCTACAGGAAGAAGCGACTACGAGAACCAAGTAAACAATGTTTTAGGTTTCCCGTTTATCTTTAGAGGGGCGATGGATGTTCGTGCAAGAGAGATAAATATTGAGATGAAAATAGCCGCAGCAGAAGCACTTGCACAGCTAGCAAGAGCAGAAGTTCCAGCATACTTAAATGAGCTTTACGGGAAAACATTGGTATTTGGCAAGGATTATATCATCCCTAAACCGTTTGATAAAAGACTTATCGTAGAGGTCTCAAGTGCAGTAGCGCAAGCAGCTATAAAAAGCGGTTCATCAAAAATGAAAGACTTTGACATAGCGGCTTACAAAATTGAGCTAGCTAAGAGACTTAAATAATATTTTACGAATTTGCACTTCTTTATAAAAAATACTAAGACCTTTTTTGGCCTTAGTATCTAGCTTGTACGAGATGTACGTCAAATACTTCACTATATCTTTTTCTTTTACCGCCGTCCTTTTTGAAGCCTCTTTTAAAATATAGTTGGGAATTTTAATTTTTTGTTTTAAAAACCCTTTTGCAATTTTTTTGTAGAGCTTTTTATCTTTATGGTAGCAAAGCACGGCAAAAACAAAAGGGGTGTGAAATTTCTCCTGCCATGCCTTTGCAAGGTCAATGCGCGGCTTATTTTCTAAGTAGTAGCGAAGTGCTTTGTCGCCTATGAGAACCTCACCTTTTATATCTAAAATTTTGGCAAGAATATTAGAAGTGGCAGATTCCGTGTCGCTTTTATTGGTGTCATGAGGGATAACTAAAACACTTAACACCTCTTTTTTTGCGATAATTCCCAAGTTCACATGCCGCTGTTTTTTCGCATGAATACTTGAGATGAAAGCGGCATCGACTCTGCGAGTTAAAAATTGCGTATTAATTTTTGAAGGGACACCTTTTTTGTAGTTCATACTCATATATTGTTGCGTCGAGGTAAAACGCTTCATGAAGAGATGAAAGGGCAATAAGTTAAGATACTCTATTTTTCCAAAAATCAAAAGTCTGCTCCAAGATTAAATACGCAAGATTATACATTGATTGGCTTATTTTGATATAATCGCTTCCTAAAAAATACAGACAAAGGTGTCTATTTTGATACGAGTAGAATTTTTGGGTCCGATACAAAAAGCACCCCTAGAGTTGGAGATAAATAATTTAAACGAGCTGGCTGCTCTTTTACAAAAAGATGAAGAGCTCAGCACTTGGCTTGAAAATTGTGCCGTAGCAGTCAATGATACGCTTGTTTCATCCTTGGAAGTTGCCCTTAAAGACGGAGATAAAGTTTCGCTTTTGCCTCCTGTTTGTGGCGGTTGAGGCGTGCTTTGTTTATATGACGGTGCCTTAGATGTGCCGAGAATTTTACAAGAGTGGTACGAAGAAGAAGCCGCGAGCAATTACGGCGCGTACATCCCTTTTGTGGGCACGGTTCGCAGTGAAGAGGGCATTGAAGGCTTAAGTTTTGATATATATGAACCTATTTTAAAGAGCTGGTTTGATGCTTGGCAGGAAAAAGCCAAAGCAAAAGGTGCCATGATTAAAATGGCGCACTCTCGCGGAGATGTTTTAGTGCATACCTCTTCGTATATAGCGGCGGTTTTTTCTCCAAAAAGAAGAGTTGCCTTAGAGTTTATAGACGCCTTTGTCGAAGACTTTAAAGCCTCTGCACCCATCTGGAAATACGACATTATAGACAACCAAAGAGTCTACGCACTCAAGAGGTCAACTGCCATGGTCGGCAGTGGCATTTTATCGAGTAAAATGAAGGACGAGAAGAAGTGAAATTATTATCGTATGAGACAAGCCAAAATATGCTGGACTTGCTAAATGTAAATATTTTAAGAGTAGAAAATGTCCCTTTAAGTGCATCTTTAGGAAGGATTTTAGCTTGTGATATCGTGGCAAAACACAATGACCCGCAATTTCCAACAGCTTCGATGGACGGCTATGCAGTAAAACATGCAGATTTGGAAGCCTCACCCATTAAAATACTTGGATTTAATCCAGCCGGAAGCGATGAAACAAGAGTGCTGCAAGCGGGAGAATGCATAAAAACTTTTACGGGTTCTAAAATGCCCGAGGGCAGTGATACCCTCATCCAAATAGAAAACGTAACTGTAGAAAATGGAACAATCATCATAGACACGCCCGTTGCACACGGCAGTTCTGTTCGTGAAATAGGAGAGGGCTACAAAGCAGGCGATGTGCTCATACAAAAAGGGACAAAAATCGGCTTTGCGCAAATAGGCGTCATGGCAGGTTTAAATACCGTGATGGTTCAAGTAGCCCTTCGCCCGCGCGTGGCAGTTTTGGCAACGGGAAGTGAAATCGTAGACCTAGGGCAAGAGAGCCAAAATGCAGCACAAATCAGAAGTTCCAATAACTACACTTTAGGGGCACTTTTTGAGCTTGCAGGTGCGGAGGTTCTTCAGCTTGGTACAGTCGGCGATGACAAAACTGCTATCATGAAAACCTTTCAAAACGCTCTTGAGTCTGCCGACATAGTGGTTAGTACGGGCGGAGTAAGCGTAGGCGATTACGATTTTGTCAAAGACATTGTTCCTCGTCTGGGTGCTGAGGTCGTTTTTAAAGGTGTGGCAATTAAGCCCGCAAAACACATTTTAGTGGCACAAAGAAAAAACAAATTTATTTTAGCGCTTCCGGGATTTGCGTACTCTTCAACTGTGAGTGCCATTTTGTACGCGCTTCCTCTTATTGCCAAAATGTTAGGACGCCAAAGTGCCTACAAAACCGTAGCGGCAAAACTTGGCGAAGATTTTAAAAAGCGGAGCAAGTTAACAGAGTTTACAGCCTGCAACGCTGTTGTTGAAGACGGAGAGTATTATGTCAATTTTAAAGACAAAAAAGTCGGAAGTTCTGCAATTTTGACAAATATGCTGGGTAACAGCGCCTTGATGGTAACAGGCGAAGAAGACGGCGATTTGGCGGCGGGTACTTTTGTAAATGTGATTTTATTGGAGAATTTTTAGATGCGAGTTTTGTCCATCGATGCAAAAAAACAGACTATACAAGAGTTAGAACTTGAGATGCACGTCAATACGATTTATACTTTTTTTGGTTCTATTTTAATAGATGAAATTGCCATTTTAGAGCGGCACATGATTTACACCGACGCAAACGCACTATCCAACAAATCAAAACCTTTTTTTATAGGTGGAATGCTTGTCTTAGGAGACGCTCTCATTGTAGGCAGAGAGGCTCTTGAAGAGTGTGACGCGACAATCACGCAGCAAGATTTAAGCACATTAGTAAACGCAAACGTAAACGCATTTTACACGCAAACCCTCGAACTCCTAGCACAAACAACAACGAACCTCTATCGCCCTTTCACAGTCGTTCAAGGCGGGCAAAAAATAAACTTAAACATTGACTGGGTACTCTACACTTTCAACATCGCAGACGACGCAACGAAAAAATATTTTATACATGAGCTAAAAAAAGTCATAGACGCAAATGAAAGCATAGAAAGTTACATGACAAAAATGGCACAACTAGCCATAAACGCAGCAGGTGAAAATAAATAAAATTCGGATATGAGGTTAAAAAAGAGTTGTTTGAAGCGCTTTTAGTTTATAACTTTTTCTATGAATTTCGCAATACCCGTGCTTCTTTATCATTTCTAATTATTCAATTAACTTTTTTTCAACAGCATAACGCGTGAGTTCTGCAGAGTTGCTCAGTTGCATCTTTTCAAAGATACGGTTTTTATAAGTACTTATGGTCTTTGGACTTAAGCCTAGTTTCTCAGCTATTTGGTTCGATTTCTCTCCTTTGCTTATCATAAGCATAACTTGATACTCGCGTTTTGCAAGTTTTTCATGAGGGAGTTTCTCATTATTTTCGTCGAGTGAAAAAGCCATTTCTTCAACAAGATTTTCACTAATATATTTGCGTCCACTGGCGACAATGCGTATTGCTTCAATGAGCTTCTCAGGAGCACTTTCTTTAGTTAAGTAACCATCAGCACCTGCTTTAATCATACGCAGGGCATACTGATCTTCTTCATACATACTTAAAATGAGAATAGGAATTTTTATTCCTTATTTTCTCAGTGTCTGAAGAGTTTGAAGTCCATTCCCTCCAGACATAGAAATATCTAACACAATTAGGTCGCAGTACGATGCATCAACTTTTTCTAGAACCTCTGCACCGCTCGAGGCTTCAGCATAAACATGGATATCATCTGTCTCTGAAAGAATAGTCTTGAGACCTGGAATGACCCCACTTTAATAGACAGAAACTTATTCAGTTAACACCTTATTTTTTGAAGCCTCCAAATTATATCTTTTTTCAAACTCATTAGGCGAAATATATCCAAGATAACTATGTCTTCTTTTTGAATTGTAGAACATCTCTATATATTCAAATATTTTAGATGCTGCAATTTCTCTTGTCAAAAACACATATTTTCTGACAAGCTCTTTTTTTAGTGTTTTAAAAAAGCTCTCTGCGACTGCATTGTCATAGCAGTTGCCGCGTCTGCTCATGCTTGGAACGATATTATGATGTTTCAGAAAGATTATGTACCCATAAGAGCTGTACTGGCTTCCTTGATCTGAGTGAAGAATCACTTTTGTATCTGACTTTTTAGTTCGTAAAACTGCAGATTTTAAAGCATTTATAATTAAAAGTGTATTTTGTCTATGCGCTGTCGCCCAGCCAATCACTTTTCTGCTAAAGAGATCTATAACTGTTGCGAGATAGAGCCATCCTTCATGCGTTCTAATATAAGTTATATCGCTTACCCAACTCTCATTTGGAGAGCTTGCGATAAAGCATTGCTGTAGATGATTTGGATGTGCTTTGTGAATTGCACCGGCTTTATGTTGAGGCTTGCGTTTATATGTGCCTACACCGTAAAGTCTGGTGATGCTCATCAGTCTTGCAACTCTTTTTTTATTTACATTTATGCCAAACTCTTTTAAATCCTTGTGTATATTTCTATACCCATAAATGCCGTTGGACGCTTTAAAAGCATTTTTTATATGAACTATCAGTGCTCGATTTGCTTGCTCTCGATTTGAAACTGGCGTGATGAGCCATTTGTAATACCCACTATGATGCACCTGCATTACACTACACAATCTTCTGACTGTGTAATGTTCGCTGTACTCTTTAATAAACACATACTTTAGTTTGGGTGGCTTGCAAAGTATGCTGCGGCCTTTTTTAAGATGTCGCGCTCCTCTGTTACTCTTTTGAGCTCTTTTTGAAGGCGTTTTATCTCTGAAGTAGCTATATCAGCAACTCTGTTTTTCTCGATTGCTTCCGGAGATTCATACCTCTTCATCCAGCTTCGAAGAGATTCAGGACTGACTCCTAAACGCTCTGCTGTCTCTTTTGGACTGTAGCCATTTACTGTAACTTGTTTTACTGCCTCTATCTTAAACTCATCTGTATATCTTGGTGGCATATTGACCCTTTAATTGTCATAATGATTTATCTCATTATTTTATCCAATTAACTGATTGAAAATTTGTCTACTTTATCGGGGTCATTCCAATCCAAGGTGGAGCACCCACTTGAACCAAAACAAATAAACATTTCCACATGCCACAACTTACACTAAATTTTACAGAAATTTTATAATTTTAGTACGGCTCTTGTAATAGACTTCTTGAAAACCCAAGATTGCTTCGTCAGTCATTCTTCCTTGGCACATGACCATTATTGCGAGTCGGCGTGAAGCAATCTAAAAGTGGGTTATGCAAGAACTATTGATTAGCATAAAATCGAGTGAAAGAAAAGAAGAATAAAAAAGCCATCCAATAAAAGGATGGCTTAGGAAAATGAAGAAAAGAATTATAAATTAACGAACTAAGTCGAAGAAGTAGTCAGTTGAAGCGATACCTTTAGTATCTTCATCAAGCTGGTCAAGAACTTTGTTCGTAATCCAAGTTAATAAGTTCAGAGCGCCATCATATCCGGCTATTGAATAGCGGTGTAAATGGTGACGGTCAAATATTGGAAAACCAATATAGATTAATGGAATGTTTGTATCTCTCATAAGCTCTTTACCGTAACTGTTACCGATCATAAAATCAACCGGCTCTGTAAACAGTAATGAACGCATGTGCCATAAATCTTTACCCGCCCATACATGACAATCTTTTGCAGCAGGTGAAGTGTCAAGCAGTGCTCTCATCTCTTCTTCCCAACCACGTGCAGGATTGTTACAAAGTACGTGAGTCGGTTCAGCACCCATCTCTAGTAAGAATGAAACCATACCTACCAAGAAGTCCGGATCTCCCCAGATGGCGAATTTTTTACCATGCATATACGGGTAAGAATCCTGCATAGCATCGACCAAACGGCCACGTTCAGTTTTAAGTTTTTGAGGAACATCTTTGCCTGTGAGTTCAGCTAACTTCATCACAAATTCATCTGTCCCTTTGAGGCCGATTGGGTTAGAAAAACCACCTGCATGTTTCTCTTTTTTGAACATTTTCATCGTTTTTACAGTTGCATATTTTTGTAAAGAGATCGTCGCTTTTGCATTAAGGCAATCTTTTGCATCTGCAATTGGCGTTCCTCCTGCAAACATGCTGTAATCACCCGCAGGCATATCCCACTGGTCAGAGTGATCTCCGAGCATTGTATACTCAGCGCCAAAAGATTCTACTATAGCTTTAACAGAACGGATAGACCCTATATACGTCTCAAATCCTGGAATAATGTTAATCTTGCCATTCGTTTCCTCTTTTTTATGACCCTCACTCAGCTGAGATAAAATCCCGTGCATCATGTTGTCATACCCTGTAATATGACTTCCTGTAAACGATGGAGTGTGCGCATACGTGATAGGAAAATCTGCTCCTAAAAACTCGCCGCCATCTTCTTCTTTTGCAGCACTCGCAAACGCAAACAAGTCATCACCGATAACCTCAGCCATACATGTCGTAGAAACTGCAATCATCTCAGGCTTGTAAAGAGCCGCACAGTTTTTTAGACCATCTTTCATATTTGTAAGACCGCCAAAAACCGCAGCATCTTCAGTCATAGAGTCTGAAACACAAGGTGTCGGCTCTTTAAAGTGACGTGTAAAATAAGAACGAAAATACGCAACACACCCATGAGAACCATGAACATATGGCATCGTATTTTCAAACCCGAGTGCCACCATAACGGCACCAAGAGGTTGGCATGCTTTTGCAGGATTGATCGTGATAGCTTCACGAGCGAGATTTTTTTCTCTATAATCCCAACTCTTTGTCCACTCAGCAATCTCAGCAGTTTTCGCAGGATTTACGGCACCCATTCCGCCTTCAAATTGCTTTTTATTTTTTAGAACTTCTTTGTATTCTGGTTTGAGAAAAAGATCTTTACCATTTACAATATTATTGACATCTTGCATTACACTTCTCCTTCTTTATCCCAAGGTGCTTTTGTGTGAGCCCATACTGGAGAGTTTATTGCAAGATCCATATCTGCTGCGAATATTGCAAAACCATCATAACCATGATAAGGACCACTATAATCCCATGAGTGCATCTGTCTGTAAGGAAGACCCATTTTTTGAAATACATATTTTTCTTTGATACCCGAAGCTACTAAATCTGGTTGTAATTTTTTAACAAAGGCTTCAAGCTCATACTCGTTGACATCATCATAAATAACAGTTGAGCGAAAAATCTCATCTTTGGTTCTTTTGTAGTCATCATCATGAGCAAACTCATATCCTGTTCCGATAACTTCCATACCCAAATCTTCATACGCACCAATAACGTGACGAGGACGTAGACCGCCGACGAACAACATAACTGTTTTGCCCTCAAGACGTGGACGATATTTTGCTGCAATTGCATCGACCATCGGTTGATATTTTGCAATCACTGCTTCACACTTGGCTTGAATGCTCTCATCAAAAAAAGCAGCGATTTTACGCAAAGATATGATAGTTTGTGTTGGACCAAAGAAGTTATACTCTATCCAAGGAATCCCATACTCTTTTTCCATGTGACGGGAGATATAGTTCATAGAACGGTAGCAGTGCAACAAGTTGAGTTTCACTTTTGTTGTTTGAACCATCTCTTTAATCGTCGCATCACCCGACCACTGCGCTACAACACGCAAGCCCATTTCCTCAAGTAAAATACGGCTCGACCAAGCGTCTCCACCAATATTATAATCCCCGATGATAGCGACATCATAGTCAGTTACCTCGATAGGCTCACCAAGGACAGTAGGACTTCCATCAAAAACATAATCACGCACCGCATCATTTGCAATATGGTGACCAAGAGACTGAGAAACCCCACGGAAACCTTCACAGTTTACGGGAACTATCGTTTGACCTGTTTTTTTAGCATACTGTTTTGAAGCGGCATTGATATCATCACCGATAAGACCAATTGGGCACTCAGATTGCACTGTAATCCCGTTGTTTAACGGAAAAAGCGAATCTATCTCTTCTAAACATTTTGTCAATTTTTTGTCACCACCGAAAACGATGTCTTTTTCTTGAAAATCTGAAGAGAAATTCATAGTAACAAAAGTATCAACTCCTGTTGTCCCTATGTAGTAGTTACGGCGACCTGCACGGCTGTATTGTCCACAACCGATAGGACCATGTGAGATATGAACCATATCTTTTACTGGACCCCATACAACGCCTTTACTCCCTGCATACGCACATCCGCGTTGACTCATGACACCAGCGACTGTTTTCTTGTTTGAGCGGACATCACCACACGTTTTTTGACTTTCATCATCCGGACTGCCCACACCCAAGTGTTTAGAACGGTTTTTTGCAGCTTTTTCAGGATACGCTTTTAAAACTTCCTCGATAGCCGCTTTTTGTTTTGATTCCAATGATTCTGGACCCATTTTCTCCCCCTTTTTATCTAGTGTTGAGTTAACTTCTTATGCAGCTCTAATTTTAAAGTGAGCCATTGAGTCAAATTTTTTACAAAGAGCCATCGTCTCATCATCACTATCTAATCTTTTTGAAATCTCAGCAATTTGATAACGGTTTGTGTAAATCATATAATCTGTTTCAGCAGTTTTTATATAATGGACAAGCGCTTTGAACATAAAGGTATTTTTGTTTGTATAAGAAAGCTCTTCTTTTTGACCATGGTATTCAGTAGACATTTTAATCTCATTAATACCTGATGCATCTATATTGGCTTCATCTAACTTTGCAATAACTGCCTCGTCTGGAATTTTGTTACCCATTTCAGCTGGGAATCTAAAACCTAGTATAAACATGTATTTCTCCTGTTTGATCTATTATTTTTTTTATGAGAATTTTGTGACTCCCTTTATGGGGAATCACACTAAAGCGTAAGTGTCCAGAAGCAATGACTACGCTTCTGCTTCACCTTTACCGATGTTATCTTCATCTGCTTCTAAGTCAAGACCAAATTTCATAATAAGTTCTTCAAGATCATCCATCTCTAAAGGAGTTGGAATAATTTTGTAATCATTAGCGATGATTTTACGAGCGAGTTCTTTGTACTCTAAAGCTTGATCAGATTTTGGACTATACTCAACAACCGTCATACGACGAATTTCGGCACGTTGAACGATATTGTTACGTGGAACAAAGTGAATCATATGTGTTCCAAGATCTTCAGCTAATGCAACAGCAAGGTCGTACTCAAAATCTGTCATACGAGCGTTACAAATAAGACCCGCAAGTCTTACTCCACCAGTATTTGCGTATTTTAAAATCCCTTTTGAGATGTTATTTGCAGCATACATGGCCATCATTTCACCAGACATAACGATATAAATTTCTTGCGCTTTACCTTCACGAATTGGCATAGCAAATCCACCACAAACAACGTCCCCTAGAACGTCATAAGATACGAAATCAAGACCTTCAGCATCATATGCACCCTCTTCTTCAAGAAAGTTAATTGCCGTAATTACACCACGACCAGCACAACCAACTCCTGGCTCAGGACCACCTGACTCAGTACAGTTAATCCAGCCACCTGAAGTGTCTGCGGAAAATATTCCCGCACCAGGTTTGAGTGCATCTTCAAGCTCTAAATCTTCAACTGTACCCATTTCAGCAGCGAGTTGTAAAATAGTATTTTGAGCTTTTTCATGCAATATCAAACGTGTTGAATCTGCTTTAGGATCACAACCGACAATCATAATATTTTTATCGAAGTAATGAGCCATTGCAGCCAACGTATTTTGAGATGTGGTTGATTTACCAATCCCACCCTTTCCATAGAACGCTATTTGACGTAATGCAGCCATTTTTTCTCCTTAATTTAGCACACCCGCAAAACCTATTTTTCATAAGTCTTTTTGATACGCTATGTCTTACAAACTGATATATGCATCCTCTATTCTAGGTTTTTAAAGCACCAAAGAGGAATAAATAACGCATCTACTGACAAAAGAACAAAACAAGTACATATTTGTAAGAATAGATTATGCAGAAGCCGCTTTTTTGGGCTTGGCAATATGAAAAGTTTCTTATTTTAAATGGATAGAAAGATTAAAATGAAATTCTATTTCTTCCATTTTGTTTGGATTTATAGAGGTTGGTATCACCAATTTTTACGATAGTTTCTAAATCATCATAACTTTCGCTGTGTGTTGCACCGAGGCTGATGGTGACATTAAGGTTTAAATCTGCATATTGCACACTTTTTGCTTCTATGACTTTTCGTATGCGCTCTCCGATTTCGACCGCTTCTTCTAAGCTCGTCTGCGGCAGAACGATACCAAACTCTTCGCCACCTAATCTTCCAACCACATCTTTTTCTCTCGTCTCTTGCATAAGAGTATCTGCCACCATTTTGATGACAATATCACCAGCATCATGACCGTAAGTATCGTTTACTTTTTTGAAATGGTCGATATCGAGCATGATGAAGCTAAAGCCTTTATTGTGCGCAAAAATTCTTCGCGATGTGTCATACCAACTTCTTCGATTGAGGAGATTTGACAAAACATCAATGGAAGATACGATGTGCATTTGGTAAGCGTTTTCATACGCTTCTTCGCCATTTTTTCTGTTGAGTGCAACCACGGCAAAAACATAAATTGCCAAAGGAACAGAAAATATGATGTAAATGAAAATCTCTTCCTCGCTTTTGTGAAAAAGAGCAAACAAAACAAGAACAAGTAAAATCTGATAACTCTCCATAATAATATAGATCTTTTTCGTAATTAAAGGTCCAATCATAATGGTTGCAACAAGGTAATAAACCCAGTTATAGCCCACAAAATGGATGTCGTTATTAAAGGCAATATATCCATACGTGAGTGCCGAATAGCCGAGTGTCCCAAAAAAAGTAATCGCTTCGACTCTGTAACGCTCAAAAAAAGAGTGCGCGACGGCAACCACCACCATGACCGCAAAAAATATTGCAACAAGCCGCACAGCAAGAACACCGCTCCAATACTGCGTGCCTCCATAAATCTTATAATCAAATAGCAAATACAGCGTTGCCAATAAAAGACCCAAATAGCTAAAAATTAAAAAAGTTTTAAGTATTCTTTTCCCATGAAACGCCTCATAGCTCTCAAAATTAACCAATCTGTTGTGATTTATATCTTGATTCATGTAAACTGATACACCCTTTTTTATTTATGTTTATAAAACGATTGTATCTCTTTTGACAATACGTTGTCAAACAACGCTTTTAGGCAAAATAGTAAGTGCGTTGCTTGACGACCAAGAAGGCGAGAGTTTTGGCTAGAGGTGGAAGTGGTAAATACTGAGGTGTGTCCGTTTTAGTCCGCGTCTTGTATAAAATTTAAGTGCGTTATCATTGTTTATATCTGCTGCGAGTTGGATTCTTTTGTATCCGTATTCATAGGCTAAGGCTCTCATTTTATTGACTAAACGGCTTCCTACCCCCATGACTCGGTACTCTTCTTTGACGACCAAATCTTCAAGCTGACCTATAAAACTCCCCTCAGCACTTGAGATGAGACGCTGCATGGTGAGCATGCCTACCACTTTGTTTTCATGCCTTGCCACTAAAAGGTCGCTTCCCTTATTGTAGTAGAGTTGTTTGAGTCCAGCATATTGTTTATCAAAATCTATCTCAAAATCGGACTCTATTGCAAACAAAATCCCCAGCAGCTCCGCCATCTCTTTTAAATCTTCCTCTTTTGCATTTTCGATTGTAATCCCCGACTTCATATTTAAGTCACAAATCTCGGGGTCTAAAATAGCAATGACTTTTTTTGCATGTTCATTCAATGGATTTCCACCTATATAGAGTGTGTTTAAATGTAACAAATTTGCCAAAGTGTCAGGCAAATCTACGATATTGTTCCCCTCAATGTCTAAGTGAACGAGTTTTGTATAACGCTGCAGCGCATCGGGAACGCTGCTGATTTCGTTTGATGCATAACATAAATTTTCAAGTGCGGTCGATGGAGGCAATATAAACTCTTTAAGCCCACAGCTCTCACATGAGAGTTCGCGCAAATAAGGGGCAAAATCATCACTCATGGTCAATTCTTCTAAAACATTCTCATCAAGAGTGAGCACTTCAAGAGAGTCAAGCCCATGAAGATGCAAAGAGGTGAGATTGTTTGCTGTAAGATTGACATTTTCAACATCGAGTTCAAAAAAAGCTTCATCTATTTTTTCCAAACGATTATCGCTCATTTCGATCTCTTCAAGCGAGAGAAGATTTGAGACACTCTCGGGAAGTTCACTGATGAAGTTTGCACTCACATTGAGTCTTTGCAGATTTCCCAAAACACAAAGAAGTGCGCCAATATCTTTTAAAAAGTTACTTGAGAGGTTGAGTGTTCGCAATTCATTGTCTCTCTCAAAAACAGCGCCTACCTCTTTGAGGGAGTTTGAACTCACATCTAAAACACGCAACTCTTTACATTGTCCCAAAATAGAAATATCAGCAAGTGCATTACCACTCACATTTAAAGAGCGTAAAGAGGTATTTAAAAGCAAATTGGGGAGTTTCTCAAATCTATTTCTTCTCATATCAAGATTACTTAAATGGGAGAGATTTTTTAGAGACTCTGGCAATGTACTCAATCTGTTGTGAGATAAGTTGAGTGCGAGGAGATTGACTAAAATACCAAAACTCTCAGGAATTTCTTTGAGTGAATGACCGCTTAAATCAAGGCGTGTAATCTCTTCTGGTGTGGTAACGCTGCTCTCTATCGCCCCATATTGGTCAAGCCAAGTTTTTAGTCTGTCCCATTCATAGTCATACATCCTCTTGTTCCTCCCCCAATCGTTTGAGTCGCTCAACTCTTTGCTTGATTACATAGGCAATCTCATCATAATCAAATTTTCCAAATACACTCATATCGTATATTTTTACCAATGCCACGCGACAGCAGCTTTTGTTGCATTCTGTGACTAGTTTTTTGGCTTTTTTAAAAGGTAACGCAGTATTTTGAAATATATCTATTGCCTGAGCGACACTTTTCTCACCGCATTCACACACTTGCATTTTGAGAATTTCTTCTTGATTTTTCATAATATTTGGGGCTACAACCCTTTCTCTATTTTATAAGCGTTTGCACACTCTACAGCCTCAACTAACTTTGCAGCTAGCTCAGGCATTTTTACATGATTTGTCCAAACAGTGTCTTCTACAATGTCATGAATCTCTGAGGCAATCTCAACTGCCAAACGCTTTAATCTTGAGTGCTCTTTTTTAAAATCTTTTATCTCTTCGCTCATCTTTTTTCCTTGTGTATTAATTTTTTAAAGTGAAAATGCATAAATATTTTCAAACTTTATCTCTTTTTTATTCCCTCTAGCCATGTGGACAAAACGCTGTTTTTCTTCAAAGTTGTATTTTTTATACAAATCAACAACATGCGCAATTCCCAAAGGAACGTCTGCAACAACTTTTTTTAAGCCTCGAAAGTACAATACTCCGCGCATCATCTTTTGAGCTTCTTCTTCATGTCCCACTCTTACCTGCCATGGACCCAAATAAACATTGCGTGAATTGACAACACTTGAGTGTTGAAAGCCGTTTGAGAGGGCAAATTTTAGCGAGCTATTTCTCTGCATCTCATCCAACAAAAAATCCATTCTGTTTTCATCAAAGGTCTCTTTATCGATTTTTGCGATAACAGATTCAAAATTCTCACCATCAAGCTCTTTGGCATTTGCATTGGTAAAATTAAACGGCGGCACTTTGCCAACATTGACAAAGCGCCCAACTTCCATTTTGGACTCAAATCCATAACGCTCGAAAAAGAGAACCAAATCTTTATTTGTATGAATATAAATATGTTGGTATTTGCTCTCTAGCGACCCCAAAAGTGTCTCGAGCACTCTTTTGCCTATCCCCTGATTTTGATACTCTTTTTTAACCATAAAATATTTTATCATGGCAGAAAACTCAAATTCTATGGCTAAAGCAGCCCCTATAAGCTCACCATCTGCATACGCTCCGTAGCACAAATGTGGAGAGTGCATCATCATGAGTTTTATGTGAAAACCATCCACTAAAGCGCCTAAATCTTCAGCTATACGCACAAGATTACTCACATCCGAGAACTTTAGCCAGCCTATAAACATATACTTTGCCTATAAAGCTGCACAAGCTCATTTGCATTGAGTACGCGCTTACGCGATGTAACGATTTCTCGTATATAAGGGAGCAATTTTTTTAACGAATTTTTTTCAACATCGATACCTAATTCGTTAAGATGATACGCGATAGTTCCCGTTCCAGAATGTTTTCCAATAGGATAACTCCGAACAGAGCCAACCTCTTCTGCACTAAATGGCTCATATGCACAACCGTTTTTCATCATACCACTCGCATGAACACCGCTTTCATGAGAGAATATATGCGCACCAATAATCGGTGCATTAAGGGCGAGACTCATACCAGCAGCGTTTGCCACCAAAGAGACCAAATTTTTAATCTCAACAGAATCAATAAACCTTTGCTCACCATAGAGATGTTTCAGGGTCATGGACATCTGCTCAAACGAAGCATTGCCTGCTCGCTCTCCTAAACCGATAACCGTAGTATTTGCACTGAGTGCTCCAGCGTCAATACCGCTTAAAGCATTCGCGTTTGCTAAACCAAAATCATTATGAGTATGCATCTCTATAGGGAGAAGGTTTAAAGAGGTCAGTGCTTTGACATTTTTATAAGTTTTTGTAGGCGTTAAAATTCCCACGGTATCGCAGTAGCGAAAACGATTTGCTCCAAGGTCTGCTCCTAGTCTCATGACCTCTGCAATAAATTCCAAAGAACCGCGTGAACTATCCTCTGCCCCGATGCAAACAAACAAACCCTCCCGTTTTGCCTCTAAAATAACCCTCTCAAGTTCACGCAACATACGCGTTTTATCACCGCCAAATTTCACGTCAATCAAAATATCTGAAACAGGGATAGACAAATCAACTGCCTTCACTCCACATGACAAAGAAGCTTCTAAATCGCTCATCTTTGCACGGTTCCAAGTCATCATACGCACACCCAAATCAAGAGAGAGCAACTCTTTAATATCCTCTTGCTCTTTTTTCCCCATAGCAGGAATCCCTATCTCAAGTTCGTTGGCTCCACAAGCAACAAGTGAAGTAGCGATAGCGAGCTTTTCTTTTGTATTAAACGCCACAAAAGGGGCTTGTTCTCCATCACGTAAGGTGGTGTCGTTTATGAGTATCATGGGCTAATTGACTTGCATCTCTTCACTGAGATGAAAGTATTTACGAGTCGCTTTTAATACGGAGGCTTCTATAGGCTCATAAGCATAGCTCTGGTCTGCAATCAATCCTGCAGCTTTGAGATCATCTTGCGGACAAGCGCCTATTTTAGCAGTCAAAATCAACTTACAATCTTTGAGTTTTTGTAAAATCGGCTCCATAGGATTTGCCCCATCTGGTCCTGCACAATACTCATAATCAAGTTTACGGTGATGGATAAATCGTATCCCTTTATCGCCTGCTTCATAGATTAAAAACTCTCTTACTGAACCAAAATGCTGATTTATCATCCCCTCGCCTGCAGATGTGACAGCTACCAAAATAGTCTCTCCAAAAGAGCTGAGATTCTCTTTTTCTTGTCTTACCCGCTCATTTGCTTTATCTAAAAAGAAACGGAATTTTTCGATTTTTGCCTGAGACTCTTGACGCGCCTCTAGGTTGTAATGGGTCTGCAAGTCATCAAAACTCATCTCACTAAAAACACTCTTCGTAAACTCCTGCCCTCTATCTTCTCCTATAAGTCCAACCGCATCTGCACGGCATTGACGGCAATGCTGCATGAGTTTCATATCCATTCCACATGCCTCTTGAACTGCCATTTGTTGTTGGTCTGTAGCACTAGGCACTCCACCGAGTCCAAAAGCAGTTCCATGCTCAGGCTCTGAAATGATTGGCATGATGTTGTGTAAAAAAACACCGATTTCTTTGAGTTTTTTGGAAACCTCTGGCAAATGTTCATCATTGATACCGGGAATCAACACAGAGTTTGCTTTGATAAGAATCCCTTTTTCAACACACTTTCTCATCCCCTCAAGCTGACGCTCTAGAAGTATTTTCGAAGCCTCTTTTCCATAGATTCGCTTATTATTGTAAAAAATCCAAGGGTAGATTTTTGAGCCGATAACGCCTGTTTCATCAACACTATTGATGGTTACGGTCACATGGTCGATGTCATATTTCACCATCTCATCTACAAAAGTCGGAAGTTCCAAACCATTGGTTGAGAGGCATAGTTTTAAGTCAGAGGCTTTTTCGCGAACCAGTCTAAATGTCTCAAAAGTCTTTTTTGGATTTGCAAGTGCATCTCCAGGTCCTGCAATGCCAAGCACGCTCAGACGCTGCACCTCGCCACCAACATACATCACTTTTTTCGCAGACTCCTCAGGTGTTAAACGCTCACTTGTAACCCCTGGACGGCTCTCGTTTGAGCAGTCATATTTGCGATTACAGTAGTTACACTGAATATTACAAGCAGGTGCGACAGCGACATGGATACGCGCATAATGGTGATGTGCACTCTCTGAATAACATGGATGGTTATGAATTTTATCCTGAATATTTTGTGGCAATGCCGACTCATGTCCGTGACTTGTACTACAGCTCATTTTAGCTCCCTTTTATTTATTATTAACATCAAAGGAATAAAATCCCTCTGGCTTGCCTAGCCGCTATGGCACTGAAGCTTGTCTCTAACGAGACAGAATAATTTTTGATTTTATATGATCTTGCATCATGTAGCTATAATCATGTCTATAAAAAGAGTAATGCATAAGATGTTCTAGGAGTATTTTTGTATGCCTTATACGGCAGACTCAAATTCATACGACACTACTTCCATCTTTTCATAAGATGTTCTGGCACTATTTTTGAATTCACTGCCAAAGAGTGACAATTTTGTAGAAAAATTAGGGGTTTTGTAAAAGATGGGTTACGACATCTTGAACACCTTTTTGATACATAACGACATTATCAATAGTATCAAACTGGTGGGTCAATAAGGAATAGACACAGATATCTGCAAAGTGATGATAAACACTTTGCAAAAGCTCCTGTATCATCGCCACTGAGATTTGGTGGCTCAAATTTGAACTGCTCTCATGACGCACTGCACAAGCTAAAGCATATTGATTCGTCTTGCTATATGAAGCGTCCACAAAAACAACTTCATCTGCATCAAGAAGTTCTAAACAAAGTTCAGGGGTAAGTTGAAATGCCTCAATGATTCTGGTGTTTACAAGCGGGTACTTTTGAAGCGCTAAGACAACGTCAACTCCAAAAGCATCCTCGCCTCGCAGGCTGTTTCCATACCCGACAATTACCCTCAAAACTAGCTTCTGCTAATAATTTCTATAACTTTTTTTGTATGGTCTCGAATCTCGATTTTTGATGAAACAATCCCTAACGCATGCGTAGAACAACTCAAACATGGGTCAAAACAGCGAATCACGGCTTCAACTCTATTGAGTGCGCCATCTGTAATATTATTTCCATCAACAAAGGCTTGCGCCACTTGTTTTACTCCAGCATTCATGGCAAGGTTGTTATTTCCCGTGGCAATGATAAGATTTACCCCTGTTATAACGCCATCATTCGTAGCTTCATAATCATGAAAGAGTGTCCCTCGCGGTGCTTCGCTGCAGCCGACACCTCTATTTCTGTTGATGGACGCATGCGCTCTTACATTGTCACTCATGGTCTCTGGTTCTAAGAGCAACTCTTCTATACGCTCAATCGCATAAATTATCTCAATCAAGCGTGCATAATGGTAGTAAAAAGAGTTTAAAACAGGTTTTCCGTTGTTAATATTTTTGAATATTTCAAACTCTTTATCTGCAAGCGGCGTTGCGCATGCGTTAGCAATATTTAGCCTTGCAAGTGGTCCGACACGGTACATCCCTTGTGGATATCCAAGCGGTTTATAATAGGGGGATTTGAGGTAACTATCATCTTCAACCGCTTCACCGATATACTCTTTATAAAATCGTGGGTCAATTCCATCTTCAAGGATGTTCCCCTCTGCATCCATAAATCTTAAAAATCCATCGTAATGCTCTAGGTTGCCTTTTTTGTTTACAATACCCATAAACAACGAAGGAAATGAAGCAAATGAGGCAATCTCTTTTTGAAATTTATGGAGACTCTGCGTAAAATATTTCAGCGCTCTTTGTGCAATTTCCATCGCTTCTGGAATCTGTCTTAAAATATTTTCTTTTTGTTCTATGCTAATTTGGTGGCTCACGCCTCCAGGGACTATCCACGTCGGGTGGATTCTTTTTCCCCCTAACTCTTCTATGATTTTTTGACCAAACGCACGGAGTTTGATGCCATCTTTTGCCATATCGGGGTGTGTTTTTATCATGTTGAAAATATTTCTATCTTCTTTGGGCGCATCAAAACCATAGATAAAATCAGGGCTGCTCAAATGGTAAAAGTTAAGGGCATGCGACTGAACAATTTGTCCCAGATTGATGATGCGTCGTAAATTTCTTCCCGCCTTTGGAGGTCGCACGGCAAGAAGATTATCACACGCTTTTGTAGAAGAGATAGCATGGCTCACAGGACAAATTCCGCAAGTCCGTGCCGTGAGTGCTGGCATCTCCGTATAAGGTCTTCCCTCGCAGATTTTTTCAAAACCGCGGTACTGTGTCACGTGGATTCTTGCATCGTCGACTTTACCTTGTTCATTTAAATCTATGGTAATTTTTGCATGTCCCTCAATTCTTGTAACGGGGTCGATAATGAGTGTTCTTTTTTGCATTTGTTGCTCCCTTATTTTCCAAATCTTGTGAGTGTGCTGATATTTACTGGTCTCTCTTCTAAAATGCCTTGAATCACTTCATAAATAGCATCTGCTGGAGTTGGGCAACCTGGTACAAAAAAATCTACTTTTATCGCTTCATTTAAAGGGATGACTTTGTCAAGTAGTTTTGGAATCATTTTAGAGGGATAATGTCCAGTTGCATTCAAATCTACCAAATCAAAATACCCTTTTTTTAAAACAGCTTCTGTTCCAAAAAGATTTTTCATAGCAGAGATATTTCCTGTCACAGCGCAATCACCCAGAGCCAAAATCTTTTTAGAGTTTTTGCGTATGATTTTAATGATTTCTAAATCATGGTCTGTACTCAAAGCACCCTCAACGATAAAAAGGTCAATATCTTCAGGAATCTCTTTTTGGTCGACATAGGGACTATAAACAAGGTCAATTTTTTGAGCTATCTCTAAAAGCCTCTCATCCATATCCAAAAAAGACATATGACAACCCGAACATCCATCGAGCCAAATCGTAGCAACTCTTACTTTTTTCATCGCTCTTTCCTTGTTTGTATGAGTTTTATGACTATCTCTTTCTTTTTCGTCATCTCAGTCGCACTCACACCTTTTTCAAACAATGCACCTGTTGGGCACACCTGAACACACTTTCCACAACTTGTACAACTTTGACTATCAATCCAAGGCTCATCCATGTCATGGATAATTTTCGATTCTATTCCACGTCCGAAAATATCTAAGGCATGTGCCCCCTCAACCTCATCACACACACGGACACATCGTGTACATAAAATACATCTGTTTGGGTCGTACATGTACGACGGATGAGACGCATCAATATCAAATTTTTGATGAATATAGGCCACTTCGCTATGCTCAAGACCCTGTTCTATAGCTTGATTTTGTAACTCACAATGTCCATTGGAGACACAAACACTACACGTATGCGTTCGCTCTGCAAAAATCATAGACAAAATCATTTTTCTATGTTTTTGTATTCGTGGAGAGTTTGTCATGACCTCCATCCCGTCTTTTATTTTCGAGGTACATGCAGGGACTAGTTTTGAGCTTCCTTTGACTTCAACTAAACACAATCTGCAAGCACCAACACAGCTTAAACCCTCCAAATAACATAAACTTGGAATCGTTATCCCCTGCTCATTTGCAACTTCTAAAATAGTAGCGTTTGACTTTGCCGTGACATCCATATCGTTGATTTTAAGTGTCTTGACTCTTACTTTTTCTTTAATCATTTTTTATCCCTTGCAAATATTCATCTTCAAAATATTTTATCGTACTCATCACTGGGTTTGGCGCTGTTTGCCCAAGACCACACAAAGAGGCGTTTTGTACAACTTCACACATCTCTTTTAAAAGCTCAAAATCACTTACAGTCGCCTCTTTTGCTATAAATTTGTCAAGTAACATCGTAAGCTCTGTCGTCCCTACTCTGCAAGGGACACATTTTCCACATGATTCACTTTTAGAAAAATCCATAAAAAACCTCGCAACCTCAACCATGTTGGATGCTTCATCCATCACGATGATGCCACCGCTTCCCATAATTGAGCCGATGGCTTTTAAAGAATCGTAATCTATCGCCGTGTCAAGCAAATGCTCAGGAATACAACCGCCGCTAGGTCCACCTGTTTGGATCGCTTTGAGCGGTTTTCCATTTGTCGTACCACCGCCTATTTCATAAATAAGTTTTCTCAAAGATATTCCCATAGGAACCTCAATTAGCCCTGTATTTTTTATATGCCCCGTCAATGCAAAAACTTTTGTCCCGCTAGAGTTGTGTGTTCCTATATTTTTATACCACTCTCCCCCATTTTTGATGATTGGGGCGATGTTTGCAAACGTCTCTACATTGTTTAAAACAGTTGGCTGCTTCCACAATCCATAATCACTCAAATGGGGCGGCTTTTGTCGTGGATTTCCTCTATTCCCCTCAATGGAGGCAACCAATGCCGTAGCCTCTCCACATACAAACGCCCCACCGCCGAGTCGTACTTCTATGTCAAAATTAAAACTACTATTTGCAATGCGTGTCCCTAAGATATTGTTGCTTCTTGCTTGTTTGATAGCACGGTTAAGTTTTTCAACCGCGATTGGATACTCTGCTCGCACATAAATATACCCCACGCTTGCGCCACATGCATACCCCGCAATTGCCATCCCTTCTACGATTTTATGAGGATCAGCTTCCATGACAGCTCTATCCATAAATGCTCCAGGGTCCCCCTCATCGCCATTACACACGATGTATTTTTGGTCACTATCAACTTTTAAAACAGTTTCCCATTTGAGTCCAGTCGGATATCCGCCGCCGCCTCTTCCTTTGAGTCCACTGATTTTTATCTCTTCTATAACTTCAATGGGGCTCATCTCATCAAGCACTTTAAATAATGAGTGATACCCGCCATGCGCGATATAATCTTCTATATCGTTAGGGTCGACAACCCCCGCATTTTCCAGAACAATTTTTAGCTGCTGTGTAAAAAATGGTGCGCTCATGTCAAGTTTTTTCTCAGCGAGAGCTGAACTCTCTTCAATCAGCGCGACAAGTTCATCACTTTGACCTGACTCAATGCCACCGTAAAGAGTCTCTTTTTGTTCCTCTTTATCGTAGTGTGACACCATGATTGCAGCCGAGCAGAGTCCATTACAGCCGACACCTTTGACCTTGCATTTTTTATCAAGCCCTTTTTCTTTAACTTTTTTTGCTAACTCTTTTTCCAGTGTACTAGAACCAAGCGAAGAACAACTGCTTCCAACGCAAATGCGAAGCTCTTTATTGCAATCTTTTTCGCTCTTTATACGTTTATCTCCAACACCTTGCAACTCTTCTAGTGAAAGTATCATAGTATCAACTCCTCAATCTCTGCTAAAGCATGTTCAATCGTTAAATTTCCAATCGGCTTATCATCATAGATAGCAATCGGGGCAAGCGAGCATGAGCCGATACATCGTGCTGTAAGGATTGAGATGAGCCCATCCACAGTCGTCTCCCCTGCTTTAATGCCAAAACGATTTTCAAATTTTTGCAGTATGACATTTGCCCCTTTTATATAACAAGCCGTCCCCATGCAAACAACCGTTGTATGTTTTCCTTTTGGCTTGAGTCTAAAAAAATGGTAAAACGTCGCAACTCCATACACTTTTGAGTAGGGCAGTTTTAACCTCTGCGCAATAAATTTCAACGTATCTTTGTCTAGGTATCCAAAAGTATCTTGTGCCGTATGAAGCGCTTCAATCAATGCACTTCTGTCAAACCCTAATTTTTTCATGGTTTTTTCAACCATTTTATATCTGTCATCCGTTTTTACACTCACTAAGGCTCCTTTTTATTACAATTTAAAGAATTATTAACTGACTTTAATTCTCGAAAAACTTTGTTTTTCGCAGCTTCATGGGACTATAGGGACATTTGTCCCTACGACTAAACCGGACGTGTTCGTTTTAGTGCGTAACATCAGTTATTAAAACTATATCCAAGTTTCATAACACAAAGAGTACTTACGTTTTTAAAACTTTTTTACAAAAACAGCTATTTTCATGGTCATCTACCATTCCGCACGCTTGCATAAACGCATACACCGTCAGTGAGCCTATAAACTTAAATCCGCGCTTTTTCAAATCTTTTGTGATTGCATCAGAGATATCGGTTGTGCACGGTGCCGTTTTATAGTTCACAACATCATTGACAATCTGCGCACCTTGAACATAAGCAAAAAAATAGTTATAGAAAGAACCAAACTCAGACACAATCTTGATAAAACACTTCGCGTTTGAGACAATTGCTTCAATCTTTGGACGATTTTTTATCACGAAATAGTTTTGCATTATCCGTTCTATATCTGCAGCAGTGAATGTTGCAACTTTTTCTAAATAAAATCCTTCAAAAGCTTCACGGTACGCTTCTCTTTTTTTGAGTACACAAAGCCAACTCAACCCTGCCGCTTGTGTCTCCAAAGAAAAAAGTTCAAACAATGCTCGCTCATCTCGAAGTACCCTTCCCCACTCTTCATCATGATAGGCAACATACAAAGGGTCATCTAACTTCACCCATCCACAACGATTTTTTTGACTCATCTTTACCCCTTTTTCATTTACACATCCTAAACGCTATTGTAAACTATTTTATTTATGCAAAACTTTTACTCTTGAGAAAGAGTCGATTTTAAAATTTGATGCGTTCAAATACTTTCTTCTAGAACAGTTAATGCACTCTTGGTTTCATCTCTACTAGGAGCGTCTTTTGCAAATAACATTCAAAACATCTGCCATGATTCTTGAGGATTTGCCTCTTGATGTTGGGTATGCCTCTGAGGAAGTAAGCCTCAAAGATGTTCATGGCAACCAACATACACTGGGTGGACAAAATGGCAAAACACAGCTTATTATCACCGCCGCTTTTTTAGATGAAGCATTTCTTCAAGAGCTTAGCGAGATTGACAAATCTTTGCCAAAAGGGGGCGCGCATGAAGTCACAGCTGCCCTTGTTGTGGCTCATGATGGGCATAAAAATCCAAACTTGCAAAATATAGATTTTTTGATTGATGCAAACCAAGAGTTGGGTGATTTTTATGGGACAAGACTTAAGGGGGAACCTTATCATCATGAACTCACAAAAGCGTTGATTTTAGTCTCAAAAGATGGGGCAATATTTTATGATGAGTTCGTCAGAGAACTCAATAACAAGTTTAATATAGAGACGCTAGCTCGTAAAATTATGGCAGCTCAAGTTTGCTATACAGGACAAGGATGCCACTCATGAACACGATGATAGAAACAATAAAAAAAGAGTTGAGAAATCAAACGACGGTCCCCTATTTTGGACTTGGTATATTTAAAGATACAAAAACCAAAGATGGGGAACAAATGCCCTTTGACTCAGACTCCATGATACTGATGCTCAACAACGGCAGACCCATGAGCGAGCGCTTAATGTTTGAGTATTCTCGTGCGGCGATGCACCTTGAAGAGCGACGAGGCGTTGAGTATCTCAGACAACTTGTCCATCACATATACACAAAAGATTTTGCTCCCACACCGCTTCATAAAGTCATCACAAGTATGCTCCCTAGGTACATCATCGATACCAACAGAGACTCTAAAATTCAAGAGCTTTTGGCGTATGAGCCTCACTGTATGATTGTTGGCAAATCTCGTATCACAGCTGAAAAAAACCGTTATGAGACTTATGAATATGATGTAGAAAATAAAAAATACTTTCTTGTTGAAGATGATGTTTTAGATGATGCAAAAAAGATTTTGTTTAAACCTATGGGCTCAACTCTTCCTGAGCCTAGTTTTGTTATGTCTGATGCCGATTATGTTGACTGGCTTACAGAAGCGATGGGCGGATTTGCCCTTCCTAAAGTGTTAAAGTCATACCGAAAGGCAAAGAAGTATCTTTTTATAGGCACTTCTTTTGACCGTGACACCGACAGAATGGTGGCAAATGAGCTCACATTTGACTCAGAGGGCGGCTATGTTATCACGGACAAAGAGCTGGGGAAAAAAGAGAAAAAATTTATAGAAAAACATAAACTCGAAGTGATAAACATGACGCTTGAAGAGTTTGCCAATGCCTTTGTGTAGAAAAATTGAAAATAACTTTTAAAGGAGAGGCATCATGAGTGAAGAAAAAAAGTGTTCATTTTGTGGACGTAAGCAGAGTGAAGTCAAAAAAATATTTTCATCAGAGATTACACATATTTGCAACGAATGTGTCACAACATGTTCTCAGATTTTGCAAAAAGAGCTCAAGTACGAACAGCGTGCGCAGTTGGAGACACAACTTCCAAAGCCCAAGCAAATTGTCGCGCATCTAAGCAAACACATCATAGGTCAAGAAGAGGCTAAAAAAGTCCTTGCTGTTGCCCTCTACAACCACTACAAACGAATCGAAAATCCTACTTACAATAATGTTGAACTTGAAAAAAGCAACATCTTGCTTCTTGGACCCACGGGAAGCGGTAAAACCTTGCTTGCTACGTCGCTCGCGCGCATTATGAGTGTCCCTTTTGCTGTTGCAGATGCCACTGCTCTTACTGAAGCAGGCTATGTCGGTGAAGACGTTGAGTCTATTTTATCACGTTTACTCGCCGCGGCAAACTACGATATAGGTCTCGCTCAGCGTGGCATTATTTATATAGACGAGATAGATAAAATCGCACGAAAAGGGGAATCCTCCACCATGGGTCGTGATGTCTCAGGAGAAGGGGTTCAACAAGGATTGCTAAAAATTCTCGAAGGGGCGGACGTCTACGTTCCTGTAAAAGGGAGTCGTAAAAATTCCACAACCGAGACGGTACTTTTTAACACTTCCCATGTCCTCTTTGTTTGTGGCGGCGCCTTTGTGGGTTTAGTCCCCGATGTTAACACCAAAAAAATGAATAAAGTTGGTTTTGAATCAACACCAAAAGAGAAAGGCAAAGAGTTTAAAGTAGATCAAAAAGCTCTTATTCAGTATGGAATTATCCCAGAGTTTATTGGTCGTATCCCGATTATTGCGCAGCTTCATGAGCTCACACTTGAACAAATGGTGCAGATTTTAGAAGAGCCTGACAATGCCCTTATCAAACAGTTTAAAGCAATGTTTGACATGGATGGTATCAAGCTTGAATTTGAACCTCAAGCGCTCAGGCAAATCGCGCTAGAAGCTGTTGAGCGAGGAGTAGGAGCCCGTGGATTGCGTGGCATCCTTGAAGAGATTATGCTCCCGCTGCAATACGCTTACCCCTCTGAGGAGAATCTACAAAGCTGCATCATTACCGAAGCGGTTGTAAAAGATTCGACTCAAAAACCCATCTTAACGTACAAAAAACAGGAGCAAGAATCATGAGAGTTTATCTCGACAACAATGCAACAACAAAAATTGACCCTTTAGTAAAAGTAAAAATGCAGCCATTTTTTGAAGAGTTATATGGAAATCCAAACTCTCTTCACAGCTATGGGATGGATGTTCGTCCTGCACTTAATGCCGCTTTGGGGGAGATGTATGATGCGCTTAATGTACCAGATGAAGATGACATCTTGATAACATCATGTGCCACAGAAAGTAACAATACAGTCTTAAAAGGGGTGTTTTTTAAGCACATCTTAAATAATCCACAAAAAAATCATATCATTACTACATCGGTTGAACATCCTGCTGTCCTTGATACTTTACTCTTTTTAAGTGATTTTGGTGTTGATGTCACCTATGTAGATGTGGATGAAACTGGCGGCATCTCTGCTGAGGCGATGAAAGCCGCTGTGCGTGAAAACACCATACTCATCTCCATGATGTGGGCAAACAACGAAACGGGAATGATTTTTCCAGTTGAAGAGGTGAGTGCATTTGCCAAAGAGAGAGGTATTTTGTTCCATACAGATGCGGTTCAAGCCATAGGAAAACTCCCTATCGACCTTAGCCAAATTGATGTCGATTACCTTACATTTTCTGCCCATAAGTTTCATGGTCCAAAAGGCATCGGTGGTTTGTATGTCAAGAAAGGAAAGGCGCTTCCAAACCTTCTTCATGGTGGGGACCAAATGGGTGGCAAACGTGCTGGAACGCTCAATGTTGCCTACATTGTAGGCATGGGACTTGCAATGAAGCAAACTATTAACCATGTAGAGATGATGAACACCCATGTGCGAAAACTGCGAGACAAACTTGAAGATGCCATCATGCAAATACCCGACACCATCGTCGTAGGTCCACGCAATATGAGAACTCCAAATACTATCTTAATCTCTATTCGAGGTGTTGAGGGAGAGTCAATGTTATGGGACTTAAACAAAGCTGGAATCGCTGCATCAACTGGAAGTGCTTGTGCCTCTGAGTCACTTGAAGCAAACCCCGTCATGAGCGCCATAGGCGAAGACCCCGAACTTGCTCACACTGCGATGCGTCTGAGTCTTTCACGTTTTACGACGGAAGAAGAAATCGACTACACCATTGAGGTTTTTACAAAAGCAGCCAAGCGTCTGCGCTCTATCTCATCAACCTACGCTTACACCAATGAAGTAGCATAAAAATTTATTTTAAGGCTTTCATAGCATGAAAAGCGACACTAAAGGCAATGATTTACTAAAACTAACGGCACATATGTATGAGGTTACCGACTATAATAATCGACTCAATTCCCTAGCCGAGAGATGGGATCTTTTAACACTTCTTGGACAGATGTCAAATCTTGGGATGGATATGTCAGACACAAGAGAAAAATTTGGACATCTCACCCAACAGCTTTTACTCAAACTAGCAACAGAGCGTCTTAAAAAACTCACCGCAGAAATGGGCTCTAAAGCGCAAGTGGCAGTCGATATCGTTATACGAAATCTTTTTGAGAGAACTGCCGATATTGGCTTTTTGGCAACCGATGATGATATACGCGAATACTTGCAAAACACGCTTAGCCTTGGTAAAACCACTGATGAATACAGGCAAAAAAAAACCCTTCAAAAAAAAGCCTTAATACAAAGATTTAATGAATACATTGCAAAATACAGTGTTTATGACAATATTGTACTTTTAAGTTCTTCAGGGGAGATTCTGGTCCAACTTGACCAAAATAACAAAAACACCCAATCAAACTCAAACTTTATCAACTTAGTCCTGAGTACCAGTGAAGCGTATGTAGAGTTCTACGACTACTGTGACATCACTCCTTCAAAACAAAAAAGCCTTATCTATGCCTTTAAAGTGACCAAAACAAATGAGGCAGACTCAGAAGTTTTAGGTGTGCTTGCACTCTTTTTTAAGTTTGAAGATGAGATGAGCGGCGTGTTTGGCAATCTCTTAGAAAAAAATGACTGGGCGACTCTTTTACTCTTAGACAGCGATGCTCAGGTCATCTCCTCCTCTGACCCTTACCAGATTCCCCTTGGAACAACAATGCAAAAAGTTATCAATGAGGAGTACAAAATAGTGCGCTTTGCAGGGCGTGAGTATTTAGCAAAAACTTGCAAAACTAATGGGTATCAAGGTTTTTTCGGGCTCGATTGGCTAGGACATATCATGATTCCTTTAGAAAATGCTTTTTGTATAATTTCCAACGCCACTCCATCTGACATAAAAGTTTTGGATTCTGTTATGCAAAATAGCAATCTTTTTGGCGAAGAGCTTATAACCATCCCTAAAGAGGCACAAAAGATACAAAAAGAGCTCGATATCACCGTTTGGAATGGAAATGTAAAAATAGCAAACTCCAAAAGCGGTGAGAACTCCTTTAGTAAAGCTTTGCTTGAAGAGATTTCAAAAACGGGTTCGAAAACAAAAAGTATTTTTGAAGAGAGTATTGCAAATCTGAACAATACCGTCATAAGCTCGATTTTAAATGATGTCTCATTTTTAGCAAAACTTGCCATTGACATCATGGATAGAAATCTTTATGAACGTGCCAACGACTGCAGATGGTGGGCACTTACGACGTTTTTTCGAAAATCACTCAAAGACCCCCTTGCCAAACATGAAGAGATTTCTAAAATTCTCTCCTATATAAATAACCTCTACACGGTCTACACAAATCTTTTTGTATATAACAAAGAGGGAGTTGTCCTCGCTGTTTCTAACCAAGAAGAGGCGCACATTATCGGCACAAAACTTAGCGATAGCTGGATTTCCAATACCCTCAGCATGACCGATTCGCAGTCTTACTGTGTGAGTGAATTTAAAAAAACAGCTCTGTATGCAAATCGCCACACTTATATTTATGCAGCTGGCATTACTGATATCCATGATAGAAGTGAAACTTTAGGGGGAATTGGCATAGTCTTTGACAGCCAACCGCAGTTTTATGCCATCCTCTTTGACACCCTTCCAAAAGATAAAGAGGGGAAGATTAGCGAGGGGCATTTTGCCCTCTTTTGCGATAAAGAAAAAACTATCCTCGCTTCAACAAACAAAGAACTAAAAATCGGAGATACCCTTAACGTCAGTAATGATTTTTTTAACTTAAATGCAGGTGAGAGCTACTCAAACATCACCATCTATAAAGAGAAATATTTCGCAGTAGGAGCCTCACTCTCAAAGGGATATAGAGAGTACAAAATAAACGATAACTACACAAACGATGTAATAGCTATCGTCTTTACCCAAATCGCAGATACAAAGACAAATACCTTAAACAGCGAGAGTGCGATTAAATCATACTCTTACTCAAAGCCGCAGCATCATGAGCCTACAACAGATATCTCTACCTTCTTTTTGCGAGGCATTATCTACGGCATAGAATCAAAATCTATTCTTGCCTCCATCAGCCATCAGCCCCTTACAAAGATTATTGGATGCAATGATTATTTTATAGGAGTTATCAGCTATATCGGCAAAACAGTCGGTGTCGTTTCTCTCCATTCACTCATCACGGGAGAAAAATTTGTGTATGACCATAACATTCATGATGTTATTGTTTTAGCGCTAGAGCATGAGGGCAAAGAGGTCACTTTTGGAATTGCGATTGACTACATTTACGACAGTCCAGAGATAGCCACTAAAGATATACTCTATTATAAATCATCGATTCTAGGAAACGACTCTCTTACAAAAGCAGTCATAAAGCCCCACGAAGAGGTTCATAAAGAGGAGCTGCTCTCCATCTTAGATATCCAGGCAATATATAAAAAAATGGCTGGGTTTACTAAAAAACTCTAAAGGTTAAGGTGCAACTTGCACCTCTTTGCCAACTCCGCGCAACTCTAGAGGAATATCTTTGCGGTATTTTTTCTCTTTAAAAGCAGGAGACTTTACGACACCGTTTTTTGTGTCAAGTTTGTAAATCTCCTCATTTAAAAAGTGTCCCTCAAACTCTTTTGTAAAAGGTTTATCCCAGCTTATGCATCCGATAGTTGGGCAAATAGCCGCGCACTGAGGGTCATCAAAATGTTCAACACACTCCACACATTTCTCTGGATGAACATAGTAACGACTCTTTCCCGTCGGGTTATGGCTATCGTCTACTATGGCGTTAACGGGACAGTTTTGCAAACAGGCATCACATGTTATACATGTATCATCAATGATAACAGACATTATAACCTCCTAAATTATGGGTTTTACTCTTTTTGAGCTCTATGATAAATCCGCAAAAGCCAAGGTGGCGGCGCATCATTGAGCATCTCTTGGAGCTTCATGATTGCCGCAACGATATTTTCCCCCTCAGCTACGCGGACAGGATGAACACCTGCGGCTTGAATCATTTTTGAAGCGGTCGGTCCGATTTGCGTGCAGTACATCAAGTCTGCGTTTGCAATCTTGGCTATTTTGTACTCCAGCTTCTCTTTTTCATCTTCTGGCTCTTGCGACGTATCAATCAGACCTAGAAATTGGGAACTGTTTTTGCCCACAGCGTAGAGATAAAAGCTCTTCGAGTGACCAAAATGGCAGTTCACCGACTCTGCGTCTGAGGATGCAAAAGCGATATTCATGGGTCGAGATTACGCTTTGACGTTTGCTTTACTTTGACGCAGAGTCATCGCTATATCTTCTATAAAAGGTTGCGCCTTTACAGAGGGGAGCATCAACCCTTTTGTCTTATGTTCGCGTATTTGATACGTCCCTTTTTGATGTCCAGCAGCATAGTGCTCTTGAAAATCAACGATAAAAGGCATATCCCAAACGATAGAGCCTTCAGTAGGACATGCACTGGCACAGCGAGGTGCGTCGGCATGACCCACGCACTCCACACAACTCTCAGGTTTGACATAAAAACGCAACGTCTCATACGGATTTTTGTCACTCTCCTCACTCAATATTGCCGCCACTGGGCACTCCGGTGCACACGCATCACAACTAATACACTCATCGGTTATATATACAGCCATTTTAATCTCCTCAATGTTTAATTTTTAATTTGCATCTTTTGTTCTAGAATTTTTCTACATCAAATAAAGAATGACATTTTTGTCAATCATGGTTTCAAAATGCTTCAGCAGCATGTCTGCCGTTGAAGTGGAACTAAGCTGACACCCCGAACACGCACCTTTATAATTAAGCCATATTTGGGGCTGTGTCGCATTGATATAATTAACAAGCTCAATACCACCCTCATCGGTCGCAAGTGCAGGACGAATCTTTGTCTCTATCAAATTCTCAACCAATGCACGTTGGCGTATAACACTTAAATCATGAAAAGCCTTGTTTGACTCTACTGCAACCTCTGCATTACTCACGTACGTAATAATTGATTGCGCCTGCGCTTGATTATTATGGGCAGCAGTAATCAAATAACGCATCGCTTCGGCAATTTTTCCTTCTTGCCGATAGAGCAATCCTACTTTTAACTGTGCATCTATATGCCCATCGTCTGCTGCTTTTTTGTAATATTCAAAGGCTTTATCCTCCTCTATCATGCCATGTATCCCTTTTTCAAAAAAAGTTCCAAGACTGTACATCGCCTGTATATTTCCATCTGAGGCTGCTTTTGTAAACCATGCGAGTGCAGAGTCGTTACTTTTTTTACATCCTATGCCATTTAAATGCATATATGCGAGATTTACCATGGCATTTGAATCATCTTGTGCCACTTTTTCAAAGAGTTCGTAAGCCTGTGTGTATTGTTTTGTTTCGTATGCTGTCATTGCTTTATTAAATATTTCTTTCATTGTTTTATCCTTAAATTCAAAATTGTTTTTATTTCTCAAGAGGCTATGCAATTTTTATTCTAGGAGTGTTGAAAAGGCGATGTGAGGGAGAAAAACTACCTCAGCAACGATTTAAGCGTATGTGCTAAAAGATGAAGGGTATGAAGATTTTTGCGCTTGCGTAGTTGGATTAAAAAGTTTCATGATGGCAGCACTCAAGTCTTCAACAGTCATGTTTGAGGATTCAAGCTGTGCCATTTGTGTCATGATCTCCTTTTTGTTTTGAGGGTCTAGCGTCTGCATCAAGTTTTGTATGTCTGATTGCATATCCTCTGGAAGCATTTGGATGGTCTCTCGCATCATTTTGCCAAGAGTGTTCTGCTGGGCATTGTCAGAGCCGTCCATTTTTCTGATTTGTGTTTGTTGCATTATTGCATTTGGGTTTACTGTCATAAATTATCCTTATTGTAACGAGTACCGACGCATTTGCTTGAGCGAGCGGTAACATTCTTTACCTTAAAAGCAAAAAACATTCCCAACAGTTTTATCAACTTTTTTGATTATTCTTTTCATATGAAGTCTTTTTAAAGCTTTTGAGTATTATTATATTGGACTACTTTAAGGATTACCCATGACTTTATCTGTTCTTTTTGGAAATTACGGTGCATTATCTTCTCTTTTGCGCAAAAACTTATATAATGAAGCTGCGGCAGTAGACAAAGCTTTCGTTTACATATTTTTTGCAAACTGGTTCATTGTTTCGTTTGTAACCTCTCTTACTTACGATACCTATATGCTAGGGATAATTGGAGGCGGTGCGCTCACTGGACTTGCACTTTTAGCCTACAAACTTTTTCCTGGCACTTCTCTCTCACGCTTGACTATCGCTGTTTCTATCATGGGCTTTCCTATCATCATGATTCAACAACATCTGGGTTTGATTGAGATGCACTTTCACATTTTTGTGGTTTTAGCATTTATGTCACTCTACAAAGATATCGTCCCTACCATTGCAGCAGCACTCACTATTGCCGTGCATCACTTGCTTTTTACCTACTTACAACTCAACAACGTCTCCATAGGCGATACACAAATTATCGTATTTAATTATGGCTGTGGTTGGGATATAGCATTTTTACACGCGGCCTTCGTTATTGCAGACTATTGTCGAGAGTGTCTATTTAATCACCCAAAACCGTGACTTCACGGTGCAAATCAAACATGAAACAGAACAAGAAGAGACATTTTATGATTTTATAACTTCCCTCAAAAATGTTCTCAACACTGCCAAAGATTCTTCACACCAAACGTCCGTTATCACAGAAGAAGTTCACAAAGTTTCAGCCCTCTTAAGTGAAAGTTCAAACAAACAAAAAACCTCTCTTACGCAGATAACTGCAGACTCTCTTGCGATGAAAGAAGACCTCAACAAAACAAACGAGGATACGTTACTCGCAAAAGAGCGTATGAGTGAAGCAAACAAAAACCTTGCCGAGATAGAAAACAATATGTCTCTTAAACTTACAGAGCTTACACACTCTGCTGAGGAGATCAAAAATATCTTAACGGTTATCTCTGATATCGCTGAACAAACCAATCTTCTCGCCCTTAATGCTGCGATTGAAGCTGCACGCGCGGGTGAGCATGGTCGTGGATTTGCCGTTGTTGCCGATGAAGTAAGAAAACTAGCTGAGAGAACACAAAAATCTCTTACTGAAATTCATGGCACTGTCAATGTTGTCGTCCAATCCATCAACGACACAAGCGACAATATGCATGCCAATGCCGATAATATCAAAGGGCTCAGCCTCTCTTCAGAAAAAATGCAAACAACCATAGTCCAAACAATAAGCATCATGAATCAAACAACAAATATGTCGCAAAATTCTGCAAAAAGCCTATTTACCAATATCACGAAATTAGAAAAACTCGTGAAGATGATTCAAGATATCGACTCATTAAGTGAGACAAGTTTTACAAATATCAAAGAGATTGCGCATGCGATACAAACGCTCAAAAGCACCTCTTCAAAACTTGACACTGAACTCAATATTTTTAGAACCTAATCCTTAAGACCAGAGAGATATCTTTGTAAAGATGTCCATCTGCGTCAAATAAAGCCGCACATCAAACTCTATCTGATGGTAGTTTGGCTCCATGTATTGACACAGTTGATAAAAAGCTTTGTTATGCTCTTTTTCTTTAAAATGAGCCAACTCATGGACAACTATCATCCGCAAAAACTCCTCTGGCGCATTCTTAAACATAGAAGCGATTCGGATTTCATTGCTCGATTTTAACTTATTTCCCTGCACTCTTGAGATGAAATGGTGACTTCCTAACGCGTTATGGATGACACTTATTTTGCCATCAAACAACGTTTTGCTCAAAGGAGCTGCTTTTTTCATGTGCTCATTTTTAAGTTCACTCACATACAAAAAAAGTGCTTTATCATTTTTGATGGCATGCGGTGTGGGATACTTTTTTATCAGATGCGCTTCAAGCTTATTTTGCTCGATCAGTGCACGCACCTGTTTCTTGGTCTGCTCAGGGTAATGGTTTAAATATTTGAATTGCATCTCTATTACTGCAAAATCCAAACAGAGAAATTTTTTCCCTTGATTTTGTCTTTTGAGAGTTTTTTGTGCGCTGCGTCTATAAAAGCACTCTCGATGGCAACATAACTTTGTCTCTCGTAAATATCAATCTTGCCTATCGCGCTCCCTGCAAGTCCAGCCTCACCTGTCAGTGCGCCAAGAATGTCACCTGCACGAACTTTCTCTTTTTTTCCACCCTCAATAACCAGCGTTACATAAGGCGGTCGCATCTCAAAACCTTTGACTTTTCGAAGTGCACTTGCATCCTCAAAAAGACGCGTTTCATTTTTGTACTCTTGTGCATTTTGCAACTCATACGCATGGTAAAGAGTCACTGCAAGCCCCTCTTTTCCTGCGCGAGCGGTCCTTCCTATGCGGTGCGTGTAGGTCTCCTCCGTGTGTGGGATATCGTAGTTTACGACCATAGCGAGCTCTTTGATGTCAAGTCCGCGGGCCGCGACATCAGTTGCTACTAACACCGTACAGCTTTTGTTAGCAAACTGCACTAACACATCATTTCTCTCGTACTGCTCTAAGTCCCCATGAATGGCAAGTGCGTCGATGTGAAGTTTTTGCAAATTTTCTGCTAACTCTTTTGCATCCAGTTTTGTGTTTGTAAAAACAATGGCGTTTTCAGGTATAAAAGTGCTAAAGATATTGACTAACGTCTCTAGCTTATTACCATTTTGCGCTTCATAAAATCGCTCAGTTATTTTATTTGCCACTTCAGTAGAGACTGTTTTTACACTCAGCGCATCTTTTTGCACTCTGTTGCTGATGGCAGTTATTTCGTCTGTGTAGGTCGCTGAAAAAAGAAGCGTTTGTCTCTCTTTGGGAGCGTACTCCAAGACTCTATCAATCTCTTCAATAAAACCCATGTCAAGCATTCTGTCGGCTTCGTCAAAAACCAAACTCTCTAAATCTTCAAGACTCAAACTTTTTTTATCCAAATGCTTTAAAATTCGCCCTGGAGTCCCGACAATAATGTGTGCGCCATGAGATAAAGAGCCTAACTGCGGACCAAAAGCCGCGCCACCACAAAGGGTCAAAATTTTAATATTATGTGCAAATCTCGCAAGCGTACGAAGCTCTTTTGCAACTTGGTCTGCCAACTCTCTCGTAGGACACAAAACAAGCGCTTGGACGCGAAACTTTTTGACTTGAAGTTTATGGAGCAAACCAATCCCAAAAGCCGCTGTTTTGCCGCTTCCTGTTTTTGCCTGTGCTATAACATCACGCCCCTCCAAAATCAAAGGAAGTGTCTGGCTTTGAATGGGAGTCATCTCTAAGTAGCCGATTTGGCTAAGGTTATGGAGCATCTCTTTTGAGAGAGGAAGATTTGAAAAACTTGTAGCACTCATGGGTGTATCTCCTTGACGCGTCCCACTTCACCACTCATGAGGCGAACTTTTATCCCGTGGGGGTGGTTTGGGGATTTTGTCAGTATGTCACGAACGATTCCCTCGGTGAGAAGTCCGCTTTGCTGGTCTTGTTTGAGGACTATAGCTACACGTATGCCACTTTTTATATTTACTCTTTTTGTGCCGTCCATCGTTTACCTTTGTAGCAATTTATGCAATTATAGTAAAAGATTCTACTTTAACGCCTTTAGCGAATCCTCAAAACTGTTCACACTCTCAATACTTTGAAGGATACTTGTTCGCACCATTTCATGGTCTAGCTTATACTTCGTGATAAAACTCTCTATCGCCTCTGTGTTAAAGGACTCTATAGCTTGAACAAAGAGATAAATCTCTCCTAAAAGACCTTTATGCTTTAAAAGAGCCTCTTTTATACCCTCTGAGATATGCATTGTTTCTAAGATTTGGGAGAGTTCAATCCCAAAAAGTGCATCTATCAAAGAGAGCATCCCTACAAAATAAGCCTCTCCCATCGCATTGCTTTTAGCGTCAGGATGAATCATTTTGAGTACTTTTTGCATAAGCTCTGTACGATTTTTTGCCATGAGCATCAAAGGGGAAACCCCATCACTTTTTGAAACAGATTTTGAGTAAACCATGAGCATAAGCCACTGAGAGAGCTGTGTGCGACCCATAAGCGTTAAGACATGATGAATGGTTGAGATTTTATTTTTGAAGCTAAAATATCCTGAGTTTATAAACTGCAAAAGTTGAATAGTAAGGGCATGATTATTTTCAAACTCTTTTGTAATCTCATCAATATTTGTATCATTCATAAGTAAGTTGTAGAGTCTTAAGATATTAAATTGGGAAGAGTCGTATTTTGCATTTTCAACGATATTGGGCTTTGCCAAAAAATAGCCTTGAAATAAATCACACCCATTTTGTTTTGCCAAAGAGTAGTAAACACTATCTTCTATATGCGTCCCTACGACCTTTATCCCATTTTTTTTCAGTTCACCAATCAACTCTTTTGTTTGTGCATCAATACTCTCTTGAAAATTTACTTTAAAATAAGAGAGCTCTTTAAAAATAGGTTTATACTTTTGAAGATGCGCAAGTGTTAGGCTTGTGTCGTTGATAGAGAGCGTGTATTTTTTTTCAAAAAGCTGCTGGACTCTCTCGATAGTTTTTGCATTTATCTCCACCGAATCAAACAAAGAGAAGATAAAAAAATCTTTTGGGATAGAAAAAATAATGTCGTTCATCAAAAATTTTTGGTCTATTTTGACAAACGCTTTTCGATTTCCCAGTAAGCTCTGCGTGCCAAATTTATTCAGCACATTGTTGATAACCGCTGCACTTGCATACCTGTCATCAGTAATGGCATTCGTCTTATCCCCGTCTCTATATAAAATCTCATATGCAAACAAGTTTTCATGTAAGTCAATAACCGGCTGCCTTCCCAAATAAACATGTTCCAAAATGTCTCCTTAATAGACAAAAATATTAATTAACAAATAATTTAAACATTTTACATCACTCTTCTTTGAAATCATATTAAACAATCTATTGCGGCTCTCTTGTCGCGTGAAAATTTAGGTTATAAAAGAAATCTAAAGCAATTTGCATACTTTTATAAAAAGTGCTTTATGTCAGTTAAATGCATGATTTTTAAAGGTATACATCAAAATTGAAGCGGCGACGGCGACGTTGAAGCTTCTTATGTCGGGCATCATCTCGATTTGGACGAGTTTGTCGCAAGCATTTTGCACCTCTTTTGAGAGTCCTTTCCCTTCACTTCCCATCAGCAAAACCCATTTTTTTGGAATTTTTACCTCTTTGAGCTTAAGTGCTTTTTCATCCACTTCGCATGCAAAGATGGTGTATCCTCGTGCGCGAAGAGTTTTGAGTGTCTGAAAAATATCCTCATAAATATTGATACGCAATTTACTCACATGTCCCATAGAGACTCTCAGTGCGCGTCTGCCGTAAGGGTGTGGCGCTTGAATGGGTACGAGGTAAGAATCAACTCCAAGAGCGGCGGCACTTCTGGCAATGGAGCCTATGTTTTCAGCCGAACTTATGGCATCGAGCATAAGGATGGTCTCACCGAGTTCGTCCAAAGGAGTCTGCACGGGTCTAACTCCGTGCATCATGCAGTTATGGTGGAGTTTATGTCCGATAATTTTTTCCATCTCTTGCTTGTGTGTGACAAAAAGATCGGGAATGTTTTTTGAAGCAACAAGCGCCTCAAACTCATCGTAATACTCTTGTGTTGCTAAAATACTTCGCACCACAATGTCGGTGTTTAAAAGGATGTTGACCACCTTGGGGCTATCGGCTACAAAACTGTTCTCTTTATTGAAGAGATTTTCTCTAAGCTGTTTGTATATCACAAGGGATGGCGTGTTGAGCTCTTGGATATTTTGCAGTTTAAGCATGTTCTATTTGAGCAACATGATTGACTGCAACTTGCGTCAAATCTATGCTTTTTGTGGAGTATTGCACCCCTTCAGAAGAGGTCATGGTATCTAAGAGCACTTTGAGATTTTCAAGGTCTAATTTTTCTTTACTTAACAAAACAAAATCATCCCCAAAAACTCTAAATACCAAAGAGTCTTGACTACATTCATTCAAAGCTGTCGCAAATCTCTTGAGCAATACATTGCCCTCGCCCCAACTTCTATTTTTATTGTACAAAGAGAAGCCATGAATAAAAAAAATCTCCATGTATTTATATTGCAACTCATAGGTGTTTTTCAGTAAAACAACCTCTAAATAGTTATCATTATAAACGCCACTAATTGTGTCTTTGTAAAAATAGGCAAATCGCTCTTGTTCGAGTTTTGTGATGGGAAGTTGGTTGACGCTCTCATCAAGTCGGACATCTTTAAGGGCGATAAGAGCACTTTTGACAACATCGGGATGAAACTGCGTAGAGGTCATTTGCGCAATCTCTTCTAAAGCGACTGAAACACTTTTTCTCGTCTTGTAGATTCTATTGGTAGTCATGGCATCAAAAGCATCCGCAACTATCATAATCCGTGACAATTGCCCAATCGCATCCCCCACCAAACCCCGAGGGTACCCTTTGCCGTCATGCCGCTCATGGTGCGCATAGATAATCTCTGCAAGCTCACTAAACATAGGGATATGCGAGAGGAGTTTGTAGCCAACTTGCACATGCTCTTGGATGAGTTTGTATTCTATCGTATTGAGTACTTTTGGATTAAGCAAAACCGCATCGGGGGTTGCGATTTTCCCCACGTCATGCAAGATGCCCGCTTGATAGAGTTTGGTACAATCTTCCTCGCTGTAGCCCATTTGCTTGGCTATCATGAGTGAATATTGCGCAACACGTTTGCTGTGTCCTGCAGTGTACGAGTCTCTTTGTTCTATCATTTCAACAATAGAGAAGAGCGTTTTTTCATAGTTTTGACTTTGAAATAGCATCATGTTTTGGATATGGGATGTTTTCTCTTCTACCATATTTTTGAGATGGTCTTTGTACGCTTCATTATCTTTATATTCATGAAGTAAACTAACGATTTTGAAAAGCTCTTGATTGAGCTGTTCGTATAAAAAAGGTTTCACGATATACCCATCAACGCCTAGTTTTATGGCGCCAAACATATATTCAGATTCACTATGGGCAGAGGTGATAAGGATGGCTTGATTTTTGTTGATGACTTTAATCTCTTTGAGCATCTCTATCCCGCTCAAATGGGGCATGGACAAGTCACTTATCACCAAATCAAAAGTTTGTTGTTGGTATGCATACAACCCTTCAAGCCCATCTTTTGCTATGACTACTTTGAGAAAAAATTTTCCAAGATAGTGACCCATTGTCTCACGAATCGCGGTATCATCTTCAACATAGAGTACGCTTAAATCTGCCGATAACTCTTTGAGCTGTTTAATCCCTTGAAGATGCATCATGATGAGTGTCCGATTTGTTTATTTTTTAATGCCATTGTATCTCACTTTATTGATAAATCTTATACATTAGGAGTCTATGACTGGATGATTATGTACGGCAAGGCTATCTCAAAACATGCACCGCCGTTAGAGTTTTTTACACTCAATGCGCCACCTAAGTGATTTTCTACAATGGTTTTACTAATATACAAACCAAGTCCCGTCCCATTTTTCTCCCCCTTAGTTGTAAAATAAGGGTTAAATATACTCTCCACAATTGCATCATTAACTCCCCCCGCATTATCACAAATAGCTATTGTGATTCCATCTTCTCGCTCTTGAACAGAGATGGTAATTTTCTTCTCTGACATCTCTTTTTCCGCAAGTGCCTCTTTAGCATTTTTGATGATATTTACAAAAACCTGCATCAATTCTCGAGAAAAAGTAACTATCTCTTTTGAGATGCCTCCCTCAATATTTATCTCTATATTATTGTTTGAGAGAGATTTATTAATAACCCCCAGTGCATTTGTAAGCACCTCTTTTACTGATACGCTCACAGGATTGGATTCTGGCTTAAAAAAGTTTCGAAAATCATCTATGGTTTTTGAGAGCTCTTGTGTTTGGCGTATGATATCTAAAGCATTCTCTTTGAGTGTTGCTTCTTCTAGCAACTCCAACTCAATGTCGGCTAAAATATTATTTGCATCCATCGCAATGACACTGATCGGCTGTCTCCACTGATGCGCTATCATACTTATCATCTCTCCTATAGCCGCATGGCGGGATTGGGCTATCATGACATTTTCTTTATTTTTGAGCTCTTTTTTATCGAGGTAACCTTGGGTAATGTCAAGCATAACCAAGCCAACTTGGGCAGAGCTCTCTTGCACTTGTATCTTAAATCCAAGTGTGCGGACTACTCCTAACTCTCCCTTGGCATTATAAAATTCTTTAATATCTTCATGCTTGCCCTTTTCTAATACCTTTGCATCAAACTCAGCTACAGACAACGCGGCATCCTCAGGCAAAAGCTCGCTGGCACTTAAACCTATGATGCTTTCTTTGTTAAAAAAAACATTTGCACTCTTGTTTGCATAAACGATTTTTCCTGCTTCATTTTTTATAAGTATATTTGCTGGGATATACTCCATAAATAAATCAAACTCCTGTTTTGCATTTCGCAACAACTCTTCGAACTCTTTTTGTTTGGAGATGTCTGTATGAAAACCAACCATTCGCACCGCTTTGCCATCATCATCAAAAATAGTCTGTCCACGGTCAAGTATCCATACCCAATGCCCGTCTTTATGTTTGAGTCGATGGACACTTTCATAAAATTTGGTCTCCCCTTTTATATTGACACTAAAATTATGAATGGCCTGTTCGATATCCTCAGGATGGACATTATCCTGCCATGACTCAAAAGAGTTTTGCAACTCCTCATCTTTATAGCCGAGTTGTCTTTTCCAACTTGGCGCAAAATAAATCTCATTTGTAACAAGGTTCCAATCCCAAAGCCCATCACCTGTCCCATTTGCCGCATATTCAAACCGTCGACTGAACTCTTGGAGTTTTTTTTGCGTTGTAATATCTCTCCATGAAGCACTAGAATGGAGGATATTTCCCTCTTTGTCTTTCACTGCATTGGCATTCAGAGAGATATCTATTTTTGAGCCATCTTTTCGTTTAATCATGAGCTCTTTTTCATACACGCTCCCTGTTTCTAAAAATGTTTTAAACGCTAACTTCACCTCTTCCAAGGAGTCTTCATGATACATTGTAAAAATCGGTTGCCCTATGACTTCTTCCCGTGTGTAGCCTGTATTGTCCAAAAGTGTTTGATTGCACATTAAAATAGTTGCATCTTTGGCGGAAACGGAGACATACATATCAGGAGCGTTGTTATAGAGGTCAAGAAATTTCTCTTGGCTCTCATTAATTTTTGCAAGTTGCTCTTCATACACACCTCGCACCTTCTCTTGATATAAGCCAATACGACGATAAATGAGCACAATAAGCAACAAAAATCCAAGTACCATGACAAGGAGTGTGCCAAATAATAAAAGCCCTTGCGAGACTCCCTCTTTGCTTATTTTTTGAAAAAAGATAATTTTCACTTTTGGGATATCTTTAAAATCTCTCAAGACAACCAAATGGGTAAAATACTCACTTTCTCCTACATGTATCTCCATATCGCTGAGGAGATGCTTTTGCACTTTGAGCACTTGCGCAATCTTTTGCAGTTCAGGGCTGAGTTGTGACTGAAGCTTGTATCCATCTATGGAGAATTCACTCGGTGTGGGATTGAGCTTCAAGCTCCCTTCTTCTATAAACATCATTCCGCAAAATCCATTTATTTTACGTACAGCCCGCAGTATAAAACTTGGATTGAGCCCTATTTCGATCGCTCCTATATATGTTTGGTTTGCATCAAACAAAGGTTGCATGATTCTATACACATTTTTATGTTTTCCTGTTTCATACCCTTGCAAAGGCTTATGTAGAGCGTGAATCTCTTTAACCATCGGTCGCACGCTTGAGAGCTCATCCCCAAATAAATCAGGTTCATGCATACGAAGCAAAGAGGTGCCATCTGCCAAATGAACCTGCATCATTTCAAGAAATTCTTCCTCTTCATTCATGATAAGCCACTTTGGTTTTAAAAAGCGGTATAAAGCTTCTCTGTCTTTTTGTTGGACCATGCTTTGGAGATTGGTTGTTTCAACAATGCCGCGAAGGCGATAACGGTAGTCTCTTAAATAGTCATCGATTATATAATTAATTGTTGCGTCGACTTTTTCTTTGTACTCATTTTCATTTTGTTTTTGACGCTTTTGTTGCATCAATGCCGCTGTAGAAATAGCAAAAACCATAAAAATAATCATGGTTAACGCTATGTAAAGTATGACACTTTTACGAAGTGCGTTTGTATCAAGTCTTTTCATGATTTGCCTCGTTTAATACAACGCTTCTAAAAAGTCACTGCCGCATTGAAGCTCTTTAAACCAACTCAAAAACTGCTTTACTTTTTCTTCTTCAAAAACAAGTCCGTGCTGTGGAGCTATTGCATGGACATCGAGTTTTTCTATTTTGCCCACCCATGCACGGCAAAGTTTGTTTGAACCCATGTAACGCTTGTGAAAACTCTCCAAAGCAGCGCGATGTGCCTCAAAATCTTTGACATGTTTGTAGTCCGTTGGTGCAAGAACCACTGCGGCACCTATATCGCCTGAAAAAACTATTTTTGATTTTGCGTCATAGAGTGAAAAATTTCCCGGTGAGTGTAAAAAGTGGGCAGGGATAAATTTCAAATACCCATCGCCGAAACTCAGTTTTGCTCCATGGTCAGAGAGTGCCATCACTCTGCCCATCTCCATAAAACCATAATGGCTCATAAACCGCACCCAAAGAGCACTCATGATAAACTTGGCTTTCGTACTAATCGCCCACTGCGCGATGGAGCCAGAGACATCAGGGTCTTGGTGTGAAAGAAAGATATATTTGATGTTCTCAATTTTTACATGTCTCGATACCGCGTCGTACAGTTCATCAAAAATAGCCTCACTTCCAGGGTCTAGTAAGATACCGACTCCATTCTCAACGATTAAGTACTGATTTACGGATAAAAAAGCATCTTCATGCGACTCATCGTCCATACTAAACATAACACATTTGTGCGTCCCATCGTCAAATAAAATTTTTTCTTTCTTATCCATTTTGGAGTCCTTTAAATTCTCGAATGATTACCATTTGTCTTTTTGTGATGTATTTCACAAGTTCATTGCGAGCACCATCTTTAAATTTAAACATAAAGACAACGCTGAAACTGTATCTGCTCTCGCTTTTTCGAAGCATCACCGCTTTTGTGTTGATAATGAACGGCTTATTGTCCATAGTGAGAACCATATCAATGAGAACCTCATCCCCTTTGACTAAGCCTGCAGGAAGGGCATTGAGGTTAAGTCGAACCGCATCTAAAGAGATATCTTCAATACTCACTTCACCTTGAAACTTATTTTCTCCTATAAAAAGTGTGGCGGTGTGTTTCTCAGGAACAAGGCGAATCGTGCTTCTTTGGATTGATGAAGTTGAGACAAAATGGATTTTTTTAAACTCGATACTTTGGTTATCAAAGCTCATTTTAACCACTTCATCACAGGCTATAGGGTTTGGAAGTGCCTCTGAGACGATCAGACATTTTTTCTCAAACTGAATCGCTTTTTCTTGAAGAAAACTTGTTTTAACGATAATACTTTCTGGTTTTATCTGCACAATCACTGCATCATTGGTAATACTTAAGCCCTTATAGTAATTATGCAACACAACCTTCGCACTATTTCTTTGAATCACTTCAAGGAGGTTAAACATCGCGGTAGTATCTTGAAGATTTTCATCACTTTGGGCTTGTTTGGCATCAAAGAGTTTGAGAAGATTGAGCTCCGTCACATCATCAAGGGATAAAATTCCATACTCCTTTTTCTTAGGAAGTTTTTGATACTTGAGTATCAGATGGCGTATTTTTTCCTCTTTATTTTTTACTTTAACGTGGTAGAGTTTATTTTCATGGGTGCGTACCTCATCAAACCAATAATGGTCTGGTTTGTTATATAAAAACCCATCATGTTCTAAAAACATTTTTCCCAAATCATTGGGCTCTTTAAAACTACTTTCCAGACTATCAAAACCAAAAAAATCAAGCATCATCTTGTTTGCGATGATAGGAATTTCTCCTTGAAGCATCATAACCATCGAGCTTTGATAGTTGAAAATACTTTGTAAATGGGAGTAAAAAATAAGCTGATGATTCTCTTGGCGGATTTTTTGCACCGTTGCTTGTAAAACTTCACTGAGCTGCGCAACATTAACAGGTTTTGAGAGAAAATCCGTTATATTGAGCTTTAAGCTCGCATGGAGATTTTCCCTATCATCAAATGCTGACATGATGATGATTTTTGTTTCAGGTGCAATTTTTTTGATTTTGTCTGCGAGCTCTAAGCCATCCATTTTTGGCATTTTGATATCAGTAATAACTATTTTTGGATGGTGTTTTTTAAAGAGTTTGAGCCCCTCTTCGCCATCACCTGCGGTGTAAACATTGCTAAAAAACTTTAACAGTAATTTTGAAGCGTTTTCTCTTAAGGCTGTATTATCTTCCACATACAAAAGAGTTAAACCTTGCGCATCTGCTACTAATTGTTTTAAATCTGACATAAAAACATCCCTTCTACACGACTACATACTATACAAGAGGACAATTCTAACTAAAATCAGTTATATTTAGCACAAAATATAAAATATTTTATATTTGCACGATATCAAAAAGCTATTTATTCTCTCATGGAAAAGTTCCCTTTGCGATACATGGAATATTCAAGGGCTTTGCTACAGGGAAAGGTTATTACTTTTTTTCGGGTACAATTCCAAAATCAAAAAAACACCCACTCTACTATATATAGGAAAACTATTTGAACTTAATTATCGTCGAGTCACCCGCTAAGGCTAGGACTATCAAAAATTTTTTAGGCAAAGATTATGAAGTTATTGCCTCAAAGGGTCACATCAGAGATTTACCCAAATCTCGTTTAGGTATCACCATAGAAGAGGGGACAAATCATCTCATCCCTGCCTACTCTGTTGCGAAAGAAAACGCTGCCATCGTCAAAGAGATCAAGGCACTCGCAAGTAAAGCAGAGACGATTTATATCGCGACCGATGAGGATCGTGAGGGGGAAGCTATTGGCTGGCACATCGCACATGCCATCAAAAAAGACCCCGAGGAACTCCCGCGCATCGTCTTTCATGAGATAACCAAAACTGCCATAAATCATGCCCTAGAAAATGCTCGCAAGATAGATATGGATATGGTAAACGCACAGCAAGCACGCCGTTTGCTTGACCGAATCGTGGGCTATAAACTCTCACCGCTTTTGGCTTCAAAAATCCAAAAAGGGCTCTCAGGCGGTCGTGTTCAGTCTTCATCCCTCAAAATCGTTGTCGACCGTGAACGGGAGATACGCGCTTTTATCCCTGAAGAGTATTGGACTATCGACACTATTTTCAAAAAAGATATCGAAGCCACACTGAGCCTCTTTGAAGAGCAAAAAATGGCTAAACTCTCTATTGCCAACAAAGCAGAAGCGACAAAAATCGTAAAAAGTGTCCAAGAGGACTCATTTATCATCAGCGCCATAGAGACAAAACAGAGAAAAAGTGCCACACCGCCGCCATTTATGACCTCGACACTCCAACAAACTGCTTCAAATAAACTCGGCTTCACGCCACAAAAAACCATGATGGTAGCCCAAAGTCTTTATGAGGGTGTCAAAACGCCACAAGGGACTACGGGCGTCATAACTTACATGAGAACCGACTCTTTAAATATGGCTCATGAAGCCGTAAATGCAGTACGAGAGGCAATTTTAAAGCAATTTGGGGAAAAATATCTCCCACTTGAACCAAAGTTTTATGGCAAAAAAGCAAAAGGGGCGCAAGAGGCGCATGAGGCAATCCGCCCCACGATGCTTGAGTTTACACCCCAAATCGCACAAACATTTCTGAAGCCCGATGAGAGCAAACTCTACCGCCTTATCTATGAAAGATTTATGGCATGTCAGATGAATGATGCCGCTTTTGAGCAGCAAAGTATCACTTTTGTGGGAAAAAATAGCACCTATAAAGCAACAGGGCGTAAATTGATTTTTGATGGTTTTTATGCGCTTACAGGGACTGAAGACAAAGACAAACTCCTCCCTACGCTCAAAGAAGGGGAGAAAATCGACCTTCAAAGTATTAAGCCAGAACAACATTTCACAGAACCCCCTGCGCGTTATTCAGAAGCGTCCCTCATCAAAAAACTTGAAGCCGAGGGGATTGGTCGCCCTTCTACGTATGCGCCGACAGTTGCAACTTTAAGCGGTCGCACCTATGTGACGATAGAGAAAAAACAAATCATCCCTACCGAGATGGCATTTACCGTGACTGAACTTTTAGAGAAACATTTTGCCAACATCGTTGAGTGCTCTTTTACTGCAAATATGGAAGAAAAACTCGATGAAGTCTCTGAGGGTGCAGTGGAGTGGCAAAAACTTTTAAGTGACTTTTACTTCCCTTTTATGCAGCAAGTCCAAGAGGGGACAGAAAAAATCATCTCCCTAAAAATGGCAACGCCGCTTGGGCGAAACTGCCCTAAATGCGGGGAAGAACTTTTACTTCGCTCAGGAAGATTTGGCAGTTTTGTGGCATGTAGCGGGTTTCCTAAGTGTAAGTACACCGAACAAGTCGATGAAGAGGGGAATAAAGTAGAGGTTAAAGTTGAAACCTCTGATGAGACATGTGAAAAATGTGGCAAAGAGATGATTATCAAAAGTGGACGAAACGGTAAGTTTCTCGCATGCAGCGGCTATCCTGAGTGTAAAAACACCAAAAGTATAGAGAACAAAGAGACAAAAACCTCTGAAGTTCCATGCCCTTCATGTGGGGGAAATCTCGTCTGGAAAATCTCTCGCCGCGGCGCTTTTTGGGGATGCGCAAACTACCCGACTTGTAAATTTATCAGCAAGTTTGAACCCACAACGATGCCGTGTAAAGAAAAAGGGTGTGATGGAGTTTTGGCACCTCGAACTTTTAGAAACAAAGAAGTGTATGAGTGTACCAAATGTAAAAACAAAACTTTACGTGAAGATAAACCAGAGGCGTAGTGATGAAAATCGGCATCCTCTCAGACACACATACCCATAAAGACAATGCAGAACAAGTCATCACTAAGCTTATACATGAGGGAGCAGAGTTTTTCATCCATGCAGGAGATATTGTAGAGGTCGAGGTGCTTGAGATGCTTGAGAGTTCAGGTTTGAAGTATATTGCCGTGTATGGAAACAACGACGCGCATTTGGCGCAGTACCACACAAAGTACCATTTAGTCCAAGAGCCCTACTCGTTCAAACTTGCCAACACCACTTTTAAACTTATGCATCTTCCATTTTATATGAGCGGTGAGACAGAGGTTGTAATTTTTGGGCATACTCATAAATTTTCAGTAGAGTTGACCCCTCATGGAACCCTTTTTTTAAACCCTGGCGAAGCTTGTGCAAGAAACAAAGGTCTTAGTGAGTGTACGATGCTTGAGGTAAGTGATACGCACTTTTTGGTACACTACTACTTTAAAAAAGAAAATAGACCATTTGAGATGAAAGAATTCTTATTTGAGAGGATACAAAAACGATGAATGAAGAGATATTTTTATGTTCCATCTGCAACATTAACAGTGGAACTTGTAACGAAGATTGCAAATTTTGCTCCCAAAGTGTCCGATATAAAGCCAATATTGAGCGTTATATCCACAAGCCAATGGAAAAAATCTTAGAAGAAGCGGTGAACGCTAGAGACCATGGAGCATTGGGATTTTGTTTAGTCACAGCCGATAAAGGGATTACCGATAAAAGTTTAAAATTTGTCTGCGACGTTGCAAAAGAGGTTCAAAAAGTGGCACCCGAGCTTCGCCTCATCGCATGTAATGGAACGGCGACACTTGAGCAACTTTTAGTTTTAAAAGAAGCTGGCATCAAAGCCTACAATCACAACCTTGAAACATCCGAAGCTTTTTATCCAAATATCTGTACAACACACCCATGGAGCGAGCGATATGAAACATGCCAAAATGTTAACAAAGCTGGACTTGTCCTCATTACAGGCGGTATTTTCGGGCTTGGAGAGACACAACAAGAGAGAGTCTCTATGCTTGAGTCTTTAGCCTCACTCAATCCCGCTTCCGTGCCTATTAATTTTTACCACCACAATGAAGCACTCCAACTTCAGCCAAATCCTCTCACTGCAGATGAGGCTCTAGAGCTCATCAAACTCACAAGAACAACTATCCCCCATGCACAGCGTATCATGGTTGCAGGTGGGCGAGAGTTGATGTTTGGGAAGAGACAAGCTGAAATTTTTGCGTATGGTGCCAACTCTATAGTTATTGGAAACTACCTTACAACAAGTGGTGCAGCGATGGAATCTGATTTGGAGATGGTGCGGTCTCTCGGACTTAAAGTTGCTAAATCTGTCCAATAGTTTAGCACTTACAAATGAAGGATTAGGACATGAAGGATAATGTGGTTCTTATCACCACCATCTCTCTTATCATCATCTTTTCCCCTTTTTTTGCAAAAATCCTCAAGCTTCTTTTTTGGTGGTTTTCTAAGGTTTCACTTGCACTGATGCCCCATGAAGATAACAAAGAACAAGACATAAGACTCTCTAGATAAAACTTTAAGATTAGGAGGAAAAAATGTCCCGTTCCGTACTTTTGCAACTTGCACGTGATTCTATCGCCGAAGTTTTTGAAGCGCAAAGAACTATAAACAAAAATGAACTTCTAACAAAACACCCTCTGCTAGGGGAAAAAATAGCCACAAGAGTCAATATTTATCTCAACAACAACCTCAGAGGCTCATGTGCCTCTATCGAGGGCGAAAAATCTCTCCTTGAGGATATTATCTGCAATGCAAAACGTGCTGCATTTGAAGATAAAAATCACCCGCCACTCACCACATCAGATTATTTGAAATGTGAAATAGAAATCCTCCTCACAACACCCGATGGTGTTATAAGTGAGAAAGACAGCTCTATCTTATAAATTATGGGCACCTCTAAAAACTCACTTTTAGACTGCCACGACTTCTTCGAAGTCTCGCAGTGACGGTGCTTGGTCATTGCGAGCGAAGCGTGGCAATCTAGTTTTTAGAGGTGCCCTTATCCCATTAAAAGCATTAATAAAGTGCAAAATGTTGTAGATTGCTTCACTTTGTTCGCAATGACTGCGATTTTGTTTGCAATGACTCGACTTTGTTCGCAATGACTGCGATTTTGTTCGCAATGACTGCGATTTTGTTCGCAATGACTCGACTTTGTTCGCAATGACTGTCACTTTGTTCGTAGTAGTCGTCATTGCGAGGAGATACGACGAAACAATCTAAGTTTATATAAAACTCTCCAAACTTGCTTTTTTTCTTTGACCTGCGTCTTGGATATAGCGGGCTATGGCAAAGCCATGGTTGAGTCCTAGCGCTATACTTCCCCCTGACTCTTGCGTGATGTCACCCGCGACGAAAAGACCCTCTATATTTGTTTGGTAATTTTCATCATGAACGGGTTTGCCATCTTTTTCTTTTATCCCTGAACTAGCTAAAAAAGAGCTTGGAGTTGTCCCTCCAATAGCATAAATAACTCTATCAAAAATCTCTGTATCACCATTTGTAAAAAGGACCTTGACTTTCCCCTCTTCATCTTCAAGACCATCAATATCTAAACCCAGTATCGGTCGCACTTCACGGTGCATGATAGCATTGGCTATATTTGTTTGATTTGTTGGGTTTGCACGTCTAAAAGTCTCACGTCTATAGCAAATTGCCACATCATTTTTTTGACCCAAATCAACGGCATACTCAACTGCACTGTCTCCACCGCCTACGACTAAGATTTTTTCACCCTCGCTACAGTCATCGATGGTGTAGGCGACTCTTTTTTTGATTCCTGCAGGTATTTTGTATTCAGGTTTATTTGGTTTTCCCATTCTTCCGATAGTGACAACCACTTTTCTGGCAAATATACTCCCGCCCGTCATAAAAATCTCAAAAATCGGATCATAAGGATTTTCATCTTTTTTAACAATCGATTGCACTTCAACATGTGTAAGGAGTTCAACAGAGTGATGTGCCAAAATTTCATCGAAAAAGTCAAGGGTCGTTTCTTTTGTTCCATCTACAAAATAGATACGTCCATCAAGTTCAACTTTTTGACCTTTCCAGTCTACATCTACCCGTTTATTATCTTTATAATATTTACGAATTGTTGAGTTATGGTTGACATCTTTTTCAAGCAAAACAATATCTCGAATCCCTTGCAAATACCCTTCTACAGCAGTTGCAATGCCTGCAGGACCAGCTCCAATAATCGCCAAGTTATGTATATGTTTCATAATTTCTCCTCATGATAAAGAATTATTTTAGCGTAATTTATAAGAGTTTTGTATATACTTATTTCATGTATTACGTAATCAAAAAAATTGCCGATAGCCCATTAGCGTCGTTTATGGGATTTAAAGTTCCTAAGTATATTACTTCAAAAAACAGTGATACTGTAATTTTTGAATTTACCAAAGATGGAAAAGTCATAAGAAAATGGATAAAGAAAGGGGAGATTATCCTTCTGACAGATAACTTAGAGCTTTTTTTAAAAACCATGAACCAGTTTAAATCTATTGAGGCTGTGCAACAAAAACTCGTCGATGATGCACAAAAACAACTAGACCAGTGCATAGAGAACTTCTCAGAGACCATGAACCAACAGATAGAAGAGTTCACAAGAGAAGATATGCAGTGCATCTTAAAGAGTTTGTAAAGATGGTTATTTAGCCTAAATTTTGCGGAAATTTTGTCATAAATTTTTGCAACTTTGGTGCGATGACTGCCATACAATATCCAGCCGAAGAGTTTCTACGGTAGTAGTTTTGATGGTAAGATTCTGCAGGATAAACTTCAGGCAACACGCTCACCTCTGTGACGATTTTGTCACTGTAATGCTCTTGTGCTCTCTTAATCGCTTCTAAAATCATCTCTTTAGCTTCCTCAGACTCATAATAAACCACTGAGCGGTACTGTGTCCCTTTGTCAGCACCCTGTTGGTTGAGTGTTGTCGGGTTGTGAATAGCAAAAAATACATCAAGAAGTTCTGCGCGAGAGATACTATCTGCATCATAAGAGATGTCAATAACCTCAGCATGACCTGTCGCTCCCGTACACACATTCTCATAACTCGGATTTGCCCTTGCTCCGCCTGCATAGCCGCTCACTACAGACAAAACACCCTTGACATTGAGAAACACAGCCTCAGTACACCAAAAACACCCACCACCTAAAACCAATCTCTCTTTTTTCATCATTATTTTTCCTTTGTACTCATAATTTTTTTAGAAAACTAAAATTGCTTTATACCTAAACACTAACATAGCAAAAGCCAAACTCCGTCATTGCAAAAGCCAAACTCCATCATTGCAAAAGCCAAACTCCGTCATTGCGAAAGCTAAACTCCGTCATTGAGACAATTAAACTCCGTCATTGCGAGCAAAGCGAAGCAATCTACAAGCCAGCCCTAGATTGCTTCGTCCCTCGCAATGACGGATGCGGAGATTACTTGATAGCTAGATTACTTTATAGCTCGCAATGACGGACATGGAGATTACTTGGCACATCATAGGCATAGTGCTATACAGAAATTTAGACAAAATTATTACACAGTAGCCTTGGAGTTCTTCGTGTTATACGATTTATACTCAGAAATTATGCTTGGTTAAAAGTTCCTCATACATTTGTTGCATACGCGGGACTTCTACGTGGAGTTTTTTTGCCTCTTTCACAATAAAGCCACTCAAAATCTCTAATTCATCCCTTTTTTTGTTGGTAAAATCGAGATGCATTGATGTTGAGGCATCGTAAGGGAGAGACTTTGCGATGGTAAGTGATTTTTCGACCTCATCAAAAATATCAACCCCTTTTGCATAAGCAAGCATTGCAATTTCTTTTAAAGTCTCCTCTGCCTGCACTAAATAGTGCGCGCACACATACCCTATACTTTTATCATAGTAACTCGTCAGTGTGGCAAATGCAGAGATAAAAATGTATTTTTTCCATATGTCAGTCTGTATATCTTCTGGGATTTTTGCGCGCAACTCTGCCTCATCAAAAACACTTTTAAGCTCTTTTGCCTCTTTTTCAAGACCACCAAAGACAGCAGCAAAAACTTTCCCTTTTTTGCGGATAACTCCAGGGGACTCTTGATGTGCGAGGATGTAAAGGCAACCATCAAGGACTTTACTTTTGCTGATGTCTCGCAACACATCTCCATGAGAGACGCCATTTGAAAAGCATACAAGTACACTATGTGTATCCAAGTGAGCTTTTATGGCTTCATAAGAGCTTATCAAATCGTAACTTTTTACACAAAAAAGAACAATATCAAAAATGCCCTCAGCTTCTTGAGACTCTCTGGCATCGAGTTTTACATTCCACGTCTGCGTATCTTCCACGATGCTCAAACCATTTTTTTGGATAGCTCTTAAATGTTCCCCTCGCGCAAAGCCCACCACCTCATGAGAAGTTTTCGTCAAATTTGCCGCTACAAAGCCGCCTACACCGCCAAGACCTACGACTGCTATTTTCATTTTTGCCCCTTATAAAACTTTTAAAGCGCTTCTCTGAAGAGAAATTTTAATAACCTTAACATATAACTCATAAAAATTCTCTTTTCTTGTTGCTGTATTGACCCCTATTATAAGTAGTTATAATACTTTAATGTGAAGATTTTCTACTTATTCCTCCCACACTTAAGACATTTTAAGGTAATTATCTCTAAAATACTCTCGCATAAAAAACTCAAGAAGTTTTAAAAAGGTAAAATCTCAAAAAAAACAGGGGGGGGGTTCATGAGTATTTTTAAACTATTTTTTATTCTAGCCTCTCTTTTTGTATCACTTTATGCCTCAGAGGGAAAATCAGAGACATCAAAAGAGTTGCAAGGGGAGAAGCGATTAGTCTATATTGTCTCAGATACCAGTATCCCTTTTTGGGATATTATGGCGCGAGGCGTTGAAAAAAAAGCAAAATCTTTGGGCTACTCACTTGAAGTCTATACTTCACGCAATGATGCAAAAACAGAACTCCAGTTTGTCGCTAAAGCGCTCAAAGAAAATGCCACAGGAATCATCCTCTCCCCTACAACTTCTCTTGCAAGCTCTACCATTTTAAAACTCGCAAAAAACAAAAACATCCCTGTTGTCATCTGCGATATTGGCTCTGATGGCGGTGAATATGTCTCCTATATCTCCTCAAACAATAAAAAAGGGGCGTATGATATCGGCAAAGTCCTTGCCAAAAAGCTCATAGAACTTGGCTATAATGAGGGTAGAGTGGGTATCATAGCCATTCCTCAAAAAAGGCTCAACGCGCAAGCTCGAACGGCAGGTTTTATGCAGGCGATGGATGAAGCGGGGATAAAAGGTGCGGACATCAAGCAGCAATCCTCATGGAGTGAGATGGAAACATATACCTTTTCAAAAGAGATGATAAAGAGTTATCCTGACCTTCGTGCTATCTGGCTTCAAGGCTCAAACAGATACAAAGGGGCTTTGCAAGCCATCGCGCATGCGGGCAAGGAAGGGAAGATTTTGCTCCTCACCTTTGATGCTGAGCCCGAGTTTTTAGAGTTAATTGCAAAAGGTGTGATAGTGGGCTCTGCCATGCAACAACCCTATTTAATGGGACAAGAGGCAGTTTTGGCAATGGATGCACATCTGCAAGGAGAAAAAGTTGAAAAAAATATTCAGCTCCCTATCCTTGCAATAAGTGCTCAAAATATACAACAGATGCTCCCAGTCATCAAAAAAAATGTCCTAGGAAAAGAAGATTAAAAAAAATTCACTGTATGTAAATCTTGGTATTATTATTTTCATCATTGTAGGGAGCATGAACCTTATTTGGGCAACTTACAGTTATGTTGAAAAAAAAGATACCATTATTCGCCAGATGAAGAAAAATTCGAAACTTACCCTTGAATCTCTCAAAAAAAATATTTCAAATCTCTTAACCTCTTACTCTGTTGCTGAATATGAAAATCTTATCCACAATGCCATGGATAACACAGACATACTCGCTATTGTTGTAGAGGATTTTAACTTAGGCAAAGTTCTTGGAAAAAATCCCTATATCACTGGAAAAATCAGGGATGAAAAGCATAATATTCTTGATTATGACATAAAAAGTAGTTCTCAGAAGATGCTTTTACAAGAGTGCTACTACTTTGAATCTTACGACATTAGACATATGCAAGGTGAAAAGCTTGGCACAATCACCATCTATATCAGAAATGATTTTATCAATAAAGAGCTCAACGCTATCATTATAAACACCCTTGCCAATACCCTTCTTGTCTCTTTTTTACTTATATTTGCTCTTTTTATGAGTATTCGGTTTTTTCTACTCAAACCACTCTCAAATGTCGTCAAAATTATTGAGAGCGGGGATGAAGATGGGATTCCCACAAAAAGTTTTCCTAGCGAGGGCTCATACGAAATCTTGACGCTCTCTAACACCATAAACAAGATGATAAACTCGATAAAAGAGTCAAACCTTGCACTCAAAGAGCATCATGACTATTTGCAGCTTATCATTAATGGAGTCAATGACCCAATTATGGTTATACGGGAAGATTACACAGTAGAGCTCATGAACGATGCCACCCGCAAAGCCTCTCAAGATATGCACATGGTAGCAGACCCAGCCCACCCAAAATGTTACGAACTCTCGCACCAACGCTCCACTCCTTGCGATACTAGCAACCATTTTTGCCCACTCAGAGAGGTTATGCAACAAAAAAAACATCTCAATACTTTACACAATCATAGTGATGAGACAACGAGCCGTTTTGTAGAACTCTCCGTTACTCCTTTGTTTAATAGAGATGGAACTTGTACGCGCGTTATAGAATCTGCAAGGGATATAACCACTCATATGCAAATCAAAGAGGAACTACAAGAACAAAAAGACTTTTTGCACTACCAAACCAATCATGATGCACTCACAGGGCTTGCAAACCGTGTTCTTTTTGATGAGAAGCTTGAGCAAAGTATCGCATTTTCTAAGCGAACTCAGACAAAAATGGCACTTCTTTTTATCGACCTTGATCACTTCAAACAGATTAACGACTCCCTTGGACACAAAGCAGGAGATAAAGTTTTAAAAATTATAACACTCAGACTTGATGAAGTGTTGCAACAAAAAGAGACTCTGGCTCGCCTTGGAGGAGATGAATTTAGCGTCATCATGAAAGGGCTAACAAATATTCAAGACGCCTCCATTTTGGCACAAAAGATTTTGCGACTCTTCATAGAACCTATTATGCTTGATGAGACAGAGATTTACATGGGATGTAGCATCGGCATCAGTCTCTACCCTGAAAATGGCAATACGCCACAAGACCTCCTCAAGTACGCAGATGCAGCAATGTATAAAGCAAAAAAAGAGGGGAGAAATAACTTCCAGTACTACTCTTCAGAGATGACTGAGCAGGCTCTTGAGCGAGTTTTGATGGAGACAAAACTTCGAGGCGGGCTTAAAAATGAGGAGTTTGTTGTCTATTATCAACCACAAATTGATGGCGAGAACGGCAAACTCATTGGCATGGAAGCCCTTGTAAGATGGCAAAGTCCTTCCATGGGCTTAGTCTCTCCAGCGAAGTTTCTCCCCATAGCAGAGTCAACTGGCTTGCTCATAGAACTTGATAGATTTGTAATGAGAAGTGCCATGACACAACATGCGCTGTGGCACAAAGAGGGGCTGGATGTTGGGATTTTAGCCATGAATCTCACCGTAAAACAGCTTCAGCAAAAAGATTTTATCCAAATGCTTGAGGGGCTCATTCAAGAGACGCAGTGTAGTGTCGAAAATATGGAGCTTGAAGTAACAGAAGACCAAATCATGACCAACCCCCAAGAGGCGATAGAGATTCTTAACCTTGTAAGTCAAATGGGGATAAAACTTGCAGTCGATGATTTTGGAACAGGCTACTCTTCTCTCTCATATCTTAAAAAACTCCCTATCAACAAACTCAAAATCGACCAATCTTTTGTACGCGATTTGCCTGATGATGAAGAAGATGCTGCCATCACCAAGGCTATCATCGCCCTCGCACACAGCTTAAATCTCAAAATAATTGCAGAAGGTGTTGAGACAAAAGAGCAAAAAGATTTTCTTATCCTCCATGGGTGCAATTGTATTCAAGGATATTTCTACTCTAAACCTATCCCTGCACATGAGATGCAAAAGTTTCTTTTATCTCTCCAAAGAACCTAATTTTCTCGCCATTATTCTTTCATAAACAGTCTAACTCCTCTTTTGTAAAAATACCCTTACTAAGCTATTTATTAAAGATTGCTTAAGCTCACTAGGGATAGAGTATGTTAATTTGAAAATTAAAAGGATGATAAAATGTTAAAGTTATTCCTTTATTCCTTTGTGCTCGTTATTTTTTTGGGATGCAGTTCTAATAACACCCGAATTTTAGAAGGCGTAGTACTTGGTGATGGACCTATTGAAAATGTTCCTGTTTGCTTAGACACGAACGGAAACTTTGCTTGCGATACCCATGAACCTTCGACAATCACAGACAGCAGTGGTGCCTACTCTCTTATTGTTCCAAACAATACATCAAGTGCACTTTTAGCTCTGCCAAACAAAGAGAGTTTTGACCATGGTAGTCAACGCCAACTGAAATATCATAAGATTTTTATCAGTACGTTGGATGCACCTATTATCTCAATATACTCAACGCTTTCTTATTTGCACATGCAAGACCAAGGGATAAGCAATATCCAACAAAGTGCCGCATCTCTGAGTCAAATTCTCTTTAACAGCGATATGGATATTTTGAAAAACTATACGCAATCAAACACGCAACAGCTTATCGATAGTGCTACTTATCTTATGCGCTGGCATGGCATTAAACTTGAATGGCTTCGCTATGGATACCTTGATGCACCAGAACCAACAACACTCAACTCTGAACTTATTTCTGCATTGAAACGACAGACCAATGATATTAAAGAAGATTTATCCCTAATCGCCAATCCCCCACCTCAAGCTAGCCTTCTTGGTGATGCGCAAAACAGTAACAATCAGCTCTACGCATGGAGCCCTGGGATGGAATACGGACGCGGCTTTAGCGATGTTACGAACACTATCATACAAGGAACGCAGTGTATTAATGCAAACTATATCCCTTCGTGGTATGGAAGCCAACAGGAATCTTATGAGTTTGTATTGGTTGAAAGCGAGAGCGATTTAAGTAAAAATCTTGGGATTTCAGGTCGACTCTCGCTTAATTATAATCTCGTCAATGGAACACTTGATGGTGCGTTTATGCATACCTTTCAATCCAATGAAAGTAGCGTTTTCTTACTTATTTCCTATTCTTATCAAAGTGGTACATGGAACGTTGATAACGCTACGATAAAACCTTTAATGCTTGATCTCTTTAAAAAAAATCGATCAGAATTTCGTAAGTTGTGTGGCGATCAATTTCTTGCCTCAGCTACCTTTGGTGGCTCATTTTTAGGACTACTTGAAATTAAAACAAGCTCCACGACTGAAAAACAAAATATTCAAGCCAGCCTCAAAGGGTCCTATAGTGGAGGAGGGACAAAAGTTAATGTCTCAGGTGATTTTAACGATGCACTTGACTCCATTACTAAACAGTACAATGTCTCTGTTCATATTGGCTCAAGAGGAGGCGACTCTCAGCAAATTGAAGTAACCGACCTAGAAACACTCAAAACACAAGCTGCAAGCTTTATCACTAAAACTCAAGATGCGTGTAAAAAGGAGAGTACGGACTGCTTCTATCTTGCAAGTTTTGCAGATTATGGTGTTATTGCCCAAAATGGGCAAGAGGTAAATGCAACAGTTATGCTACAAAAGCAAATGCTTCCTCTTTACGATAAAGCTGTCGCAGATTACGAAGCGCTCAAACCACAATTTGATTTTATACACAACAATGGCATGCTTTTCCCTGCACAATACCGAGGCATTACCTACTTACAAAAGACCTCAGACAATATTCATCTAGGACAAACGCATGTAGAAACGCAAGCAAGCAAATGTGAGTCAACTGGCGATTGTCCTGCTCTTGAGACATTTATGAGCGGGAATCTTCCCTCAAATATTCAAGAAACACTTCCTTCACTTCAATTTCTAGCTGTTGAGAACTGTGCAGAATACGCGCTATTTAACCACCAAACCATTTCTCAAGCCAATGTTCCTCTTTACATCAATCGTGACCTCTCAAAACAATTCACAGCTTTTTGTGATGGCAATGATACCTATATCAGTCTGCAAAGGCATGCGGGAACAAATACACAATTCTTACGCTACAACTACTTTAGAGCGCAAAATCTTGATGGTAGTGACAACAAACAACACTCCATAGTCACCATGTACGACAAGATAAAAATTGATGTCCAAGGAGAAAATTTATTGGTAGATAGCACAAACAATACCTATGCAAACACACAAATGCTCCATGTAAGTGATACCAATCTCTCCACCCTTCTTTTTAAAGATTCTCAAAGTGGCAACCAATTGGTGAGTTTCGTTCCGTTTGGCTCAGTTTTCAACAATCAATGTCCTTCCCAAACCACGACAGTTACAACCTACACCTATGAAACGCAGTACGTGTATGTCCCTCAACTTATGACTTGGCAAGAAGCTTATAATCATGCTAGAGCTAACGGTGGGGAACTTGCTATGACGCTCTCTTCTGCAGATCATCTTGGGGTTGTTGCTGCTTACAATGATGCCAATGCGAGTGGCGCATTTTGGATTGGGCTCAAAGAAGAAAAAGTAGCTCCTCATGCCCACCCATTTCAATGGCATAATGGCTATTCAGCGTATGATGGGTACTCTAACTTTGCTTCACATTACCCTAGAAACTTTTTTGATCCTCGTGGAAAACTTACAAGCTACTGCTTTGCAGACCCGAGTAAAAATTTTCAATGGGATTGTACATATGCTGATGGTGCAAAAAAACCATCTGTGATGAAATTAAATGTTAAACAGACCCACACACAAGAGATTGCTAACAACATTGTATGTGATGGTTTTACGAAAATGGGGGACCTTGACTTAACAGGCTTGCCTTTTGCAGTTGATGACAATAATCTCTATTTTTACCCATCGACCGACACAGTGCCAACATCAAGTGTGATAATTGGTAGTGACAACAAAACAATAAACTTTAATAATCCGTATATGAACGACAACAGAGCATGGAGTATTCAAGCTGGCGATCTCGAACTAATCTATCAACCATAGGCACACTCGTGCAATTATTATGCAAACTTGCCCTATCTTTTTTTATCATGATAGGGCTTTTTGGTTGCAGCAACGATAATAGTGTCAAAAATGGACGTATTCTCACGGAACGTTATGAGCCAAATGCACGGATTTGCGTAGACACCAACAAGAATTTTCAATGCGATGAAAATGAACTTCAAACACAAAGCAATTCAGAGGGAGAATTTCAAATAAAGGTTCATGCAGGAGAATATCTTTTAGCAGAAATACCCTATCCAGAGGGTTATCAAAAAAATAATATTGACTATAAAATGCATTATCTTGTAAAAGAATTTGACCAAATGCTTTTGATTTCTCCTTTTTCTTCTCTTTTGGCTTATCTTAGGACGCAAGAACCAGACTACGAAACTTTTACAGCAGAGCAAACACTTACAGAACTCTTTAGCATTGAGTCCTCTTTGCTTTTATCTGATTATGTTCAAGCTCGCAATACCAATGCCATCGAACTTTCTAAAATGCTACGGTACGCCCAACTCTTTTACACAAAATCCATGAGCGCCCATTTAAGTGCCGAAAAAATTTCTGGTTATGCAAATGCCATGATTATTGATCATGCAAAGCGTATTACACTCCATGCGGCAGCGCCTATTCTAGAGACGTCAAATTATAGTGCCACCAGTACTACGAATAGGCTTATAAGTGCTAATTGGCAAGAGGGTATGGGATATGGACGTGGTTACGATTCCCTCAAAGAGCAAGCCATCAATGGCTCTACATGTGTAGACTTTAATGCGTCTATGATGCCGACCACACAATGCTCACAAGACCAATCATATACTTTCACCCTCATCGAAAGTGAATCGGAGCTTTACAAAGCATTCCACCTTGGAGCCCGTATTTCTCTTGATGTTGTAGTAGCTACCGCTTCTGGGTCCATCGACTCTCTCACATCTTCTATGAAGCAACGCAATAAGCTCTATGTTATGACAACAAAAAACAATGCACTCTGCACCTACGAAAGAGAATCATTTACGTTACGCCAGGATAAAAAAGCACTCTTTGCAAGTGATTACAATGCCTTTAGAACGGCATGTGGCGATGCGTATCTAGCCTCTATCCAAAGCGGTGGGTTTATTGTTGGACTTTTTCAACTAGACTATGAAAATGACCAACACAAAAAGGAACTCACCGAATCACTCAAAGCAAAGGTGCTTGGTGTTACGGTTTATCATCATACATGGAAAAATAGCGTTGATACATTATTTAGTGAGATGAAAGCGCGTTATGTTGTGCATTCTAATTTTTTTACAGCCAAGAGTGATTACGACACCAATAGTCAAGATTTTTATGCTTATTTTGAAAAATATGATGCGAAGCTCAACTCGAGTGACTGCAATCAAGACAATGGACTAGAGAAGTGTAAATACCTCGCTTATTTTTATGACTATGGCTCTCTTGGTTCATCCTATGCTGCCCGAATAGATGATGCAACGGCTATTTTAGAGGACTATAACACATTGGCAGAAAATTACGATATATTAGATCAAAATTTACAATTTATTGAGACACACAGTGCACTTTACCCGAACTACACCAAAAGCAATGCAACCAAAGCAAGAGGCGAAATTATAGTCAATAAAACGATTTTAAGTAGATATGCGAGTAAATGCGAAGACAATACAAGTTTGTGTGAGCCTATTGCAAATCTGAGCGACCTTAACACGACAGAAGCGATTACAGCCAATTACCACATACCGCAAACAACCTTCTTGCCTTTCTTGACATGCAATGAGCTTTTTTTGGACTCCCCTTCTCTTGGGAATAATCTCCACACACTCTACGCAGAGCGCAATCTTTCAAAACCATTTTATGTCTATTGTGAAGCAGACGCAGATGACTATGCAACCCTCCTTCCGCTGACACATCATGAACTAGGAACACTAGGCTCACTCTCTTATTTGCGTTATAACTATGCATTGGCACAAGGACTGCAAGAGAGCACCAGCAAGAACAATTACACAATGGCCACGTTGTACGATAGAATTAACATTGTTCCTTGCTCTCCTTTAGGAGAGTGCTTTACTGTAGATGTTGAAAACTCAAGACCCTTAGCATCAATCATCATGCCACAAACTACTACACAACCACTTTTTAATCACCTTGGAACACCCTACTCCTATGTCCCTTATGCAACGCCTTATCGTTATGACACCGCCAATCTCTATGGACCCAGCAAAGCCAATCTCGATTTTAGTGACACAAACTTTACATTAAAAAACAGCCCGCTTTACAATGATGTCAATGTGACACTCATTCATAGGCAGGATACTCACACATGGGACATCTTTTTGGGGGGAAATGCCGATGCCCAATTATCCCAGTCACTCACGCTTATATACCGCTAACCAATCGCTTTTTATAAAAAGATTTCAAATCTTCCAAAGAGAGAGGCTTGGAGTAGTAATACCCTTGAATCTCATCACACGCTTCTTTTTGTAAAAACTCTAGCTGCTCTTTTGTCTCAACACCCTCTGCAGTGAGATTGAGATGAAATGTTTTAGCAAGCAATATAATAGCCTTCACAACTGAGACACTCTCTTGCGAATAAGGAAGCGTGTCTACAAAGGATTTGTCAATCTTGAGTCGTGTGACGGGCAACTTTTGGAGGTAGCTCAAAGAAGAATACCCTGTTCCAAAATCATCAATTGCGAGTTGTATCTCCATATTTCTGAAGCTCTGAAGTGTCTGCAGGGCTTTTTTTGCATCAGTTGCGATGTAACTCTCAGTGATCTCTAGCTCTAACTGCTTTGGCATAATCAAATGGTTTGTTAATGCTTTTTGTACTGTTTGTACCATATCACTGTGCAATAACTGCACACTTGAGACATTAATGGAGATATGCTCGAGGATATACCCCTCTTTTTGTAGCACCATGAAATCGCTACAAGCTTGGTTGAGCACCCACTCACCTAAAGGGACTATAAGATTTGTCTCTTCAGCTAATTTGATAAAATCATTAGGGTTTACAAAACCCAAAGTTGGGCTGTTCCAGCGAATTAAAGCTTCTACTGCAACGATTTTTTCACCCAAAGATGAGATTTTTGGCTGATAAAACAGGGTGAATTCTTCACATGTTTTTACCGCTTTTTTCAAAGCTTCAATCCATAACATCCGCTCTTTGAGTGCTGTGGAGAGCTCTTGAGAGAAAAAACTAAAATTGTTTCGTCCCCCTTTTTTTGCTTGGTACATGGCTAAATCTGCATTTTTGATTAGATTTAGACTCTCTTGCGCATTATCGGGATAGATAGAAATACCAATACTAGCGCTCGTATGGATTGTATGCGCATCACATACAAATGGTTCGACGAAATCGTTTAATATTTTTTGGACAATATTTTCAACTTCAGATATCTTCTTCATGTTTTCCACTAAGATATAAAACTCATCGCCACCGATTCTAGCAAAGGTATCTACACTTCGCAAGCCTGAGCTTAAACGTTTGGAGACATTTTGTAAAAGTACATCGCCTATATCATGCCCTAGTGAGTCATTCACCTCTTTAAAATCATCTAAGTCAAAAAATATAAGCGCTAATTTTGTTTTATTTCGACTAGCCATCGCTATAGCATGCTCAAGCCTTTGCGTAAAAAAACGGCGGTTTGGCAAGTTTGTAAGAGCGTCGTGGTTAGAGATATATTCCGAATTGTCTTGTGCTTGTTGCAAAGCCGCTTCACGTCTTCTGATAGTAGCGGCTAAAGAATTGATATTTTTTGAAATGGCTTCAAGCTCATCACCACTATTTAACTGTTGCGTCTGAGAATAATCTCCACGCTCTATTTTATCGATTTGCTGCATCAGTGTCTCTAAAGGTCGAGCCAAACCTTTGTTGATAATAAAGCGAAGCAGTGTTAAAAAGAATAGACTCACAAAAAACAGTATGAGAAAGAGTCTGCTTCTATTTTCTGTTAAGTTGGCCAAGAGGGGTTTTTTGTCAAATGTTATAACAAAAAAAAGAGTGCCGTTGAGTGTTTCAAGACTCATGGCACCGCAATATTCTTTATCTGTTTGCTTGAGTTCAAAATTTTTGTATCCATTTTTATCAAACAGTTGATTCGAGTGGCCAAGGTATTTATCATGTGTACTCAATGTTATTTTTGCATTCAAACTTTTTGAAAGCGTATCAAAATAGCTCTGGGCTTGTGTATTTGAAAGCTCTAAATGCATGATAACACTTTCATCTATGTCGGAGACGATGGTATGATGTACTTTAATGTAAAGCGCATCGTCATATATATGAAACGTTTGAAGCAGTTGAGTTATCGCTTGAGATTCACTATAAAAAGGTTTATGCTTATAATCTATGAGCGGAGCATATTGACAATTTTCATTTGAATATAACTCTTCATCTTCATATTTACAGTTAGAAATCTCTTGAGAATTCTCATAAGATATAAAACTTTGGCGGTACTTGGCGTTATTTTCTTTCGTAACATAAACAACAAGCTCCTGGTTTTTATCATAAAGGACGATATCATTGTTAAGAGATATTTTAACTCTATCCAAAAGGAGTTCGGCAATACTTTTTTTCTCTTCATCCAACAAAACAGCATTGTAATTTTGCTTATCTTGATAATTGTTGATTAAATTTGCCGAAGCAAGAAGTTTTTCATCTTCTTGAATTAAAGCAATTCCCTGTTCTAGGTCATTTTGCTTATGGATAAGGTCTTGCGCTATTCGGCTATAGACATAGAGCATCCTTTTTTTAGTATTTTGAAAATCATTCTCTTTTAAAAAAGAATCAAAATAAAACCCAAGTACACCAAATGAGGTCAAAATAACAATAAGGACAATGAAAGCTAATTTATTACTTAACTTGATTCTTTTATAAAATTCATTCATATTAAAAAATTGGTTTTATATCCTCTGCATTTTCTTTTGTAACAAGCTTTACGGGTATAAAAATGTGCTTAGGCACATCTTGTTTGGCAAATATTTTGCGCGCAACCTCAACGGATTTTGTCCCACCAAGAGGAAAAAGCACCGAGCCTGTTTGTTTGGCGCTTATTATAGCCTCTTTGGCTTCACTTGTATAGTCACATCCAACTGTTATGAGAGAAGCGGGGTCGATTTTATGACGCTCTAGAGCTGAGCGGACTCCGCTAATCATGCTATCACTCTCAGCAAAAATAGCATCAAAAGAGACACCCTCCTTGATAAGTTTTTCCATCTCAATAATCGTATCTCTGCGAAGATAATTTCCAGTTCTTTTTGTCACTTTTATATTTTTATATTTTGCTATTTCATCCATAAAACCTTTGGTTCTAAGCTTTGTTACATCTGCTTTTTGTAAGCCCTCGAAGAGAAGCACTTTCCCCTTGCCAGCGAGTCTTTGAGCGATATATTGTGCACCGATAGAGCCTATTTTTATATTGTCGGAGTTGATAAAGGTTGTAAAATTGTCTCCGTTGATTCCACGGTCAAGAACGATAACGGGTATGCCGCTTTTATAAGCTTTAGCCACCACAGGAACAACAGTTTCTTCATCATTGGTGCCTAAAATAATTAAATCTACTTTCATCACTATAAATTTTTCGATTTGTGCAATCAACAGCGATGTTTGCCCCTTTGCATCAGAATACACAAACTTTAGATTTGCGTGTTTGGCAACCTCATCGCGAACTTCATGCACCTGCGCTTTTCTAAAATCGTTTGCCATCGTATCTTGAGCAAAAGCAATCACTTTCACATCGCTTTGTATCTCCGAGGCAAGCGAACAAACACCGAGCAACATAACAAAAAAACTTTTTTTAAAAACATTCATCCTCATCTCCTTTTACCACCAATATTCTAACTGTACCCCAATGTTATCACCAGCTGTTTTGTCCTCATAAAAACTTGTTCCCGCTAACCCTTTAGCACTCTGGGTCCAGTTTGCCTGCGTGTAATACAAACGTAAAACTGGTCTCTCCCAAATACCTTTTTTAAAAGCAAATTCGAGTGCAGCCGTCGCTTTAAGAAGGGCATAGGACTCATCGTTTGTTTTATCATGTACAAGGTCATAACCCACTTCTCCAAGCAAACGCGTGTTTTTAGAAGCAAACCAATAGGGTCGCACTCCTGCTGAAAACCACTCTTTTTCTAAGTTTAAAAACTCTTTTTCGTCACTGTATTCATACACAAGATTGCTCATCACCCCAAAGCTCTCATGTTCAAAGGCGTTGTAATTGATAAAACGAAAAGTTTTTGAATCTTGTATGCTCTTAGCACTTATAAGCATGGCATCAATCAAGGGTTCTTGAAGGAAAGGAGAGTAAGCTCCCGCACCTTTTGCAACTCCCTCACCGTAAAATACAGCGGCGATATTTTCACCCTTCATGCCAAAAAGTTCTTCAAAAATTTTCGTCTCTTTATAGATAAGTCCAAGGGCATACCCATCAACCTCTCCTATATGTTGTGCCGTAATGAAAGTTTTTCCTTCTAGGTGCATATAGTTTAAAAAAAGTGTTAACTCCCCATGCTCCAACTCTTTTGCAAATCGCACATCATGACTCTGAAAAAATATCTCTTCATCGCCTGCAATCGTTTGCGGGTTTATCTTGTCGTAAATAAAACTATACGAGAGCTTTACCTCCCCTAAATCGAGATTGTTTATCCCTAAACCGTCTCCACCCATATTTAAGAAGAAAAAATCAGACATATGAGAATCATACCGTTTATAATAACGCCGACCAATCCAAAAAGAGACACTGTTGTCAAAAATATTGGACACTTCGCTGTAGAGCTCTTCAAAGCGTAAAAATTCGACACTCTCTTCATTGGCACCCATAAAAGAGGGGCGTATCTGATTGTGCAGTACAATCCCATTTTCAAATGTGACATTTTGGAAAACTCCAAGCTCAAGCCATGTCTCACACTCGTTACCCAAACGGTATTTTGAACCTGCTTTGGGTGCCTTAAAACAAACATTTTCTTTCTCATCATCGAGTGAAGTTTGTACCCTAACATAACCGACACTCCCCATTTCATTCGTTACAGCAAACAAGGATACAGAGAACAAAAGAGTTAATAAGAGTATATAATTCATAACTTTCCCCTTATTGTGTATAAAACTTAAACAATACCAATCATAACCAATTATGAATAAAACTTCCACTTTTATGAAAAGTGCGCAACATCAGTTATATAATACACCCTACGAATAAAGGAGCCTTATGCCGCGTATTGACAGTGAAAAGTTTTACACCTCCGCTTTAGCTCTTTATGGTGAAACGGCGCAGGGTGTCAATTGGACGTCATCACAAACGCAAAACATACGATTTGAGGTTCTTTTGCAAATGTTGCCGCATGATGTAAGTACGCTTAGTCTGGCAGATGCTGGCTGTGGTTTTGGAGATTTGTATCTGTACATGAAGCAAAAACCAAAAAAATATATCGGCATAGACTCGCTCTCTTGCATGTGTGCCATCGCGGCTAAAAAAACAGGCGCGCAAATCATCACTGCCGATGTTTGCAAAGATGCTCTTCCGCACGCTGATTATTACCTCTGCAGCGGAGCGATGAACATTCTGGATGTGTTTGAAACCTATCAGTTTATTCGTAACTGCTTCTTGGCATGTCAAAGCGGTTTTCTCTTCAATGTGCTTCATGGAGACAAACAAAGCAAAACGTACAATTACTTCTCCACAAGCCAGATACAAACCATAGCAAAAGAGCTCCAAGTAAGAGAGGTGAAGATGAGAATGGACTATTTAGCAAACGATATCACCGTGGGATTTTTCAAGTAATGTGCGGCATTTTTGGGATACTCGGCAATTATGACGAAGCAAAAGCGAGGCTGGCTCTCTCTAAACTCTCCCATAGAGGACCAGACTACTGCGGCATTGTAGAGAGTCAAAACCTCTTTTTTGCACACCAAAGACTCAGCATACAAGATGTAAACGTTCGCGCACACCAACCGATGCAGTATGAAAAAATTCTCCTCTCATTTAACGGAGAGATTTACAACTTTAAAGAGTTAAAAAATGAGCTCTCTTACGAGTTTGAGTTTCTAACCCAAAGTGACAGCGAGGTCATCATCGCCGCATATCTCAAATGGGGCGTAAATTTTGTCCACCATTTACGCGGTATGTTCGCCATCGCCCTGCTTGATGCGCAAACACTCTACCTTTTTCGTGACAGATTGGGGAAAAAACCGCTTTTTTATATGGACCAAAACGCCACTTTTTACTTTAGTTCAGAGATAAAAGGGCTTACTCCTTTTTTAAATAAACATGAGCTCAACGACGATGCACTCATGAGTTATCTCTCCTATTTAGCCCCGACTCCACCGCATACTTTTTTTAAGGGGATACAAAAATTAGCCGCTGGCGAGTATCTGATATACAAAAATGGGGCTTTGCAGATACAAAAATATTTTGATTTGCTTGCTACAAAACCAAATATCATCACCGACAAACATGAGGCTGCTCTCTTGCTGGAGGGTTTGCTTGAGGAGTCTATACATATGCGCCTTGAGGCAGATGTCCCTATGGCTTCACTCCTCTCAGGCGGTATAGACAGTGCCACGATTAACTACTACGCACGCAAAAAGGGGGTAAATCTTCACACGTACACGCTTGGGTACAAAGAGTTTGCAAAGTACGATGAACGCGAAAACGCAAGACAAAGTGCGGAGTTTTTGGGACTTCAAAACACACAAATAGCAATCAACCAAGATGACTTTATGTCTGCATGCACAAGCGTTTTAGACATCCTTGATGAACCGCTTAATGACCCCGCTGCAGTGCCGCTTTATCTCCTTTTTGAGCGTATCAAAAAAGATGGCTACAAAGTGGTTTTTAGCGGAGAGGGAAGCGATGAACTGTTTTTGGGGTATCGACAATATTTTGAGTACCTTGGAATAGAAAAAGCTTCGAGCCTTGCGCACAAAAACTGGCTCAAAAAGTACTTCCATGCCAACTTCTCCATGAACCGTGAGTGGGAGTGGTACAAACGGATTTTTGATGAGACTCTTTTGTTTCGCACCTCAGGTGACAAGTTTACCGATAGGCAAAAAAACAGCCTTATGCACCGCCATGTCAAAGATAACGCATCACTCAAATACCTCCAACCCTACCGCGATATTTACGAGGCGTCAGGACATAAAGATGAGAGCATTTGGTACAGCTACATAGACCTAAACCTCTTTCAAGCCGAGCACTTTTTAACAAAACTTGACCGTGTCAGTATGGCACATGGCGTCGAATCTCGAACCCCTTTTTTAGACCATAAACTCGCAAGCGCAATCTTTAGCATCGCACCAAAACTTCGCTATGAAGAGGGTGTCACCAAGTCGCTTTTAAAAACAATCATGAACGATAAACTAAGCCAAACAATACTCAAACGCAAGAAAAAAGGTTTCTCAAACCCTTACATGGAGTACCTCATCAACTCCAAACAAATCGAGCTCATCCAAGAGGTAAACAAACAAACCAGAATGTTCAAAACCAAAGAGCTTGAGAGCTATATCGCCACCGCCTCAAACGGAGGCTTCAAACAACATGTCTGGGGACTCTATGTCCTAAGCGTTTGGCTGAAAAAATGGATGCTGTAGAGGATACAGTATTCTGCTTGGCGCTCTTTATAAAATCTTGATGTCTTGAAACTTTTATTGATAAATTATTGATATTGAATGAACTATAATAAAACATAAATTTAGAACAAGGATATCTTTATGGGAACATTAGATATTGTCATGCTCGTCATAATCGCCATTTTAACAATTGCACTTCTTATCGCACTGCCAAGAGCCTAATGAAAAACTCTACGCTGAAGTATGGAACATACTCTTTTATTTTAAAAGCTTTAACTATTTTAGCTGTCATAACGCTTATCAGCCACGTTTTTGGTGCTTACTTAGACATCATCAACATTGGTTTGATTCACATCATTCCCGTGGTGGTCGTGGCAATTCACGGAAATATGAAAGCGACTATTTTCATCACTCTTTTGAGTGTGGTTTTTTTTAATTTCCTCTACATTCCTCCGCTTTACAGCTTTAATGTTCATGATGAGCTTTATTTATGGAGCTTTGGCATCTTTGCTGCTGTGGGGTGGATTGTCACTGTTCAGGCTAAAAACTTGATGAAGCAAACCAAACAAAACGAACTTCGGGAGAGTCTGCTTCACATCATTTCTCATGATTTACGCACACCACTCTCGACCATTCACGGAACAATCAACCTTATTTTGTCCAACAGCGACATGGAAAAAAACAGCATAAAAAACCTTCTTGAAGACATAAACTACGCCTCTTTGAGAATGAAAAGATTGATTGCAAATCTTCTTGATAGCACAAGACTCTCAAGCGGTGATATAAATCTCAAACTGGAGTGGTGCGATTTTGAGGACATCGTCGGTGTCGCGTTGGAGGAGTTTTCGCAAATACAAAAAGATGAGCTTTTGGAGATAAAAATAGATGAAATGGGGCTATTTTGGGGCGACAATACTCTTCTAACTCAGCTCATCATCAATCTGTTTGACAACGCTTTTAAATATTCCAAAGAAAACACAAAGATAAAACTCCTTATCATACATGACAAAACTTTTGTAAAAATCAAAATTTTTAACAAGAGTGACTATATCAATAAAGTGAAATTGAAAAATATTTTTGACAAGTTTTACCGCTTTGAAGATACAAACGATATATCAGGAAGTGGGATAGGTTTAGCCATTTGTAAAAGCATCGTTACCCTTCATGGAGGGACTATAAAAGCTCTCTCTGAGGATGAGGGCATGCTTATAGAGGTTCGTTTACCTATCCTTAAAAAGGCAAAATTACTATGAATAATTATCTGATTCAAATCGTAGAGGATGACCCCTCTGTAAAAAAATTGCTAGAAATCACTTTTAAAGAGTACCAATTTAAATCTGTCTCCTGCGAGAGTAAAAAAAGTGCCTTTGGGATGTTTCTAGGGCATAATCCCGACTTACTTATCGTTGATTTGGGTTTGCCTGATGGCGACGGAAAAGAGTTTATAAAACAGATTCGTGAAATATCAAAACTCCCCATCATTGTCCTCTCAGCCAGACATGACGAGCGAGAAATAGTCGCTGCACTTGACGCGGGTGCGGATGATTACATCACAAAACCATTTTCCGTCAACGAACTTCTTGCCCGCATTCGGGCCAATCTCAGACGAAAAATAAACGAAGAAAACATCTCTGACACCATCACCTGCGGAGCACTGGAGATGAACATCGCTTCAAGAGATATATTCTTTAAAAAAGAGCCGCTCAAACTCACGCCTATCGAGTACGAGTTGCTCAAATATTTTATTCTCAACACAAACAAAACACTCACACACAAACAAATACTTAAAGAAGTTTGGGGTGTTGGGTATCAAAATGAAATGCAGTATCTCAGAACTTATGTCAATGCGCTGAGAAAAAAAATAGAGCAAAACAGCACAAGACCAACCTATATAAAAACAGAATCAGGTATAGGCTACAGATTTAACTGCAATAACGAATAAAAAGGAGAAAAGTGTGCAAACTCAAGATATTAAGATAATTTTTTTCAGCTTTGTAATTTTGATTTTTATCGGTACGTCACTTTTACTGCTACCCTTTTCGCATACCACCGATTTAGGGGTCGTTGATGCCATCTTTACCGCTACCTCGGCTGTTTGTGTCACGGGGCTTATTGTCAAAGATACTGCTTCAGACTTTACCCTTTTTGGGCAAGCGGTTATTCTCACTCTTATACAAATAGGCGGCATCGGTTATATGAGTGCGGTTACATTTATAGCGGTTATGCGTGGCAAAAGGCTTAGCTATCGCGACCGTCTTATCCTCAAAGAGTCGCTCAATTACCCTGGTGTAAGCGGAATTTTTCGTTTTTTGAAAATTGTTTTTGCCAGCATCATCATCATAGAAAGTATTGGAACTCTTATTTTAACGCTAAGATTTTGGGTCGATATGCCGTTTTTAGAGGCATTATGGTATGGTTTTTTTCATGCTATCTCCGCTTTTAACAATGCAGGATTTTCTCTCTTTAGTACAAATCTCATGGAATATCATAATGATTTTGTTATCAATGTAACGATTCCTCTGCTCATTATCATCGGAGGGCTTGGGTATATTGTTGTCTTGGAGCTCTATAACTACAAAAGAAAATCGCTCACACGCCTCTCAACGCACACAAAAATCGTCCTCTGGACATCGGCCGTCATGATACTCGCAGGGATGGCGATTGTTCTCTCACTTGAGTGGAATAATCCTGCCTCTTTGGGCGATAAAGGAGTTATTGAAAAAATCGCATCAGCATGGTTTGTCTCGGTCAATTACCGCACAGCAGGCTTTAATACGCTCGATTTTTCTACACTCAACGACTCAAGTCTCTTTTTTGGAACAATTTTTATGATGAGTGGCGGAAGTCCCGGAGGCACGGCAGGAGGCATCAAAACCACAGTGATTGCACTCGCGCTCATCGGTGTCTGGTTTACGCTGCGGGGACAAAACAATCCACACATTTTTCGTCGCAGTCTTGCTCCGTATCAGATAAATAAAGCGTATGCAATTATTTTTATCGCATCGTTTTATGTTTTAATCTCAACCGTTATTTTAAATGAAAGTGAAAAACTCCATTTTGTCCGCACTCTTTTTGAAACCTGCTCTGCTTTTGCCACAGTGGGCATCTCTACAGGCAACGGCGGCGTGCTCAGTTACAGTGCACTTTTTAGTGATGTAGGAAAATTCAATATTATATTTTTAATGCTCATGGGGCGGATTGGTGTTTTTGCTTTTACAGTGGTTATCGTAGGAAAAGCGGTGCAAACCCGCATTAAATATGCTCAAGCGAAGGTAATATTATGACATATGTAGTAATAGGATTAGGAAAATTTGGATTTCATGTAGCGCAAGGGCTTGCCTTGCAGGGAGAAACTGTTATCGCTATAGATAACGATGAAGAAAAAATTCGTGATATTAATGAGTATGTTCAAGATGCAATCATGCTTGATTCAACTGATGCCAGAGCCTTGCGAGAAGCTGGAATAGCCGATGCGGAAGTAGCGATAGTCAGTATTGGCGAGCATCTTGAATCAAGTATTTTAACAGTTATGGCGCTCAAAGAAGTTGGCATTGGAACCATTATCGCCAAGGCGATTACGCAGGTTCATGGTGAAATTCTCACAAAACTCGGTGCAGCAAAAGTCATTTATCCTGAGATGGAATCTGCTAAAAAGTTAGTAAAAAAAATGGTGACCAATATGAGTTACGAGACGATAGACCTCTCAAACACCATGAAAATTGCAAAAATGAAACTTCCCTCATTTTGGATTGGAACGTCCATTTTATCGACAAGTTTTGAAAAAGATTACGAAGTAAAACCCATCGCTTATAAACATCAAGGTGCGTGGCATACCTCTTTTGAAAAAGACGATATTCTTGAAAAAGGGGATGTCCTCGTTGTCCTCGGCGACACGAACCATGTTGCGGCATTGAGTAAAAAAGTTTAAGATCTTGTAGGCAATAAACTAAAAATTGTTTCTCAAGGCGGGGGACTTTACCTCGCAGTGATTTAGTAGATACATACAATGGGTCACATCCATTAAGCAGCGAAGCACATCTCAAGCTTAAAAGCCAAGAGTACGACCCTTTTTATACAGAGTATGAAGCAAGCGAAGGGATTCAAAACGGTTTTTATGAAAATCATCGTTTTTATGAAGACACTTTAGATAAATATGGCAATTTTCGCACATATCTACAGATAAATAAATCTGATGCTGGAAAGCTTGAAGATTTGTATAGCACTCAAAGGCGACCAAAATAAGCAATATAAAGAAAACTTAATTAATTTTAGTAAAAAAATTATAAAGCGTAACACAAAATTAACACTTCTTTACTAAAATCAAAGTTCCAAATTCCCTGCCCCATTTTAGTTTGGCGACTACAAGGCAAGGAATGGCGACTAGCACCGAGCAAATTTTATCATTTTTTAATTAAATAAATAGTGATTTTTTTCCTTGGTGTAATTTTATAAAACATACATCAGGGGGAAAAAATGAATAAAAAAATATGTTTGTCAATACTATGCGCATTCTCAATAAATGCCATAGCATCAGACTTAGGCACCATCCAAGTTGAGTCCTCAACTATTGATACTAAATTTGAATCTAAAAAGACGGAAATTTCAAGTACTTCAACCATAAGCGGTAAAACTGTAGATGAAGCTCATACCGAAAACATCCAGCAAATACTCCAAAGCATCCCCGGTATTACAACTGAAACAAAAACAGGCGACAGTTTAAAAATACATATTCGAGGGCTTGAAAATCAAATGTACATGGGTGAAAAACCCGGAGTTGCTATTGTTATTGACGGCGTGCCTGTTTTTGAGCGCACTGGAGCCGTAAATATTGACCTCGACAATATAGAATCTATTAAAGTTATAAAAGGTGGGGCGAGTTATCTTTTTGGAGATGATGCCCTAAGCGGAGCTGTAATTATCACCACAAAAAAAGGTGCTCAATACAACAACAATTTTGCAGCCGTAGAAGTAGGAAGTTATGGCTACTTAAAATTGTTAGCTAGAAGTGGTTATGCAAATGAAAATTTGAGTTTTCATATCCAAGCAAGTCAAAAAAAATCCGACGGATACCATGAAGACGGTGAATACGATACAAAATATTTGAATGGAAAGTTGCAATATTATATTGATGATACTTCTGATTTGACTTTTGGAACTGAATATTCACAAAGGAAAAAAGATTCTCACGGAACGGTGGGAGGAGTGAGTGAAGCTGAGACTAATCCTGAAAGTATTTTTACCGGAGATATGGAAAGCAGAGATTATACAAGAAAATTTGACGTAGATTTATTGAAGCTTTTTTTAACATATTCAAAAGATTTTTCATCGAACTCAAATCTTTTAGTAAATGCTTATATGTACACCGATGATACTTACTACTGGTCATCTCCGCAAACAAAAGATGCAAATGGAAAACTAGCGACATACACAGATAATGATTATATTTATGACAATTATTATAAGCAAATTCAAAAAGGTGTTAAAAGTGAATTTAGAACATCTTCTGATTTGTTTGCAACGCTTTTAGGAGTAGATTTAAGAGATAATAACTACAAAAATGAAGTTTTATATAAAGTAGATCAAAGGGTTGGATATTTTCCATCCTATACATATGTTTTGGCTGGAGATGAAAATAGCAATAATGAAACAGATGAAAAAGTATATGCACTTTATGGAGAATACAAACAAGGCATAAGTGATGACCTTAGTGCGACCGCCAATCTAAGATATGACAAAATAGACCTTGATTATACAGATTCAAGCGACAACTCTTTAAGTAAAAGTTTTAACGTTTATTCTTATAGAATCGGTGCCAATTATAATTTGAATGAATCTCATAGTTTGTTTATAAATTATTCTACAGGTTTTAGAGCACCAACAATTTCCCAACTTTTTGCAGGTGATGTAAGCACATATGGAACTACTCTTAACAATCCAAACCTAAAGCCTGAACATGCAAAAAACTATGAGATAGGAAGCAGAGGAACATTAGGCAATATAAATTATGAAGCCTCTATTTTTAAAATGGACAGAGACAATTTTATTATGAAAACAGCTGGAAATTATGGGGAAGTTGACAGTACACTTACCGATATATGGGACAATATTGGGGGTGCAAAACATGAAGGTTTTGAACTTGCAGTAAACTCTAAGATGAACGAGAGTTTTTCATACAATCTAGCTTATACATATCTCAATGCAAAATATACAGATTATGAAAATTTTGGAATACACTTTGATGCAGATGGCGATGGCAGAATAGATACGGGCGAAGTTGAATATACCGATGTTAGCGGAAATTATATACCAAGAACCTCGCAACATACGGTCAATTTCATTTTGAATTATCAATATAATTCAAATATGAAACTCTCAACAGAATATACTAAAAAATCTGATTACTATGCAGATGACTTAAATACACTGAAAATAAAAGGGCAAGAAGCTATCAATTTATTGGCTCAATACGATGCAAAAAATGATAGTTTTGAATATTCTTTATTTGCTAGAGTAGATAATCTTTTAGACAATCAATACTACAACTCAGCCAGAGCAAGCAGTGATAGAGATGCAAATCTAATATTTGATGCAGAAGATATATCGATTACCGTAAATCAAGGGAGAACGTATGTCGCTGGATTATCGGTTAAATTCTAAATAATTATTTCATTTTTATAAATTTCATGACGAGGAAATTTCATGGTTCATTTTGTCAAACGCGATAAAAATGATATTTTTAGCAAACCTGTTTTAGGGTTTTTATTTAAAAACAGCAGATTCTTGCTACTGCTTAGAGTAACAGTAGCAATACTGTTTTTCTATGCTCTGTATTTTGGATTTGCGCATCCGACTAGAGAAAACATTTTTACAACGGCAGTCTTTTGGGGAGTCTTTTGGGCTTTATTTATGGTAGTTACTCTTCCTACATTTGGAAGAATTTTTTGTAGTATATGCCCTCATGGATTTTTAGGAAAATATATCACACGATTTGGTTTGAAAAAAACCATGCCCAAGTATTTACAAAATAGGTATATTGGTATTGGCATACTTGTAGTTGGTTGGTGGGGAGTTTACTACACTTTTGATGGTTTTTTTAAATCCCCTCTCAACACGGCAGCCATGTTCTCTGGACTGACTATATTAGCTTTTATAGTTTACTATTTTTACAAAGATATGAGTTATTGCAAATTTATTTGTCCTATTGGGACACTTACGAGGGCGTATGACAAGCTTTCTTTTACAAAACTAGAAACATATTCGCAGAGTTGTAAGGAGTGCCGAACTTTTGAATGTGCCTCTGCCTGTCAGTACAACCTCAAACCCTTTACCTTTGCAAAAAAAAATCAGACCGATGACTGCACACTTTGTATGGACTGTGCTTCTTCTTGTGAGGCTGTCGCTTTTAAATTTACAAAACCTGCCCAACAACTCAGCTCTAAACTTAAAATTTTAAATGCAGAGGTATGGACATACATCCTTATATTTGCGTCTATTCCAGTGTCTATGGGCTTTGCTCATGGGTTAAATAGAAGTAAAATTGCAGATGAATTTATATGGAATAAAACCGCGGAGTTTTTCGACCTCGGTCATTATGCTGGAGGATTTGCCTTTTTATACGCCATCATTTTTAGTGTTTTTTTTGCTACATTTGGCATATACCTCGCTTCTAAAATACTCAAGAAAGACTATGACTCAACCTTTACAAATTTAGGCGTTGCTCTCGTTCCACTTTTTATATTTGCCTCTTTGGGACACACTCTTGAGACATTTTTTACCAAAGAATACAAAATGATTATTGAAGGCTTTGCACAAGGACTTGGCTTTTTAGTACATGTTGAAAATATAGCTCAAAGAGGAGATGGCTGGCTTGTCTATTTTGAACTTTTTAAATGGATAGGAATTGTTTGGGCATTTATGCTTTTATATAAAAGGATGCAACTCATAGAAGCTACGAAATTACGAAAAGTCTTTGGATATTTTTTCGCTTCATCGGTTATTTTATTTTATATAGCACTCAACATATACACTGGTTATGTTTTTTCAAAATATGGAGCAAAAGAGAGAGGCGAGCATGGAAGTAGCAGAGATGTATCTCATAGCCCTGTGTCAGAGAGTGCTCTGCAAGACTCCAAAAGAGTTAAAAAAAATTCTACATATGAAGCCAAAAAACCAATCATAGACGAGGAACAGATTTATTTTTCACTGACAAATACATCACTCAAGATGCACTCTCACGGAGGAAGACCGGAGGCAAAGGGGACAATCCCAACAAAAAAAGTATGGCTTTTGGCAGATACGAAAAACAGCCCACATGATGAAAATTTAACTACGTACGCTTTTGATACAATGCATACTTTGATAGATTTAAAATCGCAAAATAATGCCTACACTTTTGAAATACCTAAAAATGGTTACTATACTCTTTTTGCTGTTTCTCAAAACTCAAAAGATGGCAATAATTTCTATAAGGTAGCAAAATTAGAATACCTGCATGGAAATCATGGCAGTAAAGATATATATACTGAGGATATAAAAAAACAGCTCTCTCAAAATAAAACGAAAATTGATTTGATTAGAATAAAATCAAAAGATGAAGATAGTTTTTTTTATACGAATCAAATGGGCAATACACTCACATTTCAAGCATTCCTAGACAATAAACCCTTACAAAATGCAACAGTAAATATAGAACTTCAATCAGCTTGGATTAAAAAGTTACAAACAGACGAAAATGGAACGGTTGCATTTACAATCGTTAGAGATTATTTTCCCTCATGGAATGAGTTCGATAAAAGATACAAACAAAACATGCTCTTAACTTTAAAATATAGTGACGATACAACAAACTACATCCTCACATATCCAGCCACCTACTACCCAAACAATAACGACTATGAGTCATACGGCTATGCTTTAATGCTCATGACTCTTACTCTTGTAGTCGCAGGAATAGTTGTTTATAGATATAGAAAGAACAGACTAAAACCCTTTAAAGAAGAAAGTTATGCTTAAAAAAATACATACTATACTCAATAATATGAATCTTCAAAAAGTAAGATTTACTGTACAACTTTTAAGTTTTGTACTTTTTGTATATGGTGGCTATTTTGCCATTGATTTTGGCTCAAAACTTCCAATATTTGCTTGTCCGTATAACAAAGAAGCAGTTGGGGCATGCTATTTAATACCCTTGCAACATCAACTTTCTATGCCGGCACAAGTTTTACTCGGCGGAGCAGGTATTGGCGTCATTGTTGGATTTTTAGGATTTTTATTTTGGTTTATATTTTTAAACAAGGCTTGGTGTGGCTACGTATGCCCTTTTGGTACTTTTCAAGACTGGTTGACAATGCTTAGAAAAAAGATGAGGGTACGATTTTCAATTTACACCCAAAATCAATTTGAAGACTTGTCAAAAATAAAATATCTTTTTTTGATAATTGTTTTATTTATACCACTGTTGATGGGAATTGGAGTCCTTGGGAGTGAGTGGTCGGCTAGTTTTTGCCAAATGTGCCCAGCCAGAGTTGTTAGCCCCATGTTTAGTGGAGATTTTAGCCAGTGGATTATAGACTTTTCATCTATAACAGCGATGATACTGACCGCTCTTGGGATGATATTTGCCGGTCTTTTTTTGCTCGGCAGTTTTGTTAAAAAAAGGTTTTTTTGTTTCTTTTGCCCTATGAGTGCCTTGCATTTTATTTTTTCAAACTTATCGATGGTTCAGCTTAAAAAAGATGGAAGTAAATGCACAAAATGCGGAGATTGCTACGCAGTTTGTGATATGCAAATAAAAGATATTGCGGATGACGTTACAAGTATAAACATTTTAAGAGACGATTGCATTATGTGTCTAAAATGTATAGCTGCCTGCCCTGAGGAGGATGCTTTGCACTTTGATATATTTAAATTTAGAGCATTTAGCTCTACCAAAGAGGGCTTTGAAAAAAGAATGAATATAGAAAAACCAAAACAAGCCGAGGTGAAGTTTTCTCAAAAAGGACACTCAGATGACTAATGCTATCGAAACCCCAAAAGAAAAACAAAATAGACACAAAGCGATGGAAGCTATTAAACTTTTAAATACGCTTAGAGAAGATTTTAAGTCGCCTTTGCGTTCTATGGAGTATTTTTACAAACTTTTTGAAGATGTCCATTGTCATCAAAAGGCGCTTCATGAGGACAAAACAAAAATAGGCACGATGTGTATTCAAATACCCAGCGAAATTATCTATGCCCTCGATGGTGTTCCCATACGACTTTGCAACGGCTTTTATACGGATGATGAGATTGGCGGTGATTTACTGCCTCAAAAAGCTTGTCCTCTGGTCAAAGCTACCGTTGGACATTTTGCAAGCGGAAATTTTAGCGATATGCCCGATATTGTATTTTCTCCTACGACCTGCGACCAAAAAACAAAGGCGGGAGCGGTGATTGAGAGTTTTGGGTATAAAATTTTCGATGTTGATTTTCCACGAACCAAAGAGAGTGAAGCGAGTCGTGAGTACTGGAGAAGAAGCGTCAAACAATTTGCCGTTGAACTTTCAAAATTTCAGGGCAAAAAACTCACTCGCTCCAACCTTGAAAATTCTATAAAAAAAATAGGTTATGCACAATCGCTCTATCACAAACTAAGCGATTTTAGAAAACTTGATGTTGTCCCTATTTTAGGCATTGATGTTTTTTTAGTAACCAATGCTTTTTTCTTTGACAAGATAGATAACTGGATAGAAGCAATGCAAAATCTTCTCAAAGAACTAGAACAAAGAGTACAAAATAAAATAAACGTCGCAGGAAAAATAAGCCCTAGAATCGTCTATACGGGTTCACCGCCGATATTTCCAAATTTTAAAATTCCTCAACTTATAGAAGAGTCCGATGCGATTATAGTAGCCGATGAAACTTGCAGTTCCAATCGGATGTTTAACGATATGGTTGCGGTGGACGAGTGGAACTTGTACGACATGATGGACTCCATCAGCGACAAATATCTCAAAGCGTGCACTTGCCCAATTTTTACAAAAAACGAGGATAGAATCAGAAGAGTTATCCAACTTGTCAAAGCCTATAAAGCCGATGGAGTCGTGTACCAAGCATTTGCAGGATGCACGGTTTATGAGATGGAACAACGAAGTGTTCTTGAAGCAATGGAAAAAGAAGGCATTCCTATTCTTTACCTGGAGAGTGACTACAGCCCAAGCCAAGGCGGGCAACTCAGTACGAGAATCGAGGCATTTATGGAGTCGCTCAAAACAAGACGGAGAAATAAAAAATGAAATATTTCGTAGGTATTGACATTGGCTCAACGGCTATAAAAGTATCGGTTATAGATGAACATAAAATTTTATTAGGATACAAAATAAGTGCAAGCGGAAGTATGTTTTACAAGTACGCACAAGAAACGCTTGAGTTGCTTCTAAAAGAATTGAATATTGCTCTTTGTGATGTTGTTTATACGGTAGCGACAGGGTATGGGCGAAAACTTTATAAAGAAGCGGATGAAAACATCAGTGAAATTACCGCAAACGCCATCGGTGCAAGAGCTGCTGCAACAGTATTCGGTGAGATTAAAACCATTATAAATATCGGCGGGCAAGACAGCAAAGCCATTTCACTTGACAGCGAGGGCAATGTTACAAATTTTGCCATGAATGACAGATGTGCAGCAGGAACGGGAAAGTTTTTAGATGTCGTAGCCTTGAAGCTTGAGATTGATGTCGAAGAGTTGGGTCGGTACCATTTTCAAGCAGAGGGAACTCCGCTCTCTGTGAGCAGTACCTGTGCGGTATTTGCAGAGTCGGAAATCATAGGACTCTTAGGCAATAACCATAGTGTCGCCGACATCGTTTGCGGTGTCCATTACTCTATTGCAAAAAGAATCGTCAAACTTGTCAAACGTGTCGGCGTCAAAGAGGGCATTTACTTTGACGGCGGTCCGGCTTTAAATGCAGGTCTTGTAAAAGCCATTGAAAATGAGATAGGTCAAAAAATATTTATACCAGAGTTTCCTCAAGTTACCACATCTTACGGGGCTGCAATTATGGGTGTTGACTCCTATAATTACGAACATAAATAATGCTGCCGTATTTAGGAGTTTTTTCATTGGGTCTGCAGCTTGGAGCAACGGCATGTGCTGTGAGTTGTATGCCTGTCATGACCCCGATTTTACTCTCAAGCTCAAGAGACAAAACACAAACGCTTGCCTTGTTAGTGGAGTATTTCGGTGCTAAAATAGTTGCGTATACATTTATAGCTTTGCTCTCATTTTTGAGCGCTTCTGCACTCAAAACTGTTATAAATGATCATCAGATTTTTGTAAAAATTGCCGGAGTTTTTATTGTTATACTAGGGTTTACTCTGCTTTATAAATCACTTTTTACGAAAAAAAGCTGCACCTCAGAATGTGGCAGTTCCTCAAAATTTGGTTACTTTGGCATAGGGTTTTTCAGCTCCTTTAGCTTTTGTTTTCCGGTGACTTCACTTGTAACCATCAGCGGCTCGACAGATGTGCTTCTAAACTCTCTTTTTTACGGTTTATCTTTTGGTTTTGGCGTGGTTCTGATTCCATTTTTACTGTTATATTTTTTTATTTATAAAATCACATCCACGTTTTTAACTGAGTTCATGAAACATAAAAAAGCGATTGAAATATTTTCACAAATATTTCTTCTATGTATCGGCATCTCTGTTTTTCAAGGATGGATTAGATTATGAAAGATGGAGACTGTGAAACCTTAGTGAGCGTGTTTTAGAATTGGAAAGAAATCATTAGTAAAAAAAGGAAAATAGAATATGAATATAGAGTTATTACAAAATAGTCTTGACTATGGGGTTATCGGGGTGTTGGGTTTTATGAGTTTCATGACTTTATGGTTTTGGATTGAGAGAATTTTATTTTACCGCTCTCTTGATTTAGGCTCTTATAAAGTAAAAGAGTCGCTGGAGATTGACCTTACAAACAACATAAGCGTTATTGCTTCCTTTGCTTCAAATGCGCCTTATATAGGACTGCTTGGAACAGTTTTTGGAATTATTATCACTTTTTATGCCATGGGACAAAGCGGCGATTTAGATGCAAAAAGCATCATGACCTCACTCGCTCTTGCACTCAAAGCTACGGCTATGGGTTTGGCAGTAGCCATTCCTGCAATTTTCTTTCATACGCATATAGTGAGAAAAATGGAAGTTTTAATCGCAAAATGGGAGATTATTCAAAAGGAAAAATGTGAATATTAAAAAATTTGAGTCCATCAACGTTGTTCCCTTCATTGACATTATGCTCGTGCTTCTTGTCATAGTCCTCACAACCGCCACCTTTGTTGCAAAAGGAATTATTCCCGTTGAGTTGCCAAACGCAAAAAGTGCCGCAAAACAAGAAGACGTAAAAAGTGTCATGATAACCATAAAACAAAATGGAGATATTTTTTTTGATGCGACTCCAATACTCTTAAAAGACGTAGCCTCGCACATGGCACACTATGAAGCCAAAACTCCCATCCATATAAACTGTGATAAAGAAGCAAAATTTGATTCGTTTGTTGCTTTGCTTGATATATTGAAGCAAAAAAACTTTCAAAACATCGGCATACTCACCAAAAAAGAGGGACAAGCACTTTAATGTTTGATAAAGTATTAAAGTTTTTTAACGCATTTTTACAAAAGAGAGTTTAAATGAAGACGTATTTACATTCATTTTTAATCACATCCGTGCTGTATATATCGCTCTTAGGGTTTTTCATTTATCAAGCAAAAGAGATGCTTCTTCCCAAGAAAGAAAAGCAAAACTACAAGAGCGTTTGCATCTCCATCCTAACGAAACCGGAAGAAATTTTAGAAGAAAAACCTAAAAAAGTTGAAAAAAAAGTTGAAAAAGAGCAGGTAAAAAAAGAAACCGAGAAAATCCATCCTATCGTAAAAAAAGAGTTTATAACCCTTCCTAAAAAAACTTTTGAAAAACCGCTGGAAGTTGCACAAGAAGAGCCACAAACTCAAACCGCAGAGCCGCTCAAACCTTTAGAAAGTGCAAATCCGCATGGAGAAAAAACACCAGTTACGCCTATAAAGGAAGAGCCAAAAAACGATTTGCTAAAAGAAAAACAAGCCTTGTTTCTCGCACATTTGATAGAAAAAATAAACCATAATAAATCTTACCCAAATATGGCAAGACGCAGGGCCATAGAAGGGAATGTGGAACTTTCATTTGAGATATTTTCAGACGGAAGCGTCCATAACATAACACTTATTCAAGGGAAAAAGATTTTTGAACAATCTGCATTTGAAGCTATTTCTAAAAGCTTTCCTGTGCATGTAGAAAGTACTTTATTTGATTTTCCAAAAGAGTTTAAAATCACGCTAGCCTATATACTTCACTAAACATTCCACTCACTATACGGTTTATCTATGGGTTGAGTATTGATGGGTGAAAATATTTTTTTTGGGATGTAGACTTCAAAAAGTGCGCCTTCGTCACAGTTTGAAGGGATGATTTTTCCGCCGTGGTCGTCCATGATGCGCTTAGCAACATTCAGACCAATCCCCATCCCTCCCTCTTCTTTATTGCTTTGGAAGGGGTCAAAAATACGAGGCAAAATATCTTCGGCTATTCCACCGCCATTATCTTTTATTCGTATCACAATAAATTCACGCTCCTTTTCAATATTGATATCAAGGAGTCTTGAGTTGAAATCCTCTTTATGCACCAAAGCATCAAGGGCGTTATTTATAATGATGATTAAGACCTGTTCGATTCTTTGTTTTTGAAAAATGGCACCAAAATGAAATCTCTCTTTATGCATCCCTATCTTAAAGATTTGATTTTGAACACGTATTTGTGATATCTGTTTTGCCTTGGAGTAGGCAAGTGTAAGGGCTGTTATAAGACAAGCATAAAGATTGTTCTCTTGGGGCATCTCTTTACTTTGCGATGCCATCTCCCGCATAGATTCTACGATAGAAGCGATTCTATTTATCCCCTCAAAGACACTTTTACTATCTTCTAAAAGATAGGCTCTTTGCTTTAAATTCTTATCTAAAGAGCTAATATCTCGCATCATGAGTTCTAAGTTACCTTTGATATATGTCAGAGGGGTATTGATCTCATGCGTAATACCCGCCGCCATTTTTCCAATAACAGAAAACCTCTCCTCCAAAAGTCTCTCTTGTTCGAGCTCTTTATGAAACTTAAGGTTTTTACCCACTTCATACTCTACGCGCTTTTTGAGGTGCTGCTCTTGATGAAAAAGGTCTGTAATATCTTGACGCAGTGCTATATACTCTTCTATCTCATCACGTCCATTGATAATAGGGACGATGACAGTATACTCATAATATGTTTCACCGTTTTTTTTAAGATTTTGCATCCTTCCCTGCCACACTTGTTTATTTGTGATGATTCTCCACATCTCAAGGTACGTACTATTGGCTGTACTTGGATGTTTCATGATACTGCAATGTTGTCCGATGAGTTCACTTTTTGAGTACCCTGACATTTTACAAAACAAATCATTCGCATAGGTGATAACTCTGTTTGTATCCATTTTAGTCACGCAAGTGCTTATATCGATTGCTTTTTTGTACTCTTCTAAAAATTTATGCTGATTAAAAGATTTTCTTTGTGAAACAATGCTGTTAATGTATTTTTGCAAAATCATCTCAAGTCGTTCCAAAGAGATTGGCTTAAAAAGATAGCTATCTATCCCAATGTCCACAGCAGCTTCCGTCACCTCTTTTTCAAAATGTGAAGTGATGAGAAGAATAGGGATGGTGGCGTCTATCGATTTTATCTCTCGCGACATCTCCAAGCCGTTCATAACAGGCATAGTCAAATCGGTGAGGATAAGATGAGGTTTATACTGTTTGTATAATTGCAAGCCCTCTTTGCCATCTTTTGCAAGATAAACGTTTTTAAAAGAAAAACTTTTTAAAAACTCTGCTATCAGAGCGCGTACTTTTTCATCATCTTCTACAAAAAGAAGGGAGAGTTCGCTTGGCCCCATTGTTTATTTTTTCAAAACCTCTTGAATTTTTCTCCCTAACGCATCCAAAGAAGAAAATGGCTTCATCACATAATCATGAGCACCATATCTGTGGGCATTGAGCACTTTATCAAGAGTTGAGTATGCCGTCATCATGAGCACTTTTACTTCAGGATTTTTCTCTAAAAGTTGCGGTAGAGCCTCTAACCCACTCATCTGGGGCATCATGATATCAAGGAGAATCAAATCGGTCTCTTGAGGTAAAGAGGAGATTGCAACTATAGGATTTGTAAAAGTTCTTACTTTATATCCACCTTCACGCGAAAGATACTTCTCTAGCATCTGTAAGATATCGCTCTCATCGTCTATAATTACGATGTTTATTTGTTTCTCATTCATCCTCTGCTCCCCTTATTAAATAGATGTTTTACAGCTTTATGCATAGTCTCATTTGCCCTTTGTTCTACCAATTCGTCAAGATATTTAAAAACATCCTCACTGGCATGCTCTATGGCATGAATACGCTTTTCAATAATCTCTTTTGAGCAAATTATTTTATCTTGACCGCACTCATTCGCGAGTAGATTTGCTTGCTCATGAACTATAGCATGCGGTTTATCAAGTTTAGCAAATGAAGGCATTTTAGAAAAATTTTCTTTTCCTATACCATTAAAATACCACTGTCCTAAGCGACAATCGGTATGCGCAGTTGATTTAAAGCTGTTTGGCTCTCCAAAGATCAGCGCGTAAATATTATGTTTATAGATAACATGATCAATTTTTGCCAAAGAGGTGAAGATTTTATCACTGATATGTTCCACTTCATACTGACTTCTTGAAGCGTTTTCCTCAAATGAGTGGATTTTGATATTTAAATCTTCAATTTTACCCTTGGTGTCCATCACAATTTTGTTAACCTCCGCCGTACTTGTCTCGGCTTGGTTTGTCTCTTGCTGCATCGCTTTGACCACAAGAGAGATATCCTTTGTCGCCATCCCTGTTTTTTCGGCAAGTTTACGTACTTCATCGGCAACAACAGCAAATCCGCGGCCATGTTCACCAGCGCGTGCGGCTTCTATAGCGGCATTAAGGGCTAAAAGATTTGTCTGATCCGCGATACTTTGGATAAGAGTGATAACGGAAGAGATTTCGCTGCTTCTTTGATTGAGTGAGCGCATACCGTGCATGCTCTCTTGCATATGTTGACTTAACAAATCCATCGCAAGTTCAGATTGTTGCACGAGAATCAAACCTTCACTCGAATCTTTTGCCGTCACTATAGACTCGCCTTTCATGACTTTAAGCTCTTCAAGCATTTTTGCAAAAGTATTTTGTGTGTCATTTAGAGCTATTGTTATGGCTTCTTGGTGTAGACTCAAAACATTACTATCGCGGGTATCTCTCATGTCTGTTTTTATGATGCTGTAAAGTGTTACGCTATCATCCATTTTATGGGAGACAACCCGACCGGTGCAGTTGTTAAGTTCTATCACACTTGAGCCTTTTTGGAGTTCACGGGCAAGTAAATTTACCTCTTTGACGTTTGAGAGTGCTTTTTCATTTTGGTAAAAAACAGCTCCTTTTACATCAAGAGCGACCAGCATCTCCTCTTGTGAAAAATTTGCCGCTTCTTTGTAAAAAGAGACCTCTTTTTCAAGTGAGGCAATTTTCTCCTCAAGAGCTTGTATCTGTTTGTCGTCTCTATTTTTTGAAAAAAACATTCTGTATCATCCTATTCGATAGTATTTGTAAACATTCTAGCAAAAAAATGTTTCAAGTTAATGATAAATCCATCCCCATTTTAACTATTGCATTATTTTTCTTGCACTTAAAAATAAATAATCTTTACCCGTAATAACGACTCTGTACTTTTTTTGCTGCAAATATTTTTTACAAAAGTGTATATCTTTTAAAACCAAGCTCATCTCGGAAAAGTTATAGTTTGGAGCTTTTGCGCCGTAAATCATCT